>Ga0209347_1002213_pt1 | contig 26640 bp, 23 predicted proteins | sample AutmiccommuBRH23_FD_187382 | JGI IMG/M metagenome (GOLD analysis project Ga0209347, IMG submission 187382) | Deep subsurface microbial communities from Mt. Terri, Switzerland - Autotrophic microbial communities BRH/23 (SPAdes) (version 2) | ecosystem: Environmental > Aquatic > Deep subsurface >...
AGTGAACCCGGTATGTAGTTGGAAGTAATAAAGTGATCCAAGTCGTCTAAAACTTTGATTTGCAAGGTCTCTGTGGCAAATTTATTTCCAGTCGGCAGGTACAGGTTATAACCAACAGGCTGCGTCCTTCCTTTATAATGTCATCCGGGTTCAAGTAAACAACCCTGCTGCCACTTCTGAAAAACTGCTTGCGCATCTTGTTTACAGCATTATCAGAACTTGGCGGATCAGGCACCGGTTCGCCTGCAATTTTTCCGGACAGCGCCATTTTGATTCTTTCCATCGTCTGCCGGACCCGGTTCATTTTAAAGGGTTTGACGAGGTAGTCAAAGGCATAAACATCGAAGGCTTCCTCCCTGTGCCCGCTTAAAGCCGTGGCAAATACGATAAAGGTCCGGGGGTTGATGTCGAATATTTCCTCGGCAAGCTCGATACTGGTTTTTCCCGGCCAGATTGCAAAAGACCTTGGATTTAAAGATGTTGCCGATATGCGAGACTTCCTCCACAATAAAAAAAGAAAGCGGTAAAAACTCATTCTGCCAAAGTTACCATATTTTAGCTGGCAAGGCAAGAACCGTCCCTACTTGCCCCAGTATATAGATGAGCCTCATTAAGCGGAAATGAAGAAAAGCGTCCCTGCCACAAGTGCCCCGTCCAGCCTTCTCGCAAGTTCACCCGGCAAGTATAGCGGCGATGAGTTTCGCAAACGCCCCGGTCAAAGCCTCTTTTGAAGGTGGCACGGCGATAAGATGCACGTGACATACTATAATTCGGGCATAGTTCTCAAGCCAATAAATTTAGTATGATGCCCCCCGGGCTTAAACTTGAATCTTGACATTTTCATAATTATAAGTACAATGTACATATGACTGAGCTACGATTTGAATGGGACAAACGGAAGGAAAAAGCTAATGTAAAAAAACATGGCATTTCTTTCGATGAAGCACGCACGGTTTTCTACGATGAAAATGCAATTCAATTTTTTGATCCTGACCATTCCGATGATGAAGACCGTTTCATCCTACTTGGAATAAGTTTTAAACTCAGGGTTCTCGTCGTCTGTCACTGTTTTCGGGAAAGTGATACAGTTATTAGAATTATATCTGCCAGAAAAGCGGATGGCGATGAAGAAAATGAATATTGGAGGTGCAGAAAATGAGGGACCATTACGATTTTTCCAAAATGAAGGGACGCAAAAACCCTTATATAAAATATTTAAAACAACCGGTTACTATGCGGCTTGACCGTGATACTGTTTCATATTTCAAGTCTATGTCGGAAGAATCGGGTATTCCTTACCAAAACTTAATAAACCTTTATCTTCGCGACTGCGCTGTTAATCACCGAAAACTACACATGAAATGGCAGACTGAAAATGGCGAACAACAGGTTTGAGAAGGATGCTCATTTCGCGGCGCAAGGCTGCTCCATACATAATACCAGTCAGAGCTGAAAAATAGAATAATTGTCGGCGCACCCCTCGCCCCGGTCGCTGTTTTTCGTGAAATCATCGCAGGGGAAAAGCGCTTTTTGTAGAATATACACTTTAAAGCTTATAAATTTCACACTCGCGTATGCGTTAACACACGGAGGAAAGTCCATGGACCGCTTAATGAATGACAATCTTTCAGCCCTGGACCAGATGAGAAATGAAGCCTTAAAGGGCGGGGGCGGCGACAGTGTAAGGAAACAACACCAGAAAGGTAAGCTTACCGCCAGGGAACGGATCGGGCTTTTGCTGGACGAAGGTTCCTTTGAAGAGTTCGATCTCTTGAAGACGGGGCGGGGAAGCGCTCTCGGCGGAGAAAGCCGGTACCCGGGTGACGGGGTAATCACCGGCCACGGGACCATCGACGGCCGGGAAGTATTTATTTTCAGCCAGGATTTTACTGTTATGGGCGGATCTTTGGGGGAAGCCCATTCGCAAAAGATCAGCAAAGTCATGGACCATGCAGTCAGAGTGGGGTCTCCTGTCATCGGCCTCAACGACTCCGGCGGGGCGCGCATCCAGGAAGGAGTAGACGCCCTGGCCGCCTACGGGGAAATCTTCAACCGCAATGTCCTGGCCAGCGGCATCGTCCCCCAAATATCCTGCATCATGGGCCCGTGCGCCGGCGGGGCGGTTTACAGCCCGGCCATGACCGATTTTGTCTTCATGGTTGAGAACTCCTCATATATGTTTGTAACAGGGCCCAATGTGGTAAAAACGGTTACCCATCAGGATATCGGGTTCGAAGATTTGGGAGGAACGCATGTCCACAGCGGGAAAAGCGGGGTCGCTCATTTCGTGCTGCCCAATGATATTTTATGCCTGCGGGAAGTCAGGCAGTTGATCAACTATCTTCCCTCCAATGCCCGGCAGACCGCGCCCTTTTTGGACCTCCGGGACCCGCCCGACCGGACCGACCCGGCCCTGGACTACCTGGTACCGGCCAACCCCAACCAGACCTACGACATGAAAGTGCTGATCCGCAGTATTTTGGACGGGGCGGAGTTTATGGAAACTCAGGCTCATTTCGCCCGGAATATTATTTGCGGCTTCGGCCGTATGGGTGGTCAGACCATCGGGTTGGTGGCAAATCAACCAGCGGTTCTGGCCGGGGTGCTGGATACCCACGCGTCTGCTAAAGCGGCCCGTTTTGTACGCTTTTGCGACGCTTTTAACATCCCTTTGATCTGTTTGGTGGACGTGCCCGGTTTTATGCCCGGCCCGGAGCAGGAGCACGGAGGGATCATCCGCCACGGGGCCAAGCTGCTTTATGCTTTTATCGAAGCCACCGTGCCGCGCATCACGGTAATCGTGCGCAAAGCTTACGGCGGGGCCTATGTGGTCATGAACTCCAAACATATCCGCTGCGACATCAACTATGCCTGGCCCACGGCGGAAATCGCGGTGCTGGGGCCCAAGGGCGCCGCCGAAGTAATTTACGGGAAGGAGATCAGTTTGTCTTCCAACCCGGATGATCTCCTGGCGCAGAAGACGGAGGAGTACCGTAAGACCTTTGTCAATCCTTTTATGGCCGCAAAGAGAGGTTATATCGACGATGTGATCTTCCCCCGCGATACCAGGCACAGGCTAATCCGCAGCTTGCAGTTTTTGGAAAGCAAGAAGTTGGGCCGGCCCGATCGCAAACACGGAAATATTCCCCTTTAAAGGATGGGTCGACAATGTTTGATAAAATTCTTATCGCTAATCGCGGTGAAATAGCCAAGCGGATTATCCGGACCTGCAAGCGCATGGGGATCGGGACGGCAGCAGTGTACTCCGAGACAGATTCCCGTTCAATCTACGTAAAGGAAGCGAACGAATCGGTTTTCTTAGGGGGCGCGAGGCCTGAAGAATCCTACCTCGCCAGGGAAAAAATAATTGATGCGGCACTGAAGTGCAATTGCCAGGCCATACATCCGGGTTATGGTTTCCTTTCTGAAAACCCCGCGTTCGCAGAAATGGTGACCAGGGCGGGGTTGGTCTTTATCGGTCCCCCGGTCGCGGTGATTGCCGCCCTGGGAAATAAAACATCTTCGAAGGACCTGGCTGTCAGGGCCGGCCTGCCCGTAGTGCCCGGACATAACCGGCCCTTGTCCGGTTTGGAGGAAGCCCTGGCCGCGGGGGACAAAATAGGCTACCCCGTTTTGCTCAAGCCTGACGCCGGCGGGGGAGGCAGGGGCATGAGAATTGTCCAGAACGGGGACGAGCTTGAACATGCTCTGAAAATTTGCCGGGAAGAAACGCGAAAAGCCTTCGGCGACAACAAAATATTTTTGGAACGGTATATTACCAGGCCGCGTCATATTGAGATCCAGATCATTGCCGACAATTATGGCAATGTTGTACACCTGGGGGAGAGAGAGTGCTCCATCCAGCGCCGCTATCAAAAAATTGTCGAAGAATCTCCTTCCGCCGGGATCGACGGCGCTATCCGCCAAGAGATGGGGATTTTGGCCTGCAAACTGGCACGGGAGGCAGGTTATACCAATGCCGGCACTGTGGAGTATATCCTGGATCAAGAAGGGAACTTTTATTTTCTGGAGATGAATACCCGCCTGCAGGTTGAGCATCCTGTAACTGAAATGGTAACCGCGCTCGATCTGGTAGAACTCCAGCTCAGGGTGGCGGCAGGGGAGCGCCTTCCTCTGAAGCAGGAAGAAGTAGCGATGAAAGGCTGGGCTATAGAGGCCAGAATTTGTGCCGAGGACCCATCCAGGGACTTTATGCCCACCACCGGAATGATCACCAGGTATACCGCGCCCCGGGGTAAACATATCCGGGTTGACAACGGGATCGAAGCCGGCAGCTTAATCAGTGTCTTTTATGATTCCATGCTGGCCAAAGTGGCGGCATGGGGTGAGACCAGAGAAGAAGCCAGGAAGGCGCTGGTCTACGCTCTGAACGGGTATCATATCGAAGGGCTGACTACCAATGTGGATTTTGTAAATGCCGTCATTAACCACCCCGCTTTTATCGAAGGCAATTTATCCACCGGTTTTATCGGAGAATATTTTGCAGACGGGCAAATGAAGGCGGCCCCTTCCGCTGAACAGCTTCATTACATGGCTTTAGCCGCGACTTTAGTCTATCACAACCGGCAGAACCTTGTCCGGGATTCTCTCAAGCCCATGGCCGCCAGTGTAGGTGGAGACCCATACCCGAAGACCAGGTACGAATACATGGTCAAGGGAGGGGACGATATTTTCAAGCTCCGGCTTCACGGAGACCAGACCTCCCGAACGTGGACGATCAATGCTGACGAAAACCGGTATCAGGTAATAACCCCTGAATTTGAATTCTACCGGCGCCGGCTCAAGCTCAAGATCAATGGACAGACCCACCTGTTCCGTCTTCAATACCGTGGAAACTTTATATGGGTCGTTTTCTGCGGAATAGACCGCACCTTTGAGATATACAGCCCGTTGGAGTGGGAACTGGCTCAGTACATGCCCGCGCCCAAAAAGATTATTATGGACAACATCCTCCGGTGCCCCATGCCCGGCCTCGTGGTCGACGTCAGGGTAAAGAAAGGGGAGCGGGTATACCGCGGGCAGGAGCTGGTGATTATTGAATCCATGAAGATGGAAAGCGGTGTCGCCTCTCCCTGTGACGGCGAAGTGGAGGAGGTAATGGTCCATAGCGGCCAGGCGGTGGAGACAGGCGAAACCATCCTCACCTTCAGGCAATAAAGATTATATCGTCAATATTTTATTTGCCGTACTAACATGAGCATAATAAATAAGACCGGGTTAACCCGGTCTTATTTATTATGCTCAAGAATATGCTTGTTTAAGTGGAGCATTATCCAGCCATGACTAAGAAGAAAGACTGAACAATCATACCCTGTCAAACTGGTGCGAGATCTTGCGGATATGCATTTTTTCCTGATCGATCAGCATGTCGAGTAATTCCCGGCCTTCTTTCCCCATGGCGCTGCGCAGTTCCTGGAAGAATATAATGGAGTCCCTTTCAAAACGGAGGGCCATCTCCAGAGTATCCCGGGCCGATGTAATGACATAGTCGTCATCGTCGGTCAGCGGCCGGTAAAAGACGTGGGCCTTGATAATGGCGTCCAGGTACTCGCTGTAATCGGCAGTGCCGCACCGGGCGGCGAACTCCTCATCGTTTTTCAGGGCCTCGCCCAGCCTGGCGAAAGCCTCAACGTGGTTTTCCTCGTCCCGCGCCAGGGAGATCAAAACATCCTTGATCTTCTCATTGTACTCTTTGATGGCCAGGTTGCTGTAAAAACTCCGCCCGGCCTTTTCAATTTTTACGGCGGCCTCCACGAGCTGGTCGATAGGAGAAACCGGCTGGCTGCAAGAACATCCTTCGCACTGACACATTTTTAGGGCCTCCTTGAATTTATTTTTTAAGTGTTTATTTATGATAAATCAAAGATATTAAACCCCGATGACTATTTTATTAAGGATTTCTTAAGATAAGGATGCCTTTTAGGGTAGCGGACCAAATTTCATGGCCCTGTTCTCGTTTTTTATCGTCTATTATTTCCTTTGCCCGGTCATATTTATGAAACAAGCTCAATATATATTTACTGTTAATGTATGCCAGTGGAAAAAACCAGGTCTTTACAGGAGTCTCCGGCTGGACTTGCCCGGCAGCGTTTCTGGAGCCGGCAGAGGAGGGATGTGAGACATCGTTCCTTAAAATAAACTGCTCTATTAAATTTTACCGAAAGGAGTGTGGATATGGAAAAGACTGATATCTTCCGCGACATCGCTGAACGGACCGGCGGCGACATCTACCTGGGCGTGGTGGGTGGGGTTCGTACTGGAAAGTCGACCTTTATCAAGCGGTTTATGGATTTGCTGGTGCTTCCCAACATGGCGGATCCGTACGAACGGGAGCGCACCAAGGATGAACTGCCGCAGAGCGGCGGCGGGCGGACCGTGATGACCACCGAGCCCAAGTTCATACCGAACGAAGCCGCTGAAATCCAGATTACGCCCAATTTGACGGTCAAGATGCGCCTGGTCGACTGCGTGGGCTACAGGGTGGAGGGGGCGCTCGGCTACGAAGAGGATGACGTGCCGCGCATGGTTTCCACGCCGTGGTTCGAAGAGGCGATCCCGTTTCAGGAAGCGGCCGAAATCGGCACGAGGAAGGTCATCTCCGAACATTCGACCATGGGACTGGTGGTTACGACGGATGGGTCGATCACAGACATCCCGCGGGAAAATTACATTGAAGCCGAAGAGAGAGTCATTGCTGAAATGAAGGACATCAACAGACCTTTTCTGATTCTCTTGAACAGCACCCGGCCTGACGATCCCGGAAACATCCAGTTGGCCGAGGAGTTGTCGGAAAAGTACGATGTTCCGGTGGTGCCCGTGGACTGCCTCCAGATGAGTCAGGCTGATGTGTTGTATGTCCTGGAAAAAATTCTCTACGAGTTCCCGGTTAACGAGGTGAACATCTCCTTGCCGCAATGGATCGAGGAGCTTGAGAACAAGCACTGGCTCCGCCAGCAGTTTGACACGGCGGTCCAGGACACGGTCAAAAATGTCATTCGCCTGCGCGACGTCACAGGTGCCGTGGAAGGGCTTTCTGATTATGATTTTGTGGAGCAGGTCGAGTTGAAGAGCATGGATATGGGGACCGGGTCGGCTGCCATTGAAGTTTCGTCCCCGCGGTCTCTGTTCTACCAGTTGCTCACCGAGGAGTCGGGCCTGAAAGTGGATGGCGAGCGGGATTTATTCCGCATGATGAAGGAATTGAGTGTGGCCAAACGGGAATTTGACAAGGTGTCGCAGGCGATTGGCGAAGTGCGGGAAAACGGGTACGGTGTGGTAACCCCCACCCTGGAAGAAATGAACCTGGCGGAGCCTGAACTGATTCGCCAGGGAAGCCGGTTCGGAGTCAAGTTAAAGGCCAGCGCTCCCTCCATCCATATGCTCCGGGCCGACATTACGACCGAGATCACTCCCATCATCGGCACGGAAAAGCAGTGTGAGGAACTGGTGCGCTATATGTTGAACGAGTTTGAGGAGAACCCCCAGAAGATCTGGCAATCCGTCATTTTTGGCAAGTCGGTCCATGATCTGGTGCGGGAAGGGATCCTGAACAAGCTCTACAGCATGCCGGAAAACGCACAGGATAAACTGCAGGAGACGATTCAACGCATCGTCAACGAGGGCTCCGGCGGACTCATCTGTATCATTATATAATTTTGACTGCCGGTCGCAGGACCGGTTTTATTTTTTTGCATTCAAAGAACATGAAAATGGACATTGCGGGAAGAAACTAAACTATTTCCATGAGCAAACAACGGCTATTTTGTTTATTTGACCGCTTTCGCCTTTGCATCCGCTTTCCCGGCAGTGGTATAATGTCTACCATGGGTGGAAATATATCCTTTCAGAGCGGACGGAGGCCGGTGATGGTCAAAAATGAAAGCCGTTTTTTTCTTGTTGCCGAAGATATTCTACCGGAGAGCATCGTGAAAACGGTTCAGGCCAGGGAGATGCTGAGCAAAGGAGAGGCCATGACGGTGGTGGAAGCGGTGGAAAAGGTGAATTTGAGCCGGAGCGCTTTTTACAAATATAAGGATAAGGTCTTTCCCTTTTACCGCTGGCATTCCGGTATGACGGTCACGCTGTCGATGCTTCTGGAACACCGCTCCGGAATCCTGTCCATGGTTCTTGGCAGCCTGGCGGGCGCGGGGGGCAATGTTTTGACGATCAACCAGAGCATTCCCATGCATGGCCTGGCCAGTGTCACCGTTTCTTTTGAGACAAATGAAATTGAATTGAGCCTGGAAGAGATTATGGCCCGCATCAGGGAACTGGATGGGGTCCGGGAGGTCAAGCCTGTCGGTTTGAACCCGTGACACGAAGGGGGAGAAATGGTGTGTCATTAAAAGTAATCCAGGTCGGACTTTTGGGCCTGGGCACGGTGGGCTGCGGGGTTTACCGGATCATGATGGACAACGCGGATATCATCGGGCAGCGGGCCGGCGCGGCAATCCGCGTGAAAAGGGTTCTGGTGCGGGATACCGCGAAACACAGGGCGGTCGATATCCCGGAGGGGTTATTGACTACCGATGTGGGCGCAATCCTGAACGACCCGGAAATCAGCATCGTGGTCGAGGTGCTTGGCGGGATTACGCCCGCTTACGATTACGCCCTGGCCGCCCTGGCGCGGGGCAAGAGCCTGGTGACGGCGAACAAAGACCTGGTTGCTCTGCACGGCCGCGAGTTGTTTGAGGCGGCTGCGAAGACGGGCAGCGACCTCTTTTTCGAGGGGAGCGTGGCCGGGGGCATTCCGATCATCAAGCCGCTGAAAGACTCTCTGGCCGCAAACCGCATCCGGCAGGTGATCGGCATCATTAACGGAACCACCAACTACATGCTGACCAGGATGTCCAGGGAAGGACTGCCCTTCGCTGAAGTGCTGGAACAAGCCCAGGCTATGGGATACGCCGAAGCGGACCCGAGCGCCGACGTGGAGGGGTTTGACGCCGCCCGCAAGCTCGCCATTCTGGCGTCCATCGCCTTCAATACCAGGGTTGCGCTAAATGATGTCTATGTAGAAGGAATTACGCGCATAACCGCCGAAGATATAGCCTATGCGTCGGAGCTGAACTACACCGTGAAGCTTTTGGGGATTGCCAGGGAAACCGCCGCCGGGGTGGAGGTCAGGGTTCACCCGGCGCTTTTGCCGAAAAATCATCCCCTGGCCGCCGTCAGTGACGTCTACAACGCGATCTTTGTGAGCGGTGACGCGGTCGGTGACGTAATGTTTTACGGTCGCGGCGCCGGCGAGCTGCCGACGGCAAGCGCCGTGGTGGCGGACATTATGGACGCCGCCCGCGACCTGGCCAGAAACGTGACCGGCATGACCGGCTGCACCTGTTTTGAAGAAAAACCGCTCAAACCGATGGGGGCGACCTGTACCAGGTACTATATCCGGCTCTGCGTGGCCGACCGCCCGGGGGTACTGGCCGGCATCGCCCAGGTTTTCGGTGACAACGCCGTGAGCCTGGCTACGGTCATTCAGAAGTCCTCCGGAAAAGCGGCGGAACTTGTGCTGGTCACCCACATGGTGCTGGAAAAAAATCTGCAGGATGCTCTGAATATTTTAAAGGGCCTGCCCATCGTTTTTGAGATTTCAAACGTGATCCGGGTGGAAGGTGAGTGAACTCGTTTAGCTTACGCTAAACAGCGGGGCTTCAGGTGGTGATTCTACTCCGCCTGAAGTAAAAAACTTTAACCCCCCACTTCTAGAAGTGGGGGTCTTGGAAATCAGATAAAAACGCCGCGCTTTTGACCGGGGTGCGGGAATGGATGGCGCCCCGGGTTAATTTTGTGTACATGGGGGGGCTTCAATGATCCGGGTGCAGGTCCCGGCTACAACTGCCAATCTCGGGCCGGGTTTCGACTGCCTGGGAATGGCTCTGGAGCTTTATAATGTTGTAGAGATGAGTCCGGGCTCCCGCGGGCTCTTTATTGAGGTGCAGGGTGAAGGAACTCTCGAAATCCCCAGAGACGAGCGGAATCTCGTTTACCAGGCCGCCTTGCGTGTATTTCGCCAGACCGGATTTTCCCCGCAGGGATTAAAGATCCGGCTGATTAACCAGATTCCTGCGGCGCGCGGGCTGGGCAGCAGCACGGCCGCGCTGGTGGGGGGGATCATCGCGGCCAACCTGTTGTCCGGCGGAAGTCTTAGCGTCAAGGAAGTCATCAACCTGGCCTGCGCCATGGAGGGGCACCCGGATAACGCGGCTCCCGCTGTTTTAGGCGGAATTGTGGTTGCCGTACAGGCTGAAGGCGAGGTAAAGCACCTGAAAATCCAGCCGCCCGCGTCCTTGAAGGGGGTGGTGGCCATACCCGATTTTACCCTGCCGACCCGGACCGCCCGGGAAATTCTGCCCCAGCAGGTCAGTTTTCAGGACGCTGCGTTTAATGTGGGGAGGGTGGCCCTGTTGATCGCCGCCTTGCACCAGGGAGATATGAGCCTTTTGTCCACGGCTATGGAGGACCGGTTGCACCAGTCCTACCGGGCCGGGATGATCCCGGGATTTAAAAAGGTTCTGGCTGCGGCCAGGCTGGCCGGGGCCAGGGGGGTAACCCTCAGCGGCGCCGGCCCGGCGGTAATTGCCCTGGCCGATAACAATTTTGAGTTGATCGCCCGGGTTATGCACGATACCTTCAGTCAAAACGGCGTCAAGGCAAAGGTGCTGGTGCTGAAACCAAGCCCCGTCGGGGCCCGGGCACTGGAAGTAAAGTCTTGATCGAGGAACCCCCACTTCTGGAAGTGGGGTCTTAAAAAATTAGATCACCCATTTGAGTGAGAGAATGCGGTAAAAGACAGACGATTGAAAGACGACTGAAAAAGGAAGGCGATTGAAGAAATGCTGGTAGTGCAAAAGTACGGCGGCAGCTCGGTGGCCGGTGCGGAGAGGATTTGCCGGGTGGCCCGCCGGGTTGCGGACGTATATGAGCAGGGCAGTCAGGTGGTCGTTGTCGTGTCGGCCATGGGCGATACAACGGACGATTTAGTCCATCTGGTCCAGGAGATCACCGACAACCCGCCGGACCGGGAAATGGACGTCATTCTTTCTACCGGCGAGCAGGTTTCCATCGCTCTACTGGCCATGGCCATAAGGGACCTGGGCAAACCGGTCATCTCCCTGACCGGGCCGCAGGTGGGCATCCTGACCGACAATTCCCACACCAAAGCGCGCATTATGGAGGTCGACAACGCCCGTTTAAAAGAGGAACTGGCCGCGGGCAACATCGTAGTGGTGGCCGGTTTTCAGGGCATGGACGAAAACAACGACATCACCACCCTGGGCCGCGGCGGTTCCGATACCACCGCCGTGGCGCTGGCCGCTTCACTAAAGGCCGACCTCTGCGAAATTTACACCGATGTCGACGGGGTCTATACCACCGATCCCAGGGTGGTGCCGGAGGCGTACAAGCTGGACGAGGTGTCTTATGATGAAATGCTGGAGCTGGCCCACCTGGGGGCCGTGGTTCTGCACCCCCGCTCCGTGGAATTGGCCATGCAGTACGGCATACCCCTGCACGTTCGCTCTAGTTTTAACCACAACCTGGGAACGATTGTCAAGGAGGCCGCCAATATGGAAAAAGCACTGGTAGTAACAGGAGTGGCTTACGATTTAAACGTCGCCAAGATCGGTATCTACAATGTCCTCGATACACCCGGCATCGCTTACCGGCTGTTCAAGGCGCTGGCGGACGAAAAAATCAACGTCGACATGATCGTGCAGAGCGCCATGCGCGATGAACGAAACGACATTTCCTTCACCTGCACCCAGGCCGACCTGAAAAAGGCGCTGGCCGTAGTGGACAGGCTGCTTCCGGATCTGAGCGGCGACGGCTATTCAAGCGACGACGGCGTGGCCAAAGTTTCCATCGTCGGCGCCGGTATGGCCAGTAACCCCGGCGTGGCCGCCCTGATGTTCGGGGCGCTGGCCGAAAAAGGCATCAACCTGGAGATGATCAGCACCTCCGAAATCAAGGTGTCGGTGATTGTCAAGACAGAAGACGTCAAAAAGGCTGTCCAGGCGCTCCACGACAAGTTCAACATGGCTGTCAAAGCTTAGGCGGTTGTAAGCAGCTGTCGATATTCTTTTCAGCAATACAACTATTGGTTATCTGGTTGGATGATGCGGTTGAATTCCGTCGCGAGGCAACTCCGGCGGCATTCAACCGTATTATTTTGTCTCAAAGAAGGCTTATTCAGCCCTTAAAAAGTGGTCCATCAATTGATGTCCTGATTCAAAACAGAAGCCTTCGGCGGCGTTTGCCTCATTATAGGCTCTGCCGCCGCCGGGTCCGGGGACGCCCGCCCGGACAGTGTAGATGGCGTAAGGTACCGGGTCGGAGGAGTGGGTCTTGATGGCCAGGGGGGTGGGGTGGTCCGGCAAGAGCATGATCCGGTGATCGCCCATTTCTTTTAATCCGGGCAGCAGTACGCGCAGCACCTTCTCGTCAATTTCTTCAATGGCGTGGACCTTTGTTTCCAAGTCACCCTGGTGGCCGGCTTCGTCTGGCGCTTCAATGTGGATGTAGACAAAGTCCTTGCCGCTGCGGAGTTCGGCCAGGGCGGCCAGCGTCTTTCCACTGAAATTGGTGTGGATGTTGCCGGTGACGCCCTCTACCGCAACGGCCTTTAACCCGGCGCAGATACCGATCCCTTTGATCAGGTCCACCGCCGAAATGACGGAGCCGGTCAGGCCGTACTTGTCAAAGAAGGCGGGCAGCGCCGGGCGGCGCCCCTGTCCCCAGAACCAGAGCGAATTCGCCGGAGGCAGTCCCTGTTCCAGCCTTCGGCGGTTGACCGGATGGTCCGGCAAAAAGTGGGCGCTTTCCTCCATCATCTTTCGCAGTTGAAGGCCACCCTCACCTTCCGGCAGGTGGCTGGCGACCGGGCGTCCCGAGATGTCGTGCGGCGGGGTGAGACTGGCGCCCTCCGGGCCGTCCGGCCAGACCATCAGGTGGCGGTAGCTCACCCCGGGGTAAAAGCGGATCCTGTCCCCGCCCAGGCGCGCGTTCACGTTCCGGATTAGTTCAGCCGCTTCGGCAGAGCTGATTTCGCCGGCGCTGTAGTCGAGCATGCGCTTTTCTCCGTAGGCCTCTGCTCCGGAAAGGGTAACCAGGTTGCAGCGAAAGGCGACGTCGCGGTCGCCGAGGGGGATGCCCATGCTTACCGCCTCCAGGGGGGAGCGGCCGGTGTAGTATTCTTTCGGATCGTAGCCCAGCACAGATAGATTGGCCACGTCGCTGCCGGGCGGAAACCCCGGCGGGACCGTTTGGACCAGGCCGGTCTCACCCCCCGAAGACAGGAGGTCCATATTCGGCGTGCGGGCGAACTGGAGTGGCGTTTTACCGCCCAACTCGGCCAGCGGGCGGTCGGCCATGCCGTCGCCCAGAACGATGACGTACTTCATTCGATGTTCCTTTCCATTCTGTTTTAGTATTTTGTTCATTATACTAGAAAACATTTTATGAAGTATAAAAAAATTCACAGCGCGCATAATAACCTTGCTTTGAAAAAAATGAGGGGGAATGCCTGGTGCATGTAAAGGTGTCTGAACTGGTGGGAGAATCCGGGGACAGCTGGAAAGGCGCGGTCCAGTCGGCCATTTCTGAAGCTTCCGGGAGTATTCGGAACATCGTGGCGGTGGAAGTCGTCAATTTTACGGCCAACGTGGAAAATGGGAAGCTGGTGGAATACAAAGCGAACCTCAAGGTTGCCCATACGGACTAGTGCAGGAAAGGACACCCGCGGGTGTCCTTTCCTGCACTAGCCTGCCTTTGGCAAAGACACGATAAATCGCGGGACTGGTAAAGCCCTGGCGGAAAAGGCGGCGCCGCCTGAAAACCGGCGGGAGAAGCGCAAGAAATCGTTTGGCCGGCTCAAGCCCGGGCCGCCGGCGCCGGGGAACGGGGGGTGGATGAAAGTAGCAAAAAAAGTAATCCTGGTGACGGACGGCGACCGGATTGCCAGAGGAGCCGTTGAAACGGCCGCCCATAATATCGGAGCCAGATGCATCTCCCGCTCGGCCGGAAATCCCACTCCCTTGAGCGGGCCCGCCCTGGTTGAGATGATTCAATCCGCTCCCGTGGAGCCGGTTGTCGTTATGCTGGACGACAGGGGTTGCCACGGGATTGGCCGGGGGGAGAAAGCCCTTTCTTACCTCTGCAGGCACCCCGAAATCGAGGTGCTGGGTGTCCTGGCCGTAGCCTCAAACACACAAAACGCTAATGGCTGCCGGGTGGACGCCTCCATCAACCGTGACGGGCAATGGGTCAGCGGGCCGGTCGACAAGTTTGGCAGGGAAACATTGGGCTCTCTTCAGAGGGGGGATACCGTTGAAGTTCTAGACCGCCTCGATGTGCCGGTTGTGATTGGAATCGGTGATATCGGCAAGATGGATGGGGCTGACAACGTGGAAGAAGGGGCCTTCTTGACGACGACAGCGCTCCGGAGAATAATGGAAAGGGGGATGATTTAACGTGGCAATCACGGTGGGTATACCCAGAGCGCTTCTCTATTATTACTATTATCCGATGTGGCGGGTCTTCTTTGAAGAGCTGGGGGCAAAAGTCGTTCTCTCACCCCCCTCCACCAAGGGGGTACTGTCCATGGGTTTACGGCACGCCGTGGACGATATCTGTCTACCCGTAAAGATGGCCTTCGGCCATGTGCTCGACCTTTCCGGCAGGGTTGACTGCATCTTCCTGCCCAGGCTGGTCAGTGTGGAGAAGCGGGAGTACATCTGCCCGAAGTTCCTCGGGCTGCCGGATATGGTCCGGCGGCTTTCCGGCCTCCCACCCCTGATCGACGTAGACATCAGCCTTTACAAAAACAAAAAAGGCCTGTACGAGGCGCTGCAGAAGGTGGGGGCGCTTTTTAACGCCAATACCCTGGCCGTCTGGCGGGCCTACCGCCGCTCCCTGGGTGCGCTGAAAAGCTACTTCCGGCTCCTCGAACTGGGGCTGATGCCGTCTGAGGCTATGGCCGTCATGGAGAACCGGGTCAAGGAAGCGCCTTACGTTTCAGGGGATGCGCTGAAGGTGGCTTTAATCGGCCATCCGTACAACATTTATGACAGTTACGTGAGCATGGACGTAATTAATAAACTCCGCCGAATGGGCGCCGCGGTCCTTACAGCAGAAAACGTCAGCGAAAAAACCGTCAACAGGCACGTTTCCGGGCTGCCCAAAAAACTGTTCTGGACCCTGGGGCGGCGAATGATCGGCGCGGCCGGCCATTACATGGAGCGCCAGGACATCAGCGGCCTGGTTTACGTGGCGGCATTCGGATGCGGGCCGGACTCGATGACCGGCGCCCTGATCGAAAGAGAAGCACGCACCCGCCACATTCCCTTTCTAAGCCTGAATATCGACGAGCACACCGGGGAGGCCGGCGTCGTCACCCGCCTGGAAGCATTCCTGGACATGATTCGCTGGCGGAGGTGCGGCTGATGCGAGTGACCTTTCCCCATATGGGGAACCTGTACATTTCCCTGCAGGGCATGCTCCAATATCTGGGTGTGGAAGTGATTCCGCCCCCCCCTTCAAGCAAAAGGACGCTCACCCTGGGCTCGCAGTACGGCCCCGAGTTTGCCTGCCTCCCTTTAAAGCTGAATTTGGGCAACTTTATTGAGGCCGGTGAGGCTGGCGCCGATACCATCGTGATGGCCGGGGGGTGCGGCCCCTGCCGTTTTGGCTATTATGCCCAGGTTGAGCAAGCGATTTTGCGGGATTTGGGCTGCGCCATGGAAATGATTGTCCTGGAGCCGCCGGAGCGGCATATCACCGAACTGCTGGTGAAGATCAAGCGCCTCGCCGGGGGGAGGTCCTGGTGGCAGGTGATCCAGGCCATTCGCTTCGGTTTTGCCAAGGCGCGGGAGACTGACTGGATTGAAAAGGAGAGCTTTCGCCTGAGACCCCGGGAAATTGTCCCCGGCAGTACGGACCGGGCTTACCGCGAGGCGCTGGCGCTGATTGACGGCGCGCGGAGGTGGGATGAGCTGGAGCAGACCAGAGAAAAAGCGGCTGACTTGATTGCCGGCGTGATGACGGAAATGAGCCGGAGCGTGATCAAAATAGGTATTGTGGGGGAGATTTACACCCTGCTGGAACCATTCTCCAATCACGATATTGAAAGGCAGCTGGGTTATCTCGGCGTTGAGGTGGACCGGTCCATCTTTTTGAGTGAATGGATCAACGATCACCTTTTCCTCGGCCTGGTCAAAGGCCTGCGGTCCCACAAGGAGGCCTGCGATGCCGCCCACCCCTATTTGCGGCACACGGTCGGCGGGCACGGTCAGGAAACCGTGGGCAGCGTGGTCAATTACGCCAGGGCCGGATTCGACGGGGCCATTCAACTGTTCCCCTTCACCTGCATGCCGGAAATCGTGGCCGAAAGCATTCTGCCCGACGTGACCGCCAGTTACGGGATCCCGGTGCTCACCCTGATTATGGACGAACATACGGGTGAAGCCGGGATGCTCACCCGGCTGGAAGCTTTTGTCGACCTCCTGGCGTGGCGGAAAGAAAAGGAGGGGCCTGTTCCCGCCTGATCCGCCATGGCCGGATGACCGTTCAGGCCGGAATGATCTAGAAAAAATTGGGACAGATTCTTTTTTTCAGGAGGGCTACAGTGAAATATTACCTTGGTATCGACGTCGGCTCCGTCAGCACCAACATCGTGCTGGTCGATGAAGGAGGGCTGGTCCGCGAGGCCATCTACCGCCGGACAAACGGCCGGCCCATCGAGGCGGTCCAGAAGGGTTTGCAAGAACTGGCCGGCCGGATGCCTCAACTTCCGCAGATCCGGGGGGTTGGCGCCACGGGCAGCGGGCGGCGCCTCACCGGTGTAATTGTCGGCGCCGACGCGGTCAAAAACGAGATTACCGCCCACGCGATTGCCGCGTCCCTTTTGGCGCCGGGCGTGCAGACCATTCTGGAAATCGGTGGTCAGGACTCTAAAATCATCATCCTGCGCAGCGGGGTGGTCGCCGACTTTGCCATGAACACTGTATGCGCGGCCGGGACGGGGTCTTTCCTCGACCAGCAGGCCGCCCGCCTGAACATTCCTATTGAGGAATTTGGCGAGATCGCCCTGGATTCGGAATCGCCTGTGCGCATCGCCGGCCGCTGCGCTGTGTTTGCCGAGTCGGACATGATCCACAAGCAGCAGATGGGCGCCAATTTGCCGGACATTTTGGCCGGGCTGTGCGAAGCGCTGGTGCGCAACTACCTGAACAACGTGGGTAAGGGAAAGGAGATTCTCGCGCCGGTGGTGTTCCAGGGGGGCGTGGCCGCAAACGAGGGGATGATCAAAGCCTTTGAGCGCGCGCTGGGGCTGCCGGTGCAGGTACCCCCCTATTTCAATGTCATGGGGGCGGTGGGCGCCGCGTTCCTGGCCCGGGAAGCGGTGGCCAGATCCGGCCCCAGCCGCTTCAAGGGGTTCGGCGTGGCCGAGGCCAGCTTCAAGACCGGCGCCTTTGATTGCACCGGCTGCGCAAATAGCTGTGAAGTCATAGAGATCTCCGAGGGCGAACAGATCCTGGCCCGCTGGGGCGACCGCTGCGGCAAGTGGAGCAATGCTGTGGAGAACAAGGAAAAGATCAGTTAAAGTTTCTCTGCGGCAAACCAGCCTTACAGCCGCCAGACATCTCCTTCTTCCGGCACGATGCCGAGCATTGAAATTCCCTGAAGTTTTAGCTTTGAAAATCTTGCTTTTAAACGGTGTGATCAGCTAAAATGAATATGTTCAAACTTTTATATTATTTCAGACTGGTTCACCATGCCGCACGCGGCGCCGGCGGAGAATGAAAATTTATTTTCAGGCTAGAGAGGAGAAAGAATAGATGAGTGAAACAAAAATCCTGTTGAGCGAAAAAGAAATGCCTGCGGCCTGGTACAACGTCCAGGCGGACATGCCGAACCTCCCCAAACCACCCCTCCACCCGGCCACGAATGAGCCGGTAGGCCCGCAGGATCTGAGCCCGATCTTCCCAATGGAACTGATTATGCAGGAAGTGAGCCGGGATCGCTGGATCGAGATCCCCGACGAGGTCAGGGAAATCTACCATCTCTGGCGGCCCTCGCCACTGTGCCGGGCCCGCCGGCTGGAAAAAGCGCTGGACACGCCCGCCCAGATCTATTACAAATATGAAGGAGTGAGCCCGGCCGGCAGCCATAAGTTGAACACGGCCGTGCCCCAGGCATACTATAATAAGGCAGCGGGGATTAAGAGACTGGCCACCGAAACCGGCGCCGGCCAGTGGGGTGTGGCACTGTCCCAGGCCTGCAGCTTTTTTGGCCTGGAATGCACTGTCTACATGGTGAAGGTAAGCTACTTTCAGAAACCGTACCGCCGCTCCCTGATGCAGATCTTCGGGTCCAACGTGATTCCCAGCCCCAGTCAGACGACCAACTCCGGCCGCCAGATTTTAGAAAGAGATCCCGAGTCCATGGGCAGCCTCGGCATGGCCATCAGCGAGGCCGTCGAGGACGCGGCGGGGCGCGAAGACACCAATTACGCCCTGGGCAGCGTTTTGAACCACGTTGTCATCCACCAGTCAATCATCGGCCTTGAAGCCAAAAAACAGATGGAAAAGGCTGGCCATTACCCGGACGTGGTCATCGGCTGCTGCGGCGGCGGCAGCAACTTCGGCGGGATAGCCTTTCCCTTTGTCCACGACAAGCTCAGGCACGGCAAAAACGTGCGGCTGCTGGCGGTGGAGCCGATCTCCTGCCCGACTCTCACCCGGGGCCACTTCGGCTATGATTTCGGTGACGTGGCCGGGTTTACCCCGCTTCTGTGGATGTACACCCTGGGCAGGGACTTTATGCCGCCGGGCATTCACGCCGGGGGCCTGCGCTACCACGGCGACTCCCCCCTGTTGAGCCAGCTCGTTCACGACGGGATCATCGAAGCGCAGGCTTACGGGCAGACGGCGGTATTCGATTCGGCCATTCTCTTTGCCAGGAGTGAAGGGGTTGTCCCGGCGCCCGAGTCAGCCCACGCCATTCACGCCGCCGTTGAGGAAGCCCTGGCCGCGAAAGAGGCGGGCGAGAAGCGGATCATTCTGTTCAACCTGAGCGGCCACGGCCTTTTGGACCTGCCGTCCTACGACGCGTTCCTGGAAGGGAAGCTGGTGGATTATCCCCTGCCGGAAGAGGAGCTGAAAAGAGCTCTGGCCAACCTTCCCCAACTCTAGCGGGGGGGCAAGTGGGGACGGTTCTTGCTTGCCTGGTAAAATATTGAAGCGAGAGCAAACTTTCATGCCTCTGCGGGGCACAACGGCGGATGAAAATCCAAGTCTATTTTCGGAGCAAACAGTGAACTCGTTCAGCTAAAGCTGAACATAGGGGCTTCAGATGGAGATTCTACCCCATCTGAAGTGAAAAAAGGAACCTCCACTTATATGACTGGGGTCTTAAAAAATTAGATAAAAGAAGCGGCCTTCCGGGTCAGGTCGGGCGGGCCGCTTTTCCCTTAGAGTCCGCACGGCTCTCCCGCAGATAAGGGAGCTTGTGGATTCCACTGCCGAATATCAATTTTCCTGCACTTGAGTAATATAAAGTATTGCGCTGGGAGTGAACTATTTGATCATGAGAGGCACAATGCGCGTCAATGAAAACGGCCACCTGGAAATCGGCGGCATGGATTGCGTTGAGTTGGCGCGGGAGTTCGGCACCCCTCTGTACGTGCTGGACGAGTCCCTTTTTCGCCAGAACTGCCGTGACTACCACCGTTCCTTTACTGAGAAATACGGCGCTCAGGTCATCTATGCGGGAAAATCACTGTTGAATCTGGCCGTGTGCCGGATGGTCGAAGATGAGGGACTGGGACTGGATGTCGCTTCCGGCGGTGAACTGTACACCGCCCTGCGGGCCGGTTTCCCCGCCGCCAGGATCTACTTTCACGGCAACAACAAGTCGCCGGATGAACTGGCCCATGCGCTGGAATCAGGCGTGGGCCGGTTTATGGTGGATAACCTTTACGAACTGGAAATGATTGGCGGCCTGGCCCGGGGGAAAAAGGCCGGGGCGAAGGTCATTCTACGGGTAACCCCGGGCGTGGAAGCACACACCCACGAGTACATCCGGACCGGCCAAATCGACTCCAAGTTCGGCCTCGTCATTGAAAACGGGCAGGCCATGGAAGGGATAAAAAGGGCACTTGAACTGGAAAACATTGAATTGATGGGTCTCCACTGCCACATCGGCTCTCAGATTTTTGAACTGGAATCTTACGCCCAGGCTGCCGGCGTGATGCTGTCCTTTGTGCGCCGGGTCTACGATGAGACGGGCGCCGCGGTAAAGGAACTGGATCTCGGCGGCGGCCTGGGGATTTACTATACCGAAGGAGACCAACCAAGAGCGGTGGCCGAGTACGCGGATCTGGTGATGAGGACCGTAACGGCCAAGGCGGACGAATACTCCCTGCCCGTGCCCAGGGTCATCGTGGAGCCCGGGCGGTCGATCAGCGGTCCGGCTGGCTCTACCCTTTACACCGTAGGGTCGATCAAGGACATTCCCGGCATCCGCAAGTATGTGGCTGTCGACGGCGGCATGGGCGACAACCCCAGGCCGGCCCTTTACCAATCCCGCTATGAAGCCATCCTCGCCAACAAGGCGAACCAGTCTCCGGCCGAGGCGGTGTCGGTGGCCGGTAAATGCTGCGAGTCGGGCGACATGCTGATCTGGGACATCACCCTGCCGCTGCCGGAGCCCGGCGACATCCTGGCCGTGGCCGGCACCGGGGCATACAACTACACCATGTCGATGAACTACAACCGCCTGCCGCGCCCGGCCATGGTGCTGGCCGGAAATGGTCACGCCGAACTGATTAACCGGCGGGAAAGCTATGAAGACCTGGTGCGAAACGACTTGATTCCCGAACGGCTAAGGAAACCAATGCAGACTGGATAAGCCGTATCATGGTATAATAATACGGCTATGTTTTAAACACTGGAGAAATATAAATATATGGAGATAATCACAACCCACACCAATACGGATCTGGACGCCCTGGCGTCTATGGTGGCGGCCCAGAAGCTCTACCCCGGCGCCGTGATGGTGTTTCCCGGGAAGCTTTCCCGGAATGTGGAAGAGTTTATGGCCCTGCACAAGGACACCTTGAACGTGCGGGCGGTCCGGGATATCGATCCGGATCTGGTGAAAACGGTGATCCTGGTGGACACCAAGTCGCCGGGCCGCGTGGGCAAACTGGCCGAGCTCCTGGAAAGGCCGGGCATCGAGGTGCACATCTACGACCACCACCCCCCCTCCGAAGGGGACGTGGCCGGGAAGGTGGAAGTGGTGGAGATGGTCGGCGCCACCACCACCCTGATGGTGGAGAGAATAATCAAAGAAAACATTCCGCTCACCCCGATGGAGGCGACCATCCTCTCTCTGGGCATCTATGAGGATACAGGCTCGCTGGTCTTTACCAGCACCACGGCGCGGGACGCCTGGGCGGTGGCCTGCCTCCTCGAAAAGGGGGCCAACCTGGCTGTGGTGGCCGATTTCCTGGGCCGGCCCCTGACCGAAGAGCAGCGCCAGCTCTTGAAGGCCCTGCTCGTATCGGCGGAGCGCTACCAGATCAACGGGATCAAGCTCCTCATCGCTAAAGGCACGGTCGACGAATTCGTCAGCGGGCTGGCTCTGCTGACCCACAAGCTGGCCGACTTCGCCCATCTGGACGCGGTGTTTTCCGTGGTCGAAATGGAAGACCGGGTTCACGTGGTGGCCCGGAGCCGCGTGCCGGAAGTGAATGTACGGGAGATCCTGGGCGCCCTCGGCGGCGGCGGCCATCCGGCGGCGGCCTCGGCCACAGTCAAAAAGGCCAGGGTCGACGAAGTGACCGAGCGCCTCCTGGAATCGATCCGGGCCAGCGTCCGCGCGCCGGTGACCGCGGCGGACATCATGTCCAGCCCGGTCAAGACGGTGACACCGGAAACCGTTATCGAGGAAGCCGGCATGGTGATGCTGCGCTACGGCCACACCGGCCTGCCTGTGGTGCAGGGAGATATGGTGATTGGGGTGATCTCCCGCCGCGACGTGGAGAAGGCCACCCATCACGGCCTCGGCCACGCGCCGGTCAAGGGCTTCATGACCAACAATCTGATTACAGTGGCCCCGGAAATGCCGGCGTCCATCGTGCGCGAGCTGATGATTGAGCATGACGTCGGCCGCCTGCCGGTAATCAAGGACGGCAAACTGGTCGGCATTGTTTCGCGCACCGACGTGCTGCGCACACTGCACGGCGAGGTGGAAAAGAAACACCGGATCGTCTACATCAATAACAACTATGACATTTCTTTTAAGAATATAGAGGAACTGATGTACCGCGGGCTTGCCACAGAGTATGTGGATATTTTGGAAAAGGCTGGTGAATTGGCCGCCGGACGGGGATTCAAGGTTTACGCGGCGGGTGGCGTCGTGCGTGACCTGCTGCTGGGGATGGAGTGCACCGATGTGGACCTGGTCGTGGAAGGCGACGGCATCGAACTCGCCGGGGCACTGGCGGAGGAATACGGGTGCCGGCTGCGCCAGCACAAGCGCTTCGGCACGGCCACCGTATTGTTTTCCGCCGGCCGGCAGGTGGACGTCGCCACGGCCCGGGTGGAGTTTTACCAGTACCCCGCCGCCATGCCGCAGGTGGAAACATCCTCCCTGCACCAGGACCTCTACCGCCGCGACTTCACCATCAACGCCATGGCCGTCTCCCTGAACAAGGACAGCTTCGGCGATATCGTGGACTTTTTCGGCGGCCGGGAGGACCTTTACCGCGGGCAGATCCGCGTGCTGCACAACCTCAGCTTCATCGAAGATCCCACCCGGATCCTGAGAGCGATTCGTTTTGAAAAGCGTTATCAAATGAATATCGAGCCCCAGACCATGAAGCTGATCAAGGATGCTGTGCGCAACAAAATGCTGGCCCGGCTGTCGTCAGAGCGGGTCTGGGAAGAGCTGAAACGCATCATGCTGGAGCCGCAGCCGGCTCCGGCCCTGGCCCGCTTGATGGAGTTGCAGCTGTGGGATTCGTTCTTTCCCGGGGTGGATCACTTTAACGTCCGCCCGGTATTGGCGGAACTCCCCCGCGCCATCAAGACGCTCCGCTCCTGGGACCTGGCTGAGCCGGGAGAGCCCTGGATGGTTTATTTTATCGCCATTCTCCACCGGACCGACTGGTATTCGGCCCAGGACATCTGCGCAAAATATCACTTGAGCCGGCGTCAGACGGACAAAGTCAACACCGCTTTGAGCGGCTGGCGGATTCTTTTGGACGATCTGCGCGACCCGGAGGAAATCACCACAAGCGAACTGGCCCGCCAGGTGATGGCGATGCCACGGGAGGGCTACCCCCTGATCCTGGGCTATCTCAGCGACAAAACGTCCCGGCGGCGCTTCCGCCAGGTGCTTACGGCCATCTGTTACGACCGGCCGTGGATCGACGGCAAAGACCTCCGGGAACTCGGCTACAAACCGGGCCCGGCCTTTAAGCGGGCTCTGGACGCAGTCTGGCAGGCCCGCCTGGACGGCAGGGTGCGCACCCGGGAAGAAGAACTGGCCTACGTCAGGGATTGCCTGGCCCGTCTGGAAGGAGACAAAAAGAGTGTTTAATCTTCCAAACCCGCAGGACATGGCTTTGATGCTGCCTGGGATCATCCTGGGCTTAACCTTTCACGAGTACGCCCACGGGATGGTCGCCTACCGTCTCGGCGACCGCACTGCTTACGACATGGGTCGTCTGACGGTGAACCCTCTGGCCCATATCGACCCGGTCGGATTTATTTTGCTTTTTCTGGCCGGATTCGGGTGGGCCAAACCGGTTCCGGTGAACCCCGTGAATTTCCGAGGCGATATGCGCAGGGGAATGCTGCTGGTCTCGCTGGCCGGCCCGGGCACAAACCTGCTTTTGGCCCTGGCTTCCGCCGTCGTTCTCGGTTTTTCTGTCCTCTGGCGGGTGCCCTACCTGGACGCCATCATTTACTACATGGTTCAGATCAACGTGGTTCTGGCGCTGTTCAACCTCCTGCCCATACCGCCTCTGGACGGCTCCAAGGTGCTGGCCGGGCTTTTGCCCGGGAGCCAGGACTGGCTGTACAAGATGGAGGCTTACGGGACCATCATCCTGATCCTGTTAATTTTCACCGGGGCGATCCGGTATTTCTTCAAGCTATTTGTCTCACCGCTGGTGGCCGTGCTCATTGCCCTGGCCAAAGGCATCGCCCGGTTCGTTTCATAAAGACTGCCGATAGCAGCAAAGGAGGCCTTTCTTATGCGAGTCCTGTCTGGAATTCAACCTTCCGGCTCCCTGCACCTGGGAAACTATTTCGGAATGATGAAAAGGATGGTCGAGTACCAGCAAAACAACGAGCTGTTTTGTTTTTTAGTCAACTACCATGCCCTGACCTCCGTCTTTGACGCTGATTTTCTGCGCAAACAGACTTACGAGGCGGCTTGCGACTTTCTCGCCCTGGGTCTGGACCCGGACAAATCGGTATTCTGGGTGCAGTCCGACGTGCCGGAGGTGACCGAACTGACCTGGCTGCTTTCCAGCGCGACGGGGATGGGCCTGCTGGAGCGGTGCCATTCTTTCAAGGACAAGACCACCAGGGGGCTTCCCGCCAGCCACGGCCTGTTTTCCTACCCGGTGCTCATGGCCGCCGACATTTTGCTCTACGGCGGGGAGAAGGTCCCGGTGGGGAAAGACCAGAAACAGCACCTGGAAGTGGCCAGGGACATCGCCATGCGGTTTAACAGCACGTATGGTGAAACCTTTGTGGTGCCGGAGGCGGACATTGAAGAGGAGTTTGCCGTGGTGCCGGGGATTGACGGGCAGAAGATGTCCAAGTCATACGGCAACACCATCGAGATATTTGCGGATGAAAAAACCCTGCGGGACAAAATCATGCGGCTCAAGACCGATTCGACCCCGGTGAACGAGCCGAAGCCCATCGAGGGAAACGTGCTCTTCGACCTGTATTCCCTGTTTATCGATGAAAAAGAAAAAGAGATTATCAAAGAGAGATTCCTCACCCCGGGTCTCAAGTACGGCGATATGAAAAAAGAAATTTTCGGTGTGATCTGGGAATACTTTGCCCCTTACCGGAATGAACGGGAAAAGCTGGTTCAGGACAAGCCGTTCGTGCTGGAAACCATGCAGAAGGGCGCCCGCAAAGCCAGGGACGCGGCGGCGGTTTACCTGGAGCGGGCGAGGCGGAACGTGGGGCTGGATTACTGGAATCAATAAAAAGACGCCCGGCAGGCGAGTGCCGGGCGTCTTTTTATTGATCATTTGCCCAAAGTGCCGTCCGGCTGCATAGTTGTGATGCGCTCAAGGGAAAATAATACAGGAGGAGGGAGCAAATGGAAGGTTTTTTAACGGCGCTTTTGATAATTTCAATCCTCCTGCTTCTGCTCTTCCTGAACAGGGTCAGAATTTACCTTCGCTATGCCAGGATTGGCCGGAACGACGAACTGGCAGTAAAAATCTGCCTTCTTAAAGGGATTGTGTGCTGGCGCTTCAAGCTGCCTTTTGTCAAAATAGTGAAAAAAAGAAACCGCCTTGCCCTGAAAGTGAGCGCCTTGCTGAAGGAGAAGAGGGGCCACTGTCTGAAAGAGGAAGAGAAAGAGCTGCCCTTACCCGGACTCCGGAAAATGATGAAGATACTGCCGGTTTTCCGCTACCTCCTGCGGCGGACGCGGATCAAAAAATTTTCCTGGCATACGGAAATCGGTACGGGGGACCCCTTTTATACCGGGATCGCGGCGGGAGCGGCCTGGAGCCTGAAGGGGGTATTGCTGAGCGCAATCTGCCGCCTGCCAACGTACGGAGCGGGCAGGCCGGAAGTGGCGGTCCGGCCAAATTTTTTTAATGCCTGCTTCAATACGGCATTCGAGTGCATATTTGAGATAAGCACAGGCCATATTATGCTTACAGGAATAAAGGCCCTGCTAATCTCCTTTAAACGATCAAAAAAACGAAATGGTTGGTGACGGAACTTGCCCGAACAGCATCCAATAGAGGGATTAATGAAAACCGCCATGGCGAGCATCAAAGAAATGGTCGATGTAAATACCATTGTCGGCGACCCCGTCGAGACGCCCGACGGCATGGTGATCATCCCGGTGTCGAGGGTGGCCTGCGGCTTTGCGGCCGGCGGCGGCGAGTTTGAGCTTGTTGGCGATAATAAAGACGGTGGTGAAGACACCGCCCCCGGCTTTGGCGGGGGCAGCGGCGGCGCTGTCTCGGTCAAGCCGATCGGCTTTCTGGTGGTCGGCAACGGGCAGGTACGCCTTCTGCCGGTGGACGGAAACGCGGTTGTCGAGCGTCTGATCGACGTCGCCCCGCAGTTGTTGAGCCAGATCCAGTCCATCTTTGGCCGCGGTGATAAAAAATAGCCAGTGCACAGCTTCCATATGAACACACAGAAAACCGTTGTTCCTCCGCAGCCGCTGCAGTAAGGGCAGGACGGGGATGAAGGAGTCAAAGAAAAGTTAAATCCGGTGAAGCGGGAAAAAATTAAAAAAACACTTGACATTATGGTTAATAGTGGCATATTATACATCAAGGAAAGATCAGTCAAAATTCGATAAATTTTTCACAAAAAACAATAAATTAACACAGAT
>Ga0209347_1002215_pt1 | contig 26616 bp, 30 predicted proteins | sample AutmiccommuBRH23_FD_187382 | JGI IMG/M metagenome (GOLD analysis project Ga0209347, IMG submission 187382) | Deep subsurface microbial communities from Mt. Terri, Switzerland - Autotrophic microbial communities BRH/23 (SPAdes) (version 2) | ecosystem: Environmental > Aquatic > Deep subsurface >...
ATCAGATCCAACAAGATCAACCAACAAAGTCGAAACCGCGCGACCCGCTCCACGGCTCCGACCCGACACCAGAGGGAAGAGACCAATGAACAAGCTCAGCATCACCACCGCCATCGCAGCCGGCCTGTCGGCCGCCGTCCTCGGACTGGCCGCCCCCGCCGACGCCGCCCCCAGCGGAGGCAGTGCACAACAGACCATCAGCCAACTCGAGGCCGAAGGCCACCGCGTCATCGTCAAGCGGCAGAGCAGCACCCCACTGTCGGAGGCCAGCGTCGTCTCGGTACGCCCCGGTCCCGCCATCCGCGAATATGTTTCCACCCCCGGACGCCAAGGCGACAACCGCAACAAGACCGATCGCGTCCTGCAAGAAGTCGGCAAAGTCTACTTCGTCGAGATCCGCTGACACCACGCAGGAAAAAGGGGCGCCCCCACCACCTGGGGCGCCCCTTCTTCATGCAGTCGGTCTAGCGGGTGCCCAGTCGATACACCGCGGCGCCACCGCTCGCGATGGGTTCAGGGCGGGATCGGTAGGACGGGTGTCTACGCATGGCTTCGGCGATGTCGCTCTCCCGGCGCTGCGCGGCGAGCCAGGCAGGGTGTGACTGAAGATCGATGACGGTCGCACCCGCGGTTCTGGTAGTCATATCAGCGCCTCCCGCTGAAACTCCGAGGATGATCCTCGGCTTTCGCCTCAAGCATGCTCGGTGGACCTGAGCGTTACCTTCAGTGTTAGCCGTGAGCTTGATAAGAAATGCCCACGGTCACGGTTTTATAAACACTTTCGAAGGGTCAGCGGCTCTGCAGCGACAGCACGCTGATGTCCGGCGGCGCACCGACCCGGACCGGTGGCCCCCAGAACCCCGCTCCCCGCGTCACGTATAGCTGCGTGCCCTGCACCGTCGACAACCCGGCAATCGCCGGTTGTGCCTGCGACACGACGTAGTGAAACGGCCACATCTGACCACCGTGGGTGTGCCCGGACAACTGCAGATCGACGCCGCGCTCGGCGGCCTGCACCACCTGCAGGGGTTGGTGGGCCAGCAGGATCGTCGGCCCCGCGGCGCTCACTCCGTCCAGGGCTCGGTCGAAATCCGCTGCATCGGAGTGGGATTCGCCCGCGACATCGTTGACGCCCGCGAGGTCGAAAGCGGCCCCGCCCCGCCGGATCCTGGTGTTCTCGTTGCGTAACACGTGCAGGCCGAGGCGTTCCAGCTCCGCCAGCCACGACGCCGTGTCGTCGACGAAGTATTCGTGATTGCCCGTGACGAAGAAGGTCCCATCCCGGGATTGCAGGTCCCGCAACGGCTCCGCCGCCCGCCCGAGATCCGCGACCGTGCCGTCCACCAGATCGCCCACGACAGCGACGAGATCGGGCTCGGTCTCGTTGATCATCCGCACGATCCGCTCGGTGTGGGCGCGGCCCAGCAGTGGCCCGAGGTGGATATCGGAGACCACGGCGATGCGGAAGCCGTCGAACGCCGGATCGAGCCGGGCCAGCCGCACCGGAACGCGCAGCAGGTTCGGCGGACCGAGCGCGCTGGCCGCACCGCTACCGACCAGGCCCACCGCGGCGGCTCCGGCGGCGACCGCACCCGCGCGGGCGAGGAACAGCCGCCGGTCCACGGCAGCCGGATCCGGCTGCTCGCCGGCGTCGCCGCTGTCGGTGCGCTTCATCCAGGCCCACAGCGCCAGGCGAACCGGCTCCAGCACCAGCACCGCCAAGAACAGGTATGCGATCACGCCGAACCACAGGTATCCCGGCCAGGCATACCACCCGGACTCCGAGAACCCGAGGAACCGCGGCAGGAACACCGTCACGACGAGCAGCGTCAGCAGCGCGAGCAGGACGACCGACAGAATCCGCCGGATGCGACCCGGCCGGGTGGTGTCCTTGACGGCCCGCTTCCAGACGTAGACATGCATCAACCCGAGGATCGAACCCAGAACAACGATGAACATCCAAGACCTTTGCGGTGAGCCCGACGTCCCCACAGCCTAGTTACTGCCAGCGGGCGTTCAATTTCTGCCTGCGGAAATGAACGGGGAGCACGGGCGGTTGGACCAGTCAGATCGGACGAAGTAGCAACGAAGAGAACAGATCTCACCAACGTCGGAACCGCGTGATTCGCTCCACGGCTCAGGCCCGAAACACAGGGAAGAGCAGGAAAGAAAATGAAGAACTTCACCATCGCCACCGTCGCCGCCGCCGGATTCGCCGCCGCCTTCGTCGGACTGGCCGCCCCCGCACTGGCCGCCCCCTCCGGCAACGGCAACGCCGCATCGACCATCAGCGAACTCGAGGCCCAGGGCAACCGGGTCATCGTCAACCGCCAAAGCGGCGCGCCACTGAGCGACGCCACCGTCGTCTCCGTCCGTCAGGGCAACGCGATCCGCGAGTACGTCTGGGACGTCCAGGGCGACGACAAGATCCGCCAGAACGTCGGCCACGTCATCTACGTCGACGTCCGCTAGACCTTCCCTGGGCAAAAGGGCACCTCCCTCCGGAGGTGCCCTTTTTGCGTTCGCGGGCGCTACCCCGCCGAGTCACATTTGAAACTCTGATCACACCAGTCACCGCGTGCCTCCCGGAGATCACCCCGTCCATCGCCTAATCTGCGCAGACGATGGCCACCTCCTCGACGATCTCCGCGCGACTGTCGGCGCTGGTCACAGTGCCGGCTGTCGGCCTGATGCTGGCGCTGGCCCCGCTCGCGTCCGCTGAGCCGAACGCCGCGCTGGACGCGAACACCTGCCCCTACCGGGTGGCGACGCCGCCTGCGGTCGACGCGTCGGAGATCCCCGAGGTCGGCGATCCGCCCGCGCCCCTGCCCGTGCCCGCCAAACCGATGGGCGGCGACGCACTGTCGGGCTGCGGCATCATCACCGCGCCCGGCACCCCACCGGTGCCCGGCGACGTGTCGGCCGAAGCATGGCTCGTCGCCGACATCGACACCGGCGACGTCATCGCCGCCCGCGACCCACACGGCAGACACCGGCCCGCCAGCATCATCAAGGTGCTCACCGCGATGCAGGCGATCCGTGACCTGCCGCTGCACAAGGTAGTGCCGGGCACCGTCGAGGACGCGGCCCAGGAGGGGACGAAAGTCGGTGTCGGCGAGGGCGGCTTCTACTCGATCAACGACCTGCTGCACGGGCTGCTGATGTACTCGGGCAACGACGCCGCTCACGCGCTGGCGATGCAGATGGGCGGCATGGACAACACCCTCAACAAGCTCAACGTCCTGGCAGGCAAGCTCGGGGCGCGGGACACCAGGGTGGCCACACCGTCCGGCCTCGACGGCCCCGGTATGAGCACCTCGGCCTACGACATCGGCTTGTTCTACCGATACGCGTGGCAGAACCCGATCTTCGCCAACATCGTCGCGACCCAGTCGTTCCCGTTCCCCGGCCGCGGTGAGGGCGGCTACCCGATCGAGAACGACAACAAGCTGCTGGCCAACTACCCGGGCGCTCTCGGTGGCAAGACCGGATTCACCGACGACGCCGGGCAGACGTTCGTCGGCGCCGCCGACCGCGACGGCCGCCGCCTGGTCGCGGTGCTGCTGCGCGGCACCCGGCAGCCGATCGCCCCGTGGGAACAGGCCGCCCGGCTGCTCGACTACGGCTACGCCACCGCACCCGGGACCAAGGTGGGCACGCTCATCGAACCGGACCCCTCCCTCGTCGCCGCCAAACCCGATCCCGCCACCGCGGGTACGACCAACACGGCCAACGCCGTGCTGCCCGATGTCAACGCGTTGCCGGTCCGGGTCGGGGTGGGCGTGGTCGGCGCCGTCATCGTCTTCAGCCTCATCATGTGTGCCCGAGCGATGAACCGCCGCCCCGCACGCTGACCAACCGTCGCCTGCCCACTTCGCGCCGAAATGGCGTTCCAGCAGGCAAAGTGCGAGAGGCCGCCTGCGGGAATGCCATTTCGGCAGGGACTGGTCAGCGGCGCAGCCAGCGCGAGAAGCCCAGCGCGCCAAGCGCTCCCGCCGCGACCGCCGCGGTCGCCTGCAGCGGCCCGAGGCCCGGCCGGATGATCATCCGGTTCTTGATGACGGCGGGGCCGGGTGCGGGGACGAGTTCCTCGCCCATGTTCTCGGGCAGCGTCGCCGCCCACGCGGTGGCGAAAAGAATCAGCCGGGCCGTGATGTAGGCGAACACCATCAGCCCCAGCACCGGACCGAACGTCGCTCCCGCCGGGCCGGTGACGACCGAGCGCAGGTACACCGCGCCTACCACCTTGAACAGCTCGAACGCCACGGCGGCCAGGAGCCCGGCCCGCACACTGCTGCGCAGGCTGACCTTCTCCCGCGGCAGCCGGGCGATCACCACGGTGAACAACAGCCAGGACACCACCACCGACACCACCACCGAGGCCACCCGGAACACCACGCTGAGCAGCCTCGTCTCCTCCAGGCCCACCAGTTCGAAGACGTTCTTCATCACGGACTTGCTGCCGAGCGCCGACAGGCCCAGGGTGGCGGCGATGGCCACGAACCCCGCGAGCAGAGCCAGCAGATCCGACAGCTTGGTCCGGAGGAATCCGGGGCGCTCGCCGCGGAAGAGGCCCCACATCTGACTGAGCGCCTCACGCAGATTGGCCATCCAGCCCAGGCCCGCCCACGCGGCGGCCAGCAAGCCGATGATGCCGACCGACGTACGCGACTCGATCGCCGAATCCATCAACTGAATGAGCTGCTGCCCGAGGTCTCCGCTCACCGCCGCCCGCACCCGGTCCTGCACGTCCGCGAGCAGTTCCGGCTGGCTGGCCAGCACGAACCCGCCGATCGAGAACCCCACCATCAACAGTGGGAACATCGCCAAGATCGTGAAGTAGGTGATCCCGGCCGCGTAGAAATCGCCCTTGGAGTCCTTGTATCGCTGCTGCGCCCGCATCGCGTGGTCGAACCAGGGCATCCGCGCCCGCAACCGGTCGAGGAAGCCGGGCTTGTCGGACTCCTCGGACGTGTCCGTGGAGGTCGTACCGGCTGGCGCGGTCATGCGACCCCCTGTTGGCTAGTGCGGCGGCGCAAGGAACCCTAACCGGTCATATACCCGCCGCAGCGTCTGTCCAGACACTTCGCGCGCCCGAGAAGCACCCCTGGCCAGCACGCTCTCCAACTCGGCCGGATCCCCGAGAAGCTCGTCGACACGCGCCTTGATCGGCGTGACGAACTCCACCACCGCCTCTGCGGTCTCCTTCTTCAGGTCACCGTAGCCACGGCCGGCATAGCCGTCGACGAGCTTGTCGATGTCGGCGCCCGTCACGGCGGACTGGATCGTCAGCAGGTTGGAAACCCCCGGCTTGGCTTCGGGGTCGAAGCGGATCTCCCGGTCGCTGTCGGTGACCGCGGAGCGAATCTTCTTGGCGGTCTTGGCCGGATCGTCGAGCAGGCTGATCAGGCCGGCCTCGGTGGCTGCCGACTTGCTCATCTTGGCCGTCGGGTCGGCGAGGTCGTAGATCTTGGCGGTCGCCTTCGGGATCATCGCCTCGGGCACCACGAACGTCTCGGGGAAGCGGGCGTTGACACGCTGCGCGACATCGCGCGCCAGCTCGAGGTGCTGGCGCTGGTCCTCACCGACGGGCACCAACTCGGTGTCGTAGAGCAACACGTCGGCCGCCATCAGCACCGGATAGGTGAACAGGCCGACCGTGGTGGCCTCCGCACCCTGCTTCTGCGACTTGTCCTTGAACTGCGTCATCCGTGACGCCAGCCCGAAACCGGTGAAACAACCCAGAATCCAAGACAATTCGGCATGGGCGGGCACATGACTCTGAACGAACACCGTCGCCCGCGACGGGTCGACGCCGAGCGCGAGATACTGCGCGGCGGTCGCCAGGGTCCGCCTGCGCAGGGTCTCGGGATCCTGCGGGATGGTGATCGCGTGCAGGTCGACGACGCAGAAGTACGCGTCGTGACCTTCCTGCAGACCGACCCACTGGCTCACCGCGCCCAGCGCGTTGCCGAGATGCAGGGAGTCAGAGGTGGGTTGCGCGCCGGAGAAGACCACCGGCTTGGCTGTGTTGGTCATGGTGTCGTCCATTTTTTCATGCGCGCCGCGGCAGTCAGTCGGGGGCCATCCGGCGCAGCGCCCGCAGGAACACCCGGCGCTCGTCGGGGTTCAACTCCATGAGCCACCGCTCCTCGCCGCGCTGGATCTCGGCCTGCGCCGCGTCCTTGACCGCCCGACCCTTCTCGGTGATCGCCAGCAACCGCACGCGCCGGTCGTCCGGGTCGGGGAAACGCTCGATGAAGCCCTCGGACTGGAGTTCGTCGAGCGTAGGGATGATGCGGGTCTTGTCCGCGTTGATGGCCTCGGCGAGCGCAGCCTGGGTGCGCATCGCGCCCCGGTCCAGCGCCGACAGCACCACATAGCCCCACATCGTCAGGCCGTGCGCGGCGAGCACGGGGGCCTCGGCGGCGATCAACTCGCGCAGCAGCGGGCCCAGCATCGCCGCCAGGTCTGGGCGCCGGGGTGTGGTGGCCACCCGTCAAGCGTAGGCATTGCATGATTATATGCGTATGCCTATCATAAGCACATGCCTACGTTTTACGAACACCATCGCACCGCCGTGCAGGCCTCCATCGATGCCGTGGCCGCCATCGCACCGGCCGACCTCGGTCTCGCCACACCGTGCGCCGGTTGGACCCTCGCGGACCTCCTCGCCCACATGACCGCACAACACCGCGGCTTCACCGCCGCTGCCCGCGGCCGCGGCGCCGACCCCGACGCCTGGCGCACCGAACCCATCGTCGCGGCGGTCAGGGCCGATCCGGTGACCACCTACGCCGCCGCGGCCCACGAGGTGCTTACGGCGTTCGCGGCCGACGGAGTCGACGAGGCACCGTTCGCGCTGCCCGAGTTCGGCAAGGACGTCACGCTTCCCGGAAGGACCGCGATGGGCTTCCACTTCGTGGACTACGTTGCGCACGGCTGGGACGTCGCGGCGACTCTCGGGAACCCGTTCACCCTGCCCGCCGACGTGATCGCCGCGGCGCTACCGCTGGCGATGGCCGTCCCCGACAGGAGCTTTCGCGAGGCCGACGACTCCCCGTTCGCGCGTGCGCTCGGGCAGACCGACGACGACGACGACGACTTCGCGCGCATTCTGCGTCATCTCGGCAGGCACCCGGACTGGAGTCGGTCGGCGACCGCCGCCGAGGACGCTACGGCATAACGCGTCCGCGAAATCGCCTCAGTCGATACCATTCTCGCGATTGGGGGGTTTCCATGCGTTGGTTGTCGGTGAGTTGTGCCGTCCTGTTGATCGCTGCTGCGCTCGGCATGGGAACCGCCCAGGGGGCGCCGCCACCCGGTGGACACGCGGTGGTCATCGTGTCCGGCGGGGCGGCGGTCAGCCCGTTCACGACCCCGGCGGACGCCTGCGCGTCGGGTCTGGCCGCGGGCAACACCGACACCGCGCTTCGCCAGAACCTGCTCGACGCCGGCCACGTCGTCTACACCTCGCCGGCGATGGCCGGACGGGGGCCGGTGACCGATCAGGGCGGGTTCGGCGCGTTCGGCGGCTGCCCGATCACGCTGCCGGAGAACATGACGGTGGACTCGACGGCCTCGATCGACCTCGCCGGCGAGCACCTGGCCCGCTTCCTGACGTATCTGCACGACTCCCGCGGCGTGAAGGTCGTCGACGTCGTCGGCCACTCGATGGGCGGGCTGTATTCGCGTGCGGCGTTTCGAGTGTTGCAGGGCGTCGGATCACCCCTTCGGATCCGATCGCTGACCACCCTCGGCACCCCGTGGGCAGGCAGCTACCTCTCCGACTACGGAAACGACCTGCGGCCGTTGTCGGACTGCGCGGGCGACGCGTTCTGCGAACAGGCCGCCACAGCGTTCAAGGCCGAATAGTCCGGTTGCAGTCCGGATCGGGTCGCGAGGTCAACCAGGGGTATCTGATGGGCCCCCAGGGCTGGAACGAGTACCAGGCCGGCGTTCTCGACCACATCCCGGTGGTGCTCATCGGCGGGGCGCGATTCACCCATGCGGAACCGGTGAATCCGGCGACGTGGCCCAACGACGGCCTGGTGTCGCGCCGCAGCGCGCTGGCCACCGACGTCAGCGACCGGGTGCTGCCGCACCGCCGCTGCGCGGCCTTCGACGACACGCACAGCATTTTCGTCTCGGATGCGGTCGGGTTGCCGTGGGAGACGGCGATGACCTGGGATCCTCGGGTGTTCGAGGTGGTTCGCGGCGCCATCGACGGCGCCGACGGCGCGTTGCAGACCCCCAACCGGGTGGGCTGCTAGGCGAATTCGGCGCGCAAACAGCCCGTCGCGGTACGTTTGCGCGCCGAAGTCACGCGTAGGCGACCGTCACCGGGCAGTGGTCGGACCATCGCAGCGCGTACGCGGCGGGGCGTTCGGTGCGCGCGGAGTCGACCCGCGCCGCCAGACCGGGCGTGGCCAGCTGATAATCGATGCGCCAACCGGCGTCGTTGTCGAACGCCTTGCCCCGCCACGACCACCAGGCGTAGGGCCCCGGCACGCCGGGATGCGCCTGGCGGACCACATCCACCCAGCCGGTGGCCAGCAGATCGGTGAGCCACTGGCGCTCCTGCGGGAGGAAGCCCGCCTTCTTGACGTTGCCGCGCCAGTTCTTGATGTCGTTCTCGGTGTGCGCGATGTTCCAGTCACCGCACAGCACGGCCTCGCGGCCCGACTCGAGAAGCAGCGCCATACGGGCGGCGACGGCGGCCATGAACCGTTCCTTCTCCCGCTGCCGGTCGGTGTCGGCCTCACCGGTCGGGAAGTACACGCTGGCCACGGTCAGGTCGGCGGTATCCACCTCGAGGTAGCGGCCATGCGAGACGAATTCCTCTGCACCACAGCCGATCCGGATGCCGTCGAACGCCGTGCGCGACAACACCGCCACGCCGTTGCGCCCCTTCACATGCGGGGCGGCCGACGCCAGGTGCCACCCGTCGGCCAGCACCGGGGCCAGCGCGTCGGCCAGCTGCTCGTCGTCGGCGCGGGTCTCCTGCAGGCACACCACGTCGGCGAAGGTTTCCTTGAACCACGGCAGCAGCCCGGGGTTGTCCAACGAGCGCTGCTTGACCGCCGCCCGGATTCCGTTGACGTTGACGGTGCTGACCGTGATGGGGCGCGTCACGACCGAAGACCCTAACCGAACGGGTCACCCCATTCTTGCGGTACCGGCGGTATCACCTTAATGTCGGGCCCATGGCACCACGAGAGCCCATCCACGCCGGGTCGGGAGAACCGATCCTGATGCTGCACCCGTTCCTGTGCTCGCAGAACGTCTGGAACACGGTCGCGGGCCAACTCGCCGACACCGGCCGCTTCGAGGTGTACGCACCGACCATGCTCGGCCACCACGGTGGCCGCAAGTCCCCGACCTGGATGCTGCACACCGAATTGCTCGTCGACGACGTCGAGGAACGGATGGACCAGCTGGGCTGGCAGACCGCCCACATCGTCGGCAACTCGCTGGGCGGCTGGGTGGCCTTCGAACTCGAACGCCGCGGACGGGCCAAGACGCTGACGGCGATCGCCCCCGCCGGTGGCTGGTCCCAGCATTCGGTGACGAAGTACGAGACCGTGCTGAAGTTCATCATGGGCGGCCCCGCGCTGATCGCCGCGCGGCTGCTCGGCCCGCGCATCCTCGGACTGCCGTTCGCGCGGCGGATCGCGACGCTGCCGGTCAGCGGCCCGGCCGACGGCCCCCCCGAGGCAGACCTGCGCGACCTCGTCGAGGACGCCACCCACTGCCACGCGTACCTGCAGCTCCTGGTCAAGACGCTGCGCATGCCCGGTCTGCTCGAGCTCGCCAGCCTCGGTGCGCCCACCCAGCTGGTGGTGTGCGAGAAGGACCGGGTGTTCCCTGCGCCGCGCGGACACCGCTACTTCCTCGAGCACATGCCGGACTCCGCGGAGGTGATCGAGCTCGACGGCGTCGGGCACATCCCGATGCTGGAGGCACCGGACCGCGTCACCGAGGTGATCGCCAAGTTCATCGATCAGCACGCCGCCGAGCACAAGGCGATCGGCTAGCGCCAGCCGCTGAAAGAAGCACTGCGTCGGCGACATCGCCGCAGGTAGAGCCGTACGTGCCGGAACCCACTGGCACCTCCACAGCCCCGTGCGATAGTCTTCGTGTCGGTCATGAGCGCCAGCGTCAAGCCCCGGCTCGCTGGCCGGCAACCCTCCAACCGCGGTGGGGTGCCCCGGGTGATGACCAGGTTGAGTAGCCACTCACGGCTGCAAGGCAAGCGCGGGTCCGCATGATCGGGCCCCCTGAGTAGACGGGGAAACCTGATGGCGAGGTCAGTAGTGGGCAGCTGTCGATGTTTGCTGCGCATTTTCTGACCCCCCCCAAGGCGCCCTTTCATTAGGAGATCATCGATGAGCACCGACACCGAACCCGTCGACCCCACTTCGACGTGGGCGTTCGAGACCAAGCAGGTCCACGCCGGCCAGACGCCCGACTCCGCCACCAATGCGCGGGCACTGCCGATCTACCAGACCACCAGCTACACGTTCAACAGCACCGACCACGCCGCGGCGCTGTTCGGCCTCGCCGAGCCCGGCAACATCTACACCCGCATCATGAACCCGACGACCGACGTCGTCGAGCAACGCATCGCCGCGCTGGAAGGTGGTGTCGCGGCGCTGTTCCTGGCGTCCGGTCAGGCGGCGGAGACCTTCGCGATTCTGAATATCGCCGGCGTCGGAGACCATGTCGTATCCTCCCCGCGGCTCTACGGCGGCACCTACAACCTGTTCCACTACACGCTGCCCAAGCTGGGCATCGAGGTCAGCTTCGTCGAGGACCCCGACGACCTCGACTCCTGGCGCGCGGCGGTGCGGCCCAACACCAAGGCCTTCTTCGCCGAGACGATCTCCAATCCGCAGATCGACATCCTCGACATCCCCAACATCGCGGCCGTCGCGCACGACAACGGGGTGCCGCTGATCGTCGACAACACGATCGCGACGCCGTACCTGATCCAGCCGCTCGCCCATGGCGCCGACATCGTGGTGCACTCCGCCACCAAGTACCTCGGTGGCCACGGCTCGGCGATCGCCGGCGTGATCGTCGACGGCGGCACCTTCGACTGGACGAATGGACGCTTCCCCGGATTCACTACGCCCGACCCGAGCTACCACGGCGTGGTGTTCGCCGAGCTGGGCCCGCCGGCGTTCGCGCTGAAGGCCCGCGTCCAGCTGCTGCGGGATTTAGGGAGTGCCGCCTCACCTTTTAATGCGTTCCTGATCGCGCAGGGCCTGGAGACGCTGAGCCTGCGCATGGAGCGGCACGTCGAGAATGCGCAGAAGGTCGCCGAGTACCTGTCGGGACACGACGCCGTGCTCTCGGTGAACTACGCGGGCCTGTCCACCTCACCGTGGTACGAGCTGGGAAAGAGGTTGGCCCCCAAGGGGACCGGCGCGGTGCTGGCATTCGAGCTGGCCGGCGGGGTCGACGCGGGCAAGGCCTTCGTCAACGCGCTGACGCTGCACAGCCACGTCGCCAACATCGGTGATGTGCGCTCGCTGGTGATCCACCCGGCCTCGACGACGCATGCGCAGCTGTCCCCCGAAGAGCAACTCTCCACCGGCGTGACACCGGGCCTGGTCCGTCTCGCAGTCGGCATCGAGGGCATCGACGACATCCTCGCCGACCTCGATCGGGGCTTCGCCGCGGCCAAACGGTTCAGCGCCGAGACCACCGACCCCCATGCCGTGGCGTCGTTCTGAGGGTCATGACGTGACAATCATCGACGTGCGGACTGCCGACCAGACCACGCTGCCCCCCGAGGGCGAGCTCGGTGTCGTCGACATCGGTTCGCTCACCCTGGAGAATGGCCAGGTCATCGACGACGTGTCGATCGCAGTGCAACGATGGGGCGAGCTGTCGCCCAACCGCGACAACGTGGTGGTCGTGCTGCACGCGCTGACCGGCGACTCCCACATCACCGGCCCCGCAAGCGCTCAGCACCCCACGCCCGGCTGGTGGGACGGGGTCGCCGGTCCCGGTGCGCCGATCGACACCGACCGCTGGTGCGCCATCTCGACGAACGTTCTGGGCGGATGCCGGGGCTCGACGGGGCCGAGTTCGCAGGCACCCGACGGAAAGCCTTATGGCTCACGGTTTCCCGCGATCACGATCCGCGATCAGGTGGCCGCCGACGTGGCCGCCCTTGCGAGGCTGGGCATCACCGAGGTCGCCGCGGTGATCGGCGGCTCGATGGGCGGCGCCAGGGCCCTGGAGTGGATGATCACCCATCCCGGCAGCGTCCGTTCGGGCCTGGTGCTGGCGGTCGGGGCGCGGGCGACCGCCGACCAGATCGGCACGCAGAGCACCCAGGTGGCGGCCATCAAGTCCGATCCCAACTGGGGCGGCGGCGATTACCACGGCACCGGCCGCTCCCCCGACGCCGGAATGGAGATCGCGCGTCGCTTCGCGCATCTGACCTACCGGGGTGAGCACGAGCTCGACGACCGCTTCGGCAACGACGCGCAGACCGGTGAGGACCCGTGCACCGGCGGTCGTTACTCGGTGCAGGGCTATCTGGAGTACCAGGGCCGAAAACTGGTGGCGCGCTTCGACGCCGGTACGTACGTCGCGCTCACCGACGCCTTGTCCAGCCACGACGTCGGACGCGGCAGGGGTGGCGTGGCGGCGGCGCTGCGTGGCTGCCCGGTGCCCGCGGTGGTCGGTGGCATCACCTCCGACCGGCTCTACCCGCTGCGCCTCCAGGCGCAACTGGCCGAACTCCTGCCGGGCTGCGACGGACTCGATGTCGTCGACTCGGAGTACGGCCACGACGGTTTCCTGTTGGAGACCGATGCGGTCGGCAAGCTGATCCGCCGGACGCTGGAGACGGCGTCACGGTGAGTGGCTCAGCCGAACAGCGTTCGCTGTCCTTCGGCGCGGAAGCCGCGGCGTACGAGCGCGGACGGCCGTCCTACCCACCGGAGGCGATCGACTGGCTGCTTCCTTCCGGGGCTCGCGACGTCCTCGATCTCGGTGCGGGCACCGGCAAGCTGACCACCCGCCTGGTGGAGCGCGGCCTCGACGTCGTCGCCGTCGACCCGATCCCGGAGATGCTCGAGCTGCTGACCCGGTCGCTGCCGAAGACCCCGGCGCTGCTGGGCACGGCCGAGGACATCCCGCTGCCCGACGACAGCGTCGACGCGGTGCTGGTGGCCCAGGCGTGGCACTGGTTCGATCCGGAGAGCGCCGCCAAGGAGGTGGCCCGTGTGCTGCGCCCGGATGGCGGGCTCGGCCTGGTGTGGAACACCCGGGACGAGCGCATGGGCTGGGTCAAGGATCTCGGCGACATCATCGGCCACGACGACGCGCACAATCACGAAACCGAGCTTCCCGCGGAGTTCACCGACGTGGAACGCGAGCAGGTGGAGTGGACCAGCTACCTGACTCCGCAGGCGCTGGTCGACCTGGTGGCCTCCCGCAGCTACTGCATCACCTCCCCGGAGAAGGTGCGCGTGCGCACCCTCGATCGGGTGCGCGAGCTGCTGAACTCCCACCCCGCGCTGGCCAACACCAGCGGGTTGGCACTGCCGTACGTCACGGTGTGCGTCCGCGCCACGCTGGCCTGACCCGCGAGCGTGCGCCCACCGTCGTGCCGGGACGCGCGCAGCTACAAGGAATGCACGTTCGCGAGCCGACTCAGGCGGCCCGGTCCGCCTGCCGCAACGCGGTGCGCAGGCCGCGCCTGGCGCCCGAGGACGACTCGACGGGTCGGGCCGACCGACCGAACATCCGCTCCGAATGCGTCTCGGGTGCGTCGTCGGCGGTCGCGCGCAGCGCGCGATCGGGCAGCGCGAGCTTGAGGATCGTCCAGAACGACTGAAAGTACTGACGCGCAAGCGGACCCGTCGTGTAGGGCAGGTCGTACTTCTCGCACAGCGCCCGTACCCGGACGCTGATCTCGGCGTAACGGTTGCTCGGCAGGTCCGGGAACAGGTGGTGCTCTATCTGGTAGCAGAGGTTGCCGCTCATGAACGCCATGATCGGCCCGGCGTGGAAGTTCGCCGATCCCAGCATCTGCCGCAGATACCATTCGCCGCGCGTCTCGTTCTCGAACTCCTCGACGGTGAACTTCTCTGCGCCGTCGGGGAAGTGCCCGCAGAAGATCACCGCGTAGGCCCAGTAGTTGCGGATCAGATTGGCGACGATGTTCGCCTTGAGCGTGTGCTTCCAGTTGGTGCCCGCCAGCGCCGGGAAGACGATGTAGTCCTTGCCCACCTGCTTGCCGACCTTGCGGCCGATGATCTTGAGGTCTTTGCGCACCTCGCCCATCGACTTCTCACCCTTGCGGTATTTGGTCACCTCGACGCCGTGCAGCGCGACGCCCCATTCGAACAAAGTGCCCAGCATCAGGTTGTAGACCGGGTTGCCGATCATCCATCGTTCCCAGCGTTGGTCACGGGTGAGCCGCATGATCCCGTAGCCGATGTCGTCGTCGAGTCCGACGACGTTGGTGTACTTGTGGTGGACGAAGTTGTGCGACTTCTTCCAGTGCACTGACGGTGAGGTGGTGTCCCACTCCCACTCGGTGGAGTGGATCTCCGGATCGTTCATCCAGTCCCACTGGCCGTGGGTGATGTTGTGGCCGAGCTCCATGTTCTCGATGATCTTGGCCGTCGCCAGCATCGCCGTCCCCGCCACCCGCGCGATCCGGCTGCTGCTCGCGAACAGCGCGGCGCGCCCGCCGACCGCCAGCGCCCGCTGCAACTGGATGGTGCGACGGATGTAGAGCGCGTCACGCTCGCCGCGGGATTCCTCGATGTCGGCGCGGATCGCGTCGAGTTCGGCGGTGAGGTTCTCGATGTCCTCGGTGCTCAGATGCGCGTACGCCTTGATGTCGGTGATCGCCACGATGTCCCTTTCAGACGTTGATGGTGCAGTTGCCGGACGCGGTGGATATGCAGGTCTGGATCCGGTCACCGGCGCCGTGTTCCTGACCCGAGCGGAAGTCGCGCACGTTGCCTTCCTCCAGCGGCAACACGCACGTCTGGCAAATGCCCATTCGGCAGCCGAAGGGCATCTGGATGCCGACCTCCTCACCCGCCTGCAGGATCGAGGTGGCCCCGTCGATCTCGATGGTCTTGTCGGAGATCGCGAAGGTCACGGTGCCGCCCTCACCGCCCTTGTCGGTGGCCGCGATGGTGAACCTCTCCATGTGCAGCGAGTCTTCGAGGCCGTGGTCTTCCCACGTCTTCTCGACCTGCTCCAGCATCGGGGCGGGCCCGCACGCCCATGTCGAGCGCGCACGCCAGTCGGCGACGATGTCGTCGAGGCTCCCGAAGTCGACCTTGCCGTCCTCGTCGGTGATCTGCAGGTGCAGTCGGTAGCCGTCCTGCTCGCGTTCGAGCTCCCGAAGCTCGTCACGGAAGATCACCGCGTCGGCTGAGGGCGCCGAGTGCACGTGCACGATGTCGGGCCGTTCGCCGCGCGCCCGCAGCGAGCGCAGCATCGCCATGACGGGGGTGATCCCGCTGCCGGCGGTGATGAACAGAAGCGACGGGGGCGGCGGATCGGGCAGGGCGAAATCGCCCTTGGCAGCGGCCAACCGGACGATGGTGCCGGGCTCGACCCCGCTGACCAGGTGCGTCGACAGGAACCCCTCGGGCGTCGCCTTCACCGTGATCGAGATCTCGTCCTTGCTCAGGTCGGGCACCGAGGTCAGCGAATACGACCGCCAGTGCCAGCGACCGTCCACCCGCAGCCCGATGCCCACGTACTGACCGGCGCGGTAGTCGCCGGAGAACCCCCAGCCGGGACGGATGACCACCGTCGCGGAATCCTCGGTCTCGGGCCGCACGTCGACGATCTCGCCGCGCAGTTCGCGCGCCGACCACAGCGGGTTGAGCAGCGACAGGTAGTCATCGGGAAGCAGCGGCGTGGTGGCGCGCGCCGCCAGGCCCCGCACCATGTTGATCCACGGGGCGGACGGAGCCGAGACGCCGCGAGCGGGTCCTTTGCTCCAGGCCGCCAGGGTTTTCAACGCCGACGCCATCAGTGTCCCCTCGCTCGCCGATCCCGGGCTCGACCATGTGACCGCCGTCACGTACCCGTCGCGAGGCCGCATACCCTACTAGCGAGTAGCTAAACGTGCCTCGGTGGCGCGAAATGTCCTAGCTCGTCCCCAGCGGGTCGATGGTCCATGCGATGTAGAGCATCGCCGCGCTCACCGTCGCGGTGGTGAGGAAGTCGACCGTGCGGCTGCGCACCGCCAGCAGCCCCGCCCGCTCGTCACTGAGAGACAGCCGCAGCCCGGCGGCGACCGCGACCCCGATGGCCATCACCAGCGCGCCGCGCCGCCAATAGCCCGCGGCCACCAACACGAAGGCCGCAACCATGAACAGGGCGACGAGCAGGATCGGCCACTGGCCGGGGACGAGCCTGCGAGCCAAGTCCCTGCCGGTCATAGGCCCTCGGCGCGCTCGACCACGTTCGTCAGCAGGAACGCCCGTGTCAACGGGCCGACACCGCCGGGGTTCGGGGAGACATGGCCTGCCACCTCCCAGACGTCGGGATGCACGTCGCCGACGAGCTTGCCCGCGGCGTCGCGGCTCACCCCGACATCGACGACGGCCGCGCCGGGACGCACCATCTCGGCGGTCACCATGTGTGGCACCCCGGCCGCGGCCACGATGATGTCGGCCTCGCGGGTGATCTGCGGCAGATGACGGGTCGCGGTGTGGCACAACGTCACCGTGGCGTTCTCCGAACGCCGGGTGAGCAGCAGCCCGAGCGGGCGGCCGACGGTCACGCCGCGGCCGATGACGGCGACATGTGCGCCCGCGATCTCGACCTGGTACCTGCGCAGCAGGTGCACGATGCCCCGCGGGGTGCACGGCAGCGGGGCGGGCTCGTTGAGCACCAGCCTGCCGAGGTTCGTCGGGTGCAGACCGTCGGCGTCCTTGCCGGGGTCGATCCGCTCCAGCGCGGCGTTCTCGTTCAGATGCTTGGGCAACGGCAGCTGCACGATGTAACCGGTGCACTCGGGGTTGGCGTTGAGCTCGTCGATGGTCTCGTCGAGGACCGACTGGCTGATGTCGGCGGGCAGATCGCGGCGGATCGAGTTGATGCCGACCTTGGCGCAATCGGAGTGCTTGCCTCGCACGTATGCCTGCGAACCCGGGTCGTCACCGACCAGCACCGTGCCAAGGCCGGGCGTGCGCCCGGCTGCCGTCAGCGCAGCGACCCGATCCTTGAGGTCGACGAAGATCTCGTCGCGCGTGGCCTTGCCGTCCAAAGTGATCGCACCCACGGCAGCCATTCTGGCAGGCTCGGCTCGCACCGGACGAGGGCGTGGCATGCTCGGCGACATGACAGCTCCGCACGATGTGTTCACCCCGGCCAAACTCGGGCCGCTGACACTGCGCAACCGGATCATCAAGGCGGCGACGTTCGAGGCGGCCACCCCGGATGCTCTGGTCACCGAGGATCTGATCACCTACCACCGGCTGCCCGCAGCCGGCGGCGTCGGCATGACGACGGTCGCCTACTGCGCCGTGGCGCCGGGTGGACGCACCGACGGCTGGCAGCTCTGGATGCGTCCCGAGGCGGTGCCGGGACTGCGGCGGCTCACCGACGCCATCCACGCCGAGGGGGCGGCGATCAGCGCGCAGATCGGTCACGCCGGCCCGGTCGCCAACGCGCGCACCAACAAGGCCAAGGCGCTGGCTCCGGTGCGGTTCTTCAATCCCCTGTCGATGCGGTTCGCCAAGAAGGCCAGCCCCGACGACATCCGCGACGTGACCGAGGACCACGCCAACGCCGCCCGGCTGGCGACCGAGTCCGGCTTCGACGCCGTCGAGATCCATCTCGGCCACAACTACCTGGCCAGCTCGTTTCTGAGCCCGCTGATCAACCGTCGCACCGACGAGTTCGGCGGATCGCTGGAGAACCGCGCCAAGGTGGCCCGCGGTGTGGTGACGGCCGTCAAGCGCGCAGTCGGTGACCAGATCGCGGTGACCGCGAAGCTGAACATGTCCGACGGTGTGCGCGGCGGCATCCCGATCGAGGAGTCGCTGCAGACCGCCAAGTGGCTCGAGGAGGACGGCGGTCTGGACGCGCTGGAACTGACCGCGGGCAGCTCGCTGCTCAACCCGATGTTCCTGTTCCGCGGCGGCGCCCCGGTCAAGGAATTCGCCGGGGCGTTCAAACCGCCACTGTCGTGGGGCATCCGGATGACGGGCAAGAAGTTCATGCGCGAGTACCCGTACCAGGAGGCCTACCTGATGCGGGACGCCAAGAAGTTCCGCGACGAGCTGACGTTGCCGCTGATCCTGCTCGGCGGCATCACCAACCGCGAGACCATGGATCTGGCGATGGCCGAGGGCTTCGACTTCGTCGCCATGGGACGCGCGCTGCTGGCCGAGCCGGACCTGCTCAACCGCATCCAGGCCGACAGCAGCGTGAAGTCGATCTGCGACCACTGCAACCTGTGCATGCCCACGATCTACAGCCACACCTACTGCGTGCGCACCGGTTCGCCGTCACCGGTCAGCTCGGGCCGATGAGCGCCCTGGCGCAGTCCGCCACGATCGCGTCGGCACTGGCAGGGATGGCCTGACGGGCGCGCAGGTGGCGCCGCACGATCGCGTAGGGCACATCGATCAGGGCGGCGTTGACCCTGCCCGCATCGTCGGGCAGCTCCGAGAGCACCTTGCGGAGCTTGCGCTGCAAGCGTTTCCGCCGCCCGGTCAGCTGCTCGGGCCAGTCCGCCATGCCGAGCGCGTCGGGACCGGCGAGTAGCACCTGCGCCTCGACGGGGTGTTCGCGGCACCACGCCACGATGCGCAGCGCGCCGGCCACACAGCGCTGCTGAGGATCCTCGGCACTCGACAGCGCCTCGAGGAATCCCTCCTGGAACCGCTCCTCGGTACGGATCCACAGCTCCCCGCACAACGCCGCCCTGGTCGGGAACCGGTGGTAGAGCGAGCCGCTCGGCGCGCCTGCGGCACGGGCGACCGCCGACATGGTGACCGCGGCCGGACCGTCGGCGGCAAGCAGTTCCGCCGCCGCGTCGAGCAACACATCAACGGTGTATCGGGCGGGCCGCGGCATTGCCCCACCCTAAAATAGAGGTTTCTCTCTAAAAAGAGAGGAGATCCCATGAGCACCCCCACAGAAGTCGCGCAACGCTTCTACCGCGCCCTCGCCGACGGCGACGGACAAGCCCTGTTCGACTTGCTCACAGACGATTTCGAAGGAGTCGTGAGCGCGGGCATGCCCCACGGCGTAGGAGGTGAGCACCATGGGCGTGTCGCGATGATCGCCGACGTGTGGGGCCGCAATCGCCCACGTCATCACCGTCCAGAACGGGCAGATAACGGCGCTGCAACAGATCACAGACACCGTCAGGTGGCACCTCCCCAGCTGACGCGGTACCGATACAGTTGGTCGCGATGTCCAATGTCGCCGCCGGAGCGGCTCCGTGAGCCGACCGGTATCCCCTGCGCTGACCGTTCGGTATGACGGGTCCCCACGCACCTTCGCGGCAGGCAACGACGTGGTCGTCGGCCGGGACCTTCGCGCCGACGTCCGTATCGCCCACCCCTTGATCTCCCGCGCCCACCTGGTGCTGCGCTTCGACCAGGGCCGGTGGATCGCCATCGACAACGGCAGCCTCAACGGGATGTACGTCAACGGCCGCCGGGTGCCCGCCGCCGACCTCACCGACGGGCAGCAACTCCACATCGGCAACCCCGACGGGCCGCTGCTGACCTTCGAGGTCGGCCGGCACCAGGGTTCGGCGGGATCGCCGCCGCCGACGACGTCGCTGCGGGTCGCCGGCCGCGGCGGCGTGGCCCGGCCCAGCCAGCCGCCCCCGATGGGCCGCCCGCCGGCGCCGCGCCCGCAGCCCGGCTACCCGACGGGGCCCTACCCGGGCGCGCAACCACCGAGTGCGCCGCAGCCGTCGCGGCCCGCGGTCCAGCAGCCCATCTCGTCGCCCGCGATGGAGTCGGTCACGGTGATGGGTCCCGCCGCGGCACCGCGGTCCGGTGACGGCAACCTCGCGACCAGCATGCTCAAGATCCTGCGGCCCGGCCGGCCGGCGGAGGCCCCGCCCGGTTCGGTCAAGATCGGCCGCGCGAGCGACAACGACATCGTCATCCCCGACGTGCTGGCCTCCCGCCACCACGCCACGCTGATCCCCGGTGCGGGCCCCTCTGGGGGCGCCGAGATCCGCGACGAACGCAGCATCAACGGCACCTTCGTCAACGGTGCCCGCGTCGACTCCGCGATGCTGACCGACGGGGACACCGTCACCATCGGCAACGTCGACCTGGTGTTCCGCGACGGCACGCTGGTGCGGCGCACCGAGACCGCCGCCGACACCGCCACCGGCGGCCTCGCCGTCCACGGCGTCACCTGGACCATCGAGGGCAACAAGACGCTGCTGGAGAACATCTCCATAGCCGCGCGGCCGGGCACGCTGACCGCCATCATCGGCCCGTCGGGTGCGGGCAAGTCGACGTTCGCCCGGCTGGTCGCCGGCTACACCCATCCGACGACCGGCCAGGTGTCGTTCGAAGGCCACGACGTGCACGCCGAATACGCCTCGCTGCGCTCCCGGATCGGGATGGTGCCGCAGGACGACGTCGTCCACGGTCAGCTGACCGTCCGGCAGGCGTTGATGTACGCCGCCGAGCTGCGGCTGCCCCCCGACACCACCAAGGCCGACCGCGAACAGGTCGTCAACGAGGTGCTCGAAGAACTCGAGATGACCAAGCACCTCGACACCCGCGTCGACAAGCTCTCCGGCGGGCAGCGCAAGCGTGCGTCGGTGGCGTTGGAGCTGCTGACCGGCCCGTCGCTGCTGATCCTCGACGAGCCGACCTCGGGCCTGGATCCGGCGCTGGACCGCCAGGTGATGACGATGCTGCGCCAACTGGCCGACGCGGGCCGCGTGGTCCTCGTCGTCACCCACTCGCTGACCTACCTCGACGTCTGCGACCAGGTGCTGCTGCTCGCCCCGGGCGGCAAGACCGCGTTCTACGGCCCGCCCAGCCAGATCGGCCCGTCGATGGGCACGACGAACTGGGCGGACATCTTCTCCCACGTCGCAGGCGATCCGGATGCGGCAGCACAGCGCTTCCTCGACCAGAACGGGCCTCCGCCGCCGCAGCCGGATGCCCTCACCCCCTCGGAACTGGGCAACCCGACCCGCACCAGCGTGCGACGGCAGTTGTCGACGATCGCGCGCCGCCAGATCCGGCTGGTGATCTCCGACCGCGGCTACTTCGCGTTCCTGATGCTGTTGCCGTTCATCATGGGCGTGCTGTCGCTGTCGGTGCCCGGCGACGTCGGGTTCGGCGTCCCGAAGACCGCCATGGAGGGGGGCGAGGCTCCCAACGAGCCCGGCCAGATCCTGGTGATGCTCAACGTCGGCGCGATCTTCATGGGCACCGCACTGACCATCCGGGCACTGATCAGCGAACGCGCGATCTTCCGGCGCGAGCAGGCCGTCGGGTTGTCCACGACCGCCTACCTGATGGCCAAGGTGGTGGTGTTCACCGCGTTCGCCATCGTCCAGGCGGCAATCGTCACGTCGATCGCGATCGCGGGCAAGGGCTGGGGCGCCGGGGCCGTGGACAGCGGCGCGGTGATCGGCAACCGCAGCCTGGAACTGTTCACCGACATCGCGGTGACGTGCGTGGCGGCGGCGATGGTCGGCCTGGCGCTCTCGGCGCTGGCCAGGTCCGCCGAGCAGATCATGCCGCTTCTGGTCGTCGCGATCATGAGCCAGCTGGTGTTCTCCGGCGGCATGATCCCGGTGACCGACCGCATCGTCCTCGACCAGATGTCATGGGCGACGCCGGCCCGCTGGGGCTTCGCGGCGTCGGCGTCGACCGTCGACCTCATCCGGTTGGTGCCCGGTCCGCTGACGCCGAAAGACCGGCACTGGGAACACACTTCGGGTGCGTGGCTGTTCGACATGGCGATGCTGGTGGCGATCAGCGTCTTCTATCTCGGCTTCGTCCGGTGGCGGATCCGGCTGAAAGCCGCCTGACGCCACGCCGACTTCCGTAGTCTCGGCGTGGGGGTGGGGGGTGCCGATGGAACGATCCGTGAGCGATGCCGACGTGTCACAGACCGACGCCGCGATGCGCTCCGCAGCGCTCGAGGCCGCACTCGCCGAGGTGCAGCAGTGGGGCGTGGATCGCTTCAGCATCGAAGGCGTCGCCCACCGCGGCCACGTCGCGCCCGATTACATCCGCAGGACGTGGGCCAGTGAACGCCAACTCATCCTCGATTCGCTGCGCAGCTTCAGCGAATCGATGATCACGTTGCCCGACACCGGGTCACTGCACGGCGACCTCATCGAACTCGCCCACTCCATCGGCGCGTACCTCAACGACCCCGTCGGACGGCGGATCGCCCGCATGTTCGTCGTCGACAGCAAGGCACTGGTCGTCGACTCCGACATCAGGGTGCAGTTCTGGCTGCTGCGCCGCAAGATCATCGAGGACGTCTTCGACCGTGCCGCCGAACGAGGCGAACTGCGCGACGACGTCAAGCCGCTGTTGACACTCCAGCTGCTGACGTCGCCGCTGCACACGTTCGCCCTGTACACCGACCTGCCGGTCGACCCCGACTTCTGCCGGGCGATCGCCGACCTGGTGACGCGTGCGATCCGGCAGTCGAGCTAGCCGAGCAGCCAGTCGTTGGGCGCGAACAGCTCGCAGTGCACCCGCTCGGTGGTCACCCCGCGCGCGACGAGCTGGGACCGGACTGCCTGCACGAAACCACTGTTGCCGCACAGGTAGACGTGGGCGTCGTCGGCCAGCGCGATGTTCTCCAGCGTCAGCAGACCCGGGTGGGCGCCGGGTGCGCCCGCGGTCAAGCCGTCCTCGTACCAGACGTCCAGGGTCGCGTTGGGCAGTTGGGCCAGCAGCTCGTGCTGACGCTCCCGCAGCGGATGGCTCTGGTCGCTGCGGTCGGCGTGCAGCACCTGCACGGTGGCGGCGGGCGCTTCGACCGCGAGGTACTCCAGGATGCCGATCATCGGGGTGATCCCGATGCCTGCCGAGATCAACACCAACGGCTCGCTGCCGTCGGGGGCGGGCAGGTCACCGAAGGGCACGGTGACGTCGAGGAGATCGCCGACGCACACATTGGCGGCGATCCAGCTGGACACCTCGCCTGCGGGCTGATCCGCGACACTGCCGACGGGCTTGACCGCGAAGGTCAGCTCGCGCGTGCCCGGGGCGCTGACCAGGCTGTACTGCCGCAGCTGACGGGCACCGTCGGGCATCGTGACGCCTACCGAAACATACTGTCCCGGAAGGAAATCGGTGAAGGGTTCGTCGACGGACCGGACGGTGAGCAGCACCACGCCCGAGGTGTCGTCGACCCGGGAGACCACCCGGGCGCGGCGGTACACGTCGCCGTCGGCGACACCGGCGCCGCGGTAGAGGTCGTGCTCGAGCGCGATGAGCGTGTCGGCCATGATCCAGAACACCCGGTCCCAGGCCGCTGCCACGTCTTCGGTGACGGTGTCGGCGCCCAGCACCTCCACGATCGCGGCGAACAGGTTCTCGTACACGATCGGATACTGCTCGGCGGTCACCCCCAGCGAGGCGTGCTTGTGCCCGATGCGCGACAGCAGTTCGACCGGGTGCGGAAGTGCGGGATCGACCAGATGGGTGGCGAAGGTGGCGATGGACGCCGCGAGGGCGCGCTGCTGGGCGCCCTGTGCCTGGTTGCCGCGGTTGAACAGGTTGCGCAGCAACTCCGGGTGAGCGGCGAACATACGGCGATAGAACTCGGTGGTGATCTCGTCGATGTGCGCGCCGATCAACGGAAGCGTCGCGGAGACGATCTCGGCGTGCGCGGGCTCCAGTTGTGCGGGGGCGGCGGTGATGGTCATCGGGAGGTCCTTTCGGTGGTGGGGCTGTCTGGTCGTGAATCTGGGGTTTCCGGTGGGCCGTGGCTCGCCGGAATCAGGGGAATCAGGACGAGGTTCGCGTCCCCGGCCAGGTCGCCGACGGTGTAGCGGTCCAGTTCGCGGTAGAACGCTTCCTTGGCCTCTGCCAGCGCGCGGCGCAACCGGCAGGCCGGCACCAGGGGGCACGGGTTGTCGCCGCCGCACTCGATGACCTCGCGGTCGCCCTCGAGGCGCCGCACCAGCCACCCGACGGACGCATGACGACCCTCCTCGGTGAGGGCGAGGCCGCCGGTGCGGCCGCGACGGGCGTGCACCATGCCGAGATCGACCAACCGGGAGACCGCCTTGGCGATGTGGTTCTCCGAGGCGTTGGCCCCTGCTGCGATCGATCCGGTGGTGACCCGGTGATCGTCGGCCTCGCCTGCGGCGAGCAACATCATCGCCCGCAGTCCGAGATCGGTGAACCGGGTGAGTTGCATACAAATGACGCTAGTTAATTGCGCATCTGGAATGCGACTTTTAGCGCTGTGTCCTTAAACACCCCATGACGTGCGGGTTTTTGACCAGCGTCGGCTCAGGTACGCAATCGATCCCACGCGCTCGCACGGCAACAACGCCCGAAGCCTCACCCTCCGACGTCGAGCCCGTGGGCCGCCGCGTAGGCCAGCCCCTGCTCGATGTCGACCTTGGCGCCGCGCAGTTTCGCTGTCGTCCAGAACGTCGGGTCGGTGCGCGCGCCGCGCAGGTCGGCACCCTCCAACCGGGCGTCCTGGGCCCGCACGCCGGTCAGGTCGGCGCGCCGTAACACCGCTTCGCGCAGGTCCGCACCCACCAGGCTCGCCTCGCGCAGCCGGCAGTCGGACAGGTCCACCTTGCGCAGGTCGGCACCGCCGAGCACCACAAGGGTGAAGTCCACCTCGACCAGCGTCAGCGGCCGCATCCGGCACTCGGTGAACGTCGATCCCAGAAAGCTACAGTGCCGAAACGAGCTGTGCCACAACGATGTCCGGCGAAACGTACAGTTGCGGAAGGCGGAGCCGACGTGCTGGGATTCGGACATGTCGACACCGGAGAAATCGCAGTCGGTGAACACGACGCGCTCGGTGCTCAGGCGGCTGAGATCGTCGTCGCGGAAGTCATGACCGGTGAATTCGCGGTCGGCTTCATGCGGGTTCACCCGGGAATCGGCGCCAACCGGCTCAGCGCGTATTCGGTGACGGCGATCAACGCCGCCTTGGCCGAGTCGCGGCTGCGCGCGTCCACCGACATCACCGGCACGTGCTCGGACAACGTCAGCGCCTTGCGGACCGCGGACAGCGAATGCCGGGGCGCGCCGTCGAACTCGTTGACGGCAACCAGGAACGGCAGATTGCGCGCCTCGAAGAAATCCACCGCCGCAAAGCTGTCGGCCAGCCTGCGCACGTCGACCAGGATGATGGCGCCGATCGCGCCGCGAACGAGGTCGTCCCACATGAACCAGAACCGGCGCTGCCCGGGTGTGCCGAACAGATAGAGCACCAGATCGTCGTCGAGGCTGATCCGGCCGAAGTCCAACGCCACCGTGGTGGTCGTCTTCATCGGGGTGGCTTGGAGTCCGTCGACTCCAAGCGATGCGTTGGTCACCAACGCCTCGGTGCGCAACGGCACGATCTCGGACACCGCGCCCACGAACGTCGTCTTGCCGGCACCGAACCCGCCGGAGATGACGATCTTGGTCGATGCGGCCCGTCTTCCGCGCACGCGAGGAGCGAAAGTGTCAGAGTGCCCTGAGGCCACGCAGCGTCCTTCCGATCAGTTCTCGTCTTTCGTCGGCCGTCACGGCCTCGCCGAGGGTGGCGTGCACCCGCACATAACCCTGCACCACCAGATCCCCCACCAACACCCGCGCCACGCCGAGCGGCAGTGAGAGATGCGCGGCAATCTCGGCCACCGACGGGCGCTCGGCACACATCGCCAGGATTTGGCCCCGGACATCGTTGCCGGGCCACCGCGGCGGTTGCGCCGGGGTGACCGCTCCCACCGGCGCCTCTAGCGGAAGCTCGACGCGCGAATCGGTACGGCCCGCCGTCAGGGTGTACGGACGTACCAGACTCGGCTCATCGACGTCGGGTCCGGAGCCGTCGCTTCGCCACTCGTCCATGGGCCCTCACGAGTGCTGCGGGGCACGTCGGGTGGCCTGGACGACGGAGCCCACCCGTTCGACCAGCAGCACCATCTCGTAGCCGATCTGGCCGATGTCGCAGTTGTGCACCGCCAGGGTCGCGAGGTTGGACCCGTCACCGACACGCATCAGCAGCAGGTAACCGTTCTCCATCTCGACGACCGACTGCAGTACATGCCCGCCGTCGAACAGCTGCGCGGCCCCCGTCGACAGACTCGCCAGACCGGAGGCGACCGCGGCGAGTTGGTCGGCCCGCTCGCCCGGCATGTGCTCGCTGGCCGCCATCAACAACCCGTCGGCCGACACCAGGATCGCGTGCGACACCCCCGTCACCTCACCGGCGAAGCGGGAGACCAGCCAGTCGAGCGAATCGCGGTGCTGCGAGTCGGTCATTCGGTGTCGGCCCCTTCGGTCTGCTGAGTGCGGGAGCGGGCGGCGTGCACGCCGCCGAAATGCCTGCCGATGCTGGTGCGCACCGCCTCGGGATTCCGGACATGACGGCCGTGGGCGCCGCCGCCGGACTCCGCGACACCGGCGG
>Ga0209347_1002217_pt1 | contig 26575 bp, 28 predicted proteins | sample AutmiccommuBRH23_FD_187382 | JGI IMG/M metagenome (GOLD analysis project Ga0209347, IMG submission 187382) | Deep subsurface microbial communities from Mt. Terri, Switzerland - Autotrophic microbial communities BRH/23 (SPAdes) (version 2) | ecosystem: Environmental > Aquatic > Deep subsurface >...
CAACCCTATGTCCTCGGTCTTTCTCTCCCTCCAAACCACAAAATTGTCCCCTGCCATTGTCCCCAACCACCTTTCTCCGCCCTCTTATCTTACTACACTAATTCTGAGGGGGGGTAGCTGTCTCATCTATTATGACACAGAGGGCTATAGAGAAATTAGAGGAGCTGGTTAAGAGCAAAAAGGGCCGCTATTATGTGCACTGCAATCTGGGAAAACACAGAACCAACCTGGCCAGAATGATTATTGAAGAGACCCTTGGCGAGGCCGGCCAGTCGACTTACGTGGCAAGGATCGAGCGGGGTGAACTCAAGTATTACCAGAACAAAAGGATTATTCTGGGCACCCTGCCCGTCCAGGACGAGTGGCTTGACCTGGTGGTGAGGTGCCAGATTAAAGAAGTGATTTCTTACCTCGATCCTGATAACAGGGAGGACGCCCGGTGGATAGAAGAGGAAAGGCTCACCTGTGCGGGACTGGGGCTGGGGTTCAAGGTAATACCCGTTAAAAGGAGTGGAAGCGGCTTCACCGGGGTGGAGGAAATAATAAATCATGTAAAGAACAGCAACAGTATTATCTACATTCACGGGTATAACCTGGATGACAGAAACCTGTTTATTGATAAACATTTAAAGTTCAACAACTATGCGCCGTTTACCCCCAAAGAGGCAATTGACCCATTCCCAGTTTGTTGGACACACAAGAGTGAGATACAATACTCTTGTGGAGGGCGAGATAAATAGCAAATAAAGGTAAGCGATACAACAAAGAGTTTAAAGATAGCGTTATCCGCATGATAAAGGAAGACGACCGAAGCGTACCAGCGCAGCCAAAGACCTGGGAACGAGAGAAATTACGGATTATGGAGCTGGAGGCGGAGCTGAAGGCAGCTAACCGTCGCGTGGCGGATCTGGAAGAATCGGCGACTATATTAAAAAAAGCCACGGCCATCTTCGCGACACAGCACCGGAAGTGATGTACCAGTTCATCAAAGGTCATAGCTCCGAACTACCGGTGAAGAAGATGTGCCAATTGCTTGATTTATCAAGGAGCAACTATTATGCCTGGCTGAATCGGCCACCTGGCAAGCGAGAGCGGGATGATGCAAAATTGGTTGAACTTATTAGAAAAAGCCATCAGGAAAACGGCGGCATCTATGGTGTGGACAAAATCCATAAGCGCCGGCACCAGAGCCTCAATTATCTAACCCCAGCATCTTATCTCAGTCAATACATAAATTGCCGGGCAGCATAGAGCAATGACTGCCGATATTTCAAGCAATCATACGAAAGGTAGAGCAAGTCACACTTGGCTGTGTCCAGTAAAGCGGGAAGTCCTCAGATTTGACCCCCTCCTCCTTAAAGAACATAGGTAGTGTAAATTATTTTGTGTAGTGCGGCCGAGCAAGGCTGCTAATTCTAGTCTAATTACGTTCTCGGTGCAACACAGCGGCATATTGCCCGGGTAATTGGATTAAGTCAAAATATAGTCTTTAAAGCCTAAATAAGGAAGCAAAAAGAACGTCCCCATGCTTCCCCCATGCTTCCCAGCCGATGGTGGGATGCCACGTATACTCGTGTTAGGTATGTTCAAACTTTTTTTTAATATAATTTAAAATACCAGGTTGAACATTATTGACATTGGTTCATACGATGGATATAATCATATTGAAACAATGACCATAACGAAGCGACAAGATACTGACGACGGATTGAAAAAAAGGAGGTATGAATGTTGAAGGTGGTCGTAACTTCCAGCGGGGAAAAACTGGATAGCCTGGTCGACCAGCGGTTTGGCCGCTGCGGCTGGTTTGTTGTAGCCGATACGGAGACGGGGGAATACCGGGCGGTGAACAATGTGCAGAATCTGAACGCCGCCCAGGGCGCGGGCATTCAGGCCGCCCAGACGGCCAGCCGCCAGGGGGCTGAGGCCGTGATCACCGGCCACTGCGGCCCGAAAGCTTTCCGGACGCTGAGCGCCGCCGGCATCAAGGTCTTTTCCGGAGCCGGGGGCACGGTCGGGGAGGCGCTGGACGCATTCAAAAAAGGGAAACTGCAAGAGGCGGATGGGGCGGATGTAGAAGGCCACTGGACGTAAACTTAAGAAGCAAAGGAGGGAACGGGTATGCCGATGAAAGACGGAACGGGGCCATCGTACCGGGATCAGGGGGCGGGCCGCCAGGGTTCAAAGGGCGGCGGCGGAAGCCCGCAGGGCGCCGGCAGCGGCCGGGGCCAGGGTCAAGGACAGGGATGCGGGGGGCAAAACTGCGGTACGGGAGCCGGTAAAAAAAACGGTTGCTGCGGAAGAGGGCAGGGCAAAGGCAAAGGCTGCTGACAGCACGCCCGCTGCCTGTAGCGCAGCGGGAAAATATGCTTAATCAAGGAAGCAAAAAGACGGATTCGGGAACTCGAAGCCAGGGCTTAGACAGGGAACGCTGATCAGGGGGAAAAGACAATGGGGTCTGACTTGACCATCGCCGTGGCCAGCGGCAAGGGCGGAACGGGCAAAACAACCGTGTCGGTCAACTTGGCCTGCGCGGCGGCGGAAGCAGGACATGTGGTTTTTTACCTGGATTGCGATGTGGAAGAGCCCAACGGACACCTTTTTTTGAAACCCCACCTCAGCCGCAGCTATCCGGTGCACATCCCGGTCCCGTCCGTGGATGAAGAAAATTGCAATGGCTGCGGCGCCTGCGGGGAAATCTGTCAATACAGCGCCATCCTTTGTATTACAGACCACGTATTGACCTTCGAAAAGATGTGCCATGGGTGCGGGGGGTGCCTGCTGGTTTGCCCGGCGGGCGCCATTACCGAGAGGGGCAGGGAAATCGGTGTCGTTGAAGAGGGGCATGCCCGCCGGATCGCCTTCGTCCACGGCAGGCTTCAGGTCGGAGAGGCCATGAGCCCGCCGCTGATCAAGGCGGTGCGGGCGGCGGGGCAGCACGGCACCTTCAACATCATTGACGCGCCGCCGGGCACTTCTTGCCCGGTAATCACGACGGTCCGGGGCGCGGACTTTGTCCTCCTGGTTACAGAGCCGACCCCTTTCGGGCTGAATGACCTGGGTCTCGCCATCGATCTGGTGCGAGAACTTGGGATCCCCCACGCGGTGGTTGTGAACCGCTCCGATCCCGGCAACACCCTTGCTGTCGATTTCTGCCGGCAGCTGGGTGTCAAAATACTGGCGGAGATTCCGGATGACCGCAAAGTGGCGGAGGCCTATTCGAGAGGCGACATGGCTTTTACTGCCGTGCCGGGTTACCGGGACTGCTTTTCCGGCCTCCTGGCCGCGATTGAAAAGGAGGCGGCTCGGTGAAAGAAATTGTGGTGATTAGCGGCAAAGGCGGGACCGGTAAGACAAGCCTGGTGGCATCCCTGGCCGTACTGGCCGGAAGGTCGGTGCTGGCCGACTGTGACGTCGACGCCGCCGACCTGCATCTGGTGCTGAAACCTGAAATCAAGGAGACAAATGACTTCACCGGTGGGAAAACCGCTGAAATTATTACCGGCAGCTGCACCGGCTGCGGGAAGTGTTACGAGATTTGCCGGTTTGAGGCCGTCATCAGGGATGAACAAAAAAAACCGCCCTTTCGCATTGATCCCGTCGCCTGCGAAGGCTGCGGCGTGTGCAGTTACTTCTGTCCTGAGAAGGCCGTCGCCTTTGAGCCGGCAGTCAACGGACAGTGGTACATATCGGATACGGAGTACGGGCCGATGGTCCACGCCAAACTCGGCATCGCCCAGGAAAACTCCGGCAAGCTGGTGGCGCTGGTGCGCGGCCAGGCCAGGGCCATCGCTGAGAAAGAGGGTTTGCCCTATATCATCGTGGACGGTCCGCCGGGGATCGGCTGCCCGGTCATCGCCTCCGTCACGGGCGCCGATGCCGTGTTGATTGTAACCGAGCCCACAGTGGCCGGAGAACACGACCTGCTGCGGGTTGCTGAACTGGCCGGGCATTTTAAAATCCCCGCCTACCTCTGCATCAATAAATTTGACATCAACCCGGCAATGAGTGTGAATATTATGGGAAAAGCCCTGGCCCTGGGCATCCGCATGGCAGGTCGGATTCCCTATGACCGCGCTGTCACAGACGCCCAGATAAAGGGGGTTCCTGTAATGTCCTTTACGGACGGGCCTGTGGCAAAAGAAATCCGGAAAACCTGGGATACCTTTTTGAAAAAACTCAATCGCTGAAAGAAGGAATGAGTAAGGATGAAAGTCGCTTTGCCAATCGCCGATGAACAGTTGTGCGCCCACTTCGGGCATTGTGAACGGTTTTATTTTTACGAAGTGGAAATTGTTTGCGCTTATTTTTCCGGCTCCCTGAGGACGGGAGCGAACACCTGCGATCATTGACCATTGGGCCGCTGCTGTCGTTGCAGCGGCCTTTTTGCTGAAAATTGCCCGTCGCTGCCCATTGCAGCGGGCGGGGTTAAACACCGGGCATTCGCTCAATCGCCGTAATAGGCGGTGAATTTCCCGTCCTGCCAGGTAAGAGCCTTCAGGCGGCTGGGGTCGTCCAGCCCGGCTTCCTCCATGCGGAAGCCGTCTTCTGCGACCAGGGCCGGGTCTGATTTCAGTTCGGCCAAAAGGGAGTCGTAAAGGAAAGAGAGTCTTTCTTTTTGCTGGGTGGCGCCGGTCAGGACCACCTCTCCGGTGCCCCACTCCCGGCAGGCGGCTGAAATATCCCCGGCCACCGCCTCCGGCTCCGGGCAGTCGCCCCGCAGGACGAACAGGGCGAAAGCGCCGGGCTCCCGGGCGGGTGGCAAAAAACGGCTTAATTGGGCAGCCGCCGGGGAAACGGCGGAAGCGCCGGCAACGACGAATCGGAGTATCTCCTCCCGGTGTTTTGCCAGGAGGGCGGGAAGACCGGCAAGGATTTGTTCCGGCCGCTTTAAGACTGTCGCCAGAAACATGCCGCTCTTTCCGCCCGGCAGCATTTTCATGTGGATGCCCGTGATTACCGCCGGTTCGTCGCTTTTGGCGCCGAGGATGTAAGAAAGCTCATAGTTGCCGAGGCTGCTGAGACAGCTTCCGCCGGCTGAGATGATCTCGCCGGTCAGCAGGACCATCTCTAAGCCGCACAGGCAGGCGACCGGGCATTGAAAGTCGGGCTTCTCTGCTGTAAAGCACGCGGCGACATTTTCGCCGATGGTCGGTTTTCGATGCAGGCATTCGATTCCAGGGAAATGCAAGCCGGCCGACGCGATCAGGGCTGTGATTTCCCCGCTCGCCACCGCCGGTTCCGCAATCAGGTAAAGGCTCTGCCGGTCGAAGTACCTGATTTGATTCATCCTTTCCAGGGAGAGGAGGATCTTCTCCCCCTGGCCCGGGCTGATCGCCGGGCCGATCCGGTAGTGAAGCGGAGCCACGGCCCGGTTTTCTTCCCGGGCCAGCCGGATTACGCCGGCTATTTCGCCGGCCGCCGCCGGTTTGACGAGGATGTTGTCCCCTGTTCGGGTGACATTGGCCGGACCGAGCAAATCAACAAGTCTTTCAAACACAGGGTCTTTTTTCTCTTCCACCATGGTTAGTCCCCTTCCTTGTGTTCTTTCTGGTATTTCTTGATCGCTCGGGTGAGTTCCGCCGCCACCGTCGGGGCGTCGCCGATAATGCCCAGGTCGGCGACTTTTAAGATCTGCGATTCCGGGTCTTCATTGATGGCGATGATGGTTCCGGAGGTGATCATTCCGGCCAGGTGCTGAATTTTGCCGGCCACGCCGGCGGCCAGATAGACCTTTGGGGAAACCGTCTTGCCGGTCAGGCCGATCTGCCGGGAAAAGGGCGCCCAGCCCGCTTCCACCGCCACGCGGGTCGCTCCCAGCCCGGCCCCCAAAGCCTCCGCCAGTTCCTCCAGCAGGCCGAAGTTTTCTTTGCTTTTCATCCCTTTGCCGCCTGCGACAATGATTTCGGCGTCCTCCAGGTTGACGTCCCCAGCCCGGTCCCGGGTAAATGAAATAAATCTTTCCAGACATAGTTCCGTTTCGGTTTCGTAACTCTTGAATACAATTTCGCCCTGCCTGCCGCTGTCAGGCTGTTTGGCCCGGATCGAGCGGGGCCGCACGGTGGCCATCTGAGGCAGGGTGTGCGGGGTTTTGATGGTGGCCATGACATTTCCCCCGATGGCCGGGCGGGTTTGCAGCAGCAGGCCGTCTTTCAGGTCGATGGCCAGTTCTGTGCAGTCAGCGGTGAGGCCGGTATTCATTCGCGCGGCGGCGATGGGCATCAGGGTTCTGCCGCTGGTGGTGGCGGGCGCGATGACGATGGCCGGACTCTCATCCCGGATCAGCCGCACCAAAAGAGCGGCCAGGGGCGTGGCTAAAAAATTAGGAATCAGGCCGGAGTTCACGGCAAAAACACGGTCCGCCCCGGACCGGATCAGTTCTTCGGGCCGGTCCGGCTCAATCCCCAAAACGGCGCAGTCGACCGTGCCGTTTATTTGGTCCGCCAGCATCCGGCCCCAGGCAATCATCTCCAGGGTCACCGGGTGAATGGTCCGGCCGCGCGTTTCGGCTAGAACCAGAATCTTGCCGCTGTTCTGTTCCATTAAACCTCACCCTTTTTCAACAAGTCTTTGGTTTTCAGCAGTCCAATTACAGCCTGGGCGGCGGCCTGCATCCCGTCGTCCCGGTCGGCCTTGTAGAGAGTGGCGTTTCTGGCGAATTTCGGGCTGAACACCTTCACCACCCGTGTCGGGGAAGCCTTGAGTCCAGCGTCGGCAGCTTTCATTTCCAGTTCTTCCGGCCCCCAGGCTGGATAAGATAGTTTTTTGGCCATGACAAACCGGCGCAAAGAGGGCAGGGGAGGGTCGTTGATGTCCCTGACCACCGTGATCAGGGCCGGCAGGGACGCTTCGATTTCCTCGACGCCTTCCTCTACCAGGCGCTGGGCGAAAATGAGGTTGCCCTCAATAACAAGCCGGCGGACAAAGGTCACGACCGGGATGCCCAACTGCGCGGCGGTCATCGGCCCCACCTGGCCCGTTTCGCCGTCGATGGACTTATCACCGGCCAGGATCAGGTCAAAGGGCCCCAGTTTGCGGATGGCCGCGGTAAGAACACGGGCGGTGACAATGGTGTCCGAGCCGGCAAACGCCTTGTGGGAAAGTAGAACGCCAGCATCGGCGCCCCGGGCGCAGGCCTCCTGGAGAACCCTGGTCGCGGAAGCGGGCCCCATGGTCAGCGCTGTCACCTTTGTCCCCGGATGGCGCTCTTTTATTCTGGCCGCTTCGGTGACAGCGTGCTCGTCGAGGGGATTGAGCACGGTGTCGGACGGGTCCCGGATCATGGCGCCGGTTTGCGGATCCATCCGCACGTTGGTCGTGCCGGGCACCTGTTTAATCAAGACGATAATGTTCATACGATAACCATTGACCTCCTCCAAAATGGCGTATTCTGCAACATAAATAATTAGCAGCAATCATTTACCTGTTCCGGCAAGAGTATCATTTTTATATTCATTATGACAATAGTTTTTGTTAATTGCAATACCGGCATTCCCTTTCCGCACCCGTAAAAAAGAATTCAAATATTGGGTGCTCAGTGATATAACACTGGTTTATAGAGAGACCAAACCATTTACAGGGAATTATTTAGGGCAAGTGGGGACGGTTCTTGCCTTGCCAGGTAAATTATTGTAAAATAATGAGGAGGTGAAAAGTATGTCCAGGCAGGCAAGGATAAAGGGAGAGTTTTTAATTTACCATGTAATTCAAAGGGGCAACGAGAGAAAAAGCTTATTTCTTTCCGACGACGACAGATTAAAGTTCATTGAAACACTTGAAAGGATGAAGAAAAAGTATAACTTCCTTTTTTACGCTTACTGCCTGATGGATAATCACGTGCATCTTCTGATTAACGATAACGGAAACGATATATCCAGGCTGGTTAAAAGTATAAACATAAGCTATGCACACTATTTCAACCGGACATACAAGAGGTGCGGGCACCTGTTTCAGGACAGGTTCAGGAGCGAGCTGGTGGATAATGACGGGTACCTGCTTGAGGTGAGCAGGTATATACATAACAATCCGGTCCGGGCCGGCATCGTAAAAGAACCGCGCGAATACGGTTGGAGCAGTTATAATATTTATAGCGGCAGGGTAAAGGACGAATACGGGCTGATTGATAAGGGCGGGATTTTATGCAGCTTTTCAAGCAACCGGGTGAAGGCGGTTAAGGAATATCTTGATTATGTAAATAAAGAAGAAGATAAGCACGTAAACATCATGGATATCGAAGAATCAATGCCGGATGATAATTATAATAGCGACTACATCTTTTCGTTGGAGCAGGCCCGGTTAAAGATAAGAGAAGCTGCTGAAAGTAAAGAAATGCATTATGAAGATTTGAAAAACCACATTGAATTCCGTAATGAATTGATGAGAAAAATAAGAATGAATTCTTCCCTTACGTTAAAGCAGATTGGGGAGTTGTTCGGGGGAGTAAGCGAATCCAGGGTAAGCAGGATTTTGGCAAAATCATGATGGGCGAGCGTGGGCAAGCAAGAACCGTCCCCACTTGCCCCCACTTGCCCTGGCGGGAGATGAGCAATGGAACTGTCCAGGCGTCTGGCGGCGGTCGCCGCATCTGTTCCACGGGGCAGCGTGCCGGCCGATATCGGCACCGACCACGGGCTTTTACCGATCAGTCTGGTGGAAAGCAAAATATGTCCCAGGGCCATCGCCACCGAACTTAACGAGGGGCCGTTTCTGGCGGCGAAACTGGCGCTGGAACAGAGCGGACTGCAGGCGAAAATCAGCCTGCGCCGTGGCGACGGCCTGACTCCCCTGCGGCCCGGTGAGGCGCAGGTGATCGTTATTGCCGGTATGGGTGGCGGCACCATCCGGGGGATTTTGGCCAGGTCAAAGGCGATCCTGGATCTGGCCGGCAGGCTGATCCTGCAGCCGATGTCTGACGCCGGGGCTTTGCGCCTGTGGATTTGCGCCAGCGGCTGGAAAATCACCGATGAGTCGCTGGTTGAAGAAGACGGGCGGGTTTATCCGGTCATTGTGGCCGAGCCCGGCCTTGAGCCCACCCGGGATCCCCTGCGGTTGGAACTGGGCCCTCGCCTGCTGGAGAAGAAGGATCCCCTCTTGGGCTGCTATCTTGAAAAAATCGTGGCCGGCTACCGGCGGGTGCTGAGCGGTTTGGTCAGAAGCAGCAGTGAAGAGGCCGGGCAAAAGGCCGTTTTGATTGAAAAGAAAGTTGCGGAGATTGAAAAAGAGGTGGCGAAATGCCGGTAACCTGCGCTGATATCATCGACATCATGGAAGCGCTTGCTCCCCCCTTTATGGCGGAGAGCTGGGACAACGCGGGGCTTTTGCTGGGCGACCCGCGCGCCGGGGTGAAACGGGTCCTTCTGGCCTTAGACGTCAATCTGGCTGTGGCGCAGGAAGCGAGGCGAAAGGGAGCCGGTCTCATCGTCACCCATCATCCCCTGATCTTAAAACCCCTGCCGGACATCCGTTTCGACCAGCCCGCCGGTAATCTGGTGGCGTATCTTATAAAAAACGACCTGGCGGTTTATTCGGCCCATACCAACCTGGACAACGCCGGCGGCGGGGTGAATACCGTCCTGGCGGAAAAGCTGGGGCTGTCCGGTTTGGACGCGCTGCAGGTCACCGGATGCGAGAGCTGCGTCAAGCTGGTGGTGTTCGTTCCCGTCTCCCACGCCGATGCTTTGCGAGATGCGGTGTGCCTGGCCGGTGCGGGCTGGATTGGAAAATACAGCCACTGCACATTCCAGACCCGGGGCACCGCCACTTTTCTGCCTCTGGAAGGCGCCAGCCCCTACATCGGAACACGCGGCGAGCTTGCCCGCGTGGATGAAGTCCGCCTGGAAACCATCGTGCCGGCCGGCAAGCTGAAAGCGGTTCTTCAGGCCATGCTGAAAGCGCACCCCTATGAAGAGGCCGCCTACGATTTATACCCGCTGCAAAACGAGGGGGCCGCTTTCGGGCCCGGCCGGGTCGGAAACCTGCTGGAACCGCTCCCCTTCAGGGAGTTTGCCGGCCGGTTGAAAGACGCTTTGGGTCTCGAAAAAGTCAGGCTGGGCGGGCCGCTGCGGGACATGGTGCGCCGGGTTGCCGTTTGCGGCGGCGCGGGGGCCGGCCTCTATCCCAGGGCACTTGCCGCGGGGGCGGATGTTTTGGTGACCGGTGATGTAAACTACCACACGGCCCAGGATATGCTGGCGGCGGGCCTGAAGTTTATCGACGCCGGCCACGGCGGGACGGAGCGGGTGGTCCTGCCGGCGCTGAGGGACTATCTGACGGAGCAGTGCACAGACAGAGGAATTCAGGTGGAGATCCTGCTCTCGGAAACAGACACCGAACCGTTTCTAACTTTTTAAGTGCACTCGTTTATCTTACGCTAAACATCAGGGCTTCAGGTGAAGATTCTACTCCGCCTGAAGTAAAAAGCAGAACCCCCACTTATAGAAGAGGGTGTTCTGGAAATAAGATAAACAGGCTGGCTCTGCTTTCGGGCAGTGATTTGGCTGCGAAATTGAGGAGGAATGGTCATGATCGACTTGAGACCGCTTTGGGAAATACAGGTGCTCGACCAGGAGAGGCGGGACCTGGAAAATCGTCTGCAGGGCGGAGATATCGCAGCGGAATTGCGGGCCTTGAAAATGAGCATTGAAGAAAGCCGGACTCTGTTTAACAGTATGAAGGAAGAGTACAGCCAGATGAAAAAAGAGCTGAAAAAGAGAGAGCTGGATATTGACGAGCTGAAGGGGCGGGCGGAGGACCTCGGTAAAAAATTGTACGACGGGTCGATCACGAACCCGAAAGAAATCCAAAACAGCAGTAAAAAACTCGAGTCTTTAACAGAAGAAGTGAAGCGAATGGAAGAATTGATGCTGATGACCATGGAAAGCCTGGAAGAAATGCGCCAAAGGCTGGAAGGTTTGAGTTCGGACCTGTCCGAGAAAGCGCTTCACTTCCGCCGGCTGCACGGCACCTATCTGGGCAACCAGCAAAAGGTCCGGAAAATGCTTGCCCAGATTCCGAAGGCAAGGGATAAATTACTGGACAAGGTCGAGGCCGAAGTTTGGAAAAAATACGTCGAGATGAAAAAGAAATTGGTCGATCCCCTGGCCAGAGTTGAAAAGGGAACCTGCATGGGTTGCCGGGTGGGACTTTCTTTTCATGATCTGCGAACGCTGAAGGTCGGCGAAGGCTTGCTTCACTGCCAAAGCTGCGGCCGCATGCTTTTCTGGGAGCGGTGAGTTTTTACGGGTCCATGACGATGTTCTATAATAAAAATGACAAATTAACCACAAACTTACATTCATAATCTCTTTCATACTGGCCATACTAGCATCACAAGGGTTCGTACTGGCCGAGCCAAGACTGCTGCAGGGTCTAACGGCTCGGTAGCAGTCGGCCAAAGGTTGGTGCCGGGTCTAAGGGCTCGGTATCAGCCGGCGGGCAGACTGGTAAGTGTTCCGGCAGGCTTTGCAACAGTCCAAAAGATTGTTGCAGGGTCGCAAGGGATGCTTACTGGTCGAGCTAAGGCTGTCATGGGTGCCGATACAACTTAAAGTCGGTCCAAAAGTTAATTTGTGCAGGGTTTGCAGCAGTCGGGAGATTGCTGCAGGCTCTTAAGGTATCCATGACAGCCGAGCACAGGTTATTACGGGTGTCGTAATGGTTTTCGGTGGTCGAAAGATCATCGCGGGCTATGCAGGTACTCGTAGTAGCTGAAGCGCAGGTCATTGCGGGCTCTTGTTTGAAACCCTTCTTTCTTTGGAAAGAAGGGTTTCTGTTTGCTCCAAAAATAGAACCAGATTTTCATTCACCGTTGCGCCCCGCACAGGCATGGGCGTTTGAGCTCGGAACGGGTCAAAAAAAGAGGAGCGTAAAGCTCCTCTTAAAACTCCCGGTGCTTATTATGCTCAAGCAGGTCAATGGTGCCGAGGACAATGTGGGCCAGACCGAACCCGGTGATACCCCACCCCACGAGCGGGTTCGTGTTGCGCAGCGCCAACCCCGCAGCGGTTACGGCGGTGCCTAAAACGGCCGGGATTAATCCTTCTCGTGTCAATTGTTTTCCCCCCTCACCGAGAGTTTGGCTTTAGTTTTTAGTAAAAGGAGAAAAAGTATGTCTGCCAATATGTGTGCCTTTTTTTATATTCTGAAAGATTAATACTACAGTGTGAATTATTTATGTAACGACCTTTTCAAACGATGGTCTGTGCCATGCATTCCAGGAATGAAATTCATAATGACCCATACCGAGATGGCTTTTGCCATCTTCAAAAGATTGTTCAACCGGCCAACGCATTGTTTAGAGAATATTTTATTCTGCCGTTGGCATACTCCCTGATATAAAGCCAGCATTCATTGCCAGGAAGATCGTCACGGCACTCAAAAACCCTCATACACTTGATTTGAGCATAAATAGGGCCTTTGGCACCGTTTCCAAGCACAACTGTTTGCCGTGGGATAGAATCATTTTTAGCAATATCCGATACCGGAATTGGTTTTGTCCCGGCTTTAGTTTTTTTAGGACGCGGCCCCCTGCCCTTATATTCTGGAATGTACACTTCAGGTTTTTCAAGCCACACATTGATATTGGCATGTACGTCAGCAAAGTAAGAGCAAGTGGGGAGCAAGTGGGGACGGTTCTTGCCTTGCCAGGTAAAATATTACAATAGGGTTCTCTGATTGACAAGAAAAGCCCGTTATGACCTCACGGCAAAACCTTCTATGTCTACCCGGTCGCCCTCCGATAATGGATTCTTTGCTCCGGCCACCTCGACACGTATCGGGAAGCATTATGAAGCAAAAAGAACGTCCCCTTGCTTCCCCTTGCTTCTTAAGCTAAAGCTGAACTAGTGTTCACTACCAGGATTTATATTTTCCGCTACGGCTATCCTGGCAGCCGTCCTTTAACGTCCGGGTGAGGTAGAGGATCCGGCAGGCGCTCTCCAGGCTGGAAGTCCACTGGTAAGCCTCTTCCAGCATCTGGCCGACGGCGAAGCTTCCGTGGCCGCGCACCATGACCACCTTGTATTCTTGCAAGAGGAGCGGCAGCTTATTCTCCAGCTCCTGCGAGCCGATGGTGTGCTCGGCCGTCAGAACCGGCGCCTTGTGCAGGAGGTAGGCGCCCTCCGAATCGACGGGGATAATTTCGTCTTCCAGGAGCGAGAGGGCGATGGCGTGGGGGGGGTGGGCATGCACGATGGCCAGGGCTGCGGTGCTCCGGTAAATGGCGCGGTGCACCCGGACCTCCGTGGAGGCCAGGATGATCTTGCCGTCGTTTTTCTCCAGCCCGGTCTCGATCAAGTCCCGCTCTTTCAGGTGGCCCAGCATGGAGCCCCGCCGGGTGATGACGACCCGTTCGCCGAGGCGCACGCTCAGGTTTCCGCTGTGGGAGCTGTTCAGACCGGCAACGAAAAGATCATGGCCGACCGTTTGGAATTCCTTTAACATGCTAACACTCCAGTCCTAATTGGGCTATTTTTTGCGCGCCCGGGACCCCGGACGCGTCCCAGCCGCGAAAACGGTAATACTCCTTGAGCATCGGTTCGAGGTCAACGGTGCGCCCGCGGCAGGGACCCGCCGGCACGGGTTCCTCCAGCAGCCGGGCCGGCAGGGTGTCGTCGGCGGCGGTGAAGCCTGCCTTCAGGTTGTAAAGGCGTTCCAGGTTCCAGATTCGCTCGCCGATCCGGTGCAGGTCCTGGGGGAGGTACTTCAGGCCGGTGACCGCTGTGAGCAGCCGGGCGTAGTATTCTTCCGAAACGGCCAGGTTGATGAAGCGGCAGGCGACCAGGCTGTCGATGGCCGCTCCGATGTTTTGCTGGTTGATGGCCAGCCCGGCCTTGCCGCCGGTTTCGAAACGGTCGATCATCTTGGGCACCCCCAGGGCTTCCGGCCCCACCATGTAGGCCCGCAGGTGGCAGCCGCCCCGGTTGCCCGTGGCCAGCCCCAGACCCAGTCCCAGCAGGCCGCGGGGATCGTATGCCGGCAGCTCCAGCCCTTTCACCTGCATGGCGTATTTTGGGGCGCCGCAGGAGGTGGCCAGGCGGAGAGAGCCTTCGGCCAGCCGGTCGCCGAGGCCGCTGCGATGGGCTATGTCGTTGATGCTGGTGAGCAGCCCCGCCCGGTCGCCGAACTTGAGGCTGCTGTCCAGAAGGCCCTTTTCGGCCAGTTCCATGGCGCAGCCGATGGTGCCGCCGGTAGAGATGGTGTCCAGGCCGAGCTCGTTGCAGAGGGTGTTGGCACGAACGATGGTCTCCAGGTCACCGATGCCGCACTGGGGACCGAGGGCCCAGATGGACTCGTACTCTGGTCCGGCGGTGTTGCCCGACCCGCTCTTGACCAGGCGGGCACACTGGACCGGGCAGCGGTGACAGCCTGTGCGGCCGGTGGCCAAAGACCCGGCCAGGGCCTCCCCGGAAATGGCCGCGGCGGCGGCAAACTGCGATTCCTGAAAGTTGCGGGAAGGGAACACGCCCATCTCGTTGATCAGGTTGACCAGGACGGCGGTGCCGAACTCCGGCAGCCCCTGGGCGGTGATCGGGCTGGCCTTAATCCACTTGCCGGTTTCATAAGTAAAAAAGTCCAGTTGTTCCGGGTCGGCCACCGGTATTTTACGGCTGCCGCGCAGGGCAACGGCCTTGAGCCTTTTCGAACCCATCACCGCGCCCAGGCCGCCCCGGCCGAGGGCGCGGTGCCGGTCGTTCATTATCGCGGCCATGCGGGCCTGGTTTTCCCCCGCCGGGCCGATGCAGGCCACACTGGCGCCCGGACCAAACTTTTCCAGGAGCCTGCCGGTCGTTTCCGCAGTGTTCAGGCCCCACAGAGCGGAGGCGTCCTGTAAGGCCACTTCCCCGTCTAAAACGGACAGGGTAACGGGCTGGGGTGACACGCCCTCGATTACCAGCGCGTCGTAGCCGCACCTCTTCAAGATGACTCCCCAGACGCCCCCCGCGTTAGAGTCAAAGACGGTGCCTGTAAGCGGGGAGCGGGCGCACGCTGCGAAACGGCCGGCTCCCGGCACGGCGGTGCCGGCGAGAGGACCGGCGGCGAACACAAGCTTGTTTGCCGGCCCCAGCGGGTCACAATCGGGCGGCACTTCCTCATAGACCAGCCTGACGGCCAGCCCCCGCCCTCCCAGCCAGGCTGCCAGCAAATCAGCGCCGGGTGTTTCCTCCCGGAAGGTGCCCGCGCTTAGATCAATGCGAAGTATCCTGCCCATCCATCCAAACAACCGTATCCGACCCCATTTCTGAAAAATAATTTTTGATTCTAATATTTATCAAACCCCCATGCCCCTGCGGGGCGCAGCGGTGGATGAAAGTCAAACTCTGTTTTCGGGGCAATTAATTTACGCTCCCGGGGGAGGCAAGCAAGAACCGTCCTTGCTTGCCCTGCTTGCCACGGGCTGCGGCAGCGGCGCACACAGATTAATTTCTCCCGCCGCCGGTAAATATCCTCTATTCTTAATTGTTGTCGCCAAATTGGATACGCTCTAACGGGGACCGAAAGTATGGACGGACAAAAACATTTATGCTCAGTTTTAGCTTCGGTAAACGCTTGATATCAAATTCGGACGTATTCCTCCTTACTTGTCTTTGTATCGCGGCAGATCATTCCTTTTCCGCTTGCAGTGCCTGACCGGCTGGACATTCCGGCAGGCCGGATGGTTTTTCAGGTGTGAGAAAAATCACGGCGTTTCGGTGATTCACTGCCTTAAAAAGTATTTCCTGATCGGTTATAATCCATCAAGCACAAGGAAAGACTATGGAACCAAATTCACATGGGGGTGAAATTCCGTGCCGGCCAGAAAAATAGAGAGTACAGAAATCGCGGCTGCAGGTGGACTGTCCAGAGCATTAAAAGCGTACTTCGGCAAAATGCGCTGTGCGGGAAGCTGCAATCTGCCCCGGACCAGTCTGGATGAAATCTTCTTTTCTTCCCTGGGCACTTTTCTCGGCATCGGTCCGATTGCCCTGCTCAGCCTCCATTACGGCGTACCGCTGCTGATTCCGTCCTTTGGCGCCTCGGCGGCCCTGCTCTATGCGGCCTGCCACGCCCCTCTGGCCCAGCCGCGCAATGTTTTGGGCGGGCACGTATTTTCCGCCCTGGCCGGTGTTGCGGTATACCGGTTTTTCGGCAACGACTGGTGGGCGGTTACACTGGCCGTTATGCTGGCCATCGTCATCATGATGGCGACCGGGACGATGCATCCGCCGGGCGGCGCGACGGCTTTTGTGGCCGTTTTTAACGGGCAGGGTCTGGGCTTTGTCCTGGCTCCGGTGGCTCTGGGATCAGTTCTGCTGATCTTGGTCGCCATCCTGGTCAACAACCTGCACTCAGCCCGGAAATACCCTCACTACTGGCTTTGAAACGGCTCAGGAAAGGCTTGTCCCCGTTGCCCGGGGCAGAGGCCTTCTTTTTTTCAGCAAATGGCCTGTGATCGAATGCTGCCTCCAGCTGCTGCGACAATATTCTATAAATAGCGCATGTTTTCCGCATAGTTTCACTTGTGGGAGGCGTTTGCTAATGCTATAATATGGTATTGATTCAAAATGAGGAAATAATTGATGCGAGTAAAAACCATCTTCCGCTGCCAGGAATGCGGGCAGCATTCCCCGCGCTGGCTGGGGCGATGCCCTGGCTGCGGCGCCTGGAACACCCTGGTGGAGGAAACGGCCGGCGCGCCGCCAAAAGGACCGGAGCCGCCGGGGGGCCGGTCTGTCGCCTGCCCGGTTACAGAAGTGCCGCTCATGGATGAAGAGCGCCTGCCCACCGGCATTGGAGAACTGGACCGGGTGCTGGGCGGCGGTATTGTCCCCGGTTCTTTGATTTTGGTCGGCGGCGACCCCGGCATCGGCAAGTCAACGCTGCTGTTGCAGGTTGCGCACCTTTTGAGCCGGAAGTTTAAGGTGCTTTACGCTACCGGTGAAGAGTCGGCCCGTCAGGTGCGCCTGCGGGCTGATCGATTGGAAGCGCTGTCGCCGGACCTGCTGCTCCTGACAGAGACCGACGTGGACGCCGTGGAACGGCATATCGAAGATTTGCTTCCCTCCGCCGTCGTCATCGATTCGATTCAGACCATGGTGAAGGGAGAGATCACCTCCGCGCCGGGCAGCGTGGGTCAGGTGCGGGAGTGTGCGGCCCAATTAATGCGTCTGGCGAAGAGCACGGGCATATCCATCTTTCTTGTCGGGCACGTTACCAAAGAGGGGGCCATCGCCGGACCCCGGGTTTTGGAACACATGGTTGACGTTGTTCTTTACCTGGAAGGGGACCGCCATCAGACCTACCGGATCCTGCGCGGGGTCAAAAACAGGTTTGGTTCCACCAATGAGATCGGTATTTTTGACATGCAGGGCCGCGGGCTGGTTGAGGTCGCCAACCCATCGGCGATGTTTCTCTTGGAGCGCCCGCCGGGCGGCGTGCCCGGATCGGTCGTCGTGGCCAGCCTGGAGGGCACCCGGCCGCTGTTGGTGGAAATTCAGGCTTTGGTGTCCCCGACCGGGTACGGGGTGCCCCGCCGCATGACCGCCGGCGTGGATTACAACCGGGTGGCCCTGATTGCCGCCGTTTTGGAGAAGCGGGTGGGTCTGCAATTGGGTGGTCAGGACATTTACGTGAATGCGGTCGGCGGGGTGAAGCTGGTGGAGCCGGCTGTGGACTTGGGCATCGCCCTGGCCCTGGCCTCCAGTTTTCGTGACGTTCCGGTCGACCCCAATCTCGCCGCCGCCGGGGAAATCGGCCTGACCGGTGAATTGCGTACCGTGGCCGGCGCCGAGAAGAGGGTGAAAGAAGCTTTTCAGATGGGGTTTAGCCGCTTTTTGCTCCCCAATCACGTTCCCGGCTTCGCTGCGAAGGGGACGGAAATTGTCAACGCATCTTCTGTTTCCGAGGCGTTGGAAGCGGCTCTACTGGTGTGAGGTGTTATTATTGAAGGAAGACAGGGTGGAAGACAGGCTCTTAAAAGTATTGCGTTTCGTGGCGCCGGGCACGCCGCTCAGGGAGGGTCTTGAAAACATTCTGCGGGCCAAGTCCGGAGGCTTGATTGTCATTGGTGAACAACAAGATATGAAGGAGATTGTGGAAGGCGGTTTTGCCATCAATGCCGATTTTACTCCGGCCAATCTCTATGAGCTGGCAAAAATGGACGGGGGAATCATCCTTAGCAAAGACGCCAAAAAAATTCTGGCCGCCAATACCCAGCTTGTTCCGAACCAAAACATCCCTTCCGGCGAGACGGGGATAAGGCACCGGACCGCTGAGCGGGTGGCCAGGCAGACAGAAATGCTGGTGATTGCCATTTCTCATCGCCGCAGTGTCATTACACTGTACAAAGGAAACCTGAAATACTCATTGAGGGAAATGGGCGTCATTTTAACGAAGGCCAACCAGGCCATCCAGACCCTGGAAAAATACCGGTCCGTACTGGATCGGGTCGTGATGAATTTGAGCCTGCTGGAGTTTGAAAACCTGGTGACGCTCTTTGACGTGGCCAAGGCCATCCAGCGGGTGGAAATGGTCCTGCGGGTGGTCAAGGAAATCGAGCGCTACACCAGTGAGCTTGGGGCCGAAGGACGGCTGATTACCATGCAGATGGAGGAACTGGTGGCGGATGTCAATGACGAAGGGCTGCTGGTGATCCAGGACTATGCGACTGCCCTCCGGGAAAAAACGCCCGCCGGCATTCTCAACGTGATCGGAAGCTGGCCCGCCGAGGATCTGCTGGACTTGTCCCTGATCGCCCGTGCTCTAGGCTACCCGGGAAGCGCGAGCATTCTGGAACAGCATGTTTCACCGCGCGGGTATCGCATACTCAAGAAAGTACCGCGCCTGCCCCTGCCTGTTATTGAAAACCTGGTCATGACCTTCGGCACACTGGACCGGATCCTCGTGGCGACCATCGAGGAACTGGATGAGGTGGAGGGCATCGGCGAGGTTCGCGCCCGCTCCATCAAGGCGGGCCTGCTCCGCTATCGCGAGCAGCTGGTACTGGAGAGGCACATGGCCCATTACGGGACCTGATCGCTAAACCGCAGCCATCTTTTAATTACGGGGACACAATACTTATTTTTTATCGATTAATACAAAAGCGGCGGCCCGGAGCTGCCGGCCTTGAGTTGTGACAATTGAAGATAATGGTTTTTTCAAGAAAAAAATCGCATATTTACTTTAAAAACTGCCATGAAGGCGTTATTTCCCAGGAGGGAGAGCTTTCATGGCTTTTTATTTAAGAGGTAACAGCATGCTGATATACCTGCTGCAACGGTTCTTATTTCTCCTGCCCGTGCTGCTGGGCCTCTCCTTCGGCCACCTGCTGGGCGGGACGGTGATCGTGGAGAGCGTTTTTGCCCCCTGCCTGGCCCCCCACGACCCGCTGGCGGTGGACCTGGGCCAGAGCCGGCTTCTACCGTCCAGTACAGTTTGTCCCCTCGGCACCGACCACCTGGGGCGCTGCGTTCTCTCCCGGCTCATCTGGGGGACAAGGGTATCTTTAAGCATCTCCTTCCTCGTGCTGCTCACCATAATGGGGATCAGCATCCCCTACGGCATGCTGGCCGGCTGGTGCGGCGGCCGGGTAGACAACTTACTGATGCGACTGGTGGATGTCCTCCTGGCCTTCCCGCGCCTCATCTTCGCCCTGGTGATTGCCGGCATGCTCGGGCCGGGCCTGACCAATGTCATGCTGGCCAGGATTGACATGGGCTGGCTCATCCTGGGGATTTCGGGCTTGTCTTTCCTGGGTCTGGGCGCCCAGCCGCCCACCCCGGAGTGGGGGACGATGTTAAACGACAGCCGGCCCTATTTTCAGGTGGCGCCCAATCTGATGCTCTACCCCGGCCTGGCCATCATGCTGGCCGTGCTGGACTTCAACCTGCCTGGCGACGGCCTGCGGGACGTGCTCGACCCGCGCGGCTTTACCCGGCGGCGGTAGGGAAACAGGTGGATAAAGACGATCGACGATTGGAATGACGCCACTGACGACCAAGAGGACTCTCGGAAACTCATCCGGCAACTCACCCTCCCCTGGCCCCTCCCGTCGAGGGAGGGGAAGAGGTCGGGAATGCTCCAATGAGTTCCCTCTCCCCCAGGATAGTTCGGACTAGTTCCGCGCCGCTGGGATGTGTCGGGAATGTACCAATGAGTTCCCTCTCCTCCAGGGGGAGAGGGTCAGGGTGAGGGTGGGTGGAGCTGAGAAATGAAAAAAGGAGCTTCTATTATGTAAGGTATCATGCAGATCTGGAATTTCCGAGAATCTACTACCGAAATGAGGAAGTGGGAATAATGCTCCAGGTAAGCAACCTGACAGTCAGCTACCGGTTGGCGGACGGCGCGGTGGCTGCCGTGGCCGGGGTGAGTTTTAACCTTGCCCCGGGAGAAATCCTGGGCTTGGTGGGAGAGAGCGGCTGCGGTAAAAGCACGGTGGCGCTGGCGCTGTTGGGCCTTTTGGACGGGAACGCCGCGGTGGGCGGGCAGGTCGCCCTGTCCGGGCGGCAGCTGCCGCTGGGCCGCCCGACCCGCGCAGCCCGCCGTCCGGCTGCCGCTTTCATCCGCGCTGTCCCGTAGCGGCTGAGGCTTACAGCAGCGAGGAGCCGACGCTGGCGGCAGCCGGTGCAGAACACCAGGTTGCCTGCCATCTGGCCCGTTGAACTGTGGTAGTTTCGTATCTTTTGAAGTGTGTGTCAGAGGCTCAAAAAGCGGCCATGCCTCTGCGCTATCGCCTGGTTTACGCCACCGGCGGCACCTGGTGACCGGCAGGAAGCCGGAGTGATTTCAGTTGCAGTTGTAGATTAATTTTAAAGTTAAAGGAGAGGAATTGGATGAAAGAGAAACAGAACGTCACCTTGTATGATACCACGGACCTGATGGTATACGGCCACGAGCCGTGGCTGGAGATGGCCGGCAGCCACGGCCACGCGGGCGGCAACGTAGAGGTGCAGGTAAAATGGGGGCACAACATGCAGACGGACGGGCTGGCCCGGAAAGAAGGCATGGCCGCGCTGGTTGTGGCCCCCGGCGGGGAAAAAGAAGATCTGACCCTGGCCGACGGCGGGCCGGATTATTATACCCTGCGTTTTCCCACTCCGATAAGCGGGTTTTACCATGTCGTCGCCAAAAACACCGGCAGCTACGTGCTGGATAAGGAGGGCAAGCATCATCAGGGCACCCGCAGGGAACATCCGGATGCGGCCCAGGCCATTTTTTATAACCAGTACGCGCAGACTTTCGTGCCGGTGGGACACGACCTGGAGGGCGTTCCCCAACGGGCGGGAATGCCGTTGGAAATAATCCCGGCAGTATGGAAACAATGGCGGGTGGGGGACGAAATCAGCCTGCAGGTGCAGTTCCGCGGTGAGCCGCTGGACGGCGCGGCCCTGGACGTGGCCTGCAACGGGCCCGGCGGATACCGGCAGTGGCAGGAAATGACGGGCGCGGACGGCCGCGTCAACCTGCAGGCAGGTGAGCCCGGCCGCTATCTGGTGGTGGCCCGCCACCGGCTGCCGGAAGGAGAAGAAGGGGTGTATGACGCCCTGTCCCTGACGGCGACGCTGTTCTTTTTCGCCACCAAATAGATAAAACCTTGCCACGAGCAAAGTGACACTTAAGCCACAAGGAAGTTAATCATTACAAAGGCAGCGTCTTTTGGCTGCCAGGTCTTGAAAAACCGTCATGGCCGCCTCTCGCACAACCGGTCATGACGGTTCAACAGGGCGAATAAAAGACTTTTTGCGGCCAAATAAATCCGGGCCCGCAGGAGGACCAAAAAATGTTGAACTCTTGCGGTTACAGAATAATCACCATTAAGCCGAGCATTTATTATTTCCAAATGCGCGGCATTTTCGAATACTTGAAGACATGCTACTGGGGAGAGGCCTTTATGATTGTCGCCCAAAAGCCGGCGCGTTAATAGTGGAATTATCCTGCTTCCCATGATAGAATATGGGCAGACGGAACATCCTTTAAGGCAGGCGTTGAGATGAATACCCGGTCTGATGGAATAAAAATGGATGAAATGGTCAAAAAGTTATTTCATTTATCCAAAAAATCGACCGGGAGGTGAAGAACATGATTAAAACTTTCTACGATCCCAAACTGGTGGAAGAAGGAAGACAAAAGGGTAAACTAGAAGGTAAACTAGAAGGTAAACTAGAAGGAAGTCGATTGCTCTTATTGAAACAAATCAAAAAACGTTTGGGCACAGTGTCTGAAGACATCGAAGAAAGAATTAACAACCTGGGAATTGAACAGCTTGAGCTGCTGGCTGAAAAGATGTTTGAGATAACTACCGAAGAAGACTTGCTGCGGGCGATTACTGTTATCCATTAAAGCCTTATTTCCTCTTAATGAAGTATCGCCTTCCGTGGAAAGGCCGAGTGCTCATAGAGAGTTAATATTGTAGAAAAGTATGAAATGGCTGAAGCTATTTCATGGTAATCACCCACCATATTGGCACAGTCAGGTAAGATAACTTAACATACGTAGAATTTAACCATGAAGGTTATTATTCTCCTGGAAGCAGGGAGAATCGGCTTTCATGGTTTTTTCCTGCAAGGCTAAAATCATTAGGAGGCATAAAAACTCACCTTGCTCTTATTAAAAGACCTGACAGTGGAATTTCCAACTCCCGAAGGGACCGCCAGGGCAGTTGACATGGTCAACCTGGAAGTTAAAGAAAAGGAAAAAGTAGCTATAATAGGCGAAACGGGAAGCGGCAAGAGCGTGCTCCTGCTGGCGCTGCTGCGCCTTCTGCCGTCTTCCGCCTGTATCACGGGCGCGGTGTGGCTTGCCGGGAAGGACTTGCCGGCCCTTCCGGAAGCAGAGTTGCAGCGTATCCGGGGCAGGCGGGCGGCCTATGTGCCGCAGGGGGCAGGGGATGGTTATGCTCCCGCTCATGCCGGCTTTAAAGAATTGGGTTGCCGTTTTTATGAGCGCTGCCCGAAAGCTTTTGACATCTGCCGTCAAGAGCCGCCACTCGTGGAAAAGGACAGCCGCCAGGTGAGGTGCTGGCTTTATGCTTGAAGCATTTAATTTGAGGAATGCCTATCGCTTCGGCTGGCTGAAAAAGAGGAGCTTGCCGGTGATAGAAAGTGTCAGTATCAATTTCGATGGGGGGAAACCGTGGGAATTGTAGGAAAGAGCGGCAGCGGTAAAAGCACCCTGGCTCTTCTGCTGGCCGGTTTGTTCTGTCAGCGGATTTACAGGTTAAAAGATGGGAAACTGGAGCATTATCCGGGATGAACTGATAATCCGGATCTGCCGGTGTACTCTTTTGCCCGCCTGGATACAGGAGCGAGACCCATACACTTTTGGAAAAAAGATAAATTTTTGTTTAGGAGTTGTAAATGTCCGGCAAGCTATTTCTATCCGGTAGAATTTTAAGTTATGCGCTGGCCTTCGCCTGCATAATCACCTTGAATTTTTTCCTCATGCGCTTTATGCCAGGTGACCCCGTGGTCCACCTGCTGGGAGAGGAAAACCTGCCGGCCATCCCTCTGTACTGGGACACCTTGATCCAGCCCTACAGCGGCAAATGGACCGGCTGGAAGAAAAACCCGATGTACGGGGCGCTCAACGAAGAGACCTGGTTTAATCTAAAAAAGGTGGCCGCAAAATGATTGACAGCAATTTTTACGCTGAGGTCTGGCAAAGGGCGCGCGCAAATTCGTCGCTGAGCTCCGGCTACAGGAACGAAAGGGCCTGGGAAGATTTCTGGAACTTCTTTTCGCAGAACTACGCCAGGCGAAACGAAGTTTCCGCCGCAACAGTTGAAGCAATAGTGGACTGGCTGGCAGGCGAAGGGGTGTTGACTGAAGACATGGAGGCGCTGGATGTCGGCTGCGGCCCCGGCGCCTACACCCTTCCCCTCGCCGCCCGGGTCGGCCGCGTGGTAGGTCTCGACTCTGCTTCTCAAATGCTGGAAGTGCTGGAGGAGCTGGCCCGTAGCCGCGGTTTGGGAGACAAGGTGCGGACAATTGCCGCCCGCTGGCAAGATGTGGATTTAAGCCGGGATTTCGACCTGGTTTTTGCCGCCAATACGCCGGCCGTCAACAACTTTGAGACATTAATGAAGATGGGCAGGAGCTCCCGCCGTTACTGCTGTCTGGTCTCTTTTGCCGGGAACTGCAAACTGAGCTTGCGCGACTCCCTCTGGGAGGTGGTGATGGGAGAGCCCTTAAGGAGCGCCGCCTTTGACATCATTTACCCCTTTAACATCCTGTACCATGATGGATACCGGCCCAGCCTGAAGTTTTTCCGCTATTCCGGCTGTCATGATGAGCCGGTTGACTACCTCGTGGAACATTACACCAGATATTTCAGGATATTCGGCAAAGACGGAAGCGATACTGTTGAAAGGATTGCCTCTTTCATAAAAGACCGGGCGGAGGGCGGCAGCTGCCGGGACGGGATGGAGGCGACTTTGGGAGTAATGTGGTGGCGGCGGTAATACAACAGATCCCTGTCGTGTTTTTCCAGCAGTGGTTGTGGCAGAGCGAAAGTAATTTTTTTAAAGGAGCTTTAGGGTTCCCTGGCGAATGAAAGTGATAATCAGTAACTTTATCATTTTTAGTTATTGAAACCACGAAGGTTTTTGGCCATCTTTTGGAAGGCGCCGTTTTTCGTGGTTTTATTTCTCAGGGAGGTAATCCGCCTGATGAAGATAATCTCTCTGGCTCCTTCGCATACCGAAATCCTTTTTGCCCTTGGATTAGGTGAACAGGTGGTTGGAGTAACCGGGCACTGCGATTACCCCCCGGAGGTAAAAGGTAAGGAGCGGATAGGGTTTTTTGCCCGTCCGGATGTAGCCAAAGTTGCCTCTTTGCGGCCTGATCTTATTATAGCCTGTGGGAAATTGCACCGGGACTGTGTAGAGGAGATGCGCAGGACGGGCTTGAAGGTGTGGGATTTTTTTCCCTGCACGGTGGAAGAATTGCTCGGCGGCATGAAGACGCTGGTTGATATGACGGGCGCGGGCGGGAAGGGACTGTCTGTTGTCGATTCGTTAAGAAAAAGGGTTTGTGAAATCAAGGAAAAAACCAAAACTCTTCCAAAGCCGAAGGTTTTTTTCCTCATGTTCGACCGTCCGGCAACCACCCCCGGCCCCGCCTCCTGTCAGTATGACGCCCTTTGCCTTGCCGGCGCCTCCCTGTTGCCGGTGGAGAAAGAATTGTCGTTTGCGTTTGTTTCCCGGGATAGGCTGGCGGAATTTGATCCGGAGATAATTATCTCCTGCGGCCGTCCCCCGGGCCGGGTGGAGCGAAAAAGATGTCCCGGCTGCCGGGTGGAAAACCCTCCCTGCCGGCGGGATGTGAGCGGCCTGATGGAAAATCCGCACCTGATGAACACCAGGGCTGTAATGAATAAGCGGGTTTATCCCGTCCCCTGCCACTGGCTCTGCCGCCCCGGCCCGCGCCTGGTTGAAGGGATAGAGAGATTGTCCGGCCTTTTTTATAGCGGAGAGTAGATGCTTTGGCTTGAACCGAAGCCGGGTATTAGCCGGTTACCTCTTCAAAATTACTATTTCCGTTGTCTTCGGGAAGGCGATAAGCTGGCGATGATCGTGAGTCAGGAAACTTGCCCATGTATATCAGGCGCAGAATACCTCCCTGAGAGGGGTGGCGCCGGGGTTAATATGACTTTATCAGTATATGTCCATTAAGCTCCAGTCACCTTCGGGAGGCCGGGGCTTTTTTGTTTACTTGTTTCTTCCCCCTATTGGCTTCCCATCGTCCTATGGGTCCTGGCAGGTGAGGGGCAAGCAAGAACCGTCCCCACTTGTCCAACACAGGCATTCAGCAGTCTGTTGGACAACAGCCCCTTGAACTTGCGGCAGGCACGAGTACGCTTGTCAGTACTATTCTGAGGCAACTTTTTACTCATATTAAATTATGTACCACGAAGGTACTGCATTCTCCAGAAAGGAGCGCGCTTACTTTCGTGTTTTTTCATAAGGTGGTAGTGGAAAGGTGGGGATGACGGCTGCAGCTCGTCTTAGATGTCCTGCCCGGTGTCCTGAAGCTGTGGCAAAATGTGCCGCCATCCACAGGGAACATCCGGACGCGGCCCCGGCCGGAGCCGGGAGAATATGCAGGGTTTCCTTGCGCCCTCCGCAGGTAATTGCCGGTTGTGACTATGTCAAATGCTCCGGTTGTGGGGAAGTGGTGATGACAAGGAAAGCCGTTCCGGGGAAAAAAGGATTGTTGTGCCAGGTATGTGCGGCCAAAATACTATGATCGGCGGTTGATTTGTTGTATTTAGCAATTTATGGTATGATAATAGTAATTGAAAGGTATTGGTATGCGACTTCAGCAAGAGGGTGTGCGCATGATGGATTTACCTGTCAATCTTAAGAAATTGCGGCAAAAAGCGGTGGACATCCGCGAATTGAAACCCGAGGTTTAAAAGAGGGTTTAAATTATCTTTACGGATATGGTAATATAATCTCAATATTTCTGTACACAAAAAGAGGTGATATCTGGTGCAGGAAATGATTGTTTCTAAGAGCGCCCCCATGAAGGATGATTATACCTACGACGATTATCTCGCCATTGATGATGACAACCGTTATGAGATAATTGAGGTGGAATTG
>Ga0209347_1002218_pt1 | contig 26570 bp, 33 predicted proteins | sample AutmiccommuBRH23_FD_187382 | JGI IMG/M metagenome (GOLD analysis project Ga0209347, IMG submission 187382) | Deep subsurface microbial communities from Mt. Terri, Switzerland - Autotrophic microbial communities BRH/23 (SPAdes) (version 2) | ecosystem: Environmental > Aquatic > Deep subsurface >...
GCTGTTCGGCACTGAGGCCATCACTTGATCCTAGTTCCGGTGGCGCGCCCGCCCGGACGATCCGGGCGCGACGATCACGACTCGGCGGTCGCTCCCGCCGGCAGCACGACGCTGCCACCAGCCTTCTCGACCGCCTCGACCGCCGCCTTGGAAGCGCCGGCGACATGGATCTCGATCTTCGCCGTAAACTCGCCCTTGCCCAGCAGGCGTACGCCATCCTTGCCCGCCTTCACGATGCCGGCAGCCGCCAGGGTGGCACCGGTGATCGGCTGCGTCGCGTCGACCTTGCCGGCCTCGATGGCGGCCTGAAGGCGGCCGACGTTGAGAACGCCGAACTGCTTGCGGAAGATGTTGGTGAAGCCGCGCTTCGGCAGGCGGCGGTAGATCGGCATCTGCCCGCCTTCGAAGCCGTTGACCGCAACACCGCTGCGGGCCTTCTGACCCTTGTGGCCCTTGCCGCTGGTCTTGCCGAGACCGGAACCCGTGCCACGCCCCAGCCGCTTGCGCGGGTGGGTCGCACCGGGATTGTCCCTGAGTTCGTTCAGTCGCATCGCTCAGTCCTCACTGGCGCACCGGCGCGGCGGCACGCAACTCCATCGGCGCTCAGCCCTGCTCCACAACCTGGACCAGGTGCTTCACCTTGTCGATCATGCCCCGCACCGCCGGCGTATCCTCCAGCGTACGGGTACGGTTCAGCTTGCCCAGACCGAGGCCCACCAGGGTTGCCCGCTGGTCCTGCTTGCGGCCGAGGCCGCTGCGGATCTGCTGCACCGTCACGGTGCTCTTGCCGTTATCAGCCATGTTCCGTCTCCGTCCGCCAGACGACCTTACTCGGTCGCCGCAGCCTCGGCGGCATCACCCTGCGGTGACCGCCCGAAAATCTCGGCGACCTTCTTGCCGCGCTTTCCGGCAATCGCCCGCGGCGACTGCACGTTCATCAGCGCATCGAACGTCGCCTTGATCATGTTGTGCGGGTTCGAGGTACCGAGCGACTTGGCCACCACGTCATGCACGCCGAGCGCCTCGAAGATCGCGCGCATCGGGCCGCCGGCGATGATGCCGGTACCCGCCGCTGCCGCCCGGAGCGTCACCCGACCGGCGCCGAAGCGTCCATTGATGTCGTGGTGCAGGGTCCGGCCCTCGCGCAACGGCACCCGGATCATCGTCCGCTTCGCCGCCTCGGTGGCCTTGCGGATCGCCTCCGGCACCTCGCGCGCCTTGCCGGCGCCATGGCCGACCCGGCCACGCTGGTCACCGACGATGACGATCGCGGCGAAACCGAAGCGCCGGCCGCCCTTCACCACCTTGGCGACGCGGTTGATGCCGACCAGCTTCTCGATGAGATCCGAGTCCTCGCGGTCCCGTTCCCGATCGCGTCCGCCGCGGTCCTGCCTGTCGTTCCGTGCCATCGTCCGGCCCCTTAAAACTTCAAACCAGCTTCGCGAGCGGCGTCGGCCAGTGCCTTCACCCGCCCGTGATAGATGTACCCGCCACGGTCGAACACGACCTCGCCCAGCCCGGCCGCCATCGCCCGCTCGGCGACCAGCTTGCCCACCTCGACGGCCGCGGCCCTGTCGGCACCGGTCTTGATCCGGGTCCGCAGGTCCTTGTCCAGCGAGCTCGCCGCCGCCAGGGTGTGTCCCTGGGCGTCGTCGATGATCTGCGCATAGATGTGCTTCGACGAACGGAACACCGAAAGCCTGGGCCGACCGTTCGCCTTGCGCCGGATCTGCGCGCGGGCGCGCATCTGACGACGCTTGAAGAGATCCTTCGAGGAGAGCATGTCCCCTACTCCTTACTTCTTCTTACCTTCCTTGCGCAGGATGGTCTCGGTGGCGTACTTCACACCCTTGCCCTTGAAGGGCTCCGGCGGACGGTAGGCACGGATTTCCGAGGCAATCTGCCCGACGCGCTGCTTGTCCGAACCGCTGATCTCGATCGCGGTCGGGCGTTCGCACTTCATCGCGATGCCCTCCGGGATCGGGTAGCGGACCGGGTGGCTGAAGCCGAGCGACAGCACCAGGTCCTTTCCCTCGACGGCGGCACGATAGCCGACGCCGTTGATCTCCAGCTTGACCGTGAAGCCCTTCGAGACGCCGATGACAAGATTGTTCACCAGCGCCCGCGTCGTGCCCCACATGGCGCGCGCCTTCTTGGTCTCCTTCACCGGGCGGACGGTCACCAGGTTGCCCTCGACCGTCACCGCGACGTCGGAAGTGATCGGCGCCGACAGCTGACCCAGCTTGCCCTTCGCCGTCACCGTGTCGTTCGCGATCTCGACCGTCACATCGGCCGGGAACGCGACGGGATATTTTCCTACCCGCGACATCGTGATCTCCGATCAGAAAACCTGGCAGAGGACTTCGCCGCCGACATTGGCAGCGCGAGCCTCGTTGTCAGACATGACGCCACGCGGGGTCGACAGGATCGCGATGCCCAGGCCGTTATAGACCCGCGGCAGATCCTTGATCTTCGCGTAGACGCGGCGTCCGGGGCGCGAGACCCGACGGATCTCGCGGATGACCGGCTGGCCTTCCTGGTACTTCAGCTCGATCGTCACCTCGGACACGCCGGGCCGGCTCTCGCCGGTGGAGTAGCCGCGGATGAAGCCTTCGCGCTTCAGCACTTCCAGCACATTGGACCGTAGCTTCGAGGCTGGGCTGTTCACGACCTGCTTGCGGGCGCTCTGCCCGTTGCGGATCCGAGTCAGCATGTCCCCGAGAGGATCGCTCATCGTCATGGACCGTCCTCCTTCTTACCAGCTCGACTTGACCACGCCCGGGATCAAACCGGTCGAGCCGAGGTCGCGCAGTGCGATGCGCGAAATCTTGAACTTGCGGTAAACACCGCGGGGACGACCGGTCAGCTGACAGCGGTTCCGGACACGGATCTTCGCGCCATTGCGCGGCATCTGCGCCAGGGAAACGGTCGCCAGGAACCGCTCTTCGATCGGAATCGACTTGTCGGTTGCCACCGCTTTCAGCCTGGCACGCTTGCCCGCGTGCCGCGCCGCCAGCTTGGCGCGCCGGTTGTTCTTCTCGATCGAGCTCTTCTTCGCCATTGCGTCCTCCGGTCCCGTCAGTTGACGAACGGGAACTGGAAGCGCTTGAGCAACTCGCGCGCCTCGTCGTCCGTCTTCGCCGTGGTGACCACGATGATGTCCATGCCTCGGACCGTATCGACCTTGTCGTAGTCGATCTCCGGGAACACGATCTGCTCCTTCATGCCCATCGAGAAATTCCCGCGGCCATCGAAGCTCTTCGGGTTCAACCCGCGGAAGTCGCGGATCCGAGGCATGGCGATGTTCACCAGCCGGTCGAGGAACTCGAACATCCGGGACCGCCGCAGCGTCACCTTCACGCCGATCGGCATACCCTCGCGCAGCTTGAAGCCGGCGATCGACTTCTTCGCCCGCGTCACAACCGGCTTCTGGCCGGAAATGCGGGTGAGTTCGTCGACTGCGGCGTTGATCCGCTTCGAGTCCTGAACCGCCTCGCCGACGCCCATGTTGATGACGACCTTCTCCAGCCGCGGAACCTCGAACGGGTTCGCGTAGCCGAACTTGCTCATCATCTCCGGATGGATCGTCGAGGTGTAAATCTCTTGCAACCGAGCCATGGTCCGTTCTCCGTCTCTCGGCTCAGGCATCGATGACTTCGCCGGAGCGCTTGGCAACGCGCACCTTGCGGCCATCGTCCAGCACCTTGAAGCCAACCCGGGTCGGCTCGCCCGACTTCGGGTCCGCGAGCATGACGTTCGACAAATGCATCGACGCCTCCCGCTCGACGATCCCGCCGGCCTGGGTCTGGGTCGCCCGGGTGTGACGCTTGATCATGTTGACGCCGCGGACCAGGACCCGGTCCTCCTTCGGCAGGACGCTGAGCACCTCGCCCGTCTTGCCCTTGTCGCGGCCGGTGGTCACCACCACCCGGTCGCCCTTCTTGACGCGCGCGGCCATCACAAAACCTCCGGAGCGAGCGAGATGATCTTCATGAACTTCCTGGCCCGCAACTCACGGGTCACCGGGCCGAAGATACGGGTCCCGATCGGCTCGCCCTGCTTGTTGATCAGCACCGCCGCATTGCGGTCGAAGCGGATCGCCGAGCCGTCCTGGCGGCGCAGTTCCTTGGCGGTGCGGACGATGACGGCACGGTGCACGTCACCCTTCTTCACGCGGCCCCGCGGGATCGCTTCCTTGACCGACACGACGATTACGTCGCCGATCGACGCGACCTTGCGCTTCGAGCCGCCCAGCACCTTGATGCACTGCACCCTCCGAGCGCCGGAATTGTCGGCCACCTCGAGGTTCGTCTGCATCTGGATCATGGTCTTGGTCTCCTAAATCCGGCTCAGGCGCTGTCGGCCGCCGAGTCCTCATAGAGGACCTCGAAACGCTTCGACTTCGAAATCGGCCGGCACTCTTGAATGCGCACCATGTCACCCTGCTTGAACCGGTTCTCGGGATCGTGCGCCGAGAACTTCTTCGAACGGGTGATGAACTTCTTGTACAGCGGATGCATGACCCGCCGCTGCACGGTCACGACCACCGTCTTGTCGCCTTTGTCGCTGACGACGGTGCCCTGCAGAACTCGCCTCGGCATCGCTTTCTCCTAACCCCTCGTCCGACCGCGTCAGGCCGCAGCCGCGGCGCGCGTCTTCTCGCCCATGATGGTCTTCACCTTGGCGATCTCGCGCCGCACCTGCCGCACGCGGTCGGTGTTCTCGAGCTGCCCGTTGGCCCGCTGGAAGCGGAGGTTGAAGGCCTCGCGGCGCAGCTGCAGCAGCTGCTCCTTCAACTGGTCCGGCGTCTTGGTGCGCAGGTCCTGGGCAATCTTGTTCGCCATCTTACGATCCTCCAGCCCGCTCACTCACCGAGCCGCGTCACAAACCGGGTGTCGACCGGCAGCTTCATGGCGGCGAGGCGGAATGCCTCCTCCGCCAGGTCGCGCGGCACGCCATCCAACTCGAACATGATCCGTCCCGGCTTCACCCGGCACACCCAGAACTCCGGGGCGCCCTTGCCCTTGCCCATGCGGACCTCCGCAGGCTTGGTCGACACCGGGACGTCCGGGAAGATCCGGATCCAGACCCGGCCGACACGGCGGATGTGGCGGGTGATCGCCCGCCGGGCGGCTTCGATCTGCCGCGCGGTCACTCGCGCCGGCGTCGTAGCCTTCAAGCCGAAGGCGCCGAAGTTCAGATCGGTCCCGCCCTTGGCAAGTCCGTGGATTCGGCCCTTGAAGGCCTTCCGGTACTTGGTGCGCTTCGGGGACAGCATGTTCTAGTCTCCTCTCGCTCCGACCTTCAGCGCTGCTCGCGGCCGTGGCCGCTGCCGCCACCGGGCTGCTGCTCGGCGAACCGCTTGTCCTGCGCCATCGGGTCGTGCGCCATGATCTCGCCCTTGAACACCCAGACTTTGACGCCGCAGGTGCCGTAGGTGGTGAATGCCGTCGCCTCGCCGTAGTCGATATCGGCGCGCAGCGTGTGCAGCGGCACCCGACCCTCGCGGTACCACTCGGTCCGGGCGATCTCGGCGCCGCCGAGGCGGCCGCCGCAGGTGATCTTGATGCCCTGGGCGCCGAGCCGCATCGCCGACTGCACCGCGCGCTTCATGGCGCGGCGGAAAGCCACCCGCCGCTCCAACTGCTGCGCAATGTTCTCGGCCACGAGCTTGGCGTCGATCTCCGGCTTGCGGATCTCGACGATGTTCAGCGCCACGTCGGTGCCGGTCATCACCGAGAGATCCTGACGGAGCTTCTCGATGTCGGAGCCCTTCTTGCCGATCACCACCCCGGGACGGGCGGTAAAGATCGTGATGCGCGCCCGCTTGGCCGGCCGCTCGATCACGATCCGGCTCACGCCCGCCTGGCGAAGCCGCTTCTGCAGATACTTCCGCAGCATCAGGTCCTCGTGCAGCAGGGCGGCGTAGCCCTTCGACGCGAACCAGCGCGAGTCCCAGGTGCGGTTGATCCCGAGCCGCAGCCCGATCGGATTGACTTTGTGACCCATCAGACCTGCTCCTCCCGCTCGCGCACCACGACAGTGAGGTGCGAGAACGGCTTTTCGATCCGACCAACCCGGCCGCGCGCCCGCGGACGGAAGCGGCGCATCCGCATGCTCTTGCCGACGAAGGCCTCCTTCACATAGAGGCGGTCGACGTCGAGCTGGTGATTGTTCTCGGCGTTGGCGATCGCGGATTCCAGCGCCTTCTTGACGGCGCCGGCGATCCGGCGCTTCGAGAAGGTCAGCGACGCGATCGCCTTGGCGGCGTCGAGCCCGCGAATGGTCTGCGCCACCACATTCAGCTTCTGAGCACTGACCCGGAGATTGTGGACGATGGCACGAGCCTCGTTGTCCTCGAGCTGCCGGGCGGTCGCTTGCTTACCCATAACCTGTTCCTCTCCGCGCTCAGCTCAGCGCCGCGCCTTCTTGTCGGCCGCGTGTCCGTAGAAGGTACGCGTCGGCGCGAACTCGCCGAATTTGTGGCCGACCATGTTCTCGGACACCATCACCGGCACGAACTTCTGGCCGTTGTGCACGCCGAAGGTCAGGCCGACGAACTGCGGCATGATCGTCGAGCGCCGCGCCCAGATCTTGATGACCTCGTTGCGCCCCGACGCCCGGGACTTGTCGGCCTTCTTCATAAGGAAACCGTCGACGAACGGTCCCTTCCATACGGATCGAGCCACCGTCGTTCTCCTTACTTCTTCCGTCGACGCACGATCAGCCGGTCGGACGACGTGTTGCTGCGCGTCTTCTTGCCCTTGGTCGGCTTACCCCACGGGGTCACCGGATGGCGGCCGCCCGAAGTCCGGCCTTCACCACCGCCATGCGGGTGGTCGACCGGGTTCATGGCGACGCCACGGACTGCCGGGCGCTTGCCGAGCCAGCGGCTGCGGCCGGCCTTGCCAAGATTGATGTTCTGCTGGTCCGGGTTCGACACCGCGCCAATCGACGCCATGCACTCGCTGCGGACCATGCGGACTTCGCCGGAGGCCAGGCGCAGCAGCGCATAGCCGGCATCGCGGCCGACAATCTGGACGTAGGTCCCGGCGGAACGCGCGAGCTGCCCGCCCTTGCCCGGCTTCATCTCGACGTTGTGCACGATGGTGCCGATCGGGATGCTGCGGAGCGGCATCGCATTGCCCGGCTTCACGTCCGTCTTCTCGCCGGCGATCACCTTGTCGCCCGCGGCCAGCCGCTGCGGCGCCAGGATGTAGGCCTGCTCGCCGTCCTCGTAGCTGATCAGCGCGATGAAGGCGGTCCGGTTCGGATCGTATTCCAGGCGCTCGACCGTGCCGACCATGTCGAACTTCCGGCGCTTGAAATCGACCAGGCGGTAGCGCTGCTTGTGCCCGCCGCCCCGCCGGCGCGCGGTGATGCGCCCGGTGTTGTTGCGGCCGGCCTTCTTGGTCAGGCCCTCGGTCAGAGCCTTGACCGGCTTGCCCTTCCACAGTTCGGAGCGGTCGACGATGACCAGCTGCCGCTGCGACGGGGTCGTCGGATTATAGGACTTCAACGCCATGGCGTCAGACTCCCGCGGCCAGGTCGATCGACTGGCCTTCGGCCAGGGTCACGACTGCCTTCTTGTAGTCGGAGCGCTTGCCGGGACGGCCGCGGAAGCGCTTGGTCTTGCCCTTCACCCGGATGGTGTTCACCGCCCGGACCTGGACCTCGAACAGACGCTCGACCGCCAGCTTGATCTCCGGCTTGGAGGCATCCAGCGGCACCTCGAAGGTGACCTGGCCGAACTCCGAGCCCCGGGTCGACTTCTCGGTGACGATCGGCGCGCGGAGCAGCTCGTAGGCCCGCTCGGAACTTACCGTCGTCGGCTTCGACTTGTAGGGTCGGATGCTCATTTCAGCCGGGCCTCCAGGTGCTCCACGGCGCCGCGGGTCAGGACCAGCATATCGCGCCGCAAGATGTCGTAGACGTTGGCGCCCTGCTGCGGCAACACGTCCACCTTCGGGATGTTGCGCGCTGCCCGGGCGAAGCCCTCGTTCAGCTCGGGACCGTCGATCACAAGGACCGACTGCCAGCCGAGCTTCGCGAACTTCGCGGCCAGCGCCTTGGTCTTCGCCTCGTCGCTCGTCGCGGCGTCCAGCACGATCAGCTGGCCGGCTTTCGCCTTGGCCGACAGCGCGCATTTCAGGCCGAGCTGACGGACCTTCTTCGGCAGGTCATGCGCATGGCTGCGCACCACCGGGCCGTGGACCGTCTGGCCACCGCGGAACTGGGTGGCCCGCAGCGAGCCCTGACGGGCGCGGCCGGTACCCTTCTGGCGGTACGGCTTCTTCGTGGTGCCGCTGATCTCCGAGATGCCCTTGGTCTTGTGATTACCGGAGCGCCGCTTGGCGAGCTGCCAGTTCACGACCCGGGCGAGGATGTCGCGGCGCGGATCCAGGCCGAAGATCGAGTCATCGAGCTCGATCTCGCCGGTCTTCTCCGCCTCGAGGTTGGTGACCTCCAGCTTCATGGCCTCAGTCCTTCTGATCCGGCTCGCCGGCCGATGCTTCGGCCGGGGCGTCCTCTACGGACGCGGCCTGCTCGGCCGCCGCCGCCTTGATCGCCGCCGGGAACGGTACCCCGTCCGGCAACTTCACCTTCACGGCGTCGCGCACCAGCACCCAGCCACCGTCCGACCCCGGCACCGCGCCGCGGACCAGGATCAGGCCGCGCTCGGCGTCGGTCGACACCACGACCAGGTTCTGGGTGGTGACGCGGACGTCGCCCATGTGCCCGGCCATCTTCTTGCCCTTCCACACCCGGCCCGGATCCTGGTTGTTACCAGTCGATCCGTGGCTGCGGTGCGACAGCGAGACGCCGTGGGTCGCGCGCAGGCCGCCGAAGTTGTGCCGCTTCATGGCACCGGCGAAGCCCTTGCCGATCGAGGTCCCGGTCACGTCCACCTTCTGGCCGACCAGGAAATGCTCGACCGAGAGCTCGGCGCCGACATCCAGCAGCGCGTCCTCGGTAACCCGGAACTCCACCACCTTGCGCCGCGGCTCGACTCCCGCCTTGGCGAAATGGCCGCGCATCGGCTGCGTGGTGTGCTTCGGCTTGCGCTTGCCAGCACCGAGCTGAACAGCGGTATAGCCGTCCTTGTCCTTGGTGCGCACCGAGACGACCTGACAGCCGTCCACCTTGAGCACCGTGACCGGCACATGGGCGCCTTCAGCGTTGAAGACGCGGGTCATGCCGACCTTCTGAGCGATCAGTCCCGAACGCATCGTCGATCCCCCTATCAGAGCTTGATCTCGACGTCGACGCCGGCCGCCAGGTCGAGCTTCATCAGCGCGTCCACGGTCTGCGGAGTCGGATCGACGATGTCGAGCACCCGCTTGTGGGTGCGGACCTCGAATTGCTCGCGGCTCTTCTTGTCGATGTGCGGACCCCGCAGCACCGTGAACCGCTCGATACGGGTCGGCAGCGGGATCGGACCGCGGACGCGGGCCCCGGTGCGCTTGGCCGTGTTCACGATCTCCCCGGTCGACTGGTCGAGGACCCGGTGATCGAACGCCTTAAGGCGGATGCGGATATTCTGGCTGTCCATCGTCTCAATCCCACGCCCTCGGAGGAGCGAAAAAGTGCCCCCGCCAGCCGGTCGGCCAGCGGGGCCGTTTCATCCTCACGCGATGATTTTGGAGACGACGCCGGCGCCGACGGTGCGGCCGCCTTCGCGGATCGCGAAGCGCAGGCCTTCGTCCATGGCGATCGGTGCGATCAGCTCCACGTCCATAGCGATGTTGTCACCCGGCATCACCATCTCGGTGCCCTCGGGCAGCGCCACCGTCCCGGTCACGTCCGTCGTGCGGAAGTAGAACTGCGGGCGGTAGTTCGTGAAGAACGGCGTGTGACGGCCGCCCTCCTCCTTCGTCAGGATGTAGGCCTCGGCCTTGAACTTGGTGTGCGGCTTGATCGTGCCCGGCTTCGCCAGCACCTGCCCGCGCTCCACGTCCTCGCGCTTGGTGCCGCGCAGCAGCACGCCGACGTTGTCACCCGCCTCGCCCTGGTCCAGCAGCTTGCGGAACATCTCCACACCCGTGCAGATCGTCTTGGTGGTGTCGCGGATGCCGACGATCTCGACCTCCTCGCCCACCTTCACGATGCCGCGCTCGATACGGCCCGTCACCACCGTGCCGCGGCCAGAGATCGAGAACACGTCCTCGATCGGCATCAGGAACGGCTGGTCCTTCGGGCGGTGCGGCGTCGGGATGTAGGCGTCGACAGCCTCCATCAGGCGCAGGATCGAGTCGTGACCCATGTCCTTGTCGCCGTCCTCCATCGCCATCAGCGCGGAGCCCTTCACGATCGGGATGTCGTCGCCCGGGAAGTCATAGGACGACAGAAGCTCGCGAACCTCGAGCTCGACCAGCTCCAGAAGCTCCGCGTCGTCAACCTGGTCGACCTTGTTCATGAACACAACCAGCGCCGGAACGCCGACCTGGCGAGCCAGCAGGATGTGCTCGCGGGTCTGCGGCATCGGGCCGTCAGCCGCCGACACAACCAGGATCGCGCCGTCCATCTGCGCCGCACCGGTGATCATGTTCTTCACGTAGTCGGCGTGACCGGGGCAATCGACGTGCGCGTAGTGCCGCGCCTCCGTCTGATACTCGACGTGCGCCGTCGAGATCGTGATGCCGCGAGCCTTCTCCTCCGGCGCCTTGTCGATCGCGTCATACGCCATGAACGTCGCGCCGCCGGTCTCCGCGAGCACCTTCGTGATCGCCGCCGTCAGCGTCGTCTTGCCGTGGTCCACGTGACCAATCGTGCCGATGTTGCAGTGCGGCTTGTTACGCTCGAACTTTACCTTGGCCATCGCGATCCGCTCCGTTCTTCTGTGGGTGACGCGTGTCGTCCCGTGGGCAGCGTGGGCTGGCCGGCCGTCAGGCCAGCTTCGCCCGCACCTCGTCGGCGACCGCCTGCGGCACCGGCTCGTAGTGGTCAAATTGCATGGTGTACTGGGCGCGGCCCTGACTCATCGACCGCAGGGTATTCACGTAGCCGAACATGTTGGCCAGCGGCACCATCGCATCGACGACCCGCGCGTTGCCGCGCTGATCCATGCCGCTCACCTGTCCGCGCCGGCTGTTCAGGTCGCCGATGATGTCGCCCATATACTCGTCCGGCGTCACCACCTCGACCTTCATCATCGGCTCGAGCAGCTGCGGGCCGGCCTTCGCCATGCCCTCCTTGAACGCCGCGCGGGCCGCAATCTCGAACGCCAGGACGCTGGAGTCGACGTCGTGGTACGCGCCGTCGATCAGCGTCGCCTTGAAGTCGATCATCGGGAAGCCGACCATCACGCCGTTGTCCTTGGCGGACTTCAGGCCCTTCTCGACGCCCGGGACATACTCCCGCGGCACCGAGCCGCCGACCACGGCGTTCTCGAAGACGAAGCCGGCACCGCGCTCCAGCGGCTCGAACGCCAGCTTGATGCGCGCGAACTGGCCCGACCCGCCGGTCTGCTTCTTGTGGGTGTAGTCGATCTCGGCGCGGCGGGTGATCGACTCGCGGTACGCAACCTGCGGCGCGCCGACATTGGCCTCGACCTTGAACTCGCGGCGCATGCGATCGACGATGATCTCGAGATGGAGCTCGCCCATCCCCTTGATCACGGTCTGCCCGCTCTCGTTGTCGGTGGAAACCCGGAACGACGGATCCTCGGCGGCCAGACGGCTCAGCGCGACGCCCATCTTCTCCTGGTCGCTCTTGGTCTTCGGCTCGACCGCGACCTCGATGACCGGCTCCGGGAACTCCATGCGCTCCAGGATGACGGGCTTCAGCGGGTCGCACAGCGTGTCGCCGGTGGTCGTGTTCTTCAGGCCCGCGATCGCGACGATGTCGCCGGCGCGCGCTTCCTTGATGTCTTCGCGGCTGTTGGCATGCATCAGCAGCATGCGGCCGACGCGCTCGCGCTGGTCCTTCACGGTGTTCATGACGCCGCTGCCGGTCTCCAGCACGCCGGAATAGACGCGCACGAAGGTCAGGGTGCCGACATACGGGTCGTTCATGATCTTGAACGCCAGCGCCGCGAACGGCTCGTCGTCGGAGGTCTTGCGGACCACCGGGGTCTCGCCGTCGGTCAGCAGGCCATCGACGCCGGCGACGTCGATCGGCGACGGCAGGAAGTCGACGACCGCGTCCAGCAGCGGCTGCACGCCCTTGTTCTTGAACGCCGAGCCGAGCAGGACCGGAACGAACACCGAGTTGACGGTGCCCTTGCGGATGCAGGCCTTCAGCACCTCCACCGACGGCTCCGCGCCCTCGAGGTAGGCCTCCATCGCAACGTCGTCCTGCTCGACCGCCAGCTCAACCAGGGTCTTGCGGTACTCCGCCGCCTGCTCGGCCAGGTCGGCCGGGATGGCCTCGTACTCGAACTGCGCGCCCAGCGACTCGTCGAGCCAGCGGATCGCCCGCATTTCGACCAGGTCGACCAGGCCGACGAAGTCGGACTCGACGCCGATCGGCAGCTGGGTGACCAGGGGAATGGCCCCCAGGCGGTCGACCATCATGTCGACGCAACGGAAGAAGTTGGCGCCGATGCGGTCCATCTTGTTGACGAAGCAGATCCGCGGAACCTTGTACTTGTCCGCCTGCCGCCACACCGTCTCGGACTGCGGCTCGACGCCGGCAACCGAGTCGAACACCGCAACCGCGCCGTCGAGCACGCGCAGGGACCGCTCGACCTCGATGGTGAAGTCGACGTGGCCCGGGGTGTCGATGATGTTGATCCGGTGATCCCGCCAGAAGCAGGTGGTAGCGGCGGACGTGATCGTGATGCCGCGCTCCTGCTCCTGCTCCATCCAGTCCATGGTGGCATTGCCATCGTGGACTTCGCCGATCTTGTAGGACCGGCCCGTGTAATACAGGACGCGCTCGGTCGTCGTCGTCTTACCGGCATCAATGTGAGCCATGATGCCGATGTTGCGATACATTTCGAGCGGATGGGTGCGGGGCATAGCTCGCGTCCTTGTCGCTTGCGCTTGCGGTTACCAGCGGTAGTGCGAAAACGCCTTGTTGGCGTCCGCCATCCGGTGGGTATCCTCGCGTTTCTTCACCGCGGTGCCGCGGTTGTTGGCAGCGTCGACCAGCTCGCCGGACAGCCGCTCCATCATGGTCTTCTCGGACCGCTTGCGGGCGGCGTCGATCAGCCAGCGGATCGCCAGCGCCTGGGCGCGTTCCGGGCGAACCTCGACCGGCACCTGATAGGTGGCACCGCCGACGCGCCGCGAGCGAACCTCGAGATGCGGGCGAACATTGCCCAGCGCGTCGTGGAACATCCGGATCGGCTCGCCGCCGGTCCGCTTGGCGACGCGATCGAACGCCCCGTAGACGATGCTCTCGGCGACCGAGCGCTTGCCGTCATACATGAGGCAGCTCATGAACTTGGAGACCACCTCGTCCCCGAACTTGGCGTCCGGGAGGACCGGGCGCTTTTCCGCGCGATGCCGACGCGACATGGGAAGTTCTCCTTACTTCGGCCGCTTGGCGCCGTACTTCGAACGGCGCTGGCGGCGATCCTTGACGCCCTGCGTGTCCAACGTGCCGCGGATGATGTGATAGCGAACACCCGGAAGGTCCTTCACGCGACCGCCGCGGATCATGACGACCGAGTGTTCCTGCAGGTTGTGGCCTTCACCAGGGATATAGCTGATGACCTCGAAGCCGTTGGTGAGGCGCACGCGCGCCACCTTGCGAAGCGCCGAGTTCGGCTTCTTCGGCGTCGTCGTGTAGACGCGGGTGCAGACACCCCGCTTCTGCGGACACGCCTGAAGCGCCGGAACCTTGTTCCGCTTCACCGGCACCTTGCGGCCGTGGTTGATCAACTGGTTGATCGTCGGCATGCGTCGATCCTTCTCGACCAAAACGCGCAAACTCGCCACCAGCCGAGTCGTAGACCCGTGGCAAGCCCGCTCAACAGACCGACCTCCGGACAAGCCGGAAGCCCTCGATTTGTTTTCGTACCCCGTTATCGACTCTGTGTCTGAATGCCCGGGCGCGGAAGGTTCGGCGCCACGGGGTTCACCACCAGCCCCGATTTAAGGTTCGCGGATACTATGGACGGCGGTTCCGCGGGTCAAGCGGAGAATCCGAAAATCTTCAGATCGGCCACTGCCCCGAAACCCGCACTTCCGGCGCAGTATTCATACCCGCACACAAGTTGTCCGGCAACTATCGGTCGGCGAAACGCGGCCCACACCTGAAATGGAACGGCCCCCCGCAGCACACTGCCGCGGGGGGCCGGATCCGGTCCTGGTCGGCCGGTAGCCCGGCCGACTCGCTCTACTCGGCGGCGGAGACCTCGGTCTCCGGGACGAGCTGCTTGGCGTCCGTCCCCGCCTGCGGCGGGTTGAGGGCGCGGTCGCGGTCGGCGGCGATCCGGCGCAGCCGGTTCATGACGCTGCCCGTGCCCGCCGGGATCAGGCGACCGACGATGACGTTCTCCTTGAGACCCTCGAGTCCGTCGATCTTGCCGGACACCGCCGCCTCGGTCAGCACCCGCGTGGTCTCCTGGAAGGAGGCCGCGGAGATGAACGACTTGGTCTGCAGCGACGCCTTGGTGATGCCCTGCAGCACCGGCTTGGCATGCGCCGGACGCAGGCTCTCGGCGAGCGCCTTCTCATTGGCTTCGTCGAACTCGTCGCGATCCACCGTCTCGCCGAGCAGCAGGGTGGTGTCGCCGGCGTCGATGACCTCCACCTTCTGCAGCATCTGCCGGACGATCACCTCGATGTGCTTGTCGTTGATCTTCACGCCCTGCAGTCGATAGACCTCCTGGATCTCGTAGATCAGGTAGTCGGCGAGCGCCTCGACACCCATGATGTTCAGGATGTCGTGCGGCACCCGGGCGCCGTCCATCAGCAGGTCGCCCTTCTGGACGTAGTCGCCCTCGTGGACCGCGAGGTGCTTGCCCTTCGGGATCATGTACTCGACCGGCTCGGCACCCTCGATCGTCGGATTCACGATCACCCGGCGCTTGGTCTTGTAATCCTTGCCGAACTCGACCCGGCCCTCGGATTCGCTGATGATGGCGAAATCCTTCGGCCGCCGGGCCTCGAACAGCTCGGCGACACGCGGCAGACCACCGGTGATGTCGCGGGTCTTCGACGACTCGCGCGGGATACGCGCCAGCACGTCGCCGGCCTTCACCAGGACCGCATTCTCGACCGACAGGATGGCGTCGACCGACATGAAGTAGCGGGCCTCGAGACCATTGGCGAGCTGAACCACCTCGCCGGACTCGTCGCGCAGGGTGATACGCGGCTTCAGGTCGTTGCCGCGGGGCTGCTGCTTCCAGTCCACGACGACGCGGGACGAGATGCCGGTCGCCTCGTCGGTGACCTCGCGCATCGACACGCCGTCGACCAGGTCGACGTAGTGCGCGATGCCCTCCCGCTCGGTGAGGATCGGAATGGTGTACGGATCCCACTCCGCCATGCGGTGACCCGGCTCCACCTTCATGCCGTCGTCCACCAGCATCTTGGCGCCGTACGGAATGCGGTGACGCGCCCGCTCGCGGCCCTGGTCGTCGCTCAGCACCAGTTCCGAGTTCCGCCCCATGACCACCAGCACTCCGTCGGAGTTGCGGACCACGTTGCGGTTCTGGACCTGGACCGTCGCGGAGACCGACGCCTCGATCGACGACTGCTCGGCACCGCGCTGGGCGGCGCCGCCGATGTGGAAGGTCCGCATCGTCAGCTGGGTGCCCGGCTCGCCGATCGACTGCGCGGCGATGACGCCGACAGCCTCGCCGGCATTGACCGGAGTGCCGCGGGCGAGGTCTCGCCCGTAGCAGGCGCCGCAGACCCCGTTCTTGGTCTCGCAGGTCAGCACCGAGCGGATCCGCACGGTGTCGATCCCGGCCCGCTCGACCAGATCGACCATCGCCTCGTCGATGATGTCGCCGGCGGCGACGATCTTGGCGCCGGTCAGCGGATCGAGCACGTCGTCACAGGACGTCCGCCCGAGGATGCGATCGCCCAGCGGCTCGATCACCTCGCCGCCGTCGACCACCGCCCGGGCGGTCAGCCCGCGCTCGGTGCCGCAGTCCCGCTCGTTGATGATGCAGTCCTGCGCCACGTCGACCAGGCGGCGGGTCAGGTAGCCCGAGTTGGCGGTCTTCAAGGCGGTGTCGGCCAAGCCCTTGCGGGCGCCGTGCGTCGAGTTGAAGTACTCGAGCACGGTGAGGCCTTCCTTGAAGTTCGAGATGATCGGGGTCTCGATGATCTCGCCCGACGGCTTCGCCATCAGGCCCCGCATGCCGGCCAGCTGCTTGATCTGCGCCGCCGAGCCACGGGCACCGGAATGCGCCATCATCCAGACCGAGTTGATCTGCTTGCCGGGCTCGTCCTTGGCGATGACTCCCATCATCTCCTCGGCGACCTGGTCGGTGCAGCGCGACCAGACGTCGACCACCTTGTTGTACTTCTCGCCCTGGGTGATCAGGCCGTCGAGATACTGCTGCTCGAACTCCTTGACCTGCTCGTTGGCCTCGTCGACCAGGCCCTGCTTGGCGGCCGGGATGACCAGGTCGTCCTTGCCGAAGGAGATGCCGGCGCGGCAGGCGTGGCCGAAGCCCAGCGTCATCACGCGGTCGGCGAAGATCACCGTCTCCTTCTGGCCGCAGTGGCGGTAGACGAGATCGATGACGTTCGAGACCTCCTTCTTGGTCATCAGCCGGTTGATGTGGCTGAACCGCATGCGGGGGTTGTCGGGGAGCAGCTCGAACAGCTTCAGCCGGCCCGGCGTGGTCTCGACCCGCAGGGTGACCTTCTGGCCCTGCTCGTCATAGGTCCGGATCCGCGCCTTCACCTTGGTGTGCAGGTTGACGGTCTTGTTGTTGATCGCGTGGTCGACCTCGGCCGGGTCGCCGAACACCATGCCCTGGCCGGGCATGCCGTCCCGCTCCATGGTGAGGTAGTACAGGCCGAGGATGATGTCCTGCGACGGCACGATGATCGGCTTGCCGTTGGCCGGACTCAGGATGTTGTTGGTCGACATCATGAGCACGCGGGCCTCGAGCTGCGCCTCGAGCGACAGCGGCACGTGCACCGCCATCTGGTCGCCGTCGAAGTCGGCGTTGAACGCCGTGCAGACCAGCGGATGCAGCTGGATCGCCTTGCCCTCGATGAGCTTCGGCTCGAACGCCTGGATGCCGAGACGGTGCAGGGTCGGGGCCCGGTTCAGCAGCACCGGGTGCTCGCGGATGACCTCCTCGAGGATGTCCCAGACCTCCGGCCGCTCCTTCTCGACCATGCGCTTGGCCGCCTTGATGGTGCTGGCCATGCCGTACAGCTCGAGCTTCGAGTAGATGAACGGCTTGAACAGCTCCAGCGCCATCTTCTTCGGCAGGCCGCACTGGTGCAGCTTCAGGTCCGGACCGACCACGATGACCGAGCGGCCGGAATAGTCGACGCGCTTGCCCAGCAGGTTCTGCCGGAACCGCCCCTGCTTGCCCTTCAGCATGTCGCTGAGCGACTTCAGCGGCCGCTTGTTGGCGCCGGTGATGACCCGGCCGCGGCGGCCGTTGTCGAACAGCGCGTCGACCGCCTCCTGCAGCATGCGCTTCTCGTTGCGCACGATGATGTCGGGCGCGCGCAGCTCGATCAGGCGCTTCAGCCGGTTGTTCCGGTTGATCACCCGGCGGTACAGGTCATTGAGGTCGGAGGTGGCGAACCGGCCGCCGTCCAGCGGCACCAGCGGCCGCAGCTCCGGCGGGATCACCGGCACCACGTCCAGCACCATCCACTCCGGCCGCGAGCCGGATTCCTGGAAGGCCTCGATGATCTTGAGGCGCTTCACCAGCTTCTTGCGCTTGGCCTCCGACCCGGTGTCGCGCAGCTCGTCGCGGCACTTGATCTTCTCCTGGTCGAGGTCGAGCTTGGACAGCATGTCCTTCAGCGCCTCGGCACCGATGAGGGCGACGAACGCGTCCTCACCATACTCGTCCTGGGCGTTGTAGAACTCCTCCTCGCCGAGCAGCTGCTTCTCCTTCAGCGGCGACAGCAGCGGATCGGTGACCACGAAGTTCTCGAAATACAGGACCCGCTCGAGATCCTTCAGGGTCATGTCGAGAAGCAGGCCGATGCGGCTCGGCAGCGACTTCAGGAACCAGATGTGCGCGACCGGCGACGCCAGCTCGATATGGCCCATGCGCTCGCGCCGGACCTTCGACAGCGTGACCTCGACGCCGCACTTCTCGCAGATGATGCCGCGATACTTCATGCGCTTGTACTTGCCGCACAAGCACTCGTAATCCTTGATCGGGCCGAAGATCCGGGCGCAGAACAGGCCATCCCGCTCCGGCTTGAAGGTCCGATAGTTGATGGTTTCCGGCTTCTTGATCTCGCCGTACGACCAGGAGCGGATGCGCTCCGGGGACGCGATTGCGATCTGGATACTGTCGAAGCTCTGAGGCCCGGTCGGCTGGCCGAAGATATTCACCAACTCGTTCATCGAAGCACTCCTCGCGCCTAGGCGCCGTTGCGGGTCCTGGGATCGCTCCCAGGACCCATATCGGTCGCGACGACCGACGATTACACCCCGAGTTGCCGTCTACGGCATACGGGGGGCGTCAGTACTCCTCCTGGTTCAGCTCGACATTCAGGCCGAGTGAACGCAGTTCCTTGACCAGCACGTTGAACGATTCCGGGATGCCGGCTTCGAAGTTGTCGTCGCCGCGGACGATCGCCTCGTAGACCTTGGTCCGGCCGGACACGTCGTCCGACTTCACCGTCAGCATCTCCTGCAGCGTGTAGGCAGCGCCGTAGGCCTCCAGCGCCCAGACCTCCATCTCGCCGAAGCGCTGGCCGCCGAACTGCGCCTTGCCGCCCAGCGGCTGCTGGGTGACCAGGCTGTACGGGCCGATCGAGCGGGCGTGGATCTTGTCGTCCACCAGGTGGTGCAGCTTCAGCATGTAGATGTAGCCAACCGTGACCTGGCGGTCGAACTGCTCGCCGGTCCGGCCGTCCCACAGGTCGACCTGGCCCGAAGAGTTCAGTCCGGCACGCTTCAGCATGTCGACGATGTCTTCTTCACGGGCGCCGTCGAACACCGGGGTTGCCATCGGCACGCCGCGGGTCAGGTTGCGGGCGAGTTCCACCACCTCGTCGTCGCGCAGCGGATCGACCCGCTCGTCGTATTGCGGGCCGTCGTAGATATCCCGCATCTTTGCGCGCAGTTCCTGGACCCGCGGGTTCTCGCCCATCGACTCCAGCATGTGCCGGATCTGCCGGCCGAGGCCGGCGGCGGCCCAGCCGAGGTGCGTCTCCAGGATCTGCCCGACGTTCATGCGCGACGGCACGCCGAGCGGGTTCAGCACGATGTCGACGGCGGTGCCGTCGTCGAGATACGGCATGTCCTCGATCGGATTGATCTTGGAGATGACGCCCTTGTTGCCGTGCCGGCCGGCCATCTTGTCACCCGGCTGCAGCTTGCGCTTCACCGCGACGAACACCTTGACCATCTTCATGACGCCCGGCGGCAGCTCGTCGCCGCGCTGCAGCTTCTCGACCTTGTTCTCGAAGCGCGCCTTAAGCAGGTCGATCGACCGGTCGAAGTGCTCCTTCAGCCCTTCGAGGTAGTCCATCAGCTTGTCGTCTTCGACGGCGAACTGCCGCCACTGGCCCGGGGTGTACTGGGCGAAGACGTCCGGCGTCAGCGCGACCCCGGCCTTGAAGCCCTTCGGCCCCGCGGTCGCGGTCTTGCCCGTCAGCAGCTCCTTGAGGCGGTCGAAGAAGCCGCGCTCCAGAATCGCCCGCTCGTCGTCGCGGTCCTTGGCGAGCCGCTCGATCTCGGCCCGCTCGATCGCCTGGCTGCGCTCGTCCTTGTCGACGCCGCGGCGCGAGAACACCCGCACCTCGACGATCGTGCCGGTGACCCCCGGCGGCACCCGCAGCGAGGTGTCCCGCACGTCGGACGCCTTCTCGCCGAAGATCGCCCGGAGCAGCTTCTCCTCCGGCGTCATCGGCGACTCGCCCTTCGGCGTCACCTTGCCGACCAGGATGTCGCCCGGATTCACCTCGGCACCGATGTAGACGATGCCCGCCTCGTCGAGGTTCCTGAGAGCCTCCTCGCCGACGTTCGGGATGTCGCGGGTGATCTCCTCCTGGCCCAGCTTGGTGTCGCGGGCCATGACCTCGAATTCCTCGATATGGATCGAGGTGAACACGTCGTCACGGACGATGCGCTCGGAGATCAGGATCGAGTCCTCGAAATTGTAACCGTTCCACGGCATGAACGCGACGAGCACGTTCCGGCCGAGAGCCAGTTCCCCGAGATCGGTCGACGGGCCGTCGCCGATGATGTCGCCGCGCGCCACCACGTCGCCCACCTTCACCAGCGGGCGCTGGGTGATGCAGGTGTTCTGGTTGGAGCGCTGGAACTTCAGCAGGCGGTAGATGTCGACGTTCGACGCCGTGCTCTCGAGATCCTCGTTGGCGCGGATGACGATGCGCTGCGCGTCGACCTGGTCGACCACGCCGGACCGCCGGGCGACGATGGTCACGCCGCTGTCGCGGGCGACCGTGCCTTCCATGCCGGTGCCGACATAGGGCGCCTCGGCCTGCAGCAACGGCACCGCCTGGCGCTGCATGTTCGAGCCCATCAGCGCGCGGTTGGCGTCGTCGTTCTCCAGGAACGGGATCAGCGCCGCGGCGACCGAGACCAGCTGCTTCGGCGACACGTCGATGAGGTCGATGTCCTCCGGGCGCGCCAGGCCGAAGTCGCCGCGCTTACGGACCGGCACCAGCTCCTCGACGAACTTGCCGTCGGCATCGACCGGGGCGTTGGCCTGGGCGACCGTGTAGCGGCCCTCCTCCATCGCCGAGATGTAGCGCACGTCGTCGGTCACCTTGCCGTCGGTGACCTTGCGATACGGCGTCTCGATGAAGCCGTACTGGTTCACCCGGGCATAGGTGGCGAGCGAGTTGATCAGGCCGATGTTCGGGCCTTCCGGGGTCTCGATCGGGCAGATCCGGCCATAGTGGGTCGGGTGCACGTCGCGAACCTCGAAGCCCGCCCGCTCACGGGTCAGGCCGCCCGGGCCGAGCGCCGACAGGCGGCGCTTGTGGGTGATCTCAGACAGCGGGTTGGTCTGGTCCATGAACTGCGAGAGCTGCGACGAGCCGAAGAACTCGCGCACCGCCGCCGCCGCCGGCTTGGCGTTGATCAGGTCGTGCGGCATCACGGTGTCGATCTCGACCGAGCTCATGCGCTCGCGGATCGCCCGCTCCATGCGCAGCAGGCCGACGCGGTACTGGTTCTCCATGAGCTCGCCGACCGACCGGACCCGGCGGTTGCCGAGGTGGTCGATGTCGTCGATCTCACCCTTGCCGTCCTTCAGCTCCATCAGGACCTTCAGGATCGCCAGGATGTCGTCCTTGCGCAGGACGCGCAGCTGGTCGTCGGTCTCCAGGCCCAGCCGGGCATTCATCTTGACGCGGCCGACCGCCGACAGGTCGTAGCGCTCGGAGTCGAAGAACAGGCCGTGGAACAGCGCCTCCGCGGTCTCCAGCGTCGGCGGCTCGCCCGGGCGCATGACCCGGTAGATGTCGACCAGCGCCTCCTCACGGGTGGCGTTCTTGTCGAGCGCCAGCGTGTTGCGCATGTAGGCGCCGATGTTCAGGTGGTCGATCGCCAGCACCGGCATGTTGGTGATGCCGTTGGACGCGATCTTGGTCAGCAGGTCCTTGGTGATCTCCTCGCCGGCGTCGCAGTGCACCAGGCCGGTCGTCTCGTCGATCAGGTCGGCACCGACATAGGCGCCGATCAGCTCCTCGTCCGGGACCCACATGTCCTTGAGGCCGGCCTCGATCAGCTTGCGCGACGACCGCGGCGTGATCTTGTCGCCGGTCTTCGCCACCACCTCGCCGGTGTCGGCGTCGATCAGGTCGCGCGCCAGCTTGCTGCCGCGCAGGCGCTCGGCGTCGAACGGCGTGCGCCAGCCCTCGCCCTCGCGGGCATAGGTCACGGTGCCGTAGAAGTAGGAGAGGATCTCCTCCGCGCCCATGCCGACGATGCGGTCGCGATGCGCCTCCTCGCCGGTGCGGTGGCAGTCGCGCAGGTACTGCACCGTGCTGTCCGACATCAGCGCCAGCAGCAGCGTGGTCGCCGGCAGCTTGCGGCGCCGGTCGATGCGCACGTAGACGTTGTCCTTGGCGTCGAACTCGAAGTCCAGCCAGGAGCCGCGATAGGGGATCACCCGCGCCGCGAACAGGTACTTGCCCGAGCTGTGGGTCTTGCCCTTGTCATGGTCGAAGAACACGCCGGGCGAGCGGTGCATCTGCGAGACGATGACCCGCTCGGTGCCGTTGATCACGAAGGTGCCATGCGCCGTCATGAGCGGCATGTCGCCCATGTAGACGTCCTGCTCCTTGATGTCGCGGATCGACTTCGAGCCGGTCTCCTCGTCGACGTCCCACACCACCAGGCGCAGTGTCACCTTCAGCGGAGCCGCGAAGGTCAGGCCGCGCTGCTGGCATTCCTCGACGTCGTATTTCGGCTCCTCGAGCTCGTAGCCGACGAACTCCAGCATCGCCCGCTCGGAGAAGTCCCGGATCGGGAACACCGACTTGAACACCTCCTGGAGGCCGACATCGGCCCGCTTCTCCGGCGCCACTCCCATCTGCAGGAAGGCGTCGTAGGAGCTCTTCTGGACCTCGATCAGGTTCGGCATCGGCGCCACTTCGGCGATCCGCCCGAAGTTCTTGCGGACCCGTTTGCGACCGGTGAACGACCCGACTGCGGAAACTGCCATGATATGACCTCGTCGACCTCGCGGGTGACCCGTGGAACCCTCAGACGATCCCATCGGTGGAGCGGACGCCGCCCTCGCGGGCGGCCCCCGCCTCGGCAAGGCATCCGGCGGCGGCCCGGGTGCCTTGCGGAGACGGGAAAAGGGCGTGGGAGCGGACGCGCCTAGGCGCGCCGCTCCCAGCCCCGATAGTCGTCAGGCGGTCCAAGCTCACTTGAGCTCGACGGTCGCCCCAGCCTCTTCGAGCTGCTTCTTGATCTTCTCGGCCTCGTCCTTCGACACGCCTTCCTTGACGGCCTTCGGGGCCGCCTCGACCAGGTCCTTGGCCTCCTTCAGGCCCAGACCGGTGATCGCGCGGACTTCCTTGATCACGTTGATCTTCTTCTCGCCGGTCGCCGCCAGCACGACGTCGAACTCGGTCTTCTCCTCTGCCGCCGGAGCAGCCTCGGCCGGGGCCGCCGCCATGGCGACCGGAGCGGCCGCGGAGACGCCCCACTTCTCCTCGAGCATCTTCGACAGTTCGGCCGCCTCGAGGACGGTCAGGGTGGAAAGCTCGTCAACGAGCTTCGCGAGATCAGCCATTTCAAACTACTCCTAGGGGTTGGATCTTCCAATGACAGAGCGGATCGCCCGCTCTCACTCCGCCTGCTCGCTGCGCGCCTTGAGCAACCGGGCCAGACCGCCGGCGGGGGCCACGAGGACACCCACCATGCGCGACGCCGGGGCCTGAAGCAGCCCGACCAGCTTGGCACGCGATTCGTCCAGCGACGGGGTCTTGGCCAGGGCCTTGACCTCGTCGGGGCTGAGCGCCCGCTCGCCAAGCCCACCACCGATGATGGTGAGCTTGTCATTCGAGTTGGCGAACTCGACGATCGCCTTCGCGGCCGCCACCGGATCCTTGGACGTCGTAACGGACGTCGGGCCGGTGAAACGGTCGGTCAGGTTCTCGTACCGCGTGCCCTGCAGAGCGAGACGAGCGAGCCGATTCTTGGTGACCTTGTAGCCGGCTCCCGCCTTGCGAACCTTCGAGCGCAAAACCTCCACCTCGGCGACCGTCAGACCCATCTGGTGGGTGATGACGACGACCTCGGAGGTCTCGAAAGTCCGGCGAAGGGAGTCGATGAGGTCGGCCTTCTGAGCTCGGTTCACCTCTGTACTCCGCCGATTGGACCGTCCGTCGGGTGACGGGCGGTCCGGTTGCACGTGGACCCCGCGGTTTCCCGGGAGTCCGCTCGTTCGCCTGTCCCAGAAGTCCAACCGTCCCCGGCTGACGCCGGAACCGGTTTGGCACTCCTGCCTGTACGGGCGGAATTTAAGGCTCGGTGGTCCGTCGACCGTGAGCCGCCCGTAGTCTCGGACAGGTCGGACCGGGCCGAGGCCCGGTCCACGCCGGCAGCCGGTCGCCCGGCCGCCTTCGCTCCCGACGGCCGGTTGCCCGGCCGCCCGTGTTCAGCCTCAGGCCGTGGGGGCGGTCCCGAGATTGCCGGTGTCGACCTTGACGCCCGGACCCATGGTCGAGCTGACCGACACGCGCTTGATATAGGTGCCCTTGGCTCCGGTCGGCTTCGCCCGCTGGATCGCATCGACGAACGCCGCGACGTTGGCCAGCAGATGCTCCTCGGAGAAGCTCGCCTTGCCGATGCCGGCGTGCACGAGGCCCGCCTTCTCGGCCCGGAACTCGACCTGCCCGGCCTTGGCGGCGCGGACGGCCTCGGCGACATTGGCGGTGACCGTGCCGAGCTTCGGGTTCGGCATCAGGCCGCGCGGGCCGAGAATCTTGCCGAGACGGCCGACGACACCCATCATGTCGGGGGTCGCGATCACCCGGTCGAAGTCGATCTGGCCGTTCTGCACCTGCTCCATGAGGTCGTCGGCGCCGACGATGTCGGCTCCGGCGGCGCGCGCCTCGTCGGCCTTCGCGTCCTTCGCGAACACCGCCACGCGCACATTCTTGCCGGTGCCGTGCGGCAGCGACACGACACCGCGGACCATCTGGTCGGAGTGCCGCGGGTCGACGCCCAGGTTCATCGCGATCTCGACGGTCTCGTCGAACTTCGCAGTCGCCTTCGACTTCACCATCTTGATGGCCTCGGCCATCGGATAGACGCCGTCACGATTGATGCCGGTGTACGCGCCGGCGAGACGCTTGCCCTTGCTAGCCATCGTCGTCACTCCACCACTTCGATGCCCATGGACCGGGCCGAGCCCTGGATCATGGCCATCGCGCCCGCCACATCGACCGCATTCAGATCGACCATCTTCGCCTCGGCGATCTCCTTGACCTGGGCCATGGTGACCTTGCCGACCAGGCTGCGGCTCGGGGTCGGCGTGCCCTTGTCGATCCCCGACGCCTTCTTGAGGAAGTAGGAGACCGGCGGGGTCTTGGTGACGAAGGTGAAGGTGCGGTCGCCGTAGGCGGTGATCACCACCGGCACCGGCATGCCCTTCTCCATGTTCGCGGTCGCGGCGTTGAAGGCCTTGCAGAACTCCATGATGTTGAGTCCACGCTGGCCGAGCGCCGGGCCGATCGGCGGCGACGGCGTAGCCGACCCCGCCTTGACCTCCAGCTTGATGTAGCCGACGATTTTCTTAGCCATACTCGATCTGCCTCTCGCTTACCGGGCCGCGGTGCGGCGCCCCAGGGCTTCGGGGACGCCTCCCACAATCCGTGTTTTTGAGCCGGGTCGGCTCAGACCTTCTCGACCTGGGTGAATTCCAGGTCGACCGGGGTCGATCGTCCGAAGATCGACACCGCCACCTTCAGGCGCGCCTTCTCCTCGTCCACGTCCTCGACGTAGCCGTTGAAGGTCGCGAACGGGCCGTCCGCGACGCGCACCTGCTCGCCGATCTCGAAGGTGATGGACGGCTTCGGCCGGTCCACGCCCTCGGAGACCTGCTTGATGATCCGCGAGGCCTCGGCCTCGGTGATCGGGCTCGGCTTGCCCTTGCCGCCCAGGAAGCCGGTGACCTTCGGCTGGCTCTGCACCAGGTGCCAGGTCTGGTCGGTCAGCTGCATCTTCACCAGGATGTAGCCCGGGAAGAACTTCCGCTCGGCGCTCACCTTGGCGCCGCGGCGCATCTCGACGACTTCCTCGGTCGGCACCAGCACCTCCTCGATGAGGTCCTCCATGCCCTGGGCCGCCGCCTGCTCGCGGATCGTCGTGGCGACCTTCTTCTCGAAGCCCGAGTAGACGTGGACCACGTACCAGCGAATCGCCACGGTCAGCCTCCGAGTCCGAGAACCAGCTGGACGCCCCAGGACAGTCCCAGGTCCACCAGAAAGAAGAAGATCGAGGCGGCGAACACCATGATGAACACCATCAGGGTGGCCGTCGCCGTGTCCTTACGGGTCGCCCACGTAACGCGCGACACTTCCTGCCGCACTTGGCGCACGAACTGCGCGGGGCTCACCTTCGCCATCGTCATTCCCGTCCCGACGCCCGAACGCGGGCGGCGCCCACCGGTTTCCCGGCAGCGCCCCCGCGCTCATCCCGTTGATTGGCAGGAGTGGAGGGGCTCGAACCCCCAACCCCCGGTTTTGGAGACCGGTGCTCTACCAGTTGAGCTACACTCCTGCAAGCGCCCGCTCGAAGCGGACGCTCAAACTCCCGCCATCACGCGATGATCTTGGAGACGACGCCGGCGCCGACGGTGCGGCCGCCTTCGCGGATCGCGAAGCGCAGGCCCTCGTCCATGGCGATCGGTGCGATCAGCTCCACGTCCATAGCGATGTTGTCACCCGGCATCACCATCTCGGTGCCCTCGGGCAGCGCCACCGTCCCGGTCACGTCCGTCGTGCGGAAGTAGAACTGCG
>Ga0209347_1002219_pt1 | contig 26547 bp, 25 predicted proteins | sample AutmiccommuBRH23_FD_187382 | JGI IMG/M metagenome (GOLD analysis project Ga0209347, IMG submission 187382) | Deep subsurface microbial communities from Mt. Terri, Switzerland - Autotrophic microbial communities BRH/23 (SPAdes) (version 2) | ecosystem: Environmental > Aquatic > Deep subsurface >...
TACACCAGGGTCCTGGGTGGCAAAGTACATAAACAACATCAGGATGAAAATATTCATTTTATTTTATTGAAAATAGATCAGGAAATCGAGCTGCTAAAGTTATGGCTGATGACTCCTTCTTTTCTCTCCTTAATTTCATGATCCAACTACTGGTATTATATTCCTCGTCTGATTAAAAGATCAATATTTAATTGGTATACTGGTCCAGGTAGTTAGCCTGTTTAAGCCCGGTTATTTTTTGCTTACCCCTTACATAAACATTACTGTCAGATAGAAAATGGTAATATAAGGGGGATATGGTAATGACCGGACAATGGCATGTGATGGATGTCAGGGAGGTGCTGGAAGCACTCCAAACTAATACGGCAAAGGGTCTGGACGATAGGGAGGCCGGGGAAAGGGCGGCCAGGTTCGGACCCAACGAATTGGCAAAGGCCCCCCCGCTTCCCCTGTGGAGCTTATTTATAAACCAGTTCAAGGATTTCCTGGTGCTGGTTCTTTTGGCTGCCACGGTACTCTCGGGCCTTCTGGGGGAATACGCCGATGCAGTTACAATAATGGTTATCGTGATCATAAATGCCCTTTTGGGTTGCTTCCAGGAATACAGGGCCGAAAGGTCCCTGGAGGCATTAAAGCGTATGACCGCCCCTGAAGCAAAGGTTATCAGAGGCGGCAGAGAACAAAAAATAAGCGCTGCCCATCTTGTTCCCGGAGATATAGTGTATCTTGAAGCTGGTGATAAAGTCCCGGCTGATTTAAGGCTGGTAGAGGCCATCAATCTTGAAATTGAGGAATCGGCGCTTACCGGTGAATCGGCGCCGGTTAAAAAAAGGACAGATCCCGCATCGGAAAAGACTGTCAACCCCGGTGATGTCAGGAACACGGTATTCATGGGCACCTCGGTAAGCAGGGGAAGGGGTAAAGGTGTAGTGGTTGCCACCGGTATGGCAACCGAAATGGGCCATATAGCCACTATGATTCAGGAGGCGGGCCAGGAAGACACACCTTTGCAGCGCCGGCTTTCTCAGCTTGGCAGACTGCTGGTTATTTTTTGTCTCATTATATGCTCCGCTGTGGTAGTAATGGGGGTGTTCAGGGGAGAGCCACTTTACCATATGATAATGGCCGGAATAAGCCTGGCTGTTGCGGCTATTCCCGAAGGTCTGCCGGCGATAGTGACAGTGGCCCTGGCCATCGGGGTGCAGCGCATGATCAGAAGAAACGCCATTGTCCGGAAACTTCCCGCGGTGGAAACCCTGGGCTGTGCCACCATAATCTGTTCTGATAAGACCGGAACCCTTACACAGAACAAAATGATGGTAAGGAAGGCAGTGGTGGGGCGGTCGGTGGCAGATATAGCCGGAGAGGGCTATGACCCCAAAGGAGAAATAAATTTCGTCAGGGGTAAGGCCGACGATGGCTTCAGTTTTCTTTTGAAGGCTGCGGCACTTTGTAATAATTCTACTTTGAAGAAGGGCGAAATAAGCATTGGCGGCCTGTTTAGAGGGTTATCTGAAAAAAAAGGAATGCAGGAGTGGGATATTGAAGGAGACCCCACCGAAGGGGCTTTGCTGGTGATGGCGGCCAAGGGTGGAACATGGCGGGAAAAGCTTGAGCAGAATCAAACCAGGGTGGCCGAACTGCCCTTCGACTCGGATCGCAAGCGCATGACCGTGTTCTATCGTGATGACGCCGGAAATATCTCCGGATATACTAAGGGAGCACCTGACCTGCTTTTGGAATTATGTACCCATGTTTATAATAATGGAAGGATAGTTCCGATCAGCGAGGGGGACAGGAGGGATATACTGGCCTGGGCTTCGGAAATGGCCTCCGAAGCACTGCGGGTTTTGGCCTTCGCCTTTAAGAAAATAGACAGGGAGATGCAGGATTACGGCGGGGAGGAGAACAACCTTGTATTCCTGGGGCTTTGCGGTATGATCGATCCACCCAGACCCAGTGCGGTCAGTGCGGTGCACACCTGTAGAAGGGCTGGAATCCATGTGGCCATGATAACCGGTGATCACCAGGCAACGGCCAGGGCGGTGGCACTGGAAATGGGTCTTTTGTCCAGGGGTGGCGGTGTGGTTACCGGGGTGGAGCTGGACAGCATGTCTGATGAAGAATTGTCCCGGCGGGCAGAACAGGTGGCAGTTTATGCCAGGGTTTCCCCGAGACACAAACTTCGAATAGTCAGGTGCCTGAAGCGGGCCGGACATGTTGTGGCCATGACTGGAGACGGTGTTAATGACGCTCCTGCCGTAAAAGAGGCTGATATAGGTATAGCCATGGGAATTACCGGCACCGATGTAACCAGGGAGGCATCTTCCATGGTTTTGACCGATGACAATTTCTCATCCATTGTGGCGGCGGTTGAAGAAGGGCGTGGAATATATGATAATATCAGAAAATTTATCCGCTACCTGCTTTCTTGCAATGTGGGAGAGGTTTTGGTTATGTTTCTGGCCGTGCTGGGAGGCTTACCCCTGCCTCTGCTGCCTATACAGATACTCTGGATGAATCTGGTCACTGACGGACTTCCAGCCCTGGCCCTTGGGGTTGACCCCACCGACAGGGACATAATGAGCAGAAAGCCCCGGTCTCCCGGGGAAAGTATATTCGCCAACGGTCTGTTATATAAAATAGTTGGCAGCGGTGTGGTTATAGCCCTTGTAACCCTTATGGTTTTTTCAGGAGTATTGCTGGGTTCCCATAATGTTGAATTGGCCCGTACCATGGCCTTTAACACACTTGTTTTCACTCAGTTGTTCTACGTATTTAGCTGTCGCTCTGAACATCATACCATACTTGATCTGGGTTTATTTACTAACCCACAGCTTGTCATAGCAGTTTTATGCTCGGCTGTGCTTCAGTTGGGGGTAACTCATCTGCCATTTTTATGCAGTGTTTTTCATACAGTTCCATTAAGCCCGGTGCAATGGGGTTTTCTCATTGCTGTATCCTCATTACCCACCGTGGCAGGCATAATTATAAGAAATATAAAGTTAAAGGCCAAGCACAAAATTACCTATCTTAAGGTATAATTGAGGGTAAAAAGAAGGAAAAAAGGAAACGAGATGGAAATAAAGCAGGGTGTGTTTGTAATAGGACGGCACACCCATTAGTTTTTGAGGGGGTATCCGGCAAAGGTGAAATTCTTTAAGGTGCATGGACTGGGAAATGATTTTGTGCTTGTGGATGCCAGGGAGGAAAAGGACCTGCCAGAAAGCAATAAAGAACTTTCCAATCTGGCTGTCAAGGTTTGCGACAGAAACTTCGGTATCGGGGCGGACGGGTTTGTTCTGGTCAAGGACACCCCGGAGGCCGATATACTCATGAAGATTTTCAACTCCGACGGCACTGAGGCTGAAATGTGCGGCAACGTAATACGTTGCGTGGCAAAGTATATATATGAAAAAGGGCAGATCAGGGGAAACAGCTTGCGTATTAAAACCCTGGCCGGTATAATGATTCCTGAAATAATTACTTCAAACGGAAGAGTTGTTCTGATTAAGGTGGATATGGGGGAACCTATACTGGAGCGATCCAGGATTCCCATGGAAGGAAGTCCGGGGCAGGTGGTGGCCGAGCCTCTAAAGGTGGGGGAAAACACTTTTACCATAACGGCGGTTTCCATGGGTAACCCCCACTGCGTGGTATTTGTAAAGAATGTGGAAAAGGTGCCCCTGGCGTTATGGGGGCGTAAAATAGAAGTTCACCCTGACTTTCTCAAAAAAACTAATGTAGAGTTCGTTCAGGTTTTGAATAAAGAAGAAGTGACCATGAGAGTGTGGGAGAGGGGGGCGGGATTTACCCTGGCCTGCGGCACCGGGGCGTGCGCGGCGGCGGTGGCCAGTGTGCTGAACCACCATACCGGAAGAAACATAAGGGTAAATCTCAGCGCCGGCTGGCTTCAGATAGAGTGGAAGGAAGACAATAACAGGGTATATATGACCGGGCCGGCAGAAATAGTGTTTAGCGGCCAGTATCCAATCCAGCTATAAAAATAAGACTTATAGATAATAAGGAGGAGATTGCATGAAACTGTCAGTAAGAGCGCTGAATATAAGCCCCTCACCCACCCTGTCCATAGACGCCAAGGCAAAAAAAATGGTGGCGGACGGTTTGGACGTAGTGAATTTTGGTGTGGGTGAACCAGATTTCGATACCCCTGATCACATAAAGAAGGCCGCTATTGAGGCCATAAATAAGGGTATGACCAAATACACTCCGGTGGCTGGAACCGATAGGCTTAGAGCAGCCATAGTAAAAAAATTCAAAGAAGATAACGGGCTGGAGTATCAGCCTTCACAGATTGTTGTTTCTTCAGGAGCAAAGCATTCCCTGTACAATGCCTTTCAGGTTTTATGTCAGCAGGGAGATGAGGTTATACTGCCGGCACCCTTCTGGGTCAGCCACCTGGAGCAAATCAAGCTGTCCGGCGGGATTCCCATTATCGTTCAGACCAAGGCGTCCAACGGCTTTAAGCTGGTGCCCGAAGAACTGGAGTCGGTTCTCACTATGAGAACAAAGGTGATACTTCTGAACAGCCCCAGTAACCCCACCGGCGCGGTGTACTCAGGAGAGGAACTGGAGGCCCTGGGTGAAATTCTGGCCCGCCAGGGTGTATACATAATTTCCGATGAGATTTATGAAAAATTAATTTATGATGGAAGGCACGTTAGCATAGCTTCTTTCAGCCCTGCGCTCAAGGACCTTACCGTGGTTATCAACGGGGTCTCAAAATCCTATGCCATGACCGGCTGGAGGATAGGTTACGCGGCGGCGCCCCAGGCGGTGGCCAAGGCCATGGCTGATTTGCAGAGCCATTCCACCTCCAACCCCACCTCCATCGCCCAGGCTGCCAGTGTGGTTGCCCTGGAAGGACCCCAGGACGAGCTTTATAAAATGGTCGGTGAATTTAACAGGCGCAGGGATTACATGCTGGAGAGGGTTAACTCCATTCCCGGACTTTCATGCGCAAAGCCCAGCGGCGCGTTCTATCTTTTCCCGGATATGAGCGGGTATATTGGGAAAAATTATAACGGTAAAAAGGTACTGGGGTCAGGAGATCTTGCGGCATTACTGCTGGAAGAGGTCAATGTGGCCATGGTGCCGGGAATTGCCTTTGGAGACGACCACTGTTTCCGTCTTTCCTATGCTACATCTATGGAAAGAATAGTTGAAGGAATGAACAGAATTGAAGAATTTCTGTCCCGGATAGAAAGTGAATAAGAAGTATAAATGAATTGCCATAGGCAAATTTAAGTCAGGTGGTGATATATTGCCCAGAAGCATGACCGGTTTTGGCCGGGGAGAGGCAGTGGGGCAAGGTAAAAAATTTACCGTGGAACTGAAATCGGTGAATCACCGTTATTCTGAGGTAGTTCTTAGAATCCCCAAGCAGCTTTTCTCTCTGGAGGAAAAATCTAGAAGACTGATACTGGAAAGGGTGTTCAGGGGCAGGGTTGACGGGTATGTTTCAATGGAGCAATTCACGGAAAAGATGCCCACGGTTAAAGTTGACAAAGCATTGGCCTCATCGTATTATAAGGCAATGGGCGAGTTGCTAAATCAACTGGGAGTAGTGGATTCCATAAGATCTGATCATATTTTTTCGGTACCCGGGGTACTCTCTTTGGAAGAGCCTGCTGAGGATGCCGCACTTTGGTGGCCTGTTCTGGAACAGGCAATTATCACTGCGGTGGACGGTCTTGTGGAAATGAGGGAGTCCGAGGGAAAACGTCTTAAGGATGACCTCCTGGTAAGGCTGGGCATGATTATGAAAATGACCTCCCAGGTGGAGTCCAGGGCGCCCCAGGTGGTGGAAGACTATCGTAACAGGATTACCCTTAAACTCCAGGATTGGCTGGCCGACTCCATACTGGATATGAACAGGGTGATGGCCGAGGTCACAATAATGGCTGAAAAGTCCAGTATCACCGAGGAAATTATCAGGCTTTACAGTCATGTGGTTCAGGCTTCCGAAAGTCTTGGAGGAACAGAGCCGGTGGGTCGGAAACTGGACTTTATAATTCAGGAAATGAACCGTGAAATAAATACAATTGCCTCAAAATCAGGTGATATTCAGATAAGCGGATATGTAGTGGAAATTAAAAGTCAGTTGGAAAAGATAAGGGAACAGGTGCAAAATCTGGAGTAACATTTAAGGTACTGCCAAGTATTTTAAGGGGGAAAAAAAATGGATATTAGGCTGATCAATATAGGTTTCGGTAACATTGTTTCCGCCAACCGGATAATTGCCATCGTAAGCCCGGAATCAGCTCCCATTAAGAGAATTATTACCGAAGCAAGGGACCGGGGTATGCTGGTGGATGCCACTTACGGGCGGAGGACCAGGGCGGTAATTATTACAGACAGCGACCACGTAATACTATCTGCGGTTCAGCCGGAAACCGTTGCGCACAGGCTGGTGGGTAAAGAGGTTACGCCATCTGCGGCTGAAGATCCCAATGACTGAACGGGAGAGCTGAGATGTCGGGACAGGGAATGTTGATATTGCTTTCCGGACCCTCCGGATCAGGAAAGGGCACTGTTTGCAGCTACCTGGTAAATACATATCCGGGTATGCGGCTGTCGGTTTCGGCCACAACCCGCCAACCCAGGCCGGGAGAGGTGCATGGAAGAGATTATTATTTTATGTCAAGGGAGCAATTTGAAAAATTAACCGGAGAGGGCGGTTTTCTTGAATGGGCTCCCATATACGGAAATCTTTACGGTACACCTGTAGAGCCGGTAAAGGAAGTTTTATCCCAGGGAGAGGACATCATACTTGAGATTGACGTTCAGGGGGGCCTACAGGTCAAGGAACATTTTCCGGATGCCGTGCTTATTTTTTTGATACCACCCTCCAGGCTGGCCCTGGAGTCAAGGCTGAGAGGGAGGGGGACTGAAAGCCAGGCGGAAATAGAAAAAAGAATGTTGTGGGTGAACACCGAATTGGGGTTCATGTCGAGATATGATTACGTTCTGGTAAATGACACTATTAATGACACCATAGCCGGTGTACGGTGCATTATTGAGGCTGAGCGCAATCGGTCAATTCGTTTCAGGCTGCCTCAGGGTTGGTAGTCCCGTTTAAAAAATTTTAAAAACAACAACGTTCTGATTGTTTTTTGGGTTTATATTGAATAATATTACATAGATAACTTGCGTTTTGGAGGGTCGCCATGAACCAGACAACGACTCTGGATGAGTTGATGCAAAAGGTGGACAGCCGATATACTCTGGTGGTTATTGCGGCCAAACGAGCCAGAAAACTTACTGAAAGAGCGGAAAGCGACAGAAGCAACGGCTTAGTGGTGCGTAAACCGGTGACGGCAGCCCTGAAGGAAATTTCCCAGGGAAAAATAAGGTACCGCCGGACTAAGCAGGGTATTAAATGAGAAGTGAGAAATGAGAAGTTAGTAGTGAGATTTAAAAAGGGAATTGGCTGAGCCAATTCCTACTAGTTTTTCTATCTCACCTCTCACCTCTCAATGTTGGGAGGGTTCAATGCTGGAAGGCAGATTCATTACCCTGGGTGTAACTGGAGGAATAGCTGCATATAAAGCCGCCGATCTGGCCAGCAGGCTTAATAGCCGCGGGGCGGCTGTACACGTTATAATGACAAAATCGGCGGGGGAGTTCATCAGGCCGCTAACCTTTGAGGCCTTGACCGGGAACCCTGTATACACCGATCTTTTTACTGCTTCACATCTATTCCGGATGCCACACATAGACCTTGCAAGCCGGGCTGATATAATTGTGGTGGCTCCGGCCACGGCCAATTTGCTGGGCAAGCTGGCCCATGGTATGGCCGATGACCTCCTGACTACAGCCATTCTGGCCGCAAACTGCCCGGTTTTGATATGTCCTGCCATGAATGTGAATATGTACGCCAACCAGGCTGTTAAAAATAACATTGACAGGTTAACCCAGTATGGCTATCATTTTGTCGAGCCTGAGGTGGGACGAATGGCCTGCGGCCATTACGGCAGGGGAAGACTGGCAGAGACAGAAACCATAATGGGGGTGATAACCGCCCTTCTTTCGGAACAGGGTGACATGAAAGGCCTTACCGTGCTGGTGACTGCCGGAGGGACAAGGGAGCCCATCGATCCGGTAAGGTTTGTGACAAACCGTAGCTCTGGCAAAATGGGCTATGCCCTGGCAGAAGCCGCTAATTCCAGGGGCGCCAGGGTGATACTGGTATCTGCGCCTACGTGCCTGCCGGTTCCTCCGGGGGTTGAGGCGGTACCGGTAGAATCCGCCGGTGAAATGCTTGATGCCGTGATTAGATTATATCCCGAGGCCGACGTTGTGATTAAGGCGGCGGCCGTGGCCGATTACAGGTGTGCTATTGTTTCAGGCCAGAAAATAAAAAAGGACGGGGAAACACTTAACCTGGAACTTGTCAAAAATACTGATATACTGGCCGAACTGGGCAGAAGCAAGAGGGAAGGGGTTACCCTGGTGGGGTTTGCCGCCGAGACCCAGGACCTGGAGCGTAATGCCGGTCAGAAGTTGCAGAAAAAGAATCTTGATTTAATGGTTGCCAATGATGTCAGGGCCCCCGGCGCCGGTTTCGGTACCGACACAAATATAGTGAAGCTGATATATCCCGGGGGGAGAGTCCAATCCCTGCCACTGATGGAAAAATCCCTTGTGGCTCACAAAATACTGGATGCTGTTTTGGAAATAAGGAACAGCTAAACATTTACATATGCAAAAAAAATGAGCGCCCGCTGGGGCGTTTTTTTAATAGAATGTTCGTCCATTATGAGCTTTTTGACAATGTCACTGGGGTTAAATTTATTTTTTCTTGGAGGCCGCTTGCTTGTGGCCAAACCGTTTGAATCCTTTGCCCTGTGTTTTACTAATGTCCTCATCGGGCTGCCCGTTGGGATTCCCACAGGACATATAGTCTCCCAAAACCTCACAAGCAGGACAATTATTGTCCCCGGCGTCTCCTTGAATTTTTTTATCTGCTGACATAAATATCACCTCATTAATTATTCTTAACGTATATGAGATTTTTATTCGCATAGTAGTCCGGGTCAAACGTAACAATAAGAAAAAAACATGAGAATCAGGAGAGGTGAAAAACATGATTTTAGATTCTGCTGAAGATTTTGCAGAGATAATAAAGAATAATTGGGCAGATAGGTCTGTTTCGGTTTCTAAAACTGTACCGGCACAAGACATCAGGATAAAAATACAAAACGCCAGGATACTGGCATGGAAGGAAATGAACAGGACAATAAGGGAAAAGCACAGCCCTGATACGGTTTTTCTTGTGATTACCGGGACTGCCATTGCCAGTGGTGCTAATAAAGAGAACAAAACCAGGATGCTAATAATTGCCATAGAAGGGGATACGGTGTATGATGTGAGAGATACGCGATTGGTTGTTCTTACGCCAAAGGAAGTGGTGGAGCTCAGGCCTGCGGACGGTCATCAGATTACCGAGGAAGTCCATTAATTGTTTATGGAGGTAAATGGAATGAATGTATTAGAAGCCATACGGGGCCGGAGAAGTATCCGGACGTACAGGGAGGAACCTCTTGAAGGCAGTGTGATCAGAGAACTGCTAGGAGCAGCGGTATATGCTCCTACCGGATCAAACGCACAGCCCTGGTCCTTTGCCGTGGTTCAAAACAAGGAGTTTTTGAAAAAGTGGTCCGACCTTTCTAAACAGGAGATGCTGAAGCAAATAAAGCAAAATACAAGTTTTTCCCATTATAAAAATACCCTGGAAAACCCGGACTTCAATATATTCTACAACGCCCCTGCACTGGTGGCGGTGTATGGTGACCCCGGGTCCGGCAACTATAAATTTGACTGCAGCATGGCAGCTCTTAACCTGATGCTGGCCGCCTATGAAAAAGGATTGGGGAGTTGTTGGATAGGATTTGCGGTTCCGGGCGGGAATATGCCGGAAATTAAGGGCCTCCTGAACGTTCCCGAAAACTTTAAAATAGTTGCCCCGGTAATACTGGGCTACCCCGAAAAGCAGTGGCCTGTGCTTACCCGAAAGGACCCGGTGATTACCGGGTGGATTGAGTAGAGATTTATAGTTATAAGCTATAGGTTATAAGTTATAGGTTATAAGTTATAGGTTATAAGTTATAGGTTATTGGTTTTAGTTGCTGTTCCAGGGCCCGTGATTTACCGGGCCATAGCCTTTACCCAGGGGAACGGCGGTTTTAATGGCGGTGTGCAGGTATTTTTCAGCTTCCCGGACCGCTTGCTGCAATTCCAGTCCCCTGGCCAGGCCTGCAGTAATGGCGGCAGACAGAGTGCAGCCAGTTCCGTGGGTGCAGCGGGTTTCTATGCGCGGATTGTTGATTTCCTCAAAAATGGTTCCGTCAGTCAGTAGATCGGTAACCATATTTTTACCTGTGGTAAAGTTCCTGTGTCCCCCCTTTATCAAAACCCACCGGGGACCATAGCCCAATATTTTTATGGCCGCATCCGAAAGTTGGCTTTCTGTCTCAATGGGTTTCCCATAAAAAGCCTCAGCCTCGAAAAGATTTGGCGTGACCAGCAGTGCCAGGGGGAAAATTTCTTTTATATATGAGTCAATAGTATCCTGGCCTGATAGCCTGTGTCCGCTGGTGGATACCAGCACCGGGTCAACCACCAGATTGGCAATGGAAAAAGACCGAATGCTTCCGGCCACAGCCAGCACAACTTCCGCGTTACCCAGCATACCTGTTTTCATCGCGTCACAGCCTATATCCGAAAGCACTGCCTCCATCTGGGCAGACACCATTTCAGGGGGTATTATTTCAACACCTTTTACACCCATGGTGTTTTGGGCGGTAATGGCCGTTATAGCGCTGCAGCCGTATACCCCGTGGGCCATAAATGTTTTCAAATCGGCCTGAATTCCGGCCCCGCCGCCTGAATCCGATCCTGCCACTGTAAGAGCCCGGTAAATTATTTTGTCCATAGATTCTGTCTCCTGCAACTGAATGGATGATATATTTACTTATACCATACCAGGCATTGGGCCAACAAGTGCATTTTAGCTGTAGCTGTAGGCACAGGCTTAATCAATCATTTGGGGAGGAAGCTCTGATTATGATCCGTCAGTGTATTGAAATTGATTTTGAGGTTATTCATTTCATCATCAATGATGCCGCCGATGCATACAAGGGGGTTATTCCTCCTGACCGCTGGAAGGAGCCATACATGTCCAGGGAAGAACTGAGTCATGAGATGGATGAGGGGGTGGTATTCTGGGGGTTTGAGGAAAGAGGGGAATTGGTGGGTGTTATGGGGATACAGCCGGTGCTGGACGTAACCCTGATCAGGCATGCCTATGTGCTCACAAAAAGGAGAAACAAGGGAGTAGGCAGTAAGCTGCTTATTTTTTTACTGGGGCAGACGGAGCGGCCGGTGTTGATAGGAACCTGGGCTGCTGTGTACTGGGCCATAGCTTTTTACCGAAAACACGGTTTTAATCTGGTAACCCCGAAAGAAAAAAACTTTCTGCTGAAAAAGTACTGGTCCATCCCTGATCGACAGGTGGAAACCTCGGTGGTATTGGCCGACAGTAAATGGAATAAATAATTATTTTTTATTTAGCACCGGCTTTTTTCTAAATAGGATTTTCTGGCTTCGTCGGATAAGATCCCAAAAATAAAAATTTCAAACAATGCTTTTGCAGCTTTTTCCACTGTCAGGCCATTTTCCAGAATAAATCCCGGGTTAACCACATCTCTGATGCTTGACAGGAATGCGGTTATATATACCGCTGGGATGGTCTCTTTAAAATACCCCTGCCTGGTTTCGGCCAGCAGCATGTTTTCAATAACGGACCGAATCTTCCGGGCGCGAAAGGCCTCAATACGGCTCCATATATGGGGGTAATATTTCTGAATATCCTTCATTATTAAAGGATTTAGGAATTTGAGCTGCTGAAACATGGTGCTTATTAAGCTGCTTATTTTTTCCACAGGATTCCCATCAAGGGCCATAACATTGTTAAAGTGCCGATCCATGCCGGCCATAAAATCATCCACCACAGCGTTTACCAGTTCATCCTTGCTTCTATAATAACGATAAATTGTTCTCTTGCTTATGCCGGTATGGGAGGACAGCTCATCCATGGTGGCTGCGTGAAAGCCCACTGTCAGGGAAAGATCCCTGTATCCGATCAATATTCTGTCTTTCATGTTCATGTCTGTTTACATCCTTTCATAAATTACTGCCCAGGAGAGTGTTGCAAAACTATGATAAAAGGTCAACAAAGTACTTATTCAACTACAACCTGAGGCTGTTCAAAAAGCTTCAGATGCAAGGCGCGGCAAGGCTTCGATCGGGAGGCGTACTCGTTGTGCGTTGAGCGTTGAAGCCGCAGCCGCAACTCAGCAGATGGACTTTTTCAACAGCCTCCCTAGGCTATCTTTTTCTTAAACTTGGCTATGCTAATTGCCAGCAGTACCACTGAAAAAATCAGCAGGGCTGTCACCTGGGGAATAAGGTATTCGATGCCGATTCCCTTTAAAACTATTCCCCGGATTATTACCAGATAATATGTCAGTGGTATAATGTTGCCTATATACTGTACCAACACAGGCATGGCCTCCCGGGGGAAAAGAAAACCGGAGAGTAAAATGCTGGGGAGTAGGACAAAGAAAGACATCTGGAAGGCCTGCATCTGATTTTTTGCTATGTTGGATATCAATATTCCGATACCCAGGGAGGCAGTGATGAAAAAAAATGTCAGCAGGTAAAGCTCAAGCACGCTTCCCCGTATCGGAACCTTGAACACCAGGCTACCCACCAGCAGGGCCACCGTTATCTGGACATAGCCCAATGCTATGTTGGGAATTATCTTTCCTATCATCAGCTCATAAGGCCTGATGGGGGTTACTATGAGCTGCTCCAGCGTGCCCCTCTCCCGTTCCCTGACAATAGACATAGAAGTCATCATCACCATGGTCATGGTGACAATTATACCCAGTATGGCTGGCACCATGTAAAAAGCGGTTATCCCGTCCGGATTGTACCAGGGACGGACCCTGATGTCATAGGGGGGTTCTTTAATATTGGCCTTCTGGGCTATTATATTCTGAGACTTAAGGAGTCCAATGGAATTGGCGGTGGCTATTGTGGAAGAGGCCACCATGCTGTCACTGGCGTCCACCAGTACCTGCAATGCCGCGGATTCGCCCCTTCTGAGTTTTACTGCAAAGTCAGGGGGGAAGACCATTCCCACCCTGGCCTGGCCACTGTCAATCATTTCTGTTACTTCCCGGTAACTTCCGGCCACGCGGGTAATATCGAAGTAGCCCGAGGCCTTGAAGGCGTCGAGAAGTTCACGGCTGTCGCTGGACATTGACTGGTCGAAAACAACCGTGGGAATATGCTTAACCTCGGTCTGTATGGCATAGCCGAAGAGAATTAGCTGCACCAGAGGCAGCATGAATATCATTCCTATGGTTAGACGGTCCCTGAACATCTGAAGAAATTCCTTTTGCAGCATAGCCAGAAGCCTGTTCATGGTAACACCCGCACTTTCTTGTAGAAGTCTTAATATGGGGTTATAGGTATTAGGTTATAGGTTATAAGTTATAAGTATTAGGTATTGGGGCCATTGACTAACAATCAATTACTTAACAACTTATAACCAATAACTAATAACCAATAACCAACAACCAATACCTCACTGCCGGTGGGTTTTGGATAGCGATATGAAAACATCTTCCAGGGTTGGAGTGATAACCATTGGCGATAAGCCTGTGAATTCCTTCAGGCTGCCAAGGCTGTACCTGCTGTCCAGCAGTATGTGCAGGGCCGCGCCATGAACCGAGCACTCTTTCACATAGGGGAGACTTTCCAGTTGCCGGATGTTATTAAGCGGGTCAGCCATTTCCAATTCCACCAGGCAGCCTGTGATGACATTTCTTTTCAGATTCCCCGGGGTGTCGTTGGCAATAAGCCGGCCATTGGAAATAAAGGCTATGTTATGGCATCTTTCGGCCTCATCCATGAAATGGGTGGTTACCATAACGGTGGTTCCCTCATCGGAAAGGCCCCTTATAATATTAAAGAACCTTCTACGGCTTTTGGGGCTGACGCCACTGGTGGGCTCGTCAAGGAAAAGTATTTCCGGTCTGGAGATAATGGCGCAGCCAAGGGCCAGTCTTTGCCTGATCCCGCCGCCAAGATTGGCTGTCAGTTCTTTTTCCCTTCCGGTGAGCCCGGCCATGGCAATCATCTCTTTTATCCTTTCGGCCCTGTCCTTGCGAGGAATTCCATATAGTCCCGAGTAAAAGCTCAGATTTTCATAAACCGTCAGGTCATCGTAAAGACTAAATTTCTGAGACATATAACCTATTTTTTTCTTTATTTTTTCAGGTTCCCTGGTCAGATCGTACCCTAGGACCGAACCGGATCCCGAGGTGGGCTCCAGAATGCCGCAAAGCATTCTTATGGTGGTGGACTTGCCGGACCCGTTGGGGCCCAGGAAGCCGTATATTTCACCCCGCTTTATATTAATGGTGAGGTTGTTGACGGCGGTAAAATCCCCGAATTTTCTGGTCAGGTCCCGGGTGTTAACCACGTATTCCAACTACACCGCCTCCCTTTCGGCCAGGGTCACAAAGATATCCTCAATGGTGGGAGGTACTTCCCTTAATAGGATTATTTCTATACCCCGGCTAGCCAGTGAGTCTGTTATCGTTCTTATTCCGCCCTCGGCCTCCACCACCCTGATATGGTATCTGTCCCCGAAGAAATCAGCGTCCAGAACCCCTGGAAGATTTACTAAAAAGTCAGGGCCCTTAATGTCTGCAATCAGCTCCAGTATTTTATAGGCAAAATTTCTTTTAAGGCTGACGGGAGAATCCACCGCTACCAGTGCACCCTCATTTATGATGGCCACCTTTTTACACAACTCGGCCTCGTCCATGTACGATGTGGATACCAGTATGGTTACACCTTCTGTGTTCAATTGGTAAAGAATTTTCCAGAATTCTTTCCTTGACTCCGGGTCCACCCCGAAGGTGGGCTCATCAAGTATAATTAGGTCTGGCCTGGAAAGAAGCGCACAGGTCAGGGCCAGTTTCTGCTTCATCCCCCCGGAGAGGTTTTCTGCAAGTCTTGATTTAAATTCCGTAAGGTTGGTGATTTCCAATAGCTCAGCGGCCCTTTGCCCGATTTTGTATTTATTTAAATCGTACATTCGACCAAAAAAATTGATATTCTCCATCACCGTCAAATCACCATAAAGGCTAAACCTTTGGGGCATATAACCAATGTCGGACTTTGCCCCCTCCTTGTTTTGGCCGGGATTGCCCAAAAGTTTTACAGTCCCCTCTGTGGGTGTAATCAGCCCGCACAGCATTCGGATCAGGGTTGTTTTTCCAGCCCCGTCAGGACCAACAAGGCCGAATATTTCTCCCTTGTCCACCATCATTGTTATGTTGTTTACTGCTGTTATCCCGCCAAATTTTTTTGTCAGCCCCTGGGTTTGTATCATTAAATAGCACCAGCCTTTAAAAATAGCTATTAGTTACAAGCTAAAAAACTGTTATTGGTCGGCAATAACCACATCCGCCGGCATTCCCGGCTTAAAAATTCCGTTTGCGTTATCAATTTTTACCTTTACAGCATATACAATGTTGGTTCGCTCCTGCCTTGTCTGAATGCTTTTAGGGGTAAACTCGCCCTTAGAGGAAATTTCTATAATTGTTCCACTGAAATAATTTGTCATGCCGCTAACGGTAAAACTTACCTGCTGGCCCAGTTTTATGTGGGGGAGATCATCGGTGGACACGTAGGTCCTTATCCACATTTCGTTTAAGTTGGCCACCGTCACTATATGGGCGCCCGCAGGTACGAATTCTCCCGGCTCGTAATTCCTTGTGACTACAGTGCCGTCGATGGGGCTGTTTATAACAGTGTCGTCCAGCATTACTTCCGAAGCCTTGAGTACCGCCTTGTTCCTTTCCAGCTCTATTCCGGCTGCCCTGACCTGATCCGGGCGACTGCCGGATTCTATAAGGCTCAGCCTGGAACGTGCCGAGTCCAACTGATTTTTAGACAGCTTAAAGGTGGTTTCAGCCTTTTCCAGTTCAGTTTCTGGCATGGCTCCGCTCTTATGGAGGGTCAGTGACCTCTGATAATCAGCGTTTGCCTTGTCGTGGCCAACCTGGGCGGTGCTTACAGCTGACCGGGCATCACTGATTTCCTGTTCCCTTGCCCCCGACAACAGATCGGAAAGCTGGGCCTCAGCCTTTTGAACCGACAGGGAATCTCTTACTTTCTGTGCAACCAGATCATTACGGCTAATCCTGGCAACGAGCTGATTTTTTACAACAGTATCACCCTGTTTGGCCGAAACAAATTCCAGTGACCCGGGTACCCTGGCAGTCAGGTTCACCTCGGTGGCCTCAATGGTGCCGCTGACCTGGATGCCCCCCGGCTTATCGGAGGAGTATCTGGTATAGCCCCAATAAGATGCGGATATCACCATAGCCAGAAATACCAATCCCAATATTCTCTTCTTCACAGCCATACCCCCGACAAATTCATTATGTTTCAGGTAAACTAAATATACATAGACAGTTTACCTGGTTTCATAATAGCACTGTTGTTAACTGGTTACAATAAGAAAATTTCTGGTCAATAAAAAAACTACCTGCCGCGGTATGCAGCAGGTAGTTTTCAGTTGTGTAGTCAATTGTCCTGTTTTTTATCGTCCTGTTGTTTTTTATTATCCTCTTCCACCAGGACACGTCTCAGTATTTTGCCAACCATTGTTTTGGGAAGATCGGTCTTGAATTCTATAATCTTGGGCACCTTGTAGGGGGCCAGACGCTCCTTGCAGAAGTCTGCTATTTCTTTATCAGTGGCGGTTTGATCAGCTTTTAGAACTATGTAGGCCTTCACGGTTTCTCCGCGGTAGGGGTCAGACACTCCGGCCACTGCTACTTCCATTACCTTGGGATGCTCGTATAGTACCTCCTCAACCTCCCTGGGATAGATGTTATAGCCCCCGGCAATAATCAGGTCTTTTTTACGGTCTACAATGAATGTCATTCCTCTTTGGTCCATGCGGCCGATGTCACCTGTGTAGAACCATCCATTCCTGATTACCTTCTCATTTTCTTCGGGCTTATTCCAGTATCCCTTCATTACCTGAGGACCCTTGACGCAGATTTCTCCCACTTCTCCTAAAGGCATTTCTGTTTCTCCGGTTTCAGAGTCCATTATTTTGCAAAGGGTATCCGGAACCGGCAGTCCAATGGCCCCTTCAGCCTTGGAGTCCAACCGGTTGGCATGGGTCATGGGGGAGGTTTCACTTAGCCCGTAACCCTCCACCAGACGGGAACCGGTAATCTCCTGGAATTTTAACTGAACCTCCAGAGGCAGGGGGGCGCCTCCGCTGAGGCAGACCCTGAGGGATGAGATGTCATAGTTCTTCAGGTCGGGTGTAGATATAATGGCAACATAAATGGTGGGAGTCCCCGGGAAAACAGTCACTTTATATTTTTGAATCTGCTCCAGCAGCATTTTTAAATCGAAGCGGGGGATAAGCACCATGGTTGCTGCCGCGTAAATTCCCGCGTTCATGCAAACAGTCAGTCCGAAGGAGTGGAAGAAGGGAAGCACGCACATATAGGTTTCTCCGGCCTCCTTTGACTCGATGTCCCACTCATCAAGCTGCATTACATTGGCCAGCAGGTTTCGGTGGGTGAGCATGGCGCCTTTGGAAAGGCCGGTGGTGCCTCCGGTGTACTGGAGTACAGCAATGTCGCCTGATTTTACATCGACTTCAGGAGGTTCGGGCGGAGCGCTGTCGATAAGTGTTTTAAGGCTTAAAACACCGCTTCCGGCTGGCAGTTCTACCCATTGTCCGTCCTTTTTCGCTTTGAAGGGGTATAGCAGGTTCTTGGGAAAGGGAAGATAGTCCTTAATACTGGTGGCTATCAGTTTTTTAACAGGCGTCTGGGGCGCCACCTTCAGTACCTTTGGAGCCAGTAAGTCAAGAAAGATAAGTGTTTCAGCCCCACAATCCTTTAGTTGGTGGGTCAGTTCCCTTTCGGTGTACATTGGATTAATCCCTACAGCCACAGCCCCCAGTCTTAAGACAGCATAAAAGGAGATTACCTTCTGGGGCATGTTGGGGAGCATCAGCCCTACCCGATCGCCCTTTTTTATACCACGGTCGCTCAGTGCCCTGGCCAGCCGGTCCACCTGGTTTTTAAGCCGTTCATAGGTGAGCTTGCCTCCCATAAAAATGGTGGCCGTCCGTTGTGGGTACTTCTGGGCACTTTGTTCCAGGTTGGAATAAAGGGAAACATCGGGGTATTCAAGTATGTGCCTTACTCCCTCAGGATACGAGTCAACCCAAAATGGTTTGTTCTCAGTCACCAAAATTCCTCCAATGTTAAAATTTACTTATAGAAATATTAACATTGCTTAGCGTAATATTCAATAAATTTTAATCTGTAAAACAAATCTATATTTTTTCGTCAATTTTCTATTAACCAAAGGTATTGGTCTTAGTTTTAGGTCAAGTTTGATGGCCGGTCGGGAGGATTTACAATGATTACATTGAATTAATATTGAATTAATGTAGATTGATATTTTATGCTGTGATTTACAATTTTGGGGGGAGGGATTTGGTTTTCCTGTTCTGCATTGAAAATTGGATTTATGAAAATCAATACCAGGAGGAGTAAGGGATGAAAAGATTTAGAATATTACCCGCGCTGGCGGCAGTTTTGATGATTTCGGCGGCTTTACTGATTTCCGGCTGCGGAAGCAAAAAAGAAGAACCGAAGGGTGCTGCCGCAGGCGCCGAGAAACTTAAAGTGGCATTTATGTATGTTGGCCCGGTGGGTGATGCAGGGTGGACCTACTCCCACGACGAGGGCAGAAAATATCTGGCAAAGGAGCTTCCTTATGTAAAAACAACCTTTGTTGAATCTGTCCCCGAGGGGGCTGACTCCGAGAGGGTGCTAACGCAGCTGGCCGAGCAGGGCAATAAGGTGATTTTCGCCACCAGCTTTGGCTATATGGACCCCACCATAAATGTTGCCAAAAAGTATCCTGATGTTGTCTTTATGCACTGTTCCGGGTTTAAGACCGACAAAAACGTCGGTACATACTTTGGACGCATATACCAGCCCCGTTACCTCACGGGGATAGCCGCGGGAAAAATGACCAAGAGCAATAAGATAGGTTACGTGGCCGCTTTCCCGATTCCCGAGGTGGTCAGGGGCATAAACGCTTTTACACTGGGTGTTCGATCGGTAAATCCTGCTGCCAAGGTAAAAGTAGTATGGACCAACACCTGGTACGATCCCGCCGCTGAAAAAGAGGCCGGAAAAACGCTTCTGGACGATGGAGCCGACGTTATAGCCCAGCATCAGGACACCCCCGGGCCGCAGCAGGCTGCAGAGGAAAAGGGTAAATACAGTATAGGCTACAACAGCGATATGAGCAAGTACGCTCCCAAGGCTGTTTTGACATCTGCCGTCTGGAACTGGGGCCCGTACTATGTCAATACGGTCAAGTCGGTTAAGGAGAAGACCTGGAAATCAGACCAGTACTGGGGTCCCCTCAGCGATAAGATTGTTGACCTGGCGCCCTTTGGCCCAATGGTACCGGAAGACGTTAAAAAGATTGTTGAGGATAAAAAACAACAACTTATGAAAAACAGTAATTGGGATGTATTTACCGGCCCCATCAAGGACCAGTCCGGAGCGGTGAAGGTGCCTGAGGGGCAAAGGATGTCCGACAAGGACATGCTTGGCCTTGATTGGTTTGTTGAGGGAGTGGAAGGAACCATGCCCAAGAAATAAACCTGGGTGGTTTCAGATTGTATAAAATAACCTGCAGAGGCCGCTGGCGGAATGACCGTCAGCGGTCGGTTTATGGGGGATTGTTAATCGTGAAGTTCTTCATTGAGATGCAAGGTATTACCAAGCGGTTTCCAGGAGTGCTGGCCAACGATAATGTTGATTTTTCGGTGGTGCCCGGTGAAATCCACGCTTTGCTTGGGGAGAACGGATCGGGCAAGAGTACTCTCATGTCTATACTGTCCGGGATGTACCGGCCTGACGGGGGAAAAATACAGGTGAGGGGTCGCGAGGTGACGCTTAAATCCCCCAGGGATGCTATAAAATGCGGCATCGGAATGGTGCACCAGCATTTCAAGCTGGTGGAAAAATTCACCGTGGTGGAGAATATCATACTTGGTGACGGTGGCACACCCTTTTTCTACAGTCGGGACAAACTCTCGGAAAAGGTATCCGATCTGGGCCGCAGCTTTGGCCTCAATGTCGATCCCCAGGCACGTATAAGCCAGATATCGGTGGGGGAAAGACAGAGGGTGGAGATACTGAAAATGCTTTACCGGGGGTCCGACCTGCTCATTATGGACGAGCCCACCGCCGTGCTGACTCCACAGGAATCCGAGGAGCTTTTTGAGAATCTTAAAAAATTTGCCGCTTCCGGGCGATCGGTAATACTTATCACCCATAAGCTGAACGAAGTGCTTTCAGCCGCCAACCGGGTCACCGTATTGCGGGGAGGAAGGGTGGCGGCAGTTCTGGGCAGGGATGAAATTACCGAAAGAAAACTGGCCCGCCTGATGGTGGGCAGGGATGTGGCTCCGGCCCGCAAAGAGGACGGGGATCCTCCCGGGGATACAGTTCTGGAACTCAGGGGAATTGGGGCCATGAAGGATGTGGGCGGTGAGGCGTTAAAAAAGGTGTCTTTTTCGGTAAGCAAAGGGGAAATATTTGGCATCGCCGGGGTGGCCGGAAACGGTCAGAAGGAGCTGGCCGAGGCTATAGCCGGCCTGAGGTGGGTGCACAGCGGGAAAATCATGATAAGCGGTGTCAATGTAACCAACAATTCACCCAGATCAATAGCTGATCTGGGGGTCAGTTATGTTCCGGAGGACCGGCTGGGAACCGGACTGGTTCCGGGCCTGGGGGTAGTGGACAACATTATTCTAAAAAATTACCGCAAACCGGATCACTCAGGCAGGTGGCTTATCAATTACCGCAGCGCCAGCCAGGAAGCCAGGAGGCTGGTTGAGGATTTCGACATCAAGGTGGCCGACCTTAAGTCTCCCGTGGTCATGCTCTCGGGAGGCAACCTGCAGCGACTGCTGCTGGCCAGGGAGATTTCCACCAGGCCTACGCTTATGGTGGTGGTTTATCCGGTAAGGGGGCTGGATGTTGGGGCTGCCGAGGCCGTACACGGCCTGCTGTTGGAGCTTCGCCGCAAGGGGACGGCGGTGCTGCTGGTTTCCGAGGACCTTGATGAAATATTCAAGCTGTGCGACCGGGTGGGTGTCATGTTTGAGGGTTCAATCGTAGGGATACTGCCCGGAGGCTGCAATGTCAAACCGGAAGATATAGGTCTTTTAATGATGGGGGCGTCTGGTGCGGAGGTAGAGGCATGAAAGCTTTAACAAAAACTTTTTATCTGGAAAGAAGACTATCTCCGCCGGCGGTCTGGGTTATTATAACTCCCTTGGTGTCGGTTTTACTATCGCTGGTGCTGGGAGGATTATTCCTGGCCGTCAACGGACATGATCCCTGGGAGATTTATCTTCTGATGTTTTCTGGCGCCTTTGGTTCGGCTTACGGTCTTTCCGAGACAATTGTCAAGGCTATACCCATAGCGCTGTGTGCCCTGGGTGTTTCCATTGCCTTCAGAATGCAGCTGTGGAATATTGGCGCCGAGGGTCAGCTTTATATGGGAGCCTTTGCCGCCAGCTGGGTTCCTCTGACTTTTCCCGGCCTGCCTGCCTACATTATGATACCGGCAATGATAATAATGGGAATGGCGGCCGGTGGTGTGTGGGCGGTATTTACCGCCATACCCAGGGCTTACCTGGGGGTTAACGAGGTTATTACCACACTGATGCTGAACTATGTGGCCATACTGTGGGTGGATTATCTGGTTTACGGCCCGTGGAGAGACCCGAACGGATTCAACTTTCCTCTAAGCGCCCCCTTTGCCGAAGCCGCCAGACTAAGCACGCTGGGTGGCTCCAGGGTACACAGCGGTATTCTGTTGGCGCTGCTGATTGCTGTAATATTGTATGTTGTTATGTACCGCAGCAGGTGGGGTTTCGAAATCAGGGTCATCGGAGAGAGTACGGCGGCCGCAAGGTATGCTGGAATGGATATTTGTCGAAACATACTCCTGGTCATGCTTTTCAGCGGAGCCATCAGCGGCCTTGCCGGGATGACCGAGGTCAGCGGCATCACTGGAAGGCTGCAGCCCGGGCTCAGCCCGGGTTATGGTTACACTGCCATAATAGTGGCCTGGCTCAGCAAGCTTAATCCCTTTGCGATTATATTGGTGGCTGTGCTTTTCGGAGGTCTGCAGGTGGGGGGCTATCTGGTACAGACCGTTGGCGTTCCGGCGTCGGTTGCTACAATGCTCCAGGGTGCAATATTGTTCTTCGTTCTGGGAGGAGATATTTTCAGTAAATTCAGGATCAGGATGGCAGAAAGGGGGGTGGCCCGGTGAGCCAGGGAAGCGAAACAAGTGTTCTTATATTAATACTGGCCACGGCGGTCACAGCTGGGACACCCATACTATATGCCGCCCTGGGTGAGTTGCTGGCCGAAAGGTCCGGGGTAATCAACCTGGGTGTTGAGGGAATGATGCTGATTGGAGCAGTCAGCGGCTTCATCGCCGCGGTGCATTTCAGAAACCCCTGGGCCGGGGTGGCCGCCTCCATGTTGGCAGGTGGGATGGTGGCATCAATACACGCATTCCTTACCATTACCCTCAGATCGAACCAGGTGGTTAGTGGACTGGCCCTTACCATATTTGGGGCAGGGCTAAGCGGCTACCTGGGGAAAAATTATATCGGCGTGCCGGTGCCGGTGCCCTTTTCCTCTAAACCGCTGGCGATGCTGAGTGATATACCGGTAATAGGACCCATCTTTTTTAATCATGATCCCCTGGTGTATCTTACCTATTTACTGGTTCCGGCATTGTGGATATACATTTACAGGACGAGGCCCGGGCTTCACCTGAGGGCCATAGGTGAGAACCCGTCGGCCTCAGACTCTCTGGGTGTTCAGGTTTTTCTTTCAAGGTACCTGTACGTCATAGCAGGAGGTATGCTGGCAGGGCTGGGAGGGGCCTACCTTTCCCTGGTATATGCGCCTTCATGGCTGGAAAACATGACTGCCGGCAGGGGATGGATAGCGGTGGCACTGGTTATTTTCGCCCTCTGGAACCCTGCAAGGGCAATGGTTGGATCGTATGTTTTTGGTGGAATAGTTGCCATTGGTTTCAGACTGCAGGTTATGGGGGTGCTGATTCCTTCTTTCTTTCTAAAGATGCTGCCCTATATTTTTACCATCCTGGTGCTGATTATTATTTTAGGCCGCAACAAGGCCGCCCGCTCAGGTACTCCCGGTGCGCTGGGCATACCCTTTGACCGGGAGGCAAGATGAATTGAAAATAGCTGTAAGCGGTAAGCTGTAAGCTATAAGCTTTATTAAACCACAGAGGGCTTGGAGAGGAATACTCTGTCCTTTAATAAACCGGAGAGTGTTTTATGCAGAAATTAAAGCAAAAGATACTAAGTGAAGGACGGGTTATAGGTAACTCCGTATTGAAAGTGGACTCGTTCTTAAACCATCAGATAGACCCTAAGTTTATGTTGGAAATGGGAAATGAACTGGCCGCCAGATTTGCCGGGGAAGGTATAACACGGATTCTTACAGTGGAAGCCTCGGGCATTGCAGTGGCCCTGACCACTGGACTGTCCCTGGGAGTGCCCGTGGTTTTTGCCAAAAAAGGCAGGGCATCAACCCAGAACAATAATATTTACTCTGCCCGCATATACTCCTTCACAAGACAGGAGGCCGTTGATATTTTTGTTTCGGATAAATTTCTGGGACCCCGGGACACTGTACTCATTGTGGACGATTTTTTAGCCCATGGTGAGGCGTTGCGCGGATTGCTGGAACTAGTGGACCGGGCCGGAGCCAGACTGGCCGGGGCCGGTATAGTTATAGAAAAAGTATTTCAGGGCGGAGGGGCAGCCCTTAGGGAAAGGGGCGTAAGGATAGAGTCCCTGGCTGCCATAAAAAGTATGTCGGAGGAATGTGTGGAATTTATTTAAGCTATAAGCTGTAAGCTATAAGCGTTAAGCTTTATTAAACACAGAGGTTATAACAAAATTAATGGCTGTATACTGGAGGCAAGGGTATTAGGTTTTAGGTATTAGGTTTTGGGTAATAGGCTGCAACCCATACCTATAACTTACAACTTGCAACCAATAGCTTACAGCTTACAGCTTATAGCTTAAAGCTTATATAATCACTGCTTATGCCTGATTCCATGCTTTTTTAGCCTGTCATAAAGCTTGGTTCTGCTTACCCCAAGTATCTCAGCAGCCCTGGACCGGTTGCCGCCGGCATCTTCCAGTGCCCTTGTGACCAGTTCCTTCTCCTTGGAGGCAATACTGCTGTTCATGTTTAATCCTGTTTTCTGGGTTTCAGTTTCATGCTTTTTGTGACCGTGGCTCTGCAGGTATTCCGGAAGGTGGGAGGGATTGATATTACCAACGGTTACCATGTTAAGGGCTCTCTCCACCACATTTTCCAATTCCCGGACATTTCCAGGCCACCAATGGTTTGTCAGTATTTCCATGGCCTTGGGACTTACTCCACGGACCCGGCAGCCCAGAATGCGGTTATATTTTGTTATCAGGTGAGTAATCAGGGGGTAAATATCCCCTTTCCTTTCCCTTAAAGAGGGGATGAGGATGGCAATTACATTTAGGCGATAGTACAAATCCTCCCTGAATTTTCCCTCCTCCATCAGCTTTTCAATATCCCTGTTGGTGGCAGCAATTATTCTCACATCCACCCGCAGTGTTTTGATCCCTCCGACCCTCTCGAACTCTTTTTCCTGTAAAACTCTCAATAGTTTTGACTGAAGCTGAAGGGACATATCTCCTATTTCATCCAAAAACAGGGTACCCATATGGGCCAGCTCAAATTTACCGGGCTTCCCGGACTTTTTGGCCCCGGTAAAAGCTCCTTCTTCATATCCGAAAAATTCTGTTTCCAGAAGGTTATCCGGCATGGCAGCACAGTTAACCCTTATAAATAGACCGGTCCTTCCGGAATGGTTGTGTATTGCCGAAGCAAATAATTCCTTACCGGTACCGCTTTCACCCAGGAGGAGAATGCTGGACAGGCTGCGGGAAGTCTGGCCGGCCAATTTTTTCACAGTAATCATCTGGGGGCTGGTGCCAACTATATCGTCGAATCTTATGCCGGTGTGGGTTACCCTGGAAAGTTCATCACGGTAGTAGGAAATCTGGTTTTCCAGTGTTTCCAGTCTTTTAACCATATCAGGCAGTCTGTCCAGCCCTTTGAAGGTTATTTTTGCCACCGCCCCCAGTACCTGATCCCCCTGCTGTATGGGGAGCCTGGTAACAATACACCTTTTGCCCCGTATTGTTTTAACATCACCTTCATCGGTAGCACCTGTGGCGATTATACCCTCCATATCAAGCTCCGGCAGAATCTCCCCCACTTTCCGGTTCATCAGTTGATCAGCCCGGGTATCAAGAAACTCCTGCATAGTCCTGTTTACTGTGGTTATAACGCCCTGGGAATTTACCGTTAACAGGCCGTCATAAGCTATATCCAGCACCGTGGCCAGGGTCCTCTGCACCTCCTGGACACTTTCGAATTCATGGGCCAGTTTTTCGTATTCTGTCAGGTCATGTAGTACCGCAATGGCTCCACCGGGCTCTCCTTTACTGTATACAGGCAGATACTTGGCCAGTATTCCCGGGAGACCTCCTATTCTGTGCCAGTTTTTTACACTGCCGTCATACATTACCTTGTCCAATCTGACATGAGGCAGTACATCCACCACAAATTTGCCCAGCACATCCCGGGCCTTGATCTTCAGGATATTTTCGGCCGCCTGGTTGATTACCGTGATTATGCTTCTTCTATTTACAGCCAGAACACCATTTTCAAGGGCATCCAGAAGGGATCCCAGTTCCTTGGCCTGTCTGTCGCTGCGGGATTTTAAATTTTCAATAACACTCATTTTGGTTACCATACCCCAGGGATTATTCTGGTTGTCTGTAACCACCACCTGTCCCAGCTCCATTTTTTGCATGTAGCTGTATACCTGGCCAAAATTCATTTCTTCATCTACGCTCAGGGCTGGCCTGGCGTACAAACCCTCAATAGCAGAATCCAGTTGGTGGCCTCCCAGGAGAGCCCTATAAAGATTGTGCTTGGTCATTACGCCGATGACTTTGTTATCCTCGCCCACAACAGGCACCGCGTCCAGCCTGGTTCGGGAAAAGGTGGACACCACCTCCCCCAGGGAGTTGGAAGGCCTGAGAAAAACACCCTTGTGGTATGAGATTGATCTGGCCTTAGCGCCCAATACACGAACCTCCCTATCTGTTTGACTAGATTTTAACACAATTGTTCTTATTTTAAGACAGTTTTTCAAATATTAAATATTGTTAAATCTAAAACCATCTGTGTTTTTTTA
>Ga0209347_1002220_pt1 | contig 26512 bp, 21 predicted proteins | sample AutmiccommuBRH23_FD_187382 | JGI IMG/M metagenome (GOLD analysis project Ga0209347, IMG submission 187382) | Deep subsurface microbial communities from Mt. Terri, Switzerland - Autotrophic microbial communities BRH/23 (SPAdes) (version 2) | ecosystem: Environmental > Aquatic > Deep subsurface >...
GATGGCGAGACCGGCCTTTTTCCCGGTGTTCCGAATGGCTTGCAGCGTTCTGTGAATGTGCGGGCCGGCCTCGACATGCGCGGTGATGACATCGGCACCCGCCGCCGCGAAAGCCTCGATATAGGGGTCCACCGGCGCGATCATCAGATGCACGTCCATCACGCCCTTGATATGCGGCCGGATGGCGGCGCAGGTCGCGGGGCCGAAGGTGATGTTCGGCACGAAATGGCCGTCCATCACATCGACATGCACCCAATCGGCGCCCTCAGCCTCGATGGCCCGGCACTCCGCGCCGAAGTTGGCGAAATCGGCAGAGAGGATCGACGGGGCGATCTTGATGCGGCGGTCGAAGGGGACGGGGACGGGGAAAGGCATCGGCAGCTTCCTTCCAGAGGGTTGCCCGCGGCGGGCTTGGGCAGTGCTTTAGCGTGCAGGCGCGCGCCGGTCCAGTGCAGGAGCTTCGGAGGATGGGCGCGCGCTCGCAGATTACATGAGGTTCTCCGTCCAACGCTATGCTTTCATGGGGGAAAGCACCAGGACGCGTTGAGATCCGATAGCGGCGGAGCGTGGTTCACGGCCGCCGGCTTAGCCATTTATATTACATAATACAGATTATCGGCAGAACGGACACCTGAAGGGAACATTCTAAACTGGGTTGCGACATTTCCCCTATCTTGCTGGAAAGCAAGGAGGACAAAGGATGGCGCACAGAGAGCTTGAGCTGAGGGAGCGGCGCAAGATCGGGGACATGCTTCGTGTGAAGGTGCCGGTCGATGAGATCGCGCTCGCCCTCGGGAGGCATCGCTCCACGATCTATCGCGAGATCGGGCGCAACCGGTTTGTCGATCAGGAGCTGCCACATCTGAACGGCTATTGGGGCGTGGTGGCGCAGAACAAGGCCATGGCGCGACGTGCGCGTCGGCGCAAGCTGATCCGGCTGCCCGGATTGCTGGACGCTGTTATTGACCGCCTGAAGGCCGGATGGTCCCCTGAACAGATCGCGGGTCGGCTGCGCTGTGAAGGCCAGTCCTTGACCGTCAGCCACGAGACGATCTACGCCCACGTGTACAGCCGCGAAGGACGGGCGGCCGAGTTGGCGCGCTACCTGCCCGACCGGCGGCGGCAGCGCAGAGCTCGCCATGCCCGGCGCCCCCAAGGCCTTGTATTTCCTCCCGAACGCGCAATCCGGAACCGCCCCGCATGGGTCCAGGAGCGTAGCGTGTTTGGCGATTGGGAGGGTGATCTCATGATCTTCCGGCGGGAGCATGGGCTGGCCAACGTCATCTTCCGGCGGGAGCATGGGCTGGCCAACGTCGCGTCCCTGGTTGAACGCAAGACGCGCTACGCCGTCCTGTTCCGCAACAACGACCGCAGCACCAGGCATCTGATGGACCGGCTGATGACCGCCATCGCCTCCCTGCCCCAGGCCGCGCGGCGATCCATTACCTTCGACCGCGGCATCGAGTTCTCTGGCTGGCGGCGTCTCCAGCAGGAGATCGGAACCGAGGCCTGGTTCTGTGACCCGCAGGCGCCCTGGCAAAAGGGATCCGTCGAGAACCTCAACAAACGAGCGCGCCGCTATCTGCCCCGGGAGACAATCGTGGCGGAGATTTCAGATCGGTCGATGGCGGCGATCAGCGCACGCCTCAACTCTACCCCACGCAAGTGCCTCGGATGGCAAACACCCACCGAAGCCTTCCGGACAGAAATCATCAACCTGAGGTAGCGGACCCTGTCGCAACGACGCTTGAATCCATAAAAATCCAAACGGCAGCACACCCCCTCACTCCTCCAGCAGATCCTCGAACCGGGCATCCGTCAGCGTCTCCAGAAACGCCACCAGCGCATCCACCCGCTTGTCGTCGAGCGCCGGGCCATGCTCCAGCTCCAGCAGCGACAGGTTCTCGGGCACTTCTGCCGGCTCCCACTCCACGCCGGTTTCCGGGTTCACCAACCGCGCCGCGTCGCGGGTGTTATACTTGTTGTAGAACAGCACGACAGTGCGCAGGTCTTCAAAGACGCCGTTGTGCATGTATGGGCCGGTCACCGCGACATTGCGCAGCGTCGGCACCTTGAAGCGGCCTGCAGCCCCAGGCTCCGCCACGGCCGGGTTCAGCGCGAGCCCAAGGTCCGGCACCGTGACGCCATTGACCTTGCGCGCCGCGCCATTGGCTGGCACGCCGATATTGTGGAACTCGTAATTGCTGAAGGTCTCGTCCGCCGCCACCGGGCTTTGCCGCAGCTGGTGGCACTGGTTGCAATTGGTGAACTGGTCCGAGAAGAACAGCACCCGCCCCAGCTCTTCCTCGCGGGTCATCTTGTACTCGCCGCGCAGCCAGCGGTCGTACTTGGAATCGAACGGCGCGAACTCCTCGGTGAACTGATAGGCCGCCAGCGCCGCGCCCATCGCGGCATAAGCGGCCTCTTCATCGGCGAAGATCCCAGGCCCATAGATCGCCTCGAAAGCGCTGCGGTAGTCGGGCTCGGCCGCCAGCCGCGCCACGACATCGGCGCTGCCGGGCATTCCCATCTCGATGGGGTTCAGCGGCGGGCCGCCCGCCTGTTCCGCCAGATCCTTCGCGCGCCCGTCCCAGAACTGGCCGCCGACCAGAGTGCCATCGGCAAGCCGCCCAAATGTCGGGCTGAACCGGGCGTAGCCTATGGCCGGCGCGTTGCGGTCGCCAAGCGAAGCGCCATCGTCACCAAGGCTCACGGCATGGCCGGCGACGGTTTCCCGCGGATCGGCATGGCCGGCGGCAGGGTCATGGCAGGTCGCGCAAGACTGGCTACGGTTCAGCGACAGGATCGGGTCGAAGAACAGCGCCTGGCCAAGGGCTTCGGCTGTCGGGAAGGCGATGTTCTCGCCCTGCCCCGCGCGCAGGCCCCCGGCCAGCGGCAGCGCCAAAAGACCCGCCGCGCCAAGGGCAACGAGCCTCTTTCCCAGCGGGGTTCGTGATCCAGACTGCACCATATCAGACATCTCCGAACCGCAGCTTTGCGGCACGGAAGCTATCTCTACTCTTTCAGTCAGACTTTCAAGCGCCGCGCTGTCGCAGCCAAGCGCGTCAATTCTCGGGCAGGATCACCGAGAAGCGGCTGCCCTGCCCCTTGGCGCTGTCGATCTTCAGCTTGCCGCGATGGCGGTTGATGATGTGCTTGACGATGGCAAGGCCAAGCCCGGTGCCGCCCTTTTCGCGACTGCGATGGGCATCGACGCGGTAGAAGCGTTCGGTCAGCCGCGGCAGATGCACCTGGTCGATCCCGTCGCCGCGGTCGATCACGTCAAAGCGCACGGCGGGACCACGCAGCCCGATCTCTCGCGGCTCGCGGGTGATCTCGACGGTGACCTTCTTGCCAGATCCGCCATATTTCACAGCATTTTCAATGAGGTTGGAGAAGACCTGCGCCATCTGGTCGGGATCGGCCAGCAGATGGATCGGCGACTCGGCGCCCTTCAGCTCGATCTCGACCTGTGCCGCCTCGGCCACCGGCTTCAGCGCCGTGATGGCCGAGCGGACGATGCCGGCCATGTCCACCCGCTCGCCCGGGCGCATCCGTTCCTCGGCCTCGACCCGGCTGAGGGACAGAAGTTCGCTCACCAGCCGGTTCATCCGCCCCGCCTCGCGCTCCATGATCGTCAGGAAGCGCTCGCGCGCCACCGCATCGTCCTTGGCGGCGCCCTTCAGGGTTTCGATGAACCCCAGCAGCGCGGTCAGCGGGGTGCGCAGCTCGTGGCTGACATTGGCCACGAAATCGCGGCGCATCTCTTCGGCCTTCTCCAGCTCGGTCACATCCTCAAAGGCGATCAGCGCGCCCCGATCCGGGCCATCTGTGACCGGCGAGGTCATGATCCGATAGGAGGCGTCCTGCGCGCCGGTGATCAGGAACCGCGCCCGGTTGATGGAATCGTCGCGCAGCGTCGCCTCCAGTGCATCCAGCAGCGCCGGCTGGCGGATGACGGTCAGCACCTGCCGCCCCTCCAGTTCGGCCCCGAAGATCGCGTGGGCCCCGGCATTGGCGGCCTTGATCCGCTGGTCATTGCCGACGATCATCAGCGGCAGCGGCACAGCGGCCAGCATGGATTTGACAAGTTCGGAATTCATGCTGTCCCCTCACGCCCGGATAAGGCGAGTTCTCCTGACTTGTCAGATGTTTGTGACGGCAATGTAACGCGATATCTGTAAAACGCCGCGCAAGGCCTCAGACCTCTTTCAGCCCCGCCCGGAACCGCGCCGCATTCTCCCGGTAGCGCTCCGCCGATCCTAGAAGCGCCGCTTGTCCCGCCGCGTCCAGAATCCGCACCACCTTGCCCGGCGCGCCCATGACAAGGCTGCCATCGGGGATTTCCTTGCCTTCGGTCACCAGCGCCCCCGCTCCGATCAGGCAACCGCGGCCGATCCTGGCGCCGTTCAGCACGGTGGCGCCCATGCCGATCAGGGTAACCTCGCCGATGGTGCAGCCATGCAGCATCGCCTTGTGGCCGATGGTGCAATTCGCGCCGATGACCAGCGGCGAGCCCATATCGGTGTGGCAGACGACATTTTCCTGCACGTTCGATCCGGCACCAACGCGGATCTCCTCATTGTCGCCGCGCAGGACGGCGCCAAACCAGACGCTGGCCCCGGCCTCCAGCACCACCTTGCCCATCAGATAGGCGCCGGGGGCGACCCAGGCATCCTCGGCAATCTCGGGGGCGATCCCGTCAAGGGCGTAGATCATGGCTCAGGTCTCCGTCTCAAATTCGGCATTCAGCCCGCGCACGAATTCCGTCAGCCAGGGCTGGCGGTCGCGGCGCAGGCGCTCGGCCGCGAGGATTCCGCACAGATCCGCCTCGGTCTCGTCGATGTCGCGGTTGACCAGCACGTAATCATACTCGCTCCAGCGGCTGATCTCTCCCAGCGATTTCTGCATCCGGCCCGCGATCACCTCATCGCTGTCCTGCGCGCGGCCGCGCAGCCGGCTTTCCAGCTCGGCCATCGAGGGCGGCAGGATGAAGACCGACACCACCTCTCTGCCAAGACCGGAAGAGCGGATCTGCTGGCCGCCCTGCCAGTCGACGTCGAACAGCGTGTCGCGGCCCTCGGCCATCGCCCGGTCGACCGGGCCGCGCGGGCTGCCGTAGAAATTGCCGAACACCTCGGCATGTTCCAGCATCTCGCCGGCCGAGACCATTGCCTGAAACTCCTCGGGCGAGCGGAAATAGTAGTCGCGCCCGTCGACCTCACCCGGCCGCGGGGGGCGCGTGGTGGCCGAAACCGAGAATTGCAGCGATGGGTCGCGCGCCATCAGCCGCTTCGACAACGTCGACTTCCCCGCACCCGAAGGCGAGGACAGGATCAGCAGCAGCCCCTTGCGGCGGGTATCGGCGGTCATGGGCGCGTTCCTATTCGACGTTCTGAACCTGCTCGCGGATCTGGTCGATGACGTGCTTGAGGTCAAGTCCGATCCCGGTCAGCGCAGGGTTTCCGGCCTTGGCGCAGAGGGTGTTGGCCTCGCGCATGAACTCCTGGATCAGGAAGTCGAACTTGCGGCCCACCGGGCCCGGGGCGGCCAGCAGCGCGCGTGCGGCCAGAACATGCGCGTCGAGCCGGTCCAGCTCTTCCGTGACATCCGATTTCACCGCCAGCAGCGCCAGTTCCTGCGCGACGCGGGCCGGGTCGGCGCAGATCTCGGCGGTCATCACACGCGCCAGCGCCGCGCGCAGGTTGTTGGCGGCCTGATCGCGCCGCGCCTCGGCGGCACTGCGCGCCTCGGCGGCCAGCGTTGCCACACGGTCCAGCTGGCCGCCGATCAGGCTGGCCAGCGCCGCGCCTTCGGCGGCACGCATCGCGTCGAAGGCGTCGATCAGCGGCTCGATATCCGCCAGCAGCGCCGCCAGCAGCGCGGCGCTGTCCGGCGCCTCGGCCTCGGCGCCCTGCTCCAGCACGCCGCGCAGGGCGAGGATCTCGGCCGGGCTCACCGGCGTGGTTTGCAGCCCGTTGCCATGCGCCGCCGCATCGGCCTGTGCCAGCGCCGCCACGGCTGCGGCGAGGCCTGCAGCATTCACCCGCAGCGCCTCGCCCCCTGCCCCGCGCGACAGCCGCAGCGAGACCGAGACCGAGCCGCGGGCGATGCGCGCCCCGAGCCGCGCCCGCAGTGCCGGCTCCAGCCCCTCGATCCCCTCGGGCAGGCGCAGGCGCAGGTCGAGCCCCTTGCCGTTGACGGATCGCATTTCCCACAGCCAGGAGGGCAGCCCCTCGGCGCCGCCGCGCAGGGTGGCAAAGCCGGTCATCGAGCGCAGGGCCTCGTCAGGCTTCGAGTCAGGTGCGGGCTTAACCATTTAGGAACTTTCCGCGCCGAAACCGCGCATGGATGGGTATATTAACACTTGGGTAAGCATTCTGACCCACGGTTAACAAAGCATGAAGATCATCGCAACGCGGTGCAGGTGAGGTGGGCCATGGACAAGCGGTTTCAGGTGACGGCAGAGCTGCGCGGCTACTGGGAAGGGCTGCGCGGAGGTCGGGGCGTGCCGCTGCGATCTGCGGTCAACCCGCGGGGCATCGAACGGGCCCTGGAATATGCGTTCATCCTCGAGCGGATCGCGCCGTCCATCGCCCGGTTCCGGCTGGCCGGGATGCACCTCAGCGACCTGATGGGGATGGAGGTGCGGGGAATGCCGCTGACATCCTTCTTTACGCCCAAGTCGCGGCCGAGGGTCGCGACGCTGCTGGAGGCGGTGTTCCAGGGGCCCGAGATCACCGATCTGACGCTGGAGGGCGAAGGCGGCTTCGGTAAGCCGGTGCTGGCGGCCAAGCTGTTGATCCTGCCGCTGAAAAGCGATCTGGGCGATGTGACGCGGGCGCTTGGCTGTCTGGTCGCCGATGGCCAGATCGGCCGTACGCCGCGCCGGTTTGACATCATCTCTGCCGGCAACACGCGCATTCCCGGCGCCTCGACCCCGTTGGCAGAGCCGGCGCGCAGCAACGCCGGCTTTGCCGAAGCGTCACGCGCTTTTCAGGCGGCGCCGCAGCCCGCCCCCCAGATAGAGACCGATCTCGATGCCGCCACCCCCGAGCAGCGGCGCGCGATGCTGCGGCTTGTGCAGCCGGACTGACGCCGCTCAGGCGGTGCCAGGTTCCGCGCCCCGGCGCGCCGCGGTCACCCGCTGCCGCGTCGAGCGGTCGCGCCGCAGCTGTGCCGCGGGCAGCTCATGGCGCAGTTCGGGCGGGGCCGGCATCAACACTTCGGGCAGATCAGCCCAAAGCGAGACATAGATCTCGGGCTGGTCGGGATCGGCCCATAGATGCCGGGGCGACACCTCGACCACCCGGCAGCGGATCCGGTCTGCGCGGGCCAGGCAGGCAACAAGGCCCCGCGGCGCATAGGGCTCGATCCGGCCGAAGGGCAGCCAGGGTCGCCGGCCGAACAGCCCCGCCAGCCAGCCGCGCTTTTGCACCCGCGCCTCGATCTGGCCGCCGCCGGAGCCCTCGCCCACCAGTCGCACCTCGACGATGCGCCCCACCTCGATGTGTTCTCGGCGGCGCGAGGCCGGGATGTCGAGCACCCGCGCCTTGTGAGTCATCAACTGCAGCATTCGGGTCCCCTTCCCAGCTACGCCTCGACATCCTCACCTTTAGGTCGGGTGCGCGATCTTCGGAATGCGACGAAGGGACATATCGCACCAAGGGACGATGCCGGGGATGGCAAACGCGAAGGGCCGGGATCGCTCCCGGCCCTTTGGCAGTCAGTTGATGTCGCTCAGAACCCGGCGGCGCGGCGCAGGGCGCGGCGGTCGTTCAGCTCTTCGGCGACGAGGAACGCAAGCTCCAGCGCCTGGCTGGCATTCAGCCGCGGGTCGCAAGCGGTGTGATAGCGCGAGGACAGGTCCTCATCCGTCACCGCGCGCACGCCGCCGGTGCATTCGGTCACGTCCTTGCCGGTCATCTCGAAATGCACGCCGCCGGGGATGGTGCCCTCGGCCTTGTGGATGGCGAAGAACTCGCGCACCTCGCGCAGCACGCTTTCGAACGGCCGGGTCTTATAGCCAGAGGCCGCCTTGATGGTGTTGCCATGCATCGGATCGCAGGACCACACGACATTGGCGCCCTCGGATTGCACGGTCTGGATCAGCCGCGGCAGATGGTCGCCGACCTTGCCGGCGCCGAAGCGGGCGATCAGCGTCAGCCGGCCTGGCTCATTCGCCGGGTTCAGCTTGGCCATCAACACCTTGAGGTCCTCGGCGGTGGTGGTCGGCCCGCATTTCAGGCCGATGGGGTTCTGCACGCCGCGGCAGAACTCCACATGCGCGCCGTCCGGCTGCCGGGTGCGGTCGCCGATCCAGATCATGTGGCCCGATCCTGCGACCGGAACGCCGGTGGTGCTGTCGATCCGGCACAGCGCCTCTTCATATTCCAGCAGCAGCGCTTCGTGGCTGGTGTAGAACTCCACCGTGCCCAGCTGATGCGCGGTTTCCGAGGTGACGCCCGCCGCCGTCATGAAATCCATCGCGTCGGAAATCCGCTCGGCCACGGCGCGATAGCGCTGCGCCTCATCCTCGTCGGTGAAACCGGCGATCCAGCTTTGCACGCGGTGGATGTCGGCATAGCCGCCGGTGGAAAACGCGCGCAGCAGGTTCAGGCTGGCCGCGGCCTGGGTATAGGCCTGCAGCATCCGGCTGGGATCGGGGATCCGCGCCTCGGGCGTGAAGTCGAAGCCGTTGATGATGTCGCCGCGGTAGCTGGGAAGCTCCTGCCCGCCGGCCATTTCCGTCGGCGCGGAGCGCGGCTTGGCGAATTGCCCGGCCATGCGGCCGACCTTCACCACCGGCAGCTTGGCGCCCCAGGTCAGCACGATCGCCATCTGCAGCATCACCTTGAAGGTGTCGCGGATGTTGTCGGCCGAGAACTCGGCGAAGCTCTCGGCACAGTCGCCGCCCTGCAGCAGGAAGGCGCGCCCTGCCCCGACCTCGGCCAGCGTCGCCTTCAGCTTGCGCGCCTCGCCGGCAAAGACCAGCGGCGGATAGGCGGCCAGTTGCGCCTCGACGGCCTGCAGCGCGCCCTGGTCCGGATAGTCCGGCATCTGCACGCGCGGCTTTGCACGCCAGTCGGATTTGGTCCAAGCCTTGCTCATCGGTCTTCTCCCGCCTTTAGCGATAACGCCCGGGCTTATAGCGCGCATGGGCCCCGGTGCAAACCCCATGCACAATCTGCACAGATTATGCACAGCAGAGGGCAGCGCCCGTCCGCCGGGTGGGCGAGCACCAGAAGTTCTAGGCGCTTTATGGGTCCCAATACCCCCCCGAATTTCTAGGGGCTGACGTTGAAAGCGCCCGCCCGAGGGGGCGGACGGGCGCTGCCCGGCGGCGCCAAGGCGCCTTGATTCCGGTCAAGGAGAAGGGACGCCAACCAAATCGCCCCGCACAGCTTCTGCGCCCCTCCCCAAAACGCCCCTTGAACGGCGCTGTGTTCCCTGATTGTCTGCGTCAAAACGACATATACGGGTCGCAAAATGCGCGCACGCCTTCCGGGCACCTTTCACGGCACCCAACACGGAACCTCGGCGGCCGCCCCCGCCCTGCCCCTGCCCGCCACCGCCCGCGGCCGCGAGGCGGGATCGCTGTCGCAAAAGCCCGCCCCCCGCGGCGGCCGCGACAAGGCCGATCCGGTGCGCACAAGGCGCTTCGTCTTCCTGCTGCTGGAGCGTTTCACCATGCTCTCCTTCGCCGGGGCCATCGAGCCCCTGCGCATCGCCAACCGCGTGTCGGGCCAGCCGCTCTACACTTGGAAGCTGGCGGGCGAAGGCGGGCATGAGGCGGTCTGTTCCAACGGCGCCGCCTTCCGGCTGGACATGGGCCTCGATGAGATCGACCGCGAGGATACCGTGCTGGTCTGCGGCGGCATCGACGTCGCCGAGGCGACCACCCGCCCGATCCTGAACTGGCTGCGGCGCGAGGCGCGGCGCGGGGCCAGCATCGGGGGGCTTTGCACGGGGGCCTGGGCGGTGGCGAAGGCGGGCCTCTTGGACGGGCGCCGCGCCACGATCCATTGGGAGAACCAGGACAGCTTCCTTGAGGAATTCGAGGCGGTGAAGCTGACCAAGTCGGTCTTCGTGGTCGATGGCAACCGGCTGACCACGGCGGGCGGCACCGCCTCCATCGACCTGATGCTGAAGCTGATCGCGGAAGATCATGGCGAGGATCTGGCCAATACCGTCGCCGACCAACTGATCTATTCGGCGATCCGCACCGATCAGGACACGCAGCGCCTGTCGATCCCCACCCGCATCGGCGTGCGCCACCCCAAGCTGAGCCAGGTGATCCAGATGATGGAGGCCAGCATCGAGGAGCCGATCAGCCCCGCCGATCTGGCCGAGGATGTCGGCATGTCCACCCGCCAGCTGGAACGGCTGTTCCGCCGCTACCTCAACCGCTCGCCCAAGCGCTATTACATGGAGCTGCGGCTGCAAAAGGCCCGCAACCTGCTCATGCAGACCGATATGAGCGTGATCAACGTGGCGCTGGCCTGCGGCTTTGCCAGCCCCTCGCATTTCTCGAAATGCTACCGCGCGCATTATGCCACCACCCCCTACCGCGAGCGTGGCAGCCACGGCAGCAGCCCCTCTGCGGCGCCGCGTCTCTCCATATGATCCTGACCGAGCGGCTGATCCTGCGGCCGGCGCGGATGGACGATCTGGCCGACCTGCACGCGATCATGTCCGACCCGCGGGCCATGCGCTACTGGTCGCACGCCGCCCATTCCGGGACCGAGCGCACCGAGCGCTACCTGACCGGCATGGTCGCCGCGGTGCCCGAGGCCGAGGAATACATGGTGGAACTGCGCGCCGCCCCCGGCCGGCTGATCGGCAAGGCCGGCTGCTGGCGGCCCGATGAGGTTGGCTACATCTTCCACCCCGATGTCTGGGGCAATGGCTATGCCTTCGAGGCGTTGACCGCGATTCTGCCCCGCGCCTTTGCCCGCAATCCGGACCTGCAGGCGATCGCCGCCGATGTCGATCCGCGCAATACCGCCTCTGTCCGGTTGCTGGAAAAGCTGGGATTCGTGCAGACTGGCAGCGCCGAGAACACCTTCGAGGTGGAGGGGGCCTGGACCGACAGCGTCTTTCTGTCGCTTCCCCGCGCCCGATACGCTGGACCTGCTGCCTGATTTGCGGGCTGACGCAGGGGAAGCTGCCCAAATCGGCCGCGCCGCCCCTGTCTTCACTGCTTCACAATCCATAATTCCCCGTCTAGTTTGACCGGCAGGACAACGTTCCAACATGGGAGAGACGTGATGAAAAAACTGCTTCTGGCTTCGGCCGCAATCGCACTGGTCGCCGGTGCCGCGGGCGCCGAGGACATCAAGCTGGGCATCTCGGTCGGCTTCACCGGCCCGCTCGAATCGATGGCCGGCCCGATGGCCGAAGGCGCCGAGATGGCGATGAAGGAAGTGACCGACAGCGGCAAGCTGCTGGACGGCTCGACCGTCACCGCCGTTCGCGCCGACAGCACCTGCATCGACGCCGCTGCCGCCACCGCGGCTGTGGAACGGATCGTCACCTCGGACCGCGTCAAGGGCATCATGGGCGGCATGTGCTCGGGTGAAACCACCGCGACTCTGCAGAACGTCGCCATGCCGAACGGCATCGTGATGATCTCGCCCTCGGCCACCTCGCCGGCGCTCTCGACGCTGGAAGACAACGGCCTGTTCTTCCGCACCTCGCCGTCCGATGCCCGCCAGGGCGTGGTGATGACCGAGATCCTGGGCGACCGCGGCATCAAGGAAGTCGCCGTCACCTACACCAACAACGACTATGGCAAGGGTCTGGCCGACAGCTTCCAGGCGGCCTTCGAAGCCGCTGGCGGCACCGTGACGATCAGCTCGCCGCATGAAGACGGCAAGGCCGATTACTCGGCCGAAGTCGGCGCACTGGCCTCGGCCGGCGGTGAAGTGCTGGTGGTTGCCGGTTACGTCGACCAGGGCGGCGGCGGCGTGCTGCGCGGCGCGCTCGACAGCGGCGCCTTCGACACGTTCATGTTCCCCGACGGGATGGTCGGTGCCTCGCTCGAAGAGGGCTTTGGCGCAGAGATCGAAGGCTCGTTCGGCCAGAACCCGGCCGCTGCCGGTGCGGGCCGCGATGCCTTCCTGGCGCTGGCGACCGAGGCGGGCTTTGACGGCACCACCGCCTTCGCGCCCGAAAGCTATGACGCGGCGGCGCTGATGATGCTGGCGATGGCCAAGGCCGGCTCGTCCGACCCGGCAGTCTACAAGGACCACGTGATGGACGTGGCCAACGCCCCCGGCGAGCCGATCCTGCCCGGTGAGCTGGAGAAGGCGCTGGAGCTGATCGCCGCCGGCACCGACATCGACTATGTCGGCGCGACGGCCGTGGAGATGATCGGCGCGGGCGAGAGCGCCGGTTCCTACCGCGAGATCGAGTTCAAGGACGGCAAGCTGACGGAAGTCGGCTACCGCTGATCGATCCGGCATAACCACAGGGCAGCCCGGGCACGTTCCGGGCTGCTTTTCCATAAAAATCAAGCCCTTCAAGGGCGTTCTTCATGCAGAACATGAAGTCAGGGGAAGCGCTTAACACATGATCGTCGTCGAAGACTTGCACAGGCATTTCGGCGGGTTCCGGGCCGTTGACGGCGCGAGCCTGCAGATTGCGACCGGGTCCATCACCGGGCTGATCGGGCCGAACGGCGCCGGAAAATCAACGCTTTTCAACGTGATAGCGGGCGTTCTTCCACCAACTTCCGGCCGCGTCACCATGGACGGCGAGGACATCACCGGCCTCGCCCCGCACGATCTGTTCCACAAGGGCCTGCTGCGCACCTTCCAGATCGCGCATGAGTTCTCCTCGATGACGGTGCGCGAGAACCTGATGATGGTGCCCGCCGGCCAGACCGGCGAGACGCTGTGGAACGCCTGGTTCCGTCGCGGCGCGATCCGGGCCGAGGAAGCCGCGCTGCGCCAGAAGGCCGACGAGGTGCTGGACTTCCTGACCATCAGCCATCTGGCCGAGGAGAAGGCCGGGAACCTCTCCGGCGGGCAGAAGAAGTTGCTGGAGCTTGGCCGCACGATGATGGTCGAGGCGAAGGTGGTCTTCCTCGACGAGGTCGGCGCCGGGGTGAACCGCACCCTGCTGAACACCATCGGCGATGCCATCGTCCGGCTGAACCGCGAACGCGGCTATACCTTCTGCGTGATCGAGCATGACATGGATTTCATCGGCCGCCTCTGCGACCCGGTCATCGTGATGGCCGAGGGCAAGGTGCTGGCCAAGGGCTCTGCCGCGCATATCATGGAGAATGAGGCGGTGATCGAGGCCTATCTGGGCACCGGGCTGAAGAACAAGGTCAAGGCGGGGGGCGCGGCATGAGCGAACCCTTCCTGATCGCCGAGGGCATGACCGGAGGCTATGGCGCCGCCGACATCTTGCACAACTGCACCCTGAAGGTGGAGACGGGCGAGATCGCCGTGATCGTCGGGCCGAACGGCGCCGGCAAGTCCACCGCGATGAAGGCCGTCTTCGGGATGCTGAAGCTGCGCGAGGGCTCTGTGCGCATCGCCGGCAAAGACATCACCCAGCTCACGCCGCAGGCGCGGGTGGCCGAGGGCATGGCCTTCGTGCCGCAGACCAGCAACGTCTTTCCGACGATGACGGTCGAGGAGAACCTGGAAATGGGCGCGTTCCTGCGCCGCGACGATATCCGCGGCACGATGGAGCAGGTCTATACCCTGTTCCCGATCCTGAAGGACAAGCGCCGTCAGGCCGCCGGGGAACTCTCGGGCGGCCAGCGCCAGCAGGTTGCTGTCGGCCGGGCGCTGATGACCCAGCCGCGCCTCCTCATGCTGGACGAGCCCACCGCGGGCGTCTCGCCCATCGTCATGGACGAGCTGTTCGACCGCATCATCGAGGTCGCCCGCAGCGGCATTTCCATCCTGATGGTCGAGCAGAACGCAAGGCAGGCGCTGGAGATCGCAGATCACGGCTATGTCCTCGTGCAGGGCGCCAACCGTTACACCGATACCGGAGAGGCTCTGCTGGCCGATCCCGAGGTGCGCCGCACCTTCCTGGGGGGCTGAGACATGGATCTTCTCAACGCAATCGTGGCGCTGGCCAATTTCGTGCTGATCCCGGCCACTGCCTATGGCGCGCAGCTGGCGCTTGGCGCGCTTGGGGTGACGATCATCTACGGCATCTTGCGCTTTTCCAACTTCGCCCATGGCGACACCATGGCCTTCGGCACCGCGACGGTGATCCTGGTCACCTGGGGCTTTCAGGCCATGGGGGTCGGGCTTGGCCCGCTGCCCACGGCGCTTCTGGCGCTGCCGGTGGGGATCGCGCTGACCTCGCTCTTGGTGTTGGGGACCGACCGCGCCGTCTATCGCTTCTACCGCAAGCAAAAGGCGGCGCCGGTGATCCTGGTGATCGTGTCGATGGGCGTGATGTTCATCATGAACGGGCTCACCCGCTTCCTGATCGGGGTGGATGAGATCAATTTCGACGATGGCACCCGCTTCCTGATCAACGCGCGCGACTTCAAGGAGGCGACGGGGCTGGCCGAGGGGCTGGCGCTGCGCTCTACCCAGGTGATTACCGTGGTGACGGCGGTGCTGGTGGTGGCGGTGCTGTTCTGGTTCCTGAACCGCACCCGCACCGGCAAGTCGATGCGCGCGTTTTCCGACAATGAGGATCTGGCACTGCTGTCGGGGATCAACCCCGAGCGGGTGGTGGTCTATGCCTGGCTGATCGCCACGGCGCTGGCGACGATTGCCGGCACGCTCTATGGCCTCGACAAGACCTTCAAGGTTTTCAACTACTTCCAGCTGCTGCTGCCGATCTTTGCCGCTGCCATCGTCGGCGGGCTTGGCAGCCCGGTCGGCGCGATTGCGGGGGGCTTCCTGATCGCGTTTTCCGAAGTGGGCGTAACCTATGCCTGGAAGAAGGTGGCGGGCTACGCCATGCCCGAGGGGATGGAGCCGGACGGGCTGCTTCAGCTTCTGTCCACCGAATACAAGTTCGCGGTCAGCTTCGTGATCCTGATCGCGGTTCTGCTGTTCAAGCCCACCGGGCTCTTCAAGGGGAAATCGGTATGAGCGGGCGCGTTGCAACCGGCGGCAATTCCACCATGCGGACGGCCTTGCTGTTCGTCGGCATGGCGGGGCTGGTGCTGCTGGAGGGGCTGACAGGCGGGTGGAACACCGCGCTTGGCATCGTCAACATGGGGCTGATCTCGGCGGTGATGGCGCTGGGGGTCAACATGCAATGGGGCTATGCGGGCCTCTTCAACACCGGCGTCGTCGGCTTTGTCGCGATGGGCGGGCTCGCCCCTGTGCTGATCTCGATGCCGCCGGTGACGCAGGCCTGGGCGGCGGGCGCGCCGCGGATGGCGCTGGCGCTGGCCGTTGCGGTAGGCGTCGTGGCGCTGGCGGTGGCGCTGTACCGGCGGCTGACCGGGCGCCCACGGGCGCTGGCGATGATTGCAGTGCTGATCGGCGGCTTCTTCCTCTACCGCGCCATCTTCGATCCCGCGGTGGCGACGATCGAGGCGGTGAACCCTGCCGCCGATGGCTATCTTGGCGGGCTCGGCCTGCCGGTGCTGCTGTCCTGGCCGGTGGGCGGCGTGCTGGCGGCGGGCGCGGCCTGGATCATCGCCAAGACGGCGCTTGGCCTGCGCTCGGACTATCTTGCCATCGCCACGCTGGGGATCGGCGAGATCATCGTCTCGGTGCTGAAGAACGAGGACTGGCTGGCGCGCGGCGTGAAGAACGTCGTCGGCATCCCGCGCCCGGTGCCGTACGAGGTGGCGCTGCAATCGGACCCGGGCTTCCTGGAGCGGGCGGCGAGCCTTGGCATCGACCCGGTCACCGCCTCCACCGTCTGGGTCAAGCTGCTCTATGCCGGGCTGTTCCTGGTGGTGCTGCTGGCGCTGATCTGGCTGATGGAGCGGGCGCTGAACTCGCCCTGGGGCCGGATGATGCGCGCCATCCGCGACAATGAGGTCGCGGCCGAGGCGATGGGCAAGCATGTCACCCGCCGGCATCTGCAGATCTTCGTGCTTGGCGGCGCGGTGCTGGGGCTGGCGGGGGCGATGATGATCACGCTCGATGGCCAGATGACGCCGGGTAGCTACACGCCGCTGCGCTTCACCTTCCTGATCTGGGTGATGGTGATCCTTGGCGGGTCCGGCAACAACTGGGGCGCGGTGCTTGGCGGGATGCTGGTCTGGTACCTGTGGATCAAGGTCGAGCCCTGGGGCAATTCGCTGATGGGCTTCGTCACCTCCGGCATGGCCGATGGCTCGGCGCTGAAGTCGCACCTCCTGGACTCGGCGGCGCATATGCGGCTGCTGACCATGGGGGTGATCCTGCTGGTGGTGCTGCGCTTCAGCCCGCGGGGCCTGATCCCCGAAAAGTAAGGCCACACCTGCCGGCTTCTTGCTGGGGGAAATATCCTGGGGGGAGGCTGCGCAGCAGACGGGGGCAACGCCCCCCTTCTTCTTTTCCCGCCCCCTGCCCCGTCCACGACATCCCATGTCGCAATCCGCCATGAAGACGGGGCGGCCCCGGGGTGACTTGGGGCTGCACAGCGGCAAGGAGAGCGCCATGAAATCCCATACCCGAGTTCTGGTGATCGGCGGCGGTGTCGTCGGCTGTTCGGTGCTCTATCACCTGACCAAGCTGGGCTGGTCGGATGTCATGCTGATCGAGCGGTCGGACCTGACCTCGGGCTCCACCTGGCACGCGGCGGGGGGGTTCCATACGCTGAACGGCGATACCAACATGGCGGCGCTGCAGGGCTACACGATCCGGCTGTATAAAGAGCTGGAGGCGATTACCGGCATGTCCTGCGGGCTGCACCATGTCGGCGGCATCACCCTTGCCGACACGCCCGAGCGGTTCGACATGCTGAAGGCCGAGCGCGCCAAGCACCGCTATATGGGCCTCGATACCGAGATCCTGAGCCCCGCCGAGGTGGCGAAGTTCACCGACGGGCTGGTGAACACCGACGGGATTCTCGGCGCGCTTTACGATCCGCTGGACGGGCATCTCGACCCCTCGGGCACCACCCATGCCTATGCGCGGGCGGCGCGGATGGGCGGGGCAGAGATCGTGCTGCACAACCGCGTGTTGGAGACCAACCCCCGCCCCGATGGCAGCTGGGAGGTGGTGACGGAAAAGGGCACCATCATCGCCGAGCATCTGGTCAATGCCGCCGGCCTCTGGGCGCGGGAAGTGGCGGCGATGGCCGGGGTCTACCTGCCGCTGCTGCCGATGGCGCACCAGTATCTGGTCACCGACGACATCCCCGAGATCATGAGCATCCTGGCCGAGGGCCGCGAGTTCCCGCATGTGATGGACCCGGGCGGCGAAAGCTATCTGCGGCAGGAAGGCCGGGGGCTGTGCATCGGCTTTTATGAAAAACCCTGCGAGGCCTGGTCGGTCGATGGCACCCCCTGGGGCTTTGGTCATGAGTTGCTGAACGAGGCCTTCGACAAGATCGAGGATTCCGTCGCCTTTGCCTATCGCCGCTTCCCGGTGCTGGAGCGGGCGGGGGTGAAGCGGGTGATCCACGGCCCCTTCACCTTTGCCCCCGATGGCAACCCGCTGATCGGCCCGGTGCCCGGCCTGCGCAACTACTGGTCGGCCTGCGCGGTGATGGCGGGCTTTTCGCAGGGCGGCGGCATGGGGCTGGCGCTCGCGCAATGGATGATCGAAGGCGAGGTGGAGCGTGATCCGCGCGGCTTCGACGTGGCGCGTTTCGGCACCTGGACGACGCCGGGCTATACCGTGCCGAAGGTCATCGAGAACTACCAGACCCGGTTCTCTGTCGCCTATCCGAACGAGGAGAAGCCCGCCGCCCGCCCGTTCCGCACCACCCCGATGTACGACACTTTTGCCGGTATGCGCGCGGTCTTTGGCCAGCAATACGGGCTGGAGGTGGTGAACTACCACGCCCTGCCGGGCGAGCCCTTGTATGAAACCCCCAGCTTCAAGCGCTCGAATGCCTGGGAGGCGACGGCTCAGGAATGCCGCGCCGTGCGCGATGCGGTGGGGATCAACGAGATCCAGAACTTCGGCAAGTTCCGGGTGAAGGGTGCCGGAGCGCGGGCCTGGCTCGACCGGATCATGGCCGGGCGCATCCCCGCCCCGGGCAAGCTGAGCCTGACGCCGATGCTGTCGCCTCAGGGAAAGATCATCGGCGATTTCACCGTGACCTGCATCAGCGAGACGGAGTTCCAGATCACCGGCAGCTATGGCGCGCAGGACCAGCACCGCCGCTGGTTCGAGGCGAACCTCGATGCCGGGGTGACGGTAGAGAATCTCTCCGACCGGCTCACCGGCTTCCAGATCGCAGGGCCGATGGCGCGGGAGCTGCTGTCGCGCGTGACCCGCACGGATGTCTCTGCCGCCGCCTTCCGCTTCATGGAGGCCAAGCGGATGGTCGTGGGCATGGCCGACTGCCTGGTGCAGCGGGTCAGCTACACGGGGGATCTGGGCTATGAGATCTATTGCGACGCGATGGTGCAGCGGCAGCTGTGGACCACGCTCTGGGCTGCCGGGCAGGATATGGGCCTGCGGCCCTTTGGGATGCGGGCGATGATGTCGCTGCGGCTGGACAAGTTCTTCGGCAGCTGGGGTCGCGAGTTCAGCCCCGATTACCTCCCCGGCGAGACCGGCATCGCCCGCTTCATCCGCTGGGACAAGGAGTTTATCGGCAAGGCCCCGGCTTTGGCCGAGCGGCAGGCGGGCCCGGCGCGCAAGCTTTGCGCCTTCGTGGTCGAGGCGATGGATGCCGATGTGGTGGCCTATGAGCCGATCTGGGTGGGCGGCGAGGTGAAGGGCTTCTGCACCTCGGGCGGCTATGCCCATGGGGCGGGCGTGTCGGTGGCGCTTGGATTCCTGCCGGCGGAGATGGCGGTGGACGGGCTGGCGGTGGAGATCGAGATCCTGGGCGAGCGGCGGCCTGCGCGGCTGGTGACGCAGCCGCTCTGGGATGCGGATGGGGCGCGGATGCGCGGCTGAGGGTGTGACTTTGGCCAGCCGCCTGGGGCGCTGCCCCCGGACCCCCGGGATATTTTTACCAGCAAGAAGGGCAAGAGGGCGTTGGCTGGACCGGTGATCCTTCTCTGTGCGGCGGGCGCTTCGCGGCGGATGCGGGGGCGTGACAAGCTGATGGAGCCGGTGGGCGGCGTGCCGCTGCTGCGGCGGCAGGCTTTGGCGGCGCTGGCCGTGGGTGAGCCTGTGCTGGTGACGCTGGGGCCGGATCAGCCCTTGCGGGCGGCGGCCCTGGAGGGGCTGGCGGTGGAGCCGTTGGTCGTGCCAGAGGCGGCGGAGGGGATGGCGGTCTCGCTGCGGGCCGGAGCGGCGGCTGCGGAGGGGGCGGCGCTGCTGGTGATGCTGGCGGATATGCCGGAGATCGGGGCCGAGGATCTGGCGGCGGTGATCGCGGCGCATCTTGCCGCGCCGGAGGCGGTGGTCCGGGCGGCGGGGGAGGATGGGACGCCGGGGCATCCGGTGGTGATCCCGGCGCGGATGCTGGCGGCGCTGGCGGAATTGCGCGGCGACCAGGGGGCGCGGGACTTGCTGCGGGGCGAGGCGGCGGTGCTGGTGCCCCTGCCCGGCCGGCGTGCGCTGGTCGACCTCGATACGCCAGGGGACTGGGCGGCGTGGCGGGCGCGGACGGGCCTTTAGGCTTGCCGGGCTTCAGGCCGCCAGCAGCGCCCGCACCTCATGCGCCTTCAGGCTGGGGCGCGCCGAGAGATAGTCGGTGCCACCATCCCCGCGCGCGAGGTCCGGGAACAGCTTGAACAGCTCGGCCCGCTGCGCATCGCCCATGCCTTCGAGGGTGCGGGCGCCGGGCTGGAAGCTCTCGGTCCAGGCGCCTTCGGCCAGGATGATCTCGTGCTGCGCGCACATGATATGGATATAGGTCACGGGCGCGGGTTTGCCGCGGGTGATGCCCGGGCGGCCGACCAGATGCACTGCTGCCGCCAGCACTTCGAGATCGCCGAACATCAGCTGGGCGCGTGAACCGGCCAGCAGCATCCGGTGTTGCGGCGAGACGGTCAGCGCGCGTTCAGGCAGGCCCGCCCCAAGTGCCCCGGCAGCGATATGCACCGGAGCCAGCGACCGGTCGGCCCGGATATCGGCGGCGGTCAGCGGGCGGGCCCCGGACCATTGCACCGGCTGAAAACCGTTGTCGCGGGTCAGCACCAGATCGCCGCGGCGGATGGTTTCCACCGCGACCGGGCCGCGATGGGTCTCGATCAGGGTGCCGGGGGTGAAGCAGGGCACGATGACCTCTATATTCTCGAAATAGAGGGTGCCGGCGGGCGCGCCGTCTGCGTCGAAATACTCGACATAGCCGTTCTGGCCGTTCCCGTCGCTATTGGTGCCGGTATAGGTGATGGTCTTCGAGCCGCCGACGGGCTTCGATCCGGTCAGGTCGAGCGTGTCGTAGTCGTTCCCGCCCGAGCCGCCGCGGACGATGTCGCCCGAGCCGTCGCCGCTGCCCGAGATGTAGAAGATGTCGGCATCGTCGCCGCCCTCCATCGTGTCGGCGCCCGCGCCCCCCGTCAGGCTGTCATTGCCGGTGCCGCCGATCAGCGTGTCGTTGCCCTCGTCGCCATAGAGCCGGTCATCGCCGCCGGCGCCGTCGAGCCGGTCATTGCCCGCGCCGCCGTGGAATTCGTTGGTATAGACATCGGCGCCGCTGCCCTGGCCATCAAAGCCAGTCAGGGTGTCGTCATGGGCCGAGCCATAGATGCCATCGACGCCCGAGAGCGTGTCGCCCGCCGCATGGCCGCCAGAGGCGGTGCCGGTGGCCAGGTTGACGGTAACCCCGGCGTCGGAGGCGCTGTAATCGGCAAAGTCCATGCCCGAGCCGCCGTTGAGCACATCGGCGCCAGCCCCGCCGGTCAGCGTGTCATCGCCCGCCCCGCCGTTCAGGACGTCATTGCCCGAGCCCCCGATCAGACTGTCATTGCCGTTGCCGCCCTCAAGCGTGTCATTGCCATAGCCGCCCGAGATCCGATCATCGCCGTCGCCCCCATCGACGGTGTCGTCGTCAGAGGCTGGAACCGCCTGGAACTGGACATCGCTGATCAGGATCAGCTGTCCGCCGGTGCCGCTGTTGCCATAGTCGATCTCGACCCGCGCCACCGGCCCCGGCACGGTGACCAGAACCGAGCCGGCAGCGCTGCTGGCTGAATCGCTGCTGGTGCCCGCGGTGACGGTATTGCCCGACACACTGTCATTGCCCGAAGCGCTGAGGGTGACGGAAATCTGGTTGCCGGCGGCATCATAGGCGCGCACCTGCACGACATCGCGCCAGCTGCGGTTGGCCCAGTCGACATCGTTGATGCGGAAGGTCACATCCTCGACGCTGTCGGAATACGGGCTGCCGGCGGAGGCGGCGAAGTCCAGCGTCACCGTGGCGGTATTGCCGTTGCCGCTGCCGTCGATCCGCGCCGCGGAGGTGGAAGAGAAGGTCTCGGTCGGGGCCATGTACTGGGTTGCGCTGGTTTCAACCTCGAACCCGGTGCCGCGGCCGTCATTGGTGTAGCCGACCGTCACGTCGATGCCGCCGGTATCTTGCGTGAAGCCGCCGGTCAGCGAGGTGCCGTCACCCCCCGCCTGGGACCAGTTCAGATCGAGCGTCGCGGCAGAAACGGGCGCCTCGGGGCCGGCGATGACCGTATCATTGCCAGCTCCGGTGGTGATGGTGTCATTGCCCGCCCCGGCATTGACGGTGTCGGCAGATGACGTGCCCGTCCAGGTTTCAGCGTCGGAGGAGCCGTTGAAGGTCGCCATCGGAAATGCCTGCTTTCTGCATGTGCCCGGAGTTTGGGCCGTGTTTACAGTCTGCTAGGCAAGAATTGGGGCCGGATCGTGGCCCGGTTGCGCCATTGTCAGGAAGGTGACGGGGGCCGCGCGCCGTTGCGGCGGCGCGGCCGGGTGCGCAACTGGCGCCTGCGGGCGGTCAGGCGGCGCGGGGCCCGGCGCTGCCCGCGATGGCGCGGCAGGGCAAGGTGGGATCCCCGCCATAGCCGGCGCTGGCAAGCGTGCTGCGGCTGGCGTCGGTCAGCGCGACGACGGCGGCGGGATCGGGGCGCAGGCTTTCGGACCAGCAGCCGTCGGACAGGATGGCGTGATGGCGATCCATCAGCAGGTGCAGATAGCAGACCTCGCGCCCCTGCGCCGTGGCGATGCCGGGGCGGCCGAGCAGGTCGCGCGCCGGCAGGAACATCTCTTCGGAGGGGCGGTCTTCGGTGGCGGGGCGTTCGGCCAGCAGCAGATGGTTGGGCGACAGCATCAGATCGCGCGCGGGCAGATCATTCCCGAGCGCGCCGGCACGGATATGCACCGGGCGCAGCATTGGCAGCAGCCCAAGCGCGCGCCAGCAAAAGTCGCGCTGGCCCGACCAGAGCAGCGACTGCGCGCCGGCGTCGCGGGTGATGATCCGGTCGCCGGGGCGCAGGTCCTCGACCGCCACGGGGCCGGCCGCGGTCATGATGCTGGTGCCGCGCGTGAAGCAGGGGATCGCCGCGGCCACCGCGGCCAGATCCTCGGACCACAGCGGGGCGCCATCATCATCCACGCCTTCGATGCAGCCACGCGGGCTGTCGCCCTCCTCCAGCACCAGCCGAAGCCGGTCTTGCGAGGCGAGATCGGCGAAAAACTGCGGGGCAAGTGGCGGCGTCGGGGGCGTACCGAAGGGAAGCAGGTCGATCAGCGGCAGGCCCGCCTGATGCCGGCGCAGCGCCGGTGCAGTCTGGGACCAGCCCGAGGGGCTTTGCTCTAGGGTCATGGCTGCCTCCTCGCCTCCGGGCGGCCGGCGAAGACCCCGCCTTGGCCTAACCCGGAAAGAACCGCCGAATGACTGACATTACGTCAACTTTATGACGGAGGCCTAGCGAAATCTGTGGAGAGGCACGGAGCGCTACGGGACAGTGCGTTTCCATTCAGGCAACCGGATCAAACACTTCGGGCCGGAAAGCGTGCCCCCGCACCCCCCGGCCCTGTAGCGTTCCGTCCTTGGGCGGATGCCCCCGCGGCCGGGCGCGCATGGCGCCCCTGCCCCGGTCACAGGCGCCCCGCTGCACAAGGGCCGCCCCGCCTTTCACGCCATCCCCGCCTTAGCGGGCGAGCAGCGCAGCCTCGTGCCGTTTCAGCGTGCGGCGGGCGGCGGTGTAGCCACCCAGACCTTGCGGGGTGCGCAGTTCGGGGAAGAGATCGAAAATCTCGCCGCGCTGCGCATTGCCGATCCCGGCCAGGGTGTAATCGCCCGGCTGGAAGCTTTCGGTCCAGGTGCCGTTGGCCAGAACCACTTCGTGCTGGTCGAACATGAAGTGGATATAGGTCACGCCAAGGGCATCGACGTTCTGCACGCCCTTGTTGTTCACGAGGTGCTTGGCCGAGACCAGAACCTCATGCTCGTCGAAGTAGAGCGCGGTGCGGTCATTGGCGACCAGCATCCGGTGGTTCGGCGAGACCAGCATGTCCCGCTCCGGCAGGCCGTTGCCAAGGCTGCCCTGACGGATGAGCACCGGCTTCATATGCGTGGCGCGGCCCAGTTGGCCGTAATCCAGCGTCTTGTGGCCCAGCCAGCGGATTTCCTGGATGCCGTTGTCGCGGGTGATGATCTTGTCACCGACCTTCAGCTCTTCCACCAGACGCTCGCCGCGCGGGGTGGCGACAGCGGTGCCGGGGGTGAAGCAGGGCACGACTTCCTCGATCTCGGTGAAGTCGATCTTGCCGGTGAAGTTGCCATCGGCGTCGAAGTAGTTGACGTAGCCGTTCTGGCCGTTGCCGTTGCTGTCGGGCCCGGTGTAGTGGATCGAGAGCGAGCCGCCATCGGTGACAGAGCCGGTCAGGTCCAGGACGTCATGGTCATCGCCGCCGGCGCCGCCATCGACCGTGTCGCCGATGGCCTCGCCCGCGCCGAAGGTGAAGGTGTCTCGGTCATCGCCGCCCGACAGATTATCCGCCCCGGCGCCGCCGATGATCAGGTCGTCGCCGGATCCGCCAAGCACGGTATCCGTGCCGCCGCCGCCCTTCAGCGTGTCGTTATCCGCGCCGCCGTCGATGAAGTCGTTGCCACCCTTGCCTTCGATGGTGTCGTTACCGGCATTGCCCCAGAACTGGTTGGAATAGGTATCTTGCGGGCTGGTGCCTTCGTGATCGAAACCGGTCAGCGTGTCGTTGTAATTCGACCCGATGACCCCATCGATACCGCTTTCAATCGTGTCATTCGCCGCATCGCCGCCCGACAGCACCCCGGTTTCGAGGTTGACGTTCACCCCGTGGTTCGAGGCCGAATAGTCGATATTGTCCTGGCCGGTGCCGCCGTTGAACGTGTCCGCGCCCGCGCCGCCGATGAAGGTGTCATCGCCCTCGCCGCCGCTGAGATAGTTCTTGCCCGCGCCGCCGGTCAGGACGTCATTGCCGTCGCCGCCATACAGCATGTCGTCATGGTTGCCGCCATCGAGCACGTCATTGCCCGCGCCGCCTTCCAGCGTGTCGCAGCCGTCGCCGCCGATCAGCGTGTCATCGCCGTCGCCGCCATAGAGCTTGTCGTCGCCCGCCTCGCCATAGACCTCGTCATTGCCGATCCCGGCCTTGACGGTGTCATTGCCGGCGCCGGCCTTCACGATATCGTCGTTCGGGGCCTCGCCAGGCAGGATAGCGTCATTGTTGTCGATCCGGTCACCCTCGGGATCGCCGGTGTAGCCGGTGTCGATATGGTCATTGCCCGAAGTGCCCTCGACGATCCCATCGGGAGCGATGACATAGGTGGCCAGATCGGCGTATTCGACGCTGGGATAGGTGCTCTCGCGGCAGATGACCTCATAGGTGGTTCCGGCGACCAGCGGCGCGTTGCTGACGATGCCCGCGCTGTCGTTGCCCTCCATCTCGAACACGTAGACGGTGATGTTGTCGGCCGGGTTGGTCGAGCCGGCAGGACGCACGGTGTAGCTGTATTCCGGGGTGATGCGGCCGTCCGAAGAATCGTAGTTCTGGTCGTCCAGTCTCACCGAGTTCTTGAGATCCTGGCTGCCGTCGCCGTCATTGAAATACTTGTCGTTGTCGCCAACCACCACGTCTTTCACTTCGGCGCCCGAGCCGATGGTGAAGGTCATGCCATCGGGGCGATGCTCGCCGGAGGTGCCGTTGCGGAACAGGTCGTTGTCCGAGGCCGAAATGTCAGAGAGATCCCAAGCCTGGATCGTGTAGTTCGTGTACGAGTGTGTCATCGTTTACCCTTCCTGCCTGCGGATCGTGGCAACGCGGGACCATTGTCCCTGCGCCGCCGGCGCGTTCGACAAGTCTGCGGCGCCCTTGTCCCCGTACGCCGCCCATCGCGGGGCCGCGGTGATCGGGGATCGGTTGGTCGCCGACATCTTGTCACTCCCTCATTCCTGCCCCGCGGATCACTCCGGTCGTGGCGTCGTTGTCAAAGCGCGACGCCGTCACGGGTCCGCGTTCTCGGTGGCAGCGCCGGGCAAGATGACCGACGCAGCAAGGGATGGCGCCGCACTACGGCAGACCATCCGCAACCGACCCGTCAGGAAGTGATGAAGAGGAACGACAGGCGCGCAGCCATATCTGTCGGGGCGCCGAGGATGACTATCCTGGCACGGGGCAGGTCCGCAGAAGACCCACCTGACAGCATGACGTTACAACCTGCGCCTTTCGGCGCCTCACCACTTACCGACCGCCCCCACGGCCGTAGATGCCCCTTGCAGGGCACAATCTGGATACGCCGCTGACAAGACGAAACAAAGTGAAAAGTGGCCTAACCATGGCACGCCTTCGCTGCGCGGTCTTGCCGCTTTGCGCATCAAGGCTGGGTCGGGCACGTGTACGGCCGTGCGGCGTTTCCGGATCGGAAAAACTGGGGCACAACGCTGTTTTCAACAAAAACAGGGGATTCCAATGAATTTCCGGCCCGAACGTGACACAGGGCCCGGGACAGCTCGCGTTGCGGTTGCAGCATCGTTTCCGCTTTCGCATCGGTTGGATGCTGCGAGGCGGCATCCGGTCGGCCGAAAAACGGCAGAAACATGGCTAACCCAAGCTGCGTAAAATCTGACATCAAAGACGCCGATTTGGGAATATTGTTGCTGAAACTGGGCCGGATCGGCCGCCGCACCGTCCGGATCTGATTCGCGGAGGCAGAAAAAGCCCCGCGATTCGCGCAATTCAGGGGAGTCGTTTAACCAGCGTCACCGCCAGGACGCTGCGCCGCGGCGTGGGGCTGGCGCAGGTGGACGGGTTGACCGATCGAGCATCCTGGAAACAACCGTGGCCCGGGAGCGTGACTGTGTCGAAATCGTGGACAGGCCCGCCCGAGCTGCGATGACGAACTCTCGCGCGCGCGGTGCTCCGTCATCGCTACGATCTGAACAAGGTGGTGCGGGTGGTCGGGATCGAACCGACACTCCTTGCGGAACCGGATTTTGAGTCCGGCGCGTCTACCAATTCCACCACACCCGCATGTGGGCCGCCCGTGGCGGCAC
>Ga0209347_1002221_pt1 | contig 26498 bp, 22 predicted proteins | sample AutmiccommuBRH23_FD_187382 | JGI IMG/M metagenome (GOLD analysis project Ga0209347, IMG submission 187382) | Deep subsurface microbial communities from Mt. Terri, Switzerland - Autotrophic microbial communities BRH/23 (SPAdes) (version 2) | ecosystem: Environmental > Aquatic > Deep subsurface >...
TTGAGTATAATGACAACCGAATATCCTTATTTTCTGCCCAAGGCGGAATGTGTGAGGTACTCGGTAAAAGATTAGAGGTAAATGATTTCCATTGCCATCGTATCATTCCAATTATTGCTGGCGGAGGGGATAAATATAGTAATCTTGTCATAATTGCTCCTGATATTCACAGATTGATACATGCAACCAAATCCGAAACAATTCAACAAATACTGGCGAAGCTTGAACTATCTAAAAAGCAGATAGCCAAAGTGAATAAATTCAGAGTACAAGTAGGAAATATGGTGATATAAGGAAGTAGTTTTAGGTTGATGGAACGCCGTGTGAATACGAAAGTTTCGTGCACGGTGTGGAGCAGGGGAAAAAGTGGAGATCATATCAAAGCTTTACCTATTGCTATATGAGATTGAGTGAAAGCCTTGGTATGAGCGGTTTTGAGAAGTGTATGTTCTTTTTTGGTGACAGAGTGTGTACGAGAAGGTCATCAGAAAGAACTGCAGAGGCAATGCCTACATGGTGGTATTCGTGATTCTTAACTCAGATTTCGCCTTGGAATGAGCACTTTTCGTTTCTCTCGGTTTCCATGCCGAATTAAAAAAACCCCTAATGACAAGCCTTAAAGATGATGTTACAATATGAAATGTGGAAGTAAAATAATGGGAGCCGATTATAGAGGTGAACTTCTCTCAACGCTACCAGAGGAATTCTAAGAAGATTTATACTCTGCAATTGAGATGCGAAAATAAGCAAATGGAGGTTCACGATGATGGAGAAAAGTTTTAAAGTGATTCTTGAGTGGGACGATGAAACAAAAGTTTATGTTGTGACGGTGCCAGGACTTCCGGGATGCGTTACCCAAGGCAATAATCGGAAAGAAGCCCTTGAACAGATACAGGAAGCGATAGAAGGTCATATTGAAGCTTTAAATCTAATCGGCATGTCAGTCCCTAAAGGGAATGTAGAGTTCGATGAAGTGAGGGTGCATGTATCGTGAGTAGCTCCCGAGAATCGCTGGCAAAGTCTTAGTTGCTGCCTTAGAAAAACTGGGGTTTAAAGTTATTAGGGTGAATGGTAGCCACCATCATCTACATAAACTCGGTAGTAATATAGTAACTGTGCCCGTTCACTCGGGAGAGATACTTAGCCCGATGGTCATCAAAAGTGTTTTAAAGCAAGCTGATCTCGACATAGATGAACTAATAGAGTTGTTATAGAGAGAAAAATCAAAGGGCATGAATCCAAGTCAAGGAAAGGGATTCATGCCCTTTGGTTCTGGAGAGGGAAGCTCGCACCCTAATTTCTTATATCTTTCGGAGGAGGATATCCGTTAAGAATTTTAGGTTTAAGTAAATCATTTTTTTCTAATAAAGAGCCCAATACTTCTAATTGTGCCATTTTAAAGGGCTGCGTGAAACTAAGTTTCGACACAGCCCCATCCAAGAGTGAAAACAAGGTCAGCGCCGGATTGTTCAGTTATAATTCGGAGGCCTTTGACTAGAGTTATAACCTCAAGCTTTGTCCTAGGCTATAAATCATGTATAATAATTTAATATCAAATGATTGGAATAGAAATCGATATTTTTGAAGATGAGGCATCGGAACTTATAAGTTCTGTGCCTTTGTTGATAAGACTGTTACTTGAACTGCGTATCAGTAACGTGTTTTTCTTTAAAGGGGAATTTCTTTTCAAACGATTCTAGTTCCTCTTGATTGACCTCAAAGACAGGATCGGCATAGAATCTTCCAGTTATGCCTTGCAGGCTGCCTTTAGACAACTCTAACGCCATGAATGCTTCGAAATTTGCTCCTTCGGCAGTACTGATCCCAAAGTTGGCTGCATTTTGAAACCCAAACCGGTGATAGTAGGCAGGATTTCCGAAGATGATAATGCCCTTATATCCCATAGCTTGAACCAGCTTTTTGGTATGTGCAATCAGAGCTGCTCCGATTCCTAGCTTTTGACAAGACGGTAAAACGCTGATGGGACCAAAGGTGATCACTTCATGCTCATGGTGATCCATGTCCACAACCTTTGATTTGCTATAAATAATATTGCCGACAATTTTGTCGTCCAGTAACGCTACAAAATCCAGTTCGGGTATAAAAGAGGAAGCCTTACGGATGTTGTGCACAATCAGATGCTCACTGCACCCTGGGTGATAGAGATCCCAAAAAGCCTCTCTTGTTAAATTTTCAACTTCTTGATAATCGTTTTCGTTTTCCGGACGAATTATTATGCTCATTTTATTCTTCCTTTCATCGTAAAACTGAATTGTTTTAAATTGCAAGTGTGAGTTATCTTCATTGGCTATCCCACTCATTAACAATCACATTCCCCTCATAGTGCCCTTTGTCCAACTGATGGCGGGCTTTTCGGTTGGCTACACTGTCAAAGATGATGGAGAAGTCATAATCAGCGGGGTAGAGTTCACTGGCGGCTATCTGTAATTTTAGCCGTTTATGGTTAATCAGGCTTTTCTTTCCCTTAATCTGAACGCCAATTTCGCCCTTAGCGTTGGAAGGTGCGTAGACAATGCCAGTTTCCTTTTGTGGATAGACAATGACGCTGTCACCAAGATTAAACGTTTCGCTGCGAGGTTGCACTTTGGTCTTTGGTGCTTCTTGTTTGACAATCTGCGGTACTATCGCAGTCTGAGTAGCTAACGGATTACTTTGCTGTAGCCCACCCTCGTATTGAATGGATGAATTTCCATAGGCGGCTTGATGAGCGCGGATAAGCATGTGTTGTTGCATACCCAGCCTTTCCGCAATATAGAGCGCGCAACTCGCCCCAGCCTCTCCGATTTCCAGTCGGTAGAGCGGCAAAAGGCTCTCTTTGTCGAAGGCCATGCGGGCATTGACTAGCCCAGGCTTATTGGCCGCGTATTCTTTGATTTCCGGATAATGAGTTGTCACAACAAATAGGCACTTTTTGGCGCTCAGTTCATCTAAGATGGCAATTGCCAGCCCCATTCCTTCGGCCGGGTCAGTTCCGGAGCCCAGTTCGTCGAGCAGGACCAGTGATTCATGATTTGCCTGCCTTAATATCTCGATAATGTTCTTAATGTGAGAAGAAAAAGTCGATAGATTTTCCGTAATACTCTGCCCATCCCCAATATCGCATAACACCAGATTGTGCAAGCAAAAAATACTGTTTTCTTCGGCGGGAACATGCAGTCCGCTTTGTGCCATCAGAGAGAGAAGACCGACGGTTTTTAAGGCAACGGTTTTGCCGCCCGTATTCGGGCCAGTAATCACGACACCATTGGTTGTATAGCCGACTTCAAAGTTTAAAGGTACGGCAGTCTCAGGATTAAGCAAAGGATGTCTGGCGTTGATCATAAGGATTTTTCTTTCGGAATTAAGGATGACGGAGGAGGCTTTCATCGACAAACTTAGCTTACCCTTGGCAAAGAGAAAGTCCAGTGTTTCCATGGTCTCGATGTTTTGCTTAATAGTCGGAAGACTATCGCTTATCAGAGCCGTTAGACAATACAGGATACGCCTGACTTCGCTGTCTTCTTCAATTTGCAGTGCGGACAACTCCGATTGCAGTCTGCCCACAGATGCCGGCTCAATAAAGCAGGTCCCGCCGGTTTGCGACAGGTCGATCACCGAACCGGCGACATTGTTCTTGTGTTGACGCTTGACTGGCAAAGTATAGTGTCCGTTTCTTAAGGAAACAAAACTCTCCGAAAACCAGGTTTTGTTTTTCCTGAGTAGTGCATCAAGCTTTGCTTTGATCTGATCAATGGTGATAGCCGTATGTCGCCGAATATTGGCAAGCTCAGCTGACGCCTTATCGTCGACAATACCGTGACCGATGCAGCGCTGGATTTCCTTTTCAAGTTCGGATAATTCGTTGATGGATTCACCATACCAGGCGATGATGATATCTGTCGACTTAGCTTTCTCGAGGTAAGCTTTTATTCTTCGGCAGGATACGAGGAAGGAGGTCACATGGGAAATCTGATCAGGCATCAAAATTGCATCGATGGCTATCAGGTCGATGACCTTCTGCAGATCTGTCATTGTGGGAAGTGGCGGGGTTCCAATCTGTTCAATAATTCGTTTGGCCTGGGTTGTTTCGTCTAGGCGCCGTCTTACTTCCGCCTCGTTTAAGGATGGTTCAAGGGCGAGACAGCGAGCTTTAACAAGATTAGACTGTGCTTGATCAGCAAGTTGCTTGAGGATTTCGTCAAATTCAAGAGTTATATAATTTTTCATTTAGGTGTCTCCTTATCACATGATTAGTCAATAAAAAGCCCGCAGAAAAGCATACTACACCTGTAAAAGTGCAAAATGCTCCTGCGGGCAAAATCTCCACATAAAACAACGTGACAAGCTCACCCTGTCACGCATCAATGATTGGAAGTATAGAAGCAGTCTGTTAGGTGTTTTTCAAAAGGGCAACACAACAAACGGGATACTTCCCGTTAATCGAACCCCTTTTGCAACTATATTTAGTTGAGACCCACCGTAACAGATAGAACCGACATCAATACTCCACCTTTTTAAGATTATACCACTATAGTATAATGTCATTTTTTACTATTGTCAACATAAGTAAAGTGAGTCAGAAGGAATGCAAAAACATTCCTTCTGACTCGCTTTCTAATTGCCGATTGGGTCGCTTCAACTCAGCCAAGTGCTTGGGTTGCTGGAAAATACGATGAACACGGTTCTTTTTTCTTCAACCTACGGAAAGATTGACGGTCTTTTTGTGGGCAGGATTTCTAACTATTTTCTTGAATAAGTATAAATGAAGTTAATGTGCGAGAGGTAGTTATGGATAAGAAGGACATTGTCAAAATGGCGACATGGTTTGTGAATTTTCCTACCCTTTACCGAGGCAGTAAAAAAGGGCAACAGACGAGATATGTCATGGCCTTCAGAAGAATGGTTGCATGGACGGATTGAAGGTCAAGCTCTTGTTGTTAAGCTTTGCCAATATTTGAGCTCAGAATTGATAAATACTAGATAAATTGAATAGTAGACGTGATTGGTGGTTAGTTATGAAAAGGAAAATTTCCATACGTACTAGAGTTTTAATGATTTTTATGTTGCTCGTTGCAATTAGGTTTTTTGTACCAACATGGACGCCATCAATAAAAGGGTATGAGAACAGTATTAGTATATTAAAACAAATTGAGATCAATGGCAGCAAACATGAGGTTATGATTCGAGGGAATGACAAAAAGAATCCTGTCCTCCTATTTGTTCATGGCGGTCCGGGATGTCCGGAAATTTATTATGTGAGAAAATATCAGGATTTGTTGGAACAAAATTTTACGATCGTCCGATATGACCAGCGAGGAGCAGGGAAATCCTATCACTTATCAGAGGATTACTCTAATCTGTCAATTAATCTTCTGGTCGATGATTTAATTGCTCTCACTGATTATGTAAGAAACGAGCTTGAAACAGATGAGATAGTTTTAGTGGGTCATTCATTTGGAACGATCGTCGGTATCAAAGCAGCTTATCAAGCCCCAGAAAAATTTAAAAGTTATATCGGGATAGGACAGGTAGGGGATTTTTGGGCAGGGGAATTGGAAGCCTTGGAATATTGTTTAGCTCAGGCTACTGCTAAGAATAAGTCATCGGATATTAAGGCCATTGAGGCATATCGAGAGAATACTAGCAAACACTTAGAGCAGTTTCCGAGAAAATACGTCTGGAAATATGGTGGAGCAGTACGGCTTATCAATGAAAAAGTTGATATGGTAACAGGACTACTATTCAATCCCGAATATAATTTATCGGATTCCATTGGCTATGCTAAGGGGTTACTTGTTTCTGACCATAAGTTATGGAAGGAAATACTACAAAGCAATCTGCCACAGGAAGTACCAGAATTAAAGATACCATGTTATTTTGTCACTGGTAAATATGATCACTTAACCCCAATCAAGACTGCAAATCATTACTTTAACACCATCATTGCACCCACGAAAGAATTTGTTGTTTTTGATAATTCTGCACATTTTCCACAGTTTGAAGAAAAAGAGAACTTTTTCACATTCATCAACTCTTCACGTTTTTTTATCCAATCGTAAGATTCCCACTTCTTCAAGTTGGAGTGGGCCCCCGTTCGGTTGGGGTAGAGTCCATCCTTCGCCGCTGAGTGTACCTTTTGGGATCAGCGGCTTCGGCGATACTCTCCACAGGAGACTATCGTCACCGAAGTCTCGATGTTCAGCTTAAGCTGAACGAGTTCACTATTTGTTAAGAGGTCTAATTTTGTTTGTATACAGGAGATGACGATTATATGGCGAATTTTATACTAAAATAGAGAAATATTGCAGATTTATATGAGCAAAAAGGAATGATCATCTTGCAAACAAACCTGAATCTCTCCGCACATAAGACACTTATTATCGCTCTGCTGGGATTTGTTCTCGTAACAGGTTTTACTGTGCCGATCTTGTATAACCAATACGAAACACAGAAACAAATCCGTGCGCAAACAGAATTGGATGATCAGCAATTACAGGAGCAAAAGCGCCAGCAAGGGGTTATAAATCAGCAGATTGAAGATGCGGCCCGCGGGATCCAGGATAAGGCTGAACGGGAAAGTTATCTTAAGGGGAATACAGCCTATGCTGATAAGGATTATTTACAGGCTATAGAATTCTATAATAAAATAACCTCAAAAAATGCGGATTACCAAACAGCCCAGGACCAGATCAAGAAGTCGACAACAGAAATGCACTCCCATTATCTGGCCAAAGCAGGGGCGATCAGCAATCAGGGAAATTATCAGGAAGCTATAAGACTTTTGACTAGTATATCAGCCTATTACCCAGATGATGCACAAATAAAAAGCGATCTTCTAAAATATCAGCAAGCTCAGGAAGCGGAGAAAACTTTGGTTCCTTATAATGGACCGATTGAGCATATTTTTTTCCATCCGCTCTTGGCTTATCCGTCCCTGACCTTTGATGGAGATGTAGATTCCAATGGATTTAATCAGTATTTTGTGACGGTGAGTGAATTTAAAAAGATTATCAACCAAACCTATGCTAACAATTATATCTTGATTAATGAAAATGCTTTATATGAAGAGAAGGTAGAGGATGGGAAAACGGTCTTGGTACCCAAAGAGCTAAAGCTTCCAGCCAACAAGAAACCGCTCATCCTCTCGGTTGATGATGTTAATTATCCGGATTACAAATCAACGAATGGGATGATCAGCAAACTCATTCTCGATGCTGATGGTAAGGTGGCGACATATTCCGTATCCCCGAGGGGAGAGGACGTCATCTCTCATGATAACGAGATTATCCCGATTATCGATGCCTTTATCGCTGAGCATCCCGACTTTTCCTTTCAAGGAGCCAAGGGAATTCTAGCCTTGACGGGTTATTACGGGATTTTGGGTTATAATACCAATAAATTGGATGCCCCTTCTTATCCGGAAGAACGTCAGACTGCCTTAAAGATTATTGAACGACTTAAAGAGACCGGCTGGACGTTTGCCTCCCACGGTTACAGCCATCTGGATGCCCGGGCGGAGTCTTATGAAAGTCTAGAGCAAGACACATTACGTTGGAAGAAAGAAGTAGAATCCCTTATCGGTCCAACCAATATCTATATTTATCCTTTTGGCAGTTCGGTGTTGCCTGGAAATCCTAAATTCCAGTTCCTACTCGATCAAGGGTTCAATTTTCTCTATTCGGTGGGACCCACTCCCTATCTGAAAGCTTCAACCAACTATGTGATGATGGACAGAAGGCATATTGACGGGATCGCACTTTATAACCAGGGAGCAATTCTGAAGAATCTTTTCGATGCCAAGTCTGTCTTAGACCCGGTTCGTCCTCCATTAAAAGCTGGGTCTTAGTATAAACTCCAAACTGTGGGTTTTTCATGATTTATAATAGTATAAATTGGAGCGTCAATCTATTTAGGAACTATTTTTACTATTCGCTTGGAATAAGTGTTATTTTATCCAAGTCGTAAGACTCCCACTTCAAGTGGGAGTGGTACACCTTATTCTGCTTTGGTGGAGGTAGAGTCCATCCTTCGCCGCTGAGTGTACCTTTTGAGATCAGCGGCTTCGGCGATACTCTCCACAGGAGACTATCGTCACCGAAGACTCAATGTTCAACTTTAGTTGAACGAGTTCACTGGCTTTGTATTCAGGCTTGAGGATTTTCAAGAATAAAAAATAGAACGATAGGTATAATCGAAAGTATCAGTACAGTTTGAAAGGAGGGTTATCAATGGATAATAATGATATATTAATTAGATTAAGATATGCACTAAATATCAGGGATACAGATATGGTAAAAATATTTGAACTTGGTGGCGTTGAGCTAACCGCAGAAGAAGTGAGGAAATTGCTCATAAAATCAAAAGAAACTTACCGTTACAATAATGTTGTTGAACATGAAGAAATAGAAGAAAAGGAAGAGAATATAAAATGCAAGAACAGTATGCTAGAGTCATTTCTAAATGGCTTAATTATATTTAAAAGAGGGAAACAAGATCCAAAGCCAGGGCAACCTGAAATACCAGTACTCAAGAATAGCGAAAATCATCCCAATAATATCTTGCTTAAGAAATTGAAAATAGCACTATCACTAACCAGTGATGATATTCTTGATATATTAAAAGAAACTGGCGTCATTGTAACAAAAGGAGAATTAGGCGCTCTGCTTAGAAAAGAAGGGCATAAGCATTATAAAGAGTGTGGTGATAAATACGCTAGAAATTTCTTAAAAGGATTAGCTATCAAGAACAGAGGATAGCTTCTAATAAAAATAGAGATCCGATGCACCTTATGGGGTGATCGGATCTCTATTTTCATAAAGCAACGAGTGGACACTAACACCCATGTAAAAGGTCTATTGGCAATCAATTAGGAACTGTTCAGTCTTTCACTCAATCACTGCTTCCTGGTAATGACCTCAGAGAAAAATCAATAAGAAATCTGATCATGATAAAATGGTAGAAATAAGTCAAATACATTCGCAGATAATGGCAGGTAATAAGAAAAATATGCAGAATTTAGGTTATTCATAACAGTTTGCTAAATATTCAGGATGGTTCCCTTTAGGATCACTGATTAAAATAATGGATTGAGAAGACAAAAACTGAAGTAGCTTTAGCGCTCATAATGAGAGAGGGGCAGGGAGATGAGGACAGATAAGGCAAATGTAGAAATTACAAAAAAGAGACTTTCCTTAATGAATAATATAATCTTTAAGATTTTCCTTATTTCTATTGGTATTGTTGCTGTTATCTCGTATGTGTCCTATTTAAGCGTTTATTCCAATGAGACAGAAGAAAAATTAGAAGAACTAAAAACCTATGTCTCAGATAGAGTGAGAACCGATAGTGAGATTTTCAAATTGGCAGAAGACAATTTAAAGGTATTCGAAAAAGAGTTCATGAAGCTTTACCATTCCGATATTAAAGTAACAGAAGATCAGTTTTGGTCTTACTATTACGTAGATGAACAGGGCGCGACAAGGATGCGACGAGAATACTACGATGGTATTTATACTGATGAAGGACGTTACCTATATGGTATGTCCAGCTTCATCGGCAACAATCAAAAGGTAACGGATCCCGATTTTCAGAGAAGGCTTGTTCTTTCTAATAAAGTCTTGTCTAGTCTGGGGCCAGGGTGGGTTAATAGATTTCCTAACGTTCATGTTGCCTTCCCGGAAAATTCCATTTCACTGTTTTACCCTGAAGAGCCCTGGGGCTTAAATGCCAGAGCAGATCTACCGATGAATGAGCTAGGAGTTATTAAGGCGGTCAATAAAGCAGATAACCCAGAGCGGAATTCTATATGGTCAGGGCTATATTACGATGAAACTGCTAAAAAATGGATGATTACTTATATGGATCCCGTTGATTATGGTGATCGTCATCTAATCACCCCAGGCCACGATGTCTATCTCACCGACTTAATGGAACGTCTACTTGAAGATAATAGGGATGATACCTATAACTTTATTATTCGAAAAGACGGCTATCTCATAGCGCACCCTAGTGATCCCAGCGATGAGCAAAAGTGGGTCGGTCAATTATCTTTAGATAAGATACAAATACCTCTAGTCAAGGAAGCATATGCGTTAATCAATCATGAAATGGGTGAGGACATCTCGGAAGTTAAAGTTATTATGAATAAAATGCATGACTGCTATCTCGTGGTAGGAGAAATTGAAGGACCGGAATGGTTGTTTGTGAGGGTCTTACCAGTAAAAAATATTAGGGGAGCTGCTCATGAGAATGCTAAACGGGTCTTTTTCGAAGGGATGTCAATTCTTTTCGCGATTCTCATGATAGTTTATTATGTAATAAGATATCAGGCTGAAAGGCCCTTAAAACAGTTGACCTATGCAGCTGAAGTGATTGGTCGAGGAGAATATAAAGAAGTAGCCGAAGAAAAAATGCAACTTCCAGTTAATCTTAATAATGAAATTGGTCTCCTGGCCAAACGATTCGTTGGGATGGCAATCAAAATTCAGAATTCTCAAGAGAATCTTGAAAGAATCGTCGAAGAAAGGACCAATGCCTTAGAAAAGGCTAATGCTGATCTCATTGAGATGAGTCTACTTGATGGACTTACAGGTATTCATAATCGCAGGTCCCTTGATCGCAGTATGGAACGAATTTTTTCGGATGCTAAAGCAGGTTTAGGGACATTCTCAGTTATGATGATCGATATTGATTTCTTCAAAAACTATAATGATAGGTATGGGCATGCAGAAGGAGATGGAGTTCTAAAGGAGATTGCCAAGACTATCAAAGACACAATCAGAGAAGAGGATCGTGTTTTTAGATATGGCGGAGAAGAGTTTGTGGTTATCCTCAAAGATGCAGATGGGACTCTGGCTAAATTGATTGGTGAACGTATTTTGCAGGGGATACAAAATTGCAATATTGCTCACGATAAGAGTCCCTATGGGATTATAACGATTAGCGGGGGAATTGAAGAGTATAATACAGCATTTGTAAACCCGGAAGAAATAATAAGGTCTGCAGATCTTAAGCTTTATATTGCTAAGAATGAGGGACGTAACCGTTTAAAGCTTTAGATTAGGTTAAATCATAAATTTGAATTGTCATATAGGCCGTTTGCATTATTATGCTGACGGCCTATTATATATAGTGAATTGAGGTATTTGTTATAAGGCATGTAAAGATCTAGCTTATCTAAATACTTGGAATAGGACGAAGTTTATCTTGAGTAGATAATGCTTTTTCAAGATTCTAGGTAATCCTTTAATTTTCTCGGTCCTGCCAGTATTTCTCTGCCTATGAACAAGGTGCCGTCAATCTTTGTTTTGACGTCCCATTTGACGAGGGTAATATTACCATCAGTAATTTCAATTCCCGTTATACAACGAGGATGAACACTACTCCCATCGTTAAAGTATGGGGGTTCTCCTACTTCAGGAAACCTAGGTCTATGAGTATGACCGGCAATAAGCATATGATTTTCCTGTGTTACCCACTCAATAAGTTGTTTTTCTACCGCGTTTTTCTTATTATAACTCTTGGCGGTACTGGTAGGGTCATTGACGCCAAAGGACTCAAGAGGTCGCCATAAATACCTTACTAAAAATCTACTTAACCTCCACAGCTCATAATCTATCAAACTTACTTGATGCCCGTGGATCAAGAGAATTTTTTGCTCGGTCGCCGTATGCCTTAAAACTAGCCCTTCATGCACTATTATATTCTCAAATAATGGGAGATGCATTTTCTTCCGTTCATCAAAGTATTGGTACATGTTGTTTTTCACAAATTTACTGTCTCTCTTTACCATATCATGGTTTCCAAAAATTGAATAAAATCGACCTTCATTGAAAAATTTTGACAGAAGCCAAAAAGCATGGCTATGCACGTATATTATGTCAGAAAGTTGTTTATTCTTCCAAAGTTCATCGCCATCGCCAATCTCTATATAAGTGTAATTATCATTATAGTAATGGGTTAGCGCAGCAAAATATAGATTTTGGTTCTTTGAGAAATCATCCGCCCAGCCTCCATCACCCCTATGGACGTCACTCATTAGTATAATTCTGGAGGAGTCGTCAAAGGGGATTTCTTCTGCTGATTCAAAAACTTCAGAAATACGTTTAAGATTATTCATTTTTCACCCTCCTCCAAAAACTGAAAATCGGAAGTTCTATTTAATTCAATATATTTGATTTATAGAAGAAGGGTGAGTTCTAAACGTGCAATTAAAAAAACAACCACATAGAGTTGTTTTGTAACGGCAGAACCGATAGACGCCAAATGGAGCTTGCTACTAGAGGGATAGAATGTGATAGAAAGCAGGAACATAGGGAAAAATGTCGAAGGGTTAAAAGAGTGAACTCGTTCAGCTAAAGCTGAACATCGAGACTTCGGTGACGATAGTCTCCTGGAGAGTATCGCCGAAGCCGCTGATCCCAAAAGGTACACTCAGCGGCGAAGGATGGACTCTACCCCCACCGAAGCGGAGTACGGGGTACCACTCCCACTTATAGAAGTGGGAGTCTCACGATTGGATAAAGGGCTGCTTTAGTATAGTTTTATATGGAATGGTGAAAAAATGAAACTAGAATTAGTGAATAATGCCAGGGCGAAGGCTTTTATACATTTCTATGAAAAGAGATATCTTACAGAGCCTCTGAAGAGGAACTCCATGTCGGGCTTGCTCAAAAACCTCCTTAATGGCAAGAGTGAGATGTGCAGATCCGCTTATTTTGAACCGGTTATGGTCGAGGATAAGGGTAAGATCATGATGATTGCGCTTTTAACTCATGTCGACAGGATGTCTGACTTCCTACAAATTGCGTTTTTTGAAGCGGATTACAAGGACAGCGGTGGGTTCAAGCTTATCCTCGACCGCGCCTATGAGCTGGCCAAGGAACGGGGAGCAAGTAAGCTTACAGGTTCCCTTAATGTTCATGTCAACTATGGTCTAGGTTTTCTGGCAAGTGATTATGACAAACCTCAGGGATTTGGAACTATGCACAACCCCGAATTCTACCATGAGCTATTTTCAGAAAACGGCTTCCAAGCGATCGAACTGCTGAGCTTTAAGAAGGACTTAGGGGAACTGGAAGAAGTCTTTAGCCCGAGGATGATGGAACGACTGAAACGCCGCTATTCCATCCGCAGTCTGGATTATAAAAATCTTGAACGAGATGCCCTGCTCTATACAAGCATCAACAACGAAGCCTTCAAAGAACATCCGTTCTACTATCCCAGGAAGGCGGCTGAGGATTTGGAACTTTTCAAGGACTTTAAGCCTCTTCTCAGAGAAGAAAATCTCCTTTTTGTCTACAAGGGGAAGGAACCGGTGGGCTTTATGCTTTGGTATCCTGATTTCCATGAACTCATGAATCAGGGAGAGACCTTGGGAATCAGAACTGTGCTTAGGAACAAATTTATGGCGTGTAGGATTAGGACTATGAAGATTGTGGAAATGGGTGTTTTGCCTCAGGAAATGAAGAACGGCGCTGTGCTGGCACTGATTAATAAGGTTTTCGAGCTGACTAAGGGTAAGTACTCCCAATTCGAGTCGGGCTGGGTTCTTCAATCCAACACCCCTTCAAAAATGCTGGGAGTAAAACTGGCGGATTCGATCTACAAGAGGTACAAGGCCTATACCAAGGATGTGACTTAGATGGAGAAGTTCCTTACGGTAGGAACGCTGGTCTACTGGTGTCGAGAAGCCAACCAAGCATCCTATTACATGAACTTAATAAGGACCATTGAAGAGAATAAAGAACTCATCAATCTCTTAGAACTTCTTGAGGAGGTCAATCCGTGCGGCCAAGAATACTACGTCCATAGGGACATCATCCTGATCACCTACCATTGCGAGCTTAACCTTCTGAGTTTCCGAAAGAACCTGAAACTTAAAGTCGGGACAAGGATTATCGGTATGCCAATTTCCATAAGCCGAAGCGGTATTTGGGCCTGTGATGAAAATGACGGTGAGTTACGGAAAAAAGTGATTGAGGCCTTGACGATGCTCAAGGGGCTCACGGTCGTGCTGAACTCCGATCTAGAGTTACCGGGTCAGAACCGAACCCTCTCGAATTATGTCTTCCAGAACCGGTTTTCAGGCTTTGATCAGTACTTGCAAGAAATGAGGTCTTCCTATAGGCGGCATCTGATGATCGCTATGCAAATAGGTGAGGGCCTTTCCTTTAATAAAGTTGCTCCCGACCATTTTACAATGGAACATTATCAGCTCTATCAAAGCGTTATGGAACGCGCAGACTATCCTCTCGAAGTGCTTTCTCTGGAGTTCTTCAGACGGTATCCGGCGGAGATCTTCGAGATAAAAGATTCGACAGGGCTATTGCTCGCCTTCATTCAGATAAAAGGAATAGGGGATACACTGCATTTTATGTTCTGTGGCTTCAAGAGAGAGGGCAAAGCAACGGGTAGCTTTAGGGACAGTGCAACCCTCTATCAGAACATGCTGTTGTTCATCATTAAGCATGGCATCGAGATGGGCTACAAACAGATTAACCTGGGACAGACTTCTGCGGAAACTAAACTTAAATTAGGCTGCGTTGAAGAAATGAAGTACCTTTATGCGAGGCATAGCAGCCCCTTGATCGACGTTGTCTTAAGACGGATTTCCGGATGCTTCTCAGATAAGGGATACCTGACCGAGCATAAAGTGTTCAAGACGGACTATCCCCTCAACGGGAATGGGGCGGTTTGATGAAGGTTTTCCTGAAGAAAGTCAGGGCGAGGACGCTCTTCTCTCTACTCGATCCTGTGAGGGTGGAACCGCTTGAACTGTGCTATCTGCAAGCAGTGTCTAATAAATTGGGCATTGAAAGTGTTATCATCGACGACCTTTTTGGACTGTTTGAGCCGCGTGACATCAGACCCCAAGCGATCGTCCTGATAGGATACAATACTGCAGAGCGAGAAATTCTTAAGCAAGCGGCAGCCCACAAGAAGGTCTATCCAGAAGCAAGGATTATCGTCGGAGGAGTGCATGTTGAACTTAACAGGGAATCCTTTCATACGCACGATATTGATTTCGTCATTCACAGTCAGGATCTGACCGTGTTCCATAATATCCTGCGATTCGTGCGGGGAGACCTTTTGGAATTGCCCTCGGCCGGGGTGGATACACGAATCGTATCAGGAGACGGCAGTGACCATTGGTGGGAAGGAACCCGCAGACCAGTGGAGACACTTCAAACCATAAGGCCTGCTAGAGCACTGACTGGTCTTGTCATCGACAGGACAAGATACTTAGACAAGAAGACGGTTGCCCTCGTAAAGAGCCGGATTGGCTGCCCTTACCAGTGTGATTTCTGCTATTGCAAGCGAGTTAATGACGGGGTCCATGTCAAAAGTGACTATCGGAAACTGTTAAGGGACGTTCAGGGGATTCGAGCGAACTATCACTGGCTGGTGGATGATGTGTTTCTGGCTTCCAGGCAGGATGCCTTTGATTACATTCAAGCCTATGAAGCGATGAAAAACGCGGAGGGTGAACTCAGAATAAGGCTCATTGCTTACCTCAGGGCAGATTTTATTGTCAAAGAGAGTGACTTACTGGGTAAACTCAAGGCTTGCGGACTGGATGAAGTCATCGTCGGATTTGAAGCGACTGGCAACAGTGAGCTGGCAGAGTACCATAAACAAACCAATGCCCTCGATTACCCAAAGGTTATTGAACTACTAAGAGTCCATGAGATTGAGCTGACGGCGTTGTTCATGGTGAGGCCTGACTATGGCTTGGCGGATTTCATCAGGCTGAACCAATTTATAAGAGAAAACCGGCTTGATACCTATACAATATCCATATTTACACCTCTCAAAGGGATGGGGAGTTATGAGGATATGAGGTCTGACCTTGTGACAGATGACCCGAAGAAGTTTGACTTTCTGCATCTTGTGCTGGAATCCAGACTCCCTAGAGTTGTGTTTTATGGTCTGTTCTACTGGTTGCACTGGAGGCTGATAAAGTCCAAACGAATGCGCACTTACTTCCGGCAAATTTTTAGCGAAGTAGGAGCTAGAAAGAAGTGAACTCGTTCAACTAAAGTTGAACATCGAGTCTTCGGTGGGGGACTCTACCCCCACCGAAGCGGAGCCGGGGGTACCACTCCCACTTGTAGAAGTGGAAGTCTCGCGATAGGATGAAACACGCTGACAACTATGAGCTAACCTGAGCTGAGTTTGAGCTGATTTGAAGATTGAATTTAGAAAAGAAGGAAATAGATATGTCAGTTAAACTATGGGACTTCTGGGCGGATCGGTACAGCAGACTGTGGGTACAGAAGGTCAGTCTGGGACCGACCAGAGACTATGTATTAAATGAAATCAAAGAAATTGCACTCGGCAGAAAGTTGCACCTGCTTGATCTGGGATGTGGTCCGGGAGAACTACTGTATGAACTAGGGGAAAACTGTCCTCAGCTAGAGCTCACTGGGGTGGATTATTCGTCAAGGATGCTTGAAATATCTCAGCAGAGGAACGGTCATACCAAGCATATCCTCCTGGACGCCGCAGATCTAGACCAGTTAGAAATAAGGTGCGATATCATTGTCTGCACCCATTCGCTGCCTTACTATCGTGACCCAAAGGACGTGTTCAGAAATCTAAGCAGAATTCTCGCCGAGAATGGTAGGATCATCGTCGCCTTCGCCAGCGGTAACAGCCTTTACGATAAAGTGGTGCTCTCGGGTGTGAAACTAACCACGGGAAAAGCTCATTATCCAAGTCATCGGGAGTTTGTGGAGATGGTTAAGGAGCATTTCCGGGTCCTAAAACTCAACACCCTTAAAAAGAGAGCCTTCTATATGCCTGGGATCGCGGTCTATACACTGGGCAAGAAGATGGACAAGACGCTGAGCCGTACGTTGGACAGCAGGGAGTGATGCTGATGGATGTTCTTTTGGTAAGACCAAAGCCTGACAACGAAACCATTGGACTTCAGCATGTCATGGTTTGTGAACCGTTGGAACTGGAATACTTAGTCTCGAATCTACCTGATGATATCAGGTCAAAGGTCAGGGTTGAGATTGTGGATATGATCCTGGAAAAGGAATCCTATGAAAGAATCCTGACCAGACTTAGGCCGTCATTAGTGGTGTTCACAGGGTATATAACCCATGTTGGAATTATCAAAGCGATGTGCTCTGTGGCCAAGGGCCTTGTCCCGGGTATCTTGACCGGAGTGGGAGGAGTCCATGCGGAAGTGGTAGCCCAGGATTTCGTTGCGGCAGAGATCGACTTTGTCTATTCACGGAACGGAATCGATGGTTTCAATGAGACGCTCAGGGGGATGCTGAAGAACGAGAACGTCGAAGAAATTAAGGCTACCCTAGATGAGATTGGCGACAAGAAGAAGAGTTTTTCTTATAGGCATCCGGACCGGAGTGCGGTCTCAAACTATCGTCACGGCTACTACTATATGTTCCACAGCCCCTGTGCCCTGATCAAGACGTCCTTTGGATGTCCGTATCACTGTAATTTTTGCTTCTGCAAAGAGATTACAGGCGGAACCTATTTCACAAGAACGATCGAGGATGTGGTCGAGGAACTTGCAGGGATTGCAGAGAAAGAGATCTACATTGTCGACGATGACTTCCTCTACAACAAGGCAAGGATCAGCGAGTTTTTAAGACTTATTCAAGAACGAAGGATTGAAAAACACTTTCTTGTCTATGGCAGAGCTGATTTTGTGGCAACCAATGAAGATCTTCTACGAGATTTCAAAAAGCAGGGGCTTCAGGCGGTGATCGTCGGCATTGAATCCATAAGGGCCAGGGACCTGGAGCTGTACAATAAACGAACGGACAAAGACATGAACGAAAAAGCAATTAGAGTGCTTAAAACGCTGGATATCGAGCTCTATGCCACTCTGATTATTCCCACGAATTTCGCACGAGAGGACTTCAAAGAGCTGACAGCATGGCTACGAACATTGGATGTCCGCTTCGTAAATCTGCAGCCTCTCACTCCGCTTCCAGGAACCGAGATCTTCGAGCAATACTCCCCTCAACTGCTGTATCCAAGAGAACGCTATGAAATGTGGGATATGGCCCATGTTGTCTTGAAGCCTGAGCGCATGGGGATCAGGGCCTTCTATTGGCAGATCATGAAGGCCTACTATAGGATTATCATGAGACCGAAGCACATCCTGGCGTTAGTGCTAAAATATGGAGTTGTCGCTAATCTGAAGATGCTGCTGGGCAGCTCGGCCGTCTCGTGGCAGTACATGAAGAAAGTAATGCGGGGTTACTGATGAAGAAGATATTATTGATACAACCCAGTCCCTATGATCAGAATAAAATGCCCCTCAAGAAGAAAAAACTCTATTTTGCTGGACTGGCCTTACCGCTGCTCGCAGCATTGACCCCTAAGGACTATGAAGTTGAGATAATCTTCGAGATTCTTGAAGATATACCATTTGAAACCGATGCGGAGCTGATTGGGATTAGCTCCATGGGACATGGCGTGATCCGGTCTATTGATATCGCGCTGGAATTCAGGAAGCGAGGAAAGACGGTGATACTGGGAGGATATATGGCCAGTATCATGGCGGAGGAAGCCCAAAAGTTCTGCGATGCTGTGTTGATCGGAGATGCAGAACTGGTATGGGAGGAGCTTCTCCGAGATTATGCGTTTGGGACCCTGAAGCCAGTTTATGAGAACCGACTAAAGCAAGGATGGTTCTCCACCCCTCCAGCAAGATTCGACCTGATCACGGATAAGAATCTCGGAGATTTCCTGCCTGTTCAGGCGGGAAGGGGATGCCCACATAGCTGTAGCTTTTGCTCAGTGGCTTGCCTCTATGAAGGTAGTTATATCAAGAAACCCATCGAGGAGGTTGTGCGGGACATTAAGCAAATTAAGGAGTTGGGATACAAGAAGTTTCTTCTGCTGGATGACAACATATTTTCAGACAAGGTATATCTACGCAAGCTGATCGAGGAGATCAAAGCGCTGAACATGGAGTGGATGAGTCAGTGCGACATCCGGATCGGCAGGGAGGGAAAACTCTTAGAGATGCTCAAAGACAGCGGGTGCACAACCTTGAGCTTCGGGTTAGAAAGCATTCAGAAGGAGAGCCTGAAGGGTATGAATAAAGCCTGGGCCAACCCGGAAGACTATCCTGCTCTGATCAGGAACATCCAGAACCAAGGGATTGATGTGTCCACTGAGATGGTGGTAGGTGGAGAAGCTGACACCTTGGAGTCCATCCGAGCAACTAAAGATTTCATTGAGGAAAACAAAATTTCTGTTCCCAGATTCTATATTCTCACCCCCATTCCAGGGACCCGATTTTTCAAGGACATAGAGGCTCAGGGTAGGCTGGTCAAGACCGACATCTATTCGTTTGATGGCACCGAGGCAGTGTATACCATCCCTACCATGACCCCCGACGAGTTGACGAAGGCTTACTGGCAGCTGTATGAATCTCTGTTTACCCTTAAGTCTATTGCCAAAAGGAATATCTTCCGGAAAGAATTTCTCAAGGACCCTGGAAAATATCTCTTCTATTCGGGAGTCAACCTCTACTATCGGCATCAGATTAAACAAAGGGTTATACCCAACATTTTTTAGGAGATATTAATGAAGATATTATTAGTCAGACCTCCAAGGATCAAACAAGCCATCACGGTCAGTGACTTCATGTTCGCGGAACCTCTCGGGCTGGAGATGATCTACGGGCAACTTGAAGAGCATCATCAGGTTGAGATTTTTGATATGATGGTGGATAAAGGTAGCCTCACGCGCAAGCTGGCCAAGTACCTTCCCGATGTGGTAGGTATAACCAGCCTTTGCATAGATGTCTTTGAAGTACTCAACTTATGTAGGGAAACCAAGGCATTTGATCCAGAAATAATGACGATGGTCGGTGGCACTCAGGCCTTCCTCAACTCTAGGTCCTTTGCCGATCAGACGGTAGACTATATCTTTGAGTTTGTCGACGAATCCAACTTGAAAAAGCTATTTGAGATATTGGAGTTGGCGAAGGGCGAGCAGCAAGATACCGAGGAGAAAATTGCCTTAATTCCGGGAATAAGGGCTCGGTTCAAGGGCTTTACTTCGAACGAGGTGAAGGGCAGAAACCAGTATCTGCTTCCAAATAGGGAATCGACCTCGAAATACAGGCTGAAGTACTCGTACTTCGGCTATAAGCCTGCGGCGATCATGGAGTTTGGCACAGGCTGTGCCAAGAGATGTGAGTTCTGCCTCAGATGGAGAATCGAGGGTTCCAAAGAAAACCTGATCGACCGCAATCTAATCAGAAAAGATCTAGCAGCCATTCTGGAACCCACGATCATGCTCGTGGACAACGACTTTTTCGCCAGCGAGCAGAAGATCAGGACCTTCTTAGGCTTGGTGAAGGAACTCAAGCTGCAAAAGAACTATATTGTCTATGCCTCTGTGAAGGGCATCATCACTTACGAGCCACTCGTCAAGGAATTCAAGGAACTTGGGCTAAAAGCTGTGCTTGTGGGTTATGAAAGCTTTAATGATGCTGAATTGTCAGACTACCGAAAGAAGTCCGACACCCACGATAATTTGAAGGCAGCCAGAATTCTAGAGCAATTGGGAATTGACGCCTGGGCTTCCTTCATAGCACATCCAGACTGGTCGAAGGAGGATTTTAGGAAATTAAGGAGTACTGTAAGCCTGCTTAAGCCCCAGATTTCATCAATCAACCCGCTTACTCCGTTTCCTGATCTGCCGCTCTACCAAAAGTACAAGAACAGGCTGCTTTATCCTAAAGGAGACTATCAAAGCTGGTCCTTTGGACAAGTGATGATCAAGCCCTCCAAGTTATCTCTGAGAGGGTACTATTACGAGTTGCTTTTAACCAATCTTTATGTAAATTTGGTGGTGAATCGTAAGACTGAGATGATCAAACGGTATGGATTCAAAAGAATCCTTAGCCTGACAATAGGCTCAGTCAGGACTTTTTTGAGATACTGTCGACTGATGATGAACACCGTATAATCACTTCGCAAATCAACGCCCTTGGGAAGTATGATGATTTCTCAAGGTATTTCGGCACGTCCGCATTTTCAACAAGAAAGAAGTAAGCAGGCGTTAATAGCTAGCCTGCTTACTTCTTTTATTTGACTTGCTTAATGTTCTTTAGGTCTTGTGGACTTACGGAAATGCTCACTGTATTATTTTCGATTTTAACCAATAATTTCTTTTAACTGCTTTGCAGCCATAAAAATATTATCTTGAACTAAAATAGCCGATACAACTGAGATGCCATCGATACCTGTTACCTTAACTTGTTGTACGTTCCCAGAATTGATTCCCCCTATTGCTACAACGGGTATCGAGACCGATTTCTTTATATATTCCAGTTGCTCAAGACTTACTTCCTTGGCATCAGATTTAGTCGATGTTCTAAAGACCGCACCTACTCCCAAATAGTCAGCACCTTGCTTTTCGGCAAGAAGTGCTTCCTCCAAGGTTCGGGCAGAGACTCCAATAATCTTATCGGGACCCAAAAGTTCCCTCGCTTTTAGCATAGGCAGATCATCCTGCCCGACATGTAATCCTTCGGCATCAACTGCAAGGGCAATGTCAAGACGGTCATTAATAATCAGGGGGATTTCATACTTAGAAGTTATCTCTTTCACTCTCATAGCTAAACTTAGAAACTCTTTGGTAGAAATAGATTTTTCCCGAAGCTGAACTAAGGAAACTCCGCCCTGTATGGCTAGCTCAATGCTCTGAGCTAAATCCCGCTCTCCGAGAAGTTTTCGATCTGTTACCAAATAAAGACTATAGTCAATCTTGACTTTACTCATAAATAATCTTACCTTCTTTAGCTAGAATTTCAGGAGTGAGATTATAGATACTATCGAATAACCTGGCTCTAAACGTGCCTATTCCCTCTCCATGACGCAAGGAAGCATGAGCGATCTCTCCCGCGAGACCCATGCTTATTATTCCAGCCACCGCAGCCGTATAGTAATCTTTAGTCGCACCACAAAAAGTACCCACAAGGGAGGTCGTCATGCACCCTGTGCCTGTGACATCCCCTAAAATTCGATGTCCGTTATCAATCAGACACACTTGACTTCCATCGGAAACAACATCTGTTTTTCCGGTAATAGCAATAATTGAACCTAGTTCAATGGCAAGCTTTTTAGCTACTACAGAACTGCCATGTTCATCTGCGAGAGAGTCCACTCCCTTTATGGCTGCTTCCAGGCCTGCCAGGACTTTGATTTCAGACATATTACCCCGTATAACTTCAGGTTTTAGTTCCCTAATAAGTTTATCTGCGGTATCCGTTCTCAATTTTGTGGCTCCTACACCTACAGGGTCAAGAATTACAGGGACACCCAACTCCTTAGCTCTTAATCCGGCTATCAGCATACTTTCGATTGTTCTGGAATTTAGAGTACCGATATTTAGAACTAATGCCGAAGCAAAGCCGACCATTTCTGCTGCTTCTGCCGAATCATCTGCCATTACAGGAGAACCTCCGATAGCTAGTACTATATTAGCACAATCATTGACAGTAACATAATTAGTTATATGGTGAATTAACGGACTCTTTTCTTTAATTAGTTTTAAGCCTGTACAGATTTTTTCGCGAATTTCCATTTGGCAGTTAACCTCCATGTTATAGAATGTAAGATGCTAATAATCAGCATCACAGGAATTGTGGAACCCATCACAAAATCAAACTTTATAAACTGATAGTATAATGCTGTACCCATAGCACAGAGAAGAAGCGTACCCCAATTAACTAAAAGCTCTGGTTGGATTTTCTTTCTTTTTAATAGGAAGTAATCCGTTAACAGGATGGCAAACAAAGGCGCAAAAACTGATCCGATGGCATAGAGGAAAACTTCATATTGCTCAATATTCACAACGATCGCAAGTCCTGTTCCTATACTAGTCATAACTAGGACAACCGTTTTTTCTTTTAATTTAGGAAATATATTCAAAAATGAAACCCCCGCCGAATAAGCATCTAGAAAGGTAGTTGTTACCGTCGCCAGGACGATAATTCCCAAGGCGACAATTCCAAGATTAGCAGCTAATAGCAGAGCGGTCGGGTCAGCATCTGATGCAATGATCGCTGCTCCTAGGCCAATAATATACATCCAGCTGCTGCCAATGAAATATCCAAGCCAGCTGCCCCATGCACTGCCTCGCTTTGTCTTAGCAAATCGTGTATAGTCCGAGATCAGCGGCAACCATGATAACGGCATAACCACTGCAAATTCTACAGCATTCCCAAAGGAGATAGCTCCTGTACCCTCTCGAGTAAACAGCTCATGATTGCCAAAAATGATAATACTTAAAATAATAGACAAAAAGAACAACAGTACAACGGCAATGTTGTTTGCCTTCTTCCAGCCGCTATCCTTTCCAAGCCATAACCAAAACATTATTAAGATACCAATCATTAGGCTCCAAACTGTTAGATTGTCAAAAGACCATAAACTTTTAGTGATATGGTTTACTGACCGAGCTCCAACAATTATCATCACAGCTGTCCACCCAAGCAGCTGCAAAACATTCAAAATGGAGAAGAGGTAAGAACCGTATTGTCCAAAGGAAATACGAGTTGACACCAGTGCAGGAATTCTCTCCTCCGTCCCGATGATTCCTCCCAGTACTAAAATAGTTGTTCCAGCCAAGTGTCCAAGAATAATAGCCAAAACCCCCATCTTAAATCCCAAGGAGGCTAACATACCACCCGTTAATATTTCTGCAACCGAAATGGAAGCGCCAAACCAGAGAGCGGTAAAATTAAACATACTTAAATTGTTTTTTGTTGAATTCATTAAATTAATCCTGCCTTTTTGTAAAGTGTATAAAAGTGATGCGTCGGGCCTACGCCTTTTCCAATTGATAAAGAATTCTGAATAGCAATTGTGATATACTCCTTAGCCAGAGAAACAGCTTTGTTAAGGGTGTGCCCTAAAGCCAGGTTAGCGGTGATGGCAGACGAAAGTGTACATCCCGTTCCATGCGTATTTTTAGTTGCAATTCTAGATGAGGAAAAATAACTAAACTCCTGACCGTCAAAAAGGATATCAATAGAATCTTCCTCTAAATGCCCCCCTTTGAGCAGTACATTCTTAGCCCCCATCTGAAATATAGCCTTGGCAGCCTCTTCCATTTGTTTAAGCGTTTGGATGGAACTGTTTGTCATGACCTCGGCCTCTGGAATATTAGGGGTAACGATCATCGCCATTGGCAACAATTCCTTGATCAACGTTGCTTCCGCCTCTGGATTTAACAAGTGGTAACCGCTTTTAGACACCATAACCGGGTCTAGAACAATGGTCTGAGGTGCATAGTTACTCAACTGTTCTGCAATAACTTCGATTGTCTGAATCTGGGAAACCATACCGATTTTTACTCCGTCGACTTCAATATCGTCAAAAATCGCCTCTATTTGTTTCCCGATGACGTCTCTGGTGATATCTTGTACAGCAAACACTCCTTGGGTATTTTGAGCTGTAACTGCAGTTACTACGCTCATTCCAAATACCCCATGGGCAGAGAAGGTTTTAAGATCGGCTTGAATCCCCGCTCCTCCACTGCAATCTGAACCGGCTATGGTTAGTACCTTTTTCATAGCATACCTCCTTGTATTTCGTTATAAATCTCTTTGATATAGAAAACTTGGCTAACGCCAAGCATTCAGGCGATGGTGACAGCTTTCGGTACCCTTATTACCTGCATTCTTCTGGCAGTACAAAAAAAGAGCACAAATCTCCAGAATAAGATTTGTGCTCTTTTATTTTTCACAAAAGAGTAAACTGCTTACCTACGCTGGCATTATCCAGATCAGGTTAAAAAGGGTCTTAGACTTTTTAGGGTCTAAATCTCAGCCAGCCTTTCCAGCTCCCCTGCCCATAACATAATTTATTTGTTATAAAACTAACATGGTAGAAGTATAAAGTCAATGGTCAGACGCTATTTTTAACCATACACCAAAAGGTGCAGGAAAGGTTTTGCACTGTTTACCCTTTTAGATAAGTATAAAACTCACTATATATACTTCCGACAATAGCTTGGTGTTGAGATGAGGGGGGTGGTGTCATATCGTAAATTACACTATTAATACGTTCCCAACGTTTAAACTCGAATTTTAGATGGTTTTTCATCCGAAAAAGAACTCCCTTTGTAAAATTATACCATGGTTTAATTGGTTTTAAAAGGCCAATGAGAATTCGTATGGTATTCTGTTTTAGAAAAAACTCAATTTGGCAACCCCATAGCAGGATGATGAGATATTCATAGAGAACTTGTAGAGAACAAGACATAATTGATCGGGGGAAGCAAGGTGCTCCAGGAAATTGAGGTACTGATCAACCTAAGGCAGTCACTTTCTAATTGGTGGAAGTGGACTTGTCGCTTTTTTCGGCGGGCCCCCAAGGGAACATAGATTCAGCCGACGTTCGGCAGCTCTTTCATTCAATATTGGTACTGCCAAAAGTGGGATCATGATCGCTGGATTGAAGAGTATCAAATGTTACAAAAGATAGGCATCAATGAAATAATCCTCCAGAGCATCGCCGACACTAAATTGCATTATGCCGTGTATCCTACGAAGATGGACGGATATACATGTAATAGCATTGATATGGTTGGAACGGCCCTGGATGCTGCTGATGCCATTGGCATGAATGTCCGTATCGGTCTAGGGTTTAACAATGACTGGTGGTCAAAAAACATTTATGATCAGACGTGGTTAGATGATGAGGCTGAAGTCAACAAAGTGATCGTTACGGAGATTATTATGATGTATGGTGGACATAGAGCACTAAATGGTTGGTATATTCCCTATGAATTTCACCCGTTGACGGCTCTGAGTCTTGTTCAACAAGCCGATTTAAACCGATTCTTCCAAAAAATCTCCAGCACTATCAAGGTGAATAGTACGAAAAATATCATGATTGCCCCATTTTATAAGGCCCATTTGACATGGAGCATAACCTTGGCTTCTTGGTCAAATTTCGTTCACCATATTCTTAAGGATACAGGGATAGATATTCTCGCTTTGCAGGATAGTATCGGGGCAGGTTTTAACACGTTAGAGCATTTAGACGAAATCTATGCTTACACCAAGAAGGCTACCGACGAAATTGACCTGATTCTTTATGCGGTCACCGAAACTTTTGAGTTGAATGAAACAAAATATATGCCAGCGCAGCAAAGTAGAATCCGTGAGCAATTATCTAAAGAGTCTGCCTATGTAAGAGGATTCGTGGCTTTTAGTGTAGATCACTATCAAAATGGTAACGAACCGACTCAAGTAAGGGGTTATGAGGATTACTATCGTTACTATAATACTGGATTAACTAAATGACAGCAGCAATTTGCCCACTTAATTATCCAAATCGTAAGACTCCTACTTCTACAAGTGGGAGTGGTACACCTTATTCTGCTTCGGTGGGGGTAGAGTCCATCCTTCGCCGCTGAGTGTACCTTTTGGGATCAGCGGCTTCGGCGATACTCTCCACAGGAGACTATCGTCACCGAAGACT
>Ga0209347_1002223_pt1 | contig 26496 bp, 20 predicted proteins | sample AutmiccommuBRH23_FD_187382 | JGI IMG/M metagenome (GOLD analysis project Ga0209347, IMG submission 187382) | Deep subsurface microbial communities from Mt. Terri, Switzerland - Autotrophic microbial communities BRH/23 (SPAdes) (version 2) | ecosystem: Environmental > Aquatic > Deep subsurface >...
GTGTGAAAGCATCGGTCATTGCGGCGGCCGGTCACCCCGGTCGGTGACGCCACCTTCGCTCCAGTGATGGGCTTATTGTACGACGGACTCGACGCCGAATTTCTGGCGGCCGCCGGTTCGCGACTGCAGGTATCGTCCGGGCAACGGGTGGTCGAGCCACGGCGCGATCACGTCGGATGCCGCGACCAGCCTTTCGAGATCGACTCCCGTCTCGATGCCGACGCTGTGCAGCGCGTACACGAGATCTTCGGTGGCCATGTTTCCCGAGGCGCCTGGCGCGTAGGGACAACCGCCGAGCCCTCCCGATGACGAGTCGAACACCGAGATTCCGAGCTCGAGCGACGCCAGCGTATTCGCCACCGCCATCCCGCGCGTATCGTGGAAGTGCATCGCCAGCCGCTCGCGCGGGATCACCTGAACCAGAAGACCGAGCAGACCCTGCACCTGCAGCGGCGTCCCGCTGCCGATCGTGTCGCCGATCGACACTTCGTAGCAGCCGAGATCGAAAAGCCTCGCGGTCACCTCGAGCACTTTTTCCGCCGGGACGTCTCCCTCGTACGGGCATCCGCACGCGCAGGAAACGTAGCCGCGCATCCGGATCCCTTCCGCGCGCGCCCTCTTCGCCACCGGCTCGAACACCTCGATCGACTCGTCGATCGACATGTTGATGTTCTTGCGATTGAACGTTTCCGAAGCCGCCGTGAAGATCGCGATCGAATCGGCACCCGCCTCGATCGCGCGCTCGAGCCCCTTCTCGTTTGGGACCAGGACCGGATAGTCCACGCCCTTCTCGCGATGGAGCCCGCGAAGCACGTCGCCGGTGTCGGCCATCTGAGGAACCCATCGAGGGTGGACGAACGCTCCTGCTTCCACCACCTGGAGTCCCGACCCGGCAAGAGCCTCGATGAAACGGATCTTCACCTCGGTCGGCAGCGTGACCTTCTCATTCTGCAGCCCGTCACGAGGACCGACTTCCACGACCTTCACGTTCTCGACGTCGAATCTCACGCGCTCGGCTCCTCCGGCGGCTCCGGGATCAGCGAGATCAGATCGATGCCTGGCTGGACCAGGTCGCCAGCCTTGCATCCGATCGACTCCACCCTTCCGTCGTAGGGGGCGGCGATCTGGTGCTCCATCTTCATGGCCTCGAGCACCAGCAGCGGATCCCCTTTCCGGACAACATCCCCCGTCTCGACGAAAATTTTCAGAACCTGTCCCGGCATCGGGGCGCTCATGGAATGGTCCGCGTGGCGGCTCCGCTTCGGCGCGGAGGCCGACACCACCTCGGCATGCCATAGCTCCTGGTCGAGAGAGAACTCGACGACTTCTCCGCGAACCAGCGCCGGAACCCATTGCGTCCGCTCTCCGATCCGCAGCTCGATCGCGTCCCGGTGCACGCCCAGAACCTCGATCTCGATCGCCTCGCCATCCTCGAACCGGACCTTCCACAGGCCGCCATCGCGCTCGAGCCTGATCTTCGACTCGTCTCCGCGGATCGAAACCGTCTTCTCGCTCATGCGCTCTTTTCCCGGAACCGGCTTCCGGGCGTGTCGATGCTCACGCCTCGCGCGCACAACGGACACTCCGGCTCGGGCCACGTTTCAATCTTCAGCTTCTGGAGGTAAACGTACGGGCCGTCGAAGGGATTGTCCCGCCCGCTCCTGTTGAGAATCGAGCCGTAGCCGACGACCTCGGCGCCGAGGGGACGGAGAACCGCCGCCGTTTCGGCCGTCGACTTCCCGGTCGTGACCACGTCCTCGACGATCACCACGCGTTCTCCGGGACGGATCTGGAACCCGCGGCGGAGCGACATCGCTCCATCTTTCCGCTCGGTGAAGATCATCGGGACGCCGAGCGCGCGAGCGACGGTGTACCCGATGATCAGTCCTCCGAGAGCGGGGGCGACGATCCGATCCGGCCGCATCGGAGCGATGAGGGCCGCCAGCCTCTCGCCGAGCTCATCCGCGCGCGCCGGCTCTTCGAGAAGCCGTGCGCACTGGACATACTGCGGGCTGTGCAGACCGGAAGAAAGGCGGAAATGACCGGTGAGGAGAGCACCCGTTTCCGCGAGGTGCAGCCCGACGTCTTTCATGGCGCGAGGGAGGATACCACCCGCTCTCGCGGCGTTATACTCCCCCTCGTATGGCGACGCTGACCGAACGCATCCGGACCGACCTCACCGAATCGATGAAAGCGCGCGACGCAGCGCGGACCTCCACCCTGCGCATGGTCCAGTCGGCGATCAAGAACGAGCAGATCGAAAAAGGGCGGGACCTGTCGGACGAAGAGGCGGAAGCCGTCATCCGCCGCGCCGTGAAGCAGCGACACGATTCGGTCAGCCAGTTCCGCGGCGCCGGACGAGAGGATCTCGCCGTCAAGGAAGAAGCCGAGATCTCCCTTCTCGAGACGTACCTTCCTCAGACTCTTTCAGACGCGGAGACCGAGAAGGTCGTCGACGACGCGATCGCCGCCACCGGCGCAACCGCGAAGAAAGACACCGGCGCAGTCATGAAACAGATCATGGCCACCCACCGCGGGCGCGTCGACGGGAAGAAGGTCCAGGAGATCCTCGGCAGGAAACTGGTGTAGCGAGCAAGACCGGAAAGCCAGAAGCCAGAAGCCAGAAGCCAGAAGAAAAGGCGAAGCCAGAAGCTGGAAGCCAGAAGGAAAGTCAAAAGCCGCCTCATTGCGGATGACGGGGTGTTGCCTCTGATCTTTCTTCTGGCTTCCAGCTTTCGACTTCTGCCTTCGCCTTTTCTTCTGGCTTCTGACTTCTGGCTTCTGGCTTGTCTCTTATCTGGCTTCTGGCTTCTGGCTTGTTTCTCCCTACGGTTCCGCCGGGATTCCGCCGCTCACCGGTCCTCCCTCGTAGATCTCTCCATACCGGCGATAGCTGTTCATCACCTTGCGTACGTAGTGCTTCGTTTCCGAGAAGTTGACCGACGAAAGAAAGTAGTCGTCCCCTTCGGCGGGCTGAAGGCGGCTCCAGAGCCGCGTCTGAAAAGGCCCGGCGTTGTAGGCCGAGGCGGCTTTGTAGCGGCTGCCATCGAACTCCTCGAGGAGGTCGGCGACGTAACGCGCGCCGAGCTGGATGATCGTCCGGGGATCGTAGAGGTCGGAGGACTCGAGGTCGACCAATCCGAGGCTGGCGCCGATGTCGCGGGCCGTGGTGATGATGAACTGCAGAAGGCCGCGCGCCGCGGCCATCGACTTGGCCCTCGGATCGAATCTCGACTCCTCGCGCATGATCGAGAGCACCAGCTGCGGGTCGGCACCGAACTTCTCGGAGTCCCTTTCAATGATGTCCGCGAAGTAGCGCGGATAGAGAAGCTGCCGAACCCGGGGCGGGAGCAGTTCCTGCACGAAAGGGTCGGGCACCGAGCGCATCATCACCTCGATCGCGTAAATCGAGTCGCGTGATGCCGCCGCCAGGTTCAGCGCATGTGAGCGCGTGAGCGAGTCCCGCATCGAGCGCAGTCCCCATCGCTCTTCGATCTCGCTCGCCGCCTCGTCGAACAGACCCATCGCCATCAGCAGGTCTGCGCGCTCCGCTCCCTCTTCGAGAGGAAAAGACGGCAGTGGTTCCGGGGTCAGCTCGAGAACCTCGCGATATGCCGGGATCTCCAGATAGATGGCTCGAAGAGCCGCCCGATCCTCGGCCGAGGCGGAGAGGAGATCGGCTACCGTCCCGGCCTCCCTCGCCCTCCCCCACTCGCCCGCTTTCACCGCAGCGTCGCGATCGGCACGCGCGCTCGCGATCTGCTCCGAGAGCGCTTCTCGGAGCGGCGCCTCTCGCAACCTCTCCCTCGCGAGAAAGGCGAAATGCGTGGGGATCGGGTACTGCAGCGTCTCGAGGTAGTGTTGGACGGCTTTCCGCGGATCGCGCCCTTCCCAGGCACGGCCTCGCCAGTAGTCGATCTCGGATTCTGCCCAGGCATCGGCCAGCCGGAGCGGAATCCGGTCGAGCTCCGCGATTGCCTGCGCGGACTGGCCAGCCGCGATGAGGTATGTCGCGAACTGGATCCCCGCCTCGGCGCGAGACTCGGAGTTGGGAACGATCTTCTCGAGCATGCGGAGGTCGGCGCGCGCACCGTCCAGATCTCCCTGCTTGGCCCGGGTCCTCATCCGCTGCGTGGTCGCGGCCGAGGTGGAGCCGAAATTTCCGCGCACCGCGATCGCGCGGGTCATGTGGCGGACCGCCCGATCGTCCTCTCCGACCAGCTGCGCCGCTCTCGCCGCATGAAAGAAGAGGGTCGCGCGCATCTCCGCGCTGCGGGCGCCCGCCGCGCCAGCCAGGTAGGCTTCCTCCGCCTCGGCGAACTTCTCGTTGCCGAAGTACGAACGGCCGATCGCGAACAGCAGGTCGTCGTCGGGACCGCCGTTCCGCCCCCTCGCTGCCTCGTACAACTCGACCGCCCGATCGAAATGGCGATGGTTGCGCGCCGTTTCGCCCAGCAGAGCGAGGTCCGCGCCGCTCGCCTGTTCGACCAGCGACGGGGTGTCGAGGAGGAGCAGGGCCCGCTCCGACGGATCGTCCGACGTGCCGCCGCGGAGCAATCGCCAGGCGATCTCCCGCGCCTGCTGCTCCCTCCCCGCCGCGAGCAGCCCCTGAGCGGCGCGCGAGTCCAGGTCCCGCCTGAGCGCCGTGGACGCGGAGGGGCGAAGCTTGTCGGCGAAGCGGACGATCTCGGCCGGATTCTGATCGGCCAGATAGTCGAGATGACTTTCGATCTCGCGCGAGCGCCAGATCGCCTCCGGCTCGTCGAAAATGTACGCCTCCCGCAGCCGCGCGGCTTCCTCCGCGGACCCCTTCCCCTCGGCGATCTCGATCGCATGATGGCGAGCCAGCGGCGCGAACGGGCTCGAGGGAAGCAGCCACGGAGCCAGCTCCCTCTCGGCGCGCTCGAAATCCTCCGCCTCGATCAGCACGCGGGCGAGAAGATACCCGAGAGCCCCCGACTCGAATGCCGCGGGCTGGCGCTCTCTCAGCTCGTCGAGTTCCTCGACGAGCAGCGGCCACGCGCCAGCCTGCTGCAGGTTCATGATCCGCTCGGTCCATTGCTCCTGGGGCAGCTCGGCCAGGCCGGGCGTGTTGGCGAGCGCCTGCTCCGCGGGCCCCGGCTGATTGAAGGGAGCGCGACGCCTCGGCGAGCTCCTGGAGAGGGTCCAGAAGAGGGCGAGAGCCAGCATCACTGCGGCCAGGGCGATGGCGAGATAGCGGATCGTTCTTGGCTTCAAGGCGGTCATCCAGTCGAGAGGTCGGAATGTGCGCAGCCGCGTCGACCCCAACCCCCCCTTTCAAGATCCGGTCCCCCCGCAATCGGGAGTCTCTGCTGAAAGCGGGCGGAATTTCCCACCGGGTCACTTCGCGGATGGAGAGATGGCCGGACCCCGAGTCCGCGCGCGTCATCGCAGCTTCCGGAGGGGTTAGAATGCCACCCCCGGGAAGCCGGTTCTCACCGCTCGGTTCCCCGACTTTTCTTGCCGAAGGGTTTTCATCCACAAAATGCGCTGGACTCAATACTTCATTCAGACGATTCGCGAAGAGCCTGCTGACGCCGACGTCGTCAGCCAGCGGCTGATGATGCGCGGGGCCATGATCCGCAAGGTCGCCGCCGGGATCTACACCTACCTCCCGCTCGGGCTTCGCTCGATCCGGAAGCTCGAGGCGATCGTGCGCGAGGAGATGGAGCGCGCCGGAGCGGTCGAGCTGCTCATGCCGGCCATCCAGCCGGCCGAGCTCTGGATGGAGTCGGGCCGCTGGCAGCAGTACGGCAAGGAGCTTCTCAGGATCAAGGACCGGCACGAGCGCGATTTCATCTTCGGGCCGACGCACGAGGAGGTCATCACCGACACGGTCCGCAACTCGATCTCCTCGTACCGCCAGCTGCCGATCAACCTCTATCAGATCCAGACGAAGTTCCGCGACGAGGTCCGTCCGCGCTTCGGCTTGATGCGCGGGCGCGAGTTCATCATGAAGGACGCCTACTCGTTCCACAGCACGCCCGAGAGCCTCGACGAGGCTTACGGGAAGATGAGGGACGCCTACAACGCGATCTTCCGCCGCTGCGGGCTCGATCACGTGATGGTCGACGCCGACACCGGAAACATCGGAGGGTCGGCCTCCCACGAGTTCATGGTCCTGGCGCAGTCGGGGGAGGACGCCGTCATCCGCTGCACTTCCTGCGGCTACGGAGCGAACGTCGAGAAAGCCGTGTCGCGGATTTCCGCATCGAGCGATCTGACCGGCGAGCCGGAGAACGCGACGGTGGTCGACACGCCCGGAACCGCCTCCATCGCGGACGTGGCGAAGTTCCTCGGGGTTCCCGAAAGCTCGCTCGTGAAGACGCTGGTCTTCCGGACTGAAGCCGGGCCGGTAATGGTGCTGGTGCGCGGCGATCGTGAGGTCAATCCAATCAAAGTGAAGAATCACCTCGGTGTCACCGAGCTGGAGATGCTCGACGAGAAGACCTTCGAGTCGGTGGTCGGAGGACCGCAGGGATACTGCGGGCCGGTCGGCGCGAAACAGATCCGGATCGTCGCCGATGAGTCGCTTCGCGACCGGACGAGCTGGACGGTCGGGGCCAATGAGCGGGACCGGCACATTCGCGGCGCGCGTCCCGGACGCGATTTCGATCTGTCGGAGTTCGCCGACTTCACTCTCGTTGCAACCGGCGACGCCTGCGGAAACTGCGGCGCCTCCCTGGAGATGTTCCGTGGCATCGAGGTCGGGCACATTTTCAAGCTCGGCATCAAGTACTCGAAGGCGATGGATTGCACGTTCCTCGACGAGGGGGGCGAGCGCCAGCCGATGATCATGGGTTGCTACGGCCTCGGCATCGGCCGCACCGTCGCCGCGGCGATCGAGCAGGGGAACGACGCGGACGGCATCATCTGGCCCGTCGCCATCGCGCCCTTCGAAGCGGTGGTCATCGCGGCGGGCCGCGAGCCCGAAGTGCTCGAGGTCGCGGAGAACGTCACCGCGAAACTGAAGGACGCCGGAGTCGACGTCATTTTCGATGATCGCGACGAGCGCCCGGGCGTGAAGTTCAAGGATGCGGACCTGATCGGATTTCCGCTCCGCATCGTGGTCGGAAACCGCAACCTGCAGAACGGTCAGATCGAGTGGAGCTGGCGGCGGGACAAGGAAAAGAAGCTCGGGGCCCCCGACGAGGTCGCGTCCAGCGTGATCGAAGCGGTGCTGGGCGAGCGCGGAGTGTCATCCCGAGCGTAGCGCCTGCCCTGAGGAGCGACAGCAACGAAGGGAGGGATCAGGGGGGGTGGGGAATCCGGTGACGCGGGGCCCTGTCGGCGGGGGATGTGAGTTCGTCGTGGTGAGCCGGCACGATTGCCGGGGCACGACGAAGTCACATACACGCGCCAACAGGGTTCCCGCGCCGTACGGATCTCCCACCCCCCCTGATCCCTCACTCCGTTCGGGATGACATGACACCACCGTTTTCGTCTACCGCTCTGGATTCCTGGCGGCCACTCCACTAGACTCGATGCACGTTCACACAATTTGCTGCCGGCCGCAGGGTCGGAACGGAGCGTCGATGACTCGATATTTGTCTCTGCTCGCCATCGGTTTGTTTGCCCTTCCCCTCGCTGCCCAGAACACCGATCTGGAAGCGCTCGGGGGTCTTACCTTCAACTTCCGCAATCCCGGCGCCCGGTCGCTGGCGATGGGTGGGGCCTTTCTCGGACTCGCCGATGACGCCACCGCCGCCGAGGCGAATCCCGCGGGATTGACCATCCTCCGCGTCCCGGAGGTCTCGCTCGAGATCCGCAACTCGCGGACCGACACGGTCATGAACGCCTCCGGCGATTTTCCCGACCTGACCCAGGACATCTTCTTCTCGCACAGCGATGCGGCCGAAGTGTCGTTCGCCAGCGTCGTTCTGCCGGCGGATCGCTGGGCCGTGGCGGCCTACTATCACCAGCCTCTCAAGATCGAGAGCGAGATCAACATGGCCTGGGAGTTCAACGCCCTCAACCAGGCCCAACTCCGGGATCTCCCTTTCGTTTTCATCCCTCGCGGCAATCCCGTCGGCAGCGGCCTTCCGATCTCGCGGCAGGAGTGTCAGGACCTGCAGTTCGAGGATCTCGGGGCATGCAGCGGCTTTCAGCAGACTCCCTTCTACTCGCTCGTCGAGATGAAGCAGGAGACATTCGGCATCGCCGGAGCCGTTGAGCTCGGCCGGCTCTCTCTCGGAGCGGGCGCGCGCTACCAGACCTTCAGCCAGGCCGCACTCACCATCCGCTACGACGACTTCCTCACCCCGGTCGAGGCACTGATTCAGGCCACCGAGCTCGATGAGGAAGGAAACGCGAAAGAAGAGAACGACACCACGTTCACCGCAGGCTTCAAGTACTCCTTCACCGACTCCTTCAGCATCGGCGGGGTGTACAAGCAGGGGGCCGAGTTCCCGACCGCCGTGTTTCAGGCCGTCTCCTTCGGCGACGAATTCGAAGAGGAAGCCTTCGACACCACCTTCCACGTTCCCGACACCGCCGGTCTCGGCTTCGCCTGGCGTCCGCTTCCCGCGCTCACGCTTCTGGGCGACGCCGTCTTCATCCGCTACTCCAACCTGACCGACGACTTCCGCTCCGCTTACGGCGAGATCCAGATCCTCGACCAGCCCTACGAGATCGAGGACTCCACCGAGTATCACTTCGGCGCCGAGTATTTCATCGCGACCCGGATCCCGGTGGCGATCCGGGCGGGATGGTGGAGAGAGCCGGGTCACGCTCTCGAGTACGTCGGCCCGCTCACCTGCACCGACTCGCAGATCGACGAGGCCGACCGGCTCCTCTGCTCGGCGAACCGCGTCCGCTCCGCGACGATCTTCCCGGGGTCGGAGGATGAAGACCATTACACCGTCGGAATCGGCCTTTCGTGGCCGAACTTCTCCATCGACGCGGCCTACGACACCTCCGACTCGTTCAAGGTGGGCTCGCTTTCGGCGGTTGTCCGTTTCTGAGGGTTTGACACGCCCCTTGTCGGGGCGTACATTTCCCCCTCAGCTGGATTGATTTGGGGCCGCTTGCAACCAGCCTAAAAAAAGCTAAAGTCGCTGCCTGAAACGGTCAGTTTTTGACGGATCGGAAAGGGGCCCCACGCGAGTGGGGCCTTTTCTTTTCCGCATGGCGGCGTCGAGGAACCGATGCAGGACTTCGTTCAGACGCTCACAGATTCCAACATTTACCTTTTCGACGGCGCGATGGGCACGATGCTCTACTCGCGCGGGTTCTTCATCAACAAGTGTTATGACGAGCTCAACCTCCGCGACCCGAACGCCGTCGTCGAGGTCCACCGCTCCTACCTGAAGGCGGGGGCCGAGATTCTCGAGACCAACACCTACGGGGCGAATCGTCTCAAGCTCCGCGCGTTCGGAATCGAGGACGAGCTTCGGGAGATCAACCTCCGGGGCGCCTTGCTCGCGCGCGAGGCGGCGGGTGGCCGCGCCTGGGTGGCCGGCGCCATCGGCCCTCTCGGCATCCGTCTCGAGCCTTACGGGCCGACCGCCGTGGCCGAGGCGCGCGTGTTCTTCCGCGAGCAGATCGAGCCGCTGGTGGAGGGAGGCGCCGATCTGATCATCCTCGAGACGTTCGCGAATCTCGTCGAGATCGAACAGGCGATCCTCGCCGTCCGGGAGGTCTGCTCGCTGCCCGTCGTGGCGCAGGTCACCATCGCCACCGATGGACGCACGGTCTTCGGCGACACCGCGGAGACGATCGCGAAGCGGCTCGACCGCGCGGGCGCCGACGTGATCGGCCTGAACTGCTCGGTCGGTCCCGACGTCATGCTCGACGCGATCGAAGCGATGGCATCCGTCACCGGCAAGAAAATCTCCTGTCAGCCCAACGCGGGACTGCCGCGCGAAGTGCATGGCCGCCAGATGTACATGGCATCCCCCGAGTACATGGCCAAGTACGCCAAGAGGCTCATCCAGAAGGGGGCGAAGTTCCTCGGCGGCTGCTGCGGGACCACCCCCGAGCACATCAAGCTGATGAGCGACGCGGTGCGCCCCCTTTCGCCACGCCAGCATTTCGTCGTCCTGGAGCGCGAGGTCTCGACCAATGGAGCGGCGGGCGAGGAGCCCGTCCCGACCGAGAAGCGCTCGAATTGGGGAGCGCGGATTGCCCGGCGGGAGTTTGCGACGACGATCGAGATCACTCCGCCGAAAGGTCCCGATCCATCGAAAATGATCGAGTCGGTCCGATCGATTCAGGCGGCCGGAGTCGACGCAGTCAACGTTCCCGACGGGCCGAGAGCCCAGAACCGCATGGGAGCGATCGCGGTTGCGCTTCTGATTCAGCAGCAGGTCGGCATCGAGGCGATCCTCCACTACTGCTGCCGCGATCGCAATCTCCTCGGCATGCACTCCGACCTGCTCGGCTGCGCGGCTCTCGGCTTACACAATCTCCTCCTGATCACCGGCGATCCCCCGCGCATGGGACCGTATCCGGAAGCGACGGCCGTCTTCGACATCGACTCCATCGGGCTGACGAACATGGTCAACCTGATGAACCACGGCCTCGATCTCGGGGGGAATCCATTCGGAAAGCCGACCGAGTTCACCATCGGCGTGGGAGTCAACCCGGGACACCTCGACCTCAACCAGGAGCTCTCCCGTCTGGAGTGGAAAATGAAGGCGGGAGCGGAGTACGCCATCACGCAGCCGGTGTTCGACGTCCGACAGCTCGAGCATTTCCTCCAGAGGGTCGACGGCTGGAAGCTTCCGGTGGTGGCGGGGATCTGGCCGCTCCTTTCCTACAGAAACGCGCAGTTCATGAACAACGAAGTTCCGGGCGTTTCCGTCCCCGCGGCCGTCATCGAGAGAATGCGGCACGCGAGCGACCAAAGCCGCGAGCACGCCCTCCGCGAAGGGGTTGCGATCGCGCGCGAGACGCTTCTCGCGGTGCGGGACCGCGTCGCGGGCGTGCAGGTCTCGGCTCCGCTCGGGCGCGTCGATCTCGCACTCGAAGTCTTCGACGGGCTCGTCGACGCGTCCAGCGCAACGCCGCGCCTGGGTTAGCCAGCCCTGACGTTACATCCGCTCGGGATCGACCGGCCGTGGACGCTCTTTCTCCACCGGCTCATCGATCGGGCGATCGGGGATCGTGCTCCTCTGGAACTCGTCCCGCGCCCGGAACAGGTCGAGCCGCATCGTGCCGAAGTCGATCACCACCCTGAAATTCTTGAGATAGTTCTGACCCAGGATTCCGTACGCTGCGCTCTGATCGGAGCGGTAGAGCGGGATGTTCTTGAACTTTCCACCCCAGGCGTCCACGGCGATCTCGACGTCCGAGACCTTTTCGCCACTCATCTGCGAGCCGCCGAGCCCCTGAAGCATCGCGCCGTGGTAGCGGGTCGACCTCCGCACCGGCGTATCGTCGATCCGTCCTTCGTTCAGGAACGTGATCTCGGATCCGGTATCGACCACGAAGAGAAACCATCCCTTCCGGTCGATCGCCGCCTGAACGAGCGGCCGGAAGCCGACCATGAAGAGATTCTGCTCGGCAGAAGGCCTGCGGTCGACTGCCTCGAGCGGCTGAAGCGCGAGAACTTCGCGCTGAAAATCGAGCTCGACGCGGAACTCCTTCAGCAGGTTGGTTCCGAGGAGCAGTTCCATCCGGAACGGCTCCTTGTTGTAAACGAAGAACTGCAGCTTGTCGTCCGCCATGATGGCGACCGGGACGTGGTTGATCTCGAGATCCCCGATTACGAGGCGATCCATCATGCCGAACTTCACCGAGATCGGCTCTCCGAGGAGACCGAGAAACGTTCCCTCGAAAGTGGTGATCGGCTCGATGCCGGTTCGCTTCGCAAAGCTCTCGGAGACGATCGAGGTCACGGCTCCGGTGTCGAGGACCGCGGTGACCCGCGGCTCTTCGTTCACCGCAACCGTCAGGCGGGGAATGTCCGGCGAGCCCATCTCCATGTCGACGATCGTCGCGTGGCGCGAGGGAAGGACGTACACGGGGCGGCCGGCCATCGCGCGGAGGTACTCGACATGCCATTCCTTCACACCGACGCCGTTCGACCGCGCCATCTCGGCCCAGTCGAAAGCGGCCTCGAAGTTGTTGGCCAGGTACTCGGTCTGAGACAGAGCCCAGGCGACGTTGCCGAGATGCTCGAACGAAAGGCGCAGATCCACGGCGCTGCGCAGGGTCCGCCTCGCTTCTTCAAGACGCCCGGCAGCCAGCTGCGCGTTTCCGAGCGCGAGAAGCTCCGCCGGCCGCAGGCGTTCCCTCCCCATCACCGAGTCGGCGTAGGTCAAGGCGCGCCCGTAGTCGGCCATCTTCTCCAGCTCGAGGATGCTCGTCCCCCTCTGCCGCACGTCACCCGGCAGAATGAGAACCGGCGTGATCGACACCTGGTTCTGAAGCGTGCAACCTTCCAGGAGGATTGCTGCGGTCACCGCGAGTAACGCCAGGCTTCTCCGCATCGTCTCTCGATTCCTCCTCGGGCCTGGGCTGACTTCGCCAGCCCGGGACGGGCCCCACCCTCCGGCTGCGCCAGTATCCCGACATGTGTGCCTTACTCAGCCATACCGGAGCGAACGGATCGGTCGTTGGAACGTTTCAATTTTTGGCATAGAACCTGCCCGAGCCATGTCAACCCTTGGAAACCATTTCATCATGAAACTCAAGCTCTTCGTCGCGATGCTTGCCGTCTCCGTTCTGATCGGATGTACCAGAAAGAGCGATCTCGAGCTCCGCACCGAAGAATACGACGTCGTCCGGGAGGGGACCGCCGACGGCCTTTCGAACGACCTCGGAGTTACCCAGGTCGCTCCGCTCACGGATACCGACGTCGACACCACGACCGCGTTCACCATCCTCGGGACCGATGTCCCGGCCGGCTCCACGGCTCTGCCGGACGACCCGGCCCTCGCAAGCCGCCTGGGCGGCGCCGTCACCACGGCACCGTCAGGACCCGTCGGCGCGCCACCGTCTGCACGAGCGCCGGCCTCGAGGACGCCGCCGGCCGCTTCGGACGTACCCTCGAGCTCACGCCCCGTTGAACCACCCCGGCGCGCCACGCAACCGCCGCCGTCCTCCGCCCCGCCGGCTCAGACCCCGCGCGAGCCCGCCCCCACGAGGACAATCCCGGAGGAACCGGAACCCCAACCGCAGCCCGAGCCTCCGGCCGAGCCCGCGCCCGATCCCGAGCCCCCTCCCGCGACGACCACCCGAACCGATACCGCTCCCGCCCCGGAGCCGACGGAGCCGGCACCCGACCCTCCCCCCTCCGACGACCCCTCGCTCGAGGATTCGCCGGCGCGCCGCTGACGCCCCCTTCTCTCCTGTTCATCCAGAGAGTGCCGCGCTAGAATTCGCCCCCATGTCCGGGAGTCTCACCTTTCAATCCCTCGTCCTGACCCTGCAGAAGTTCTGGGCCGATCGCGGCTGCATCATGGAGTATCCGATCGACCTCGAAGTCGGTGCGGGAACGATGCATCCGGCGACCTTCCTGCGCGTGCTCGGTCCCGAACCCTGGCGAGTCGGGTACGTGCAGCCTTCCCGACGGCCCGCCGACGCGCGCTACGGTGAAAATCCGTTCCGCCTCGGGAAGCACTACCAGTTTCAGGTCATTCTCAAACCCTCTCCTCTCGAGATTCAGGAGATCTATCTCGACTCCCTTCGAGCGATCGGGCTCGATCTGACCCGCCACGACATCCGGTTCGAAGAGGACAACTGGGAGTCGCCCACCCTTGGGGCGTGGGGAGTGGGGTGGCAGGTCCTGCTCGACGGGATGGAGATCACGCAGTTCACCTACTTCCAGCAGGCGGGAGGAATCGACCTCTCCCCCGTTTCGGCCGAGATCACTTACGGGCTGGAGCGGCTGACGATGTTTCTCAGCCGAAAGAATTCGGTGTACGACATCGAATGGGGACCGGGATTCGGCTACGGGCCGGTGCGTCACCAGGATGAGGTCGAGTTCTCCAGGTATTACTTCGAGGTCGCCGACGTCGATCTTCACTGGCAACTGTTCGCGGGCTTCGAGGCCGAGGCCAGGCGATGCCTGGACGCGGAGCTGGTCCTTCCCGCATACGAGTGGACGCTGAAGTGCTCGCACGCCTTCAACACGCTCGACGCCCGGGGGGCGATCTCGGCCACCGAGCGCGTGGGCGTGATCAAGAGAGTTCGCGACCTCGCCGTTCGGTGCGCCGGCCAATACTACGAATCGAGGCGCAGGCTCGGCTTCCCGCTCCTGCCGGAGAACGAACGCGCGGCCGCTCTCGCGGCTGCAGAGGCGGGCGCGACGTCATGAGGAGCCGTTCATCGGAATGAGTCATTCTTACGTTTTCGAGATCGTTCTCGAGGAGATTCCGGCCTGGATGGTCCAGCAGCGCCTGGACGCAATCCAGAAAGGACTGACCGCGATGCGCGCCGAGTTCGGCGGCGGCGAGGAAGCGCCCGGCACGATCCGCGTCGGAGCGACCTCGCGCCGGATCTGGTTCAAGCTCGTCGACCTCCCCGCCCGCCAGCAGGACCGCTCCGAGGAGATCAAGGGCCCGTCGGCAAAGGCAGCGTTCGACGCCGCGGGAAAGCCCACCCGGGCGGTCGAGGGGTTTCTCCGGAAAAACAACGCGACCATCGAACAGCTGGAGACGCGCGACGACTACGTCTGGCTCAGCCGGAAGGTCGAGGGGAAGCGCATCGAGGACGTTCTCGCCGCGGGCATCCCCCGGCTGATCGAGACCCTTCACTGGCCGAAGGCAATGCGATGGGGCAGCGGCGAGCACTCCTACATCAGGCCGGTGCACTCCATCGTCTCGGCCTTCGACGGCGAACCGCTTCCGCTGACGATCTTCGGAACGGCGAGCGGAACCACCACCGTGGGACATCGGATTCTTTCCCCCGGACCGATCGAGATCCGCACGGTGGAAGAGTACGAGCCGAAACTCGAGGAGGCGCGCGTCATCGCCGATGCCGGAAAGCGGGTCGAGATTCTCCGGACCGCCGCGCGCAGGCTGGCGGCGGAAGTCGGAGGCGAGCCGGCCGAGGACGAGCAGATCTGGGATCAATGGAAGTTCCTGACCGAGTACCCCGGCCTGGTGCGGGCGGAGTTCGATCCGTCATTCCTCGTCATTCCGTTCGAAGTTCTCGTAACGGTGATGCGGGTCCACCAGAAGCAGCTCCCGATCTGGAAGAACGGCCAGCTGACGAACTCGTACCTCGCGGTCATGGATCAGGAGAGCGATCCGGACGGCAACGTCGCCGGGGGAAATGCTTTCGTCGCCAATGCGCGGTTCGCGGACGCCCGCTTCTTCCACGAGACGGACCGCCGCCACTCACTCGAAGAGCGCCTGCCGGAGCTCGGCCGGCTGCAGTTTCAGGAGAAGCTCGGAAGCTACCGTGACAAGACCGAGCGAATCGTGAAGATCGCCGCCGCGATCGCGCGGGAGCTGGATCTCGGCGACTCGGCCGCGATCGATGAGGCAGCCCGATTGGCGAAGGCGGACCTGGGGACCGAAATGGTCAAGGAGTTCACCGAGCTGCAGGGGCGGATCGGTGGGATCTACGCCCGCGAGGAAGGGAAGCCGGACCTCGTCTGGATGGCGATCTACGATCACTACCTGCCGGTCAGCGTCGAGGACCAGATGCCTCGCACCATCACCGGCGCCGTGGTCTCACTCGCCGACAAGCTCGACACTCTCTGCGGATTTTTCAGGATCGGGCTCAAGCCCAGCGGATCGAAAGACCCGTTTGCCCTGCGGCGAGCGGCCCAGGGAATCGTACAGATTCTGCTCAATCGCGAGCCGTGGTCGGTGGAGATTCCCGTCGAGCGACTGGTGGCGATCGGTCTCGAGGCTCACGGATCCGGCAGCGCATCCGAGAACGTGGCGGCCGAGTTGCGCGAGTTCCTCGCCGACCGGGTGCGCACGCTGCTCGAGCACTCCCGTTACGGCGCCTGGGCCTACGACGAGATCGCGGCGACGATGGCGTCGGGCTGGGGAAACTCGCTTCCCGACCTGCTCGACCGACTCGCGGCCATCCGTGCCTCCCGCAACTCGCCCGAGTTCCTCTCGATTCTCGACTCGGCGAAGCGGATTCGAAACATCGCTGGAGAAGAGACTTCGACCTCGGTGAATGCCTCGCTTCTCGAGCATCCGGCGGAAAAGCGGCTGCACGAATTGAGCGGCGCGGTGATCGATCAGATCGACGAACTGGTCGCCGGCAAGCATTACTCCGATGCGCTCGTCTCGTTCGCCGCCATGGCTCCCGAGCTCGAGACGTTTTTCAACGACGTGCTCGTCATGGTCGAGGATCAGGCAGTGCGGATGAACCGCATCGCCCTCCTGAACCGGGTCGGAAGCGCCGCCAGGCAGATCGCGGACGTCACGCGAATCGTGGTGGACCGGCGGGACTACAATTCCCGCTGATGATCCGCGCAGCCATCGCTCTGACGTTGATTCTCATTCTCCCGGGGTGTGAGCGCTCGCCTGCGCCCCCCGCCGAGGCGGCCTCGATCCTCCGGGACACCGACCCCAATCTGCTCACCATGCTGAACGGAGCGACCGTCGTCAGTCGCACAGGCGAGGCCTCGCTCGGACTTTCGGCGCTCCATGCGATCGACGGAGATCATTCCACCGTCTGGGCTGTGCCGCCGGGCGATCTCGAGCAGTCCGTCACCATCGCCCTCGGCCGCGACGTCATGTTGGAGCGGGTCGGCATCCACTTCGGAGGGATGCGGACGCCGCAGCCCGCGCGCTCGCTCCGGTTCGAGGGTTCGCGGGACGGCACGGAGTTCGCTCCCCTTGGAACCATCGAAGCGGAGGAGAAGCCCGAGAACTGGCTGGCAATCGAGCCTGTCGCGGCGACCCACCTGCGCGTCACGATTCTTGGAGCGTTTGGCGAGAATTCGACCAACGCCCAGGTGCCCACGCTTCTCGCCGATGGGGAGACCCGGTCACTGCCGCCCGTTCCGAACCTTCGAGGCCGCTGGAGGATCAACAATTTCGAAGCCACGATCTCCACTGCGGAGAGAATCGTCGAGGGAGTCACGACCGAGGATCCGCCCCGGGTTTTTCGGGGCGCCTGGGACGGGAGAGCGGTGCGCTTCGCGTGGTCCCATGGCCTCGAGCACGGGGTCGGCGTCCTCGTGGCGGACCCTCAGGGAAAGGCGCTCAACGCGATGATGTGGCATCTGAAGGCCCATCCGCCATTCGCGATGCCGGCGTGGTTCGGCGAGAGGTCCGGCGAGCCGGAGGGCGTGATGACGGCGCCGCAGATCATGGATGTGTTCTTCAGGACCGAGGGCAGATTTCCGTTGCATGACCTGGTGTTCGATGGCGCCGCGCTTCTTCCCGGGTCGGAACGGACGCTGCAGTCCCTCGTCGACCTCATTGAGGCGAACCCTGCCGGAACCTTTCGTTTTGCCGCGCACTATGTCAGCGATGGTTCGGAGCAGGACGACCTCGAGATGTCGAACGGACGCCTCGAGAGCCTCCGTAGCGAGTTGACGCGTCTGGGGCTTTCTCCGGAGCTGGCCGGATATGATGCCGCTGTGCGTCGCGATCTGCGCGACCTGCCGTGGACGCAAGCCGAGCTTTTGCTGAACAATCGCATCGATCTCGAGCTCACCCGCCAGCCGGGCGAGTGAGCAGGAGGGGACCAGACCTGATGACTCAATACGTCTACTACTTCGGCGACGGAAAGGCCGAGGGCAGCGCCGGGATGAAGAACCTGCTCGGAGGCAAGGGTGCCGGGTTGGCCGAGATGACGAACATCGGCGTTCCCGTGCCGCCGGGATTCACGATCTCGACCGAGGCGTGCCTCTATTACTACGACCACGGCCGGAAGTACCCGGAACGGCTCGAGAAGGAAGTTCGCGAGGCTCTCTCACGCGTCGAGCGGTCCGTCGAGAGGAAGTTCGGCGACAGCAGCAAGCCGCTGCTCGTTTCGGTTCGCTCGGGCGCGCGGGCTTCCATGCCGGGAATGATGGACACGATCCTCAACCTCGGCCTGAACGACATCACGGTCGAAGGACTCGCGAAAAGCGCCAACGACGAGCGGTTCGCGTGGGACTCGTATCGCCGCTTCATCCAGATGTACTCCGACGTGGTTCTCGGAATCGAAAGAAGCCACTTCGAGCATCGCCTCGAGGCCGCCCGCGAGATGGCCGGGGTTCAGTCGGATCCCGAGATCCCGGCGTCCGCGCTCAAGGCTCTCGTTTCCGAATACCGGAAGATCGTCCGCGCCGAGACCGGGAAGGACTTCCCTCAAGACGTCGAAGAACAGCTCTGGGGCGCTATCGGCGCCGTCTTCGGCTCCTGGAACAACAATCGCGCGATCACCTATCGCCGCCTCAACAACATCCCCGACGACTGGGGCACGGCGGTGAACGTTCAGTCGATGGTCTTCGGAAACATGGGTGACGATTGCGCCACCGGCGTCTGCTTCACCCGCAACCCCTCGACCGGCGAGAAGCTGTTCTACGGCGAGTTCCTGGCCAACGCCCAGGGAGAAGACGTGGTCGCGGGCATCCGAACCCCTCATCCGATCTCGAAGGAGCGCTCCGGCGGAGACGGAACCTCGCTCGAGGAATCGATGCCCGAGGTCTACAACCAGCTGGTTGACGTCTACAAAAAGCTGGAGTCGCACTACCGCGACATGCAGGACATCGAGTTCACGATCCAGTCGAAGAAGCTCTATCTCCTGCAAACGCGCACCGGAAAGCGAACGGGATTCGCGGCGGTGCGGATCGCGAACGACATGTTCGACGAAGGGATCATTGAGCGCGACGAGGCGGTGCGCCGGGTGGACCCGAACGGCCTGGTGCAGTTGCTCGCTCCCATCTTCGATACCGCCGCGCGGGACCGCGCCTTCAACGAAGGGCGTCTCCTCGCCAAGGGTCTCGCTGCCGGCCCGGGCGCGGCCGCGGGCAGAATCGCCTTCAACGCCGATAAGGCCATCGAGATGACCCGCTCGGGCGAGCCCGTGATTCTCGTCCGCATCGAGACCTCGCCCGAGGATATCGCCGGGATGCACGCCTCCGCCGGAATCCTGACCACGCGCGGAGGGCTGACTTCGCACGCGGCAGTCGTGGCGCGAGGCATGGGAAAGCCCTGCATCGTCGGCTGCGGAGCACTCAGGGTCGACTATGGCCGCTCGGAGATCCGCTCCGAAAAAGGGATCGTTCTCCAGGAGGGAGACTGGCTTTCCATCGACGGAACCAGCGGCGAGGTCCTCAATGGAAAAGTAGAGACGCGCGCCTCCGAGATCATCCAGGTCATCCTCGAGCAGACCATGAAGCCCGAAGACTCGATGATCTACCAGCATTTCAAGCGTCTTCTCGAGTGGGCAGATGAGATCCGCACGCTCGGCATCCGGACCAACGCGGACACGCCAGGAGACGCGCGCACGGCTCGCCTGTTCGGCGCCAAGGGGATCGGCCTCTGCCGCACCGAGCACATGTTCTTCCAGGAGGACCGCATCCTCGCGGTGCGCGAGATGATCCTGGCCCGCAACGAGGAAGGACGACGGAAAGCACTCGAGCGCCTCCTGCCGTTCCAGAAGGACGACTTTGCCGGGATTTTCCGCGCGCTCGATGGCGATCCGGCGACGATCCGGCTGCTCGATCCTCCGCTTCACGAGTTCCTTCCGAACAACGAAGCGCAGATTTCTTCACTCGCCCGCGACATGAACTGGGGCTTCATCGAGCTGCGCTCGAAGGTCGCCCAGCTTCACGAAGTGAACCCGATGCTCGGACATCGCGGCTGCCGCCTCGGCATCACTTTTCCCGAGATCTACGAAATGCAGGTGCGCGCGATCTTCGAAGCCGCGTGCGAGGTGAAGAAGGAAGGGATCGATGTCTGCCCGGAGGTGATGATCCCTCTCATCGGAACGACGAAGGAGCTGACGATCTCGAAGGAGATCGTCGAGCGGACCGCGAAAGAGGTCGTCGAGCGGCATGGACTCGACATACCGATCATCGTCGGAACGATGATCGAGATCCCGCGCGCCGCCCTCATGGCCGAGGAGATCGCGAAGGATGCTGCGTTCTTCTCGTTCGGCACGAACGATCTCACACAGATGACCTTCGGCTATTCGCGCGATGACGTCGGGACCTTCATGCCGGAGTATCTCGAGAAAAAGATTCTCGGCCGCGACCCGTTCGAGTCGATCGACGTCGACGGCGTCGGCCAGCTGGTGAAGATCGGGACGGAGCGGGGACGAGCGGGGAATCCGAAGCTGAAGATCGGAATCTGCGGCGAGCACGGTGGCGAGCCCGATTCGATCCGCTTCTTCAGAACCTGCGGGCTCGATTACGTCTCCTGCTCTCCCTATCGCGTGCCGGTGGCGCGACTCGCCGCCGCCCAGGCCGAGCTCGAAGCGCGAGAGAACGAGGCCTGAGAAGGGCCTGCGGAATTGAAGCACGAAGGGCGGCTCGCAATCGGGCCGCCCTTCGTCGCTTCCGGCGGTTTCTCAGCTTCTCACACGCGACGCTCCGCGAGCGGTGCCCGGGCCGCGACGCTTTCTCTCTCACGCACTTCTTCGATTCTCATCAGCGCAAACGCTCCCGTCGCCATCACCAGATCGCGCACCGCGATGTCGAAGTACTTTCCCGTCGTGAGCAGGTTCAGCGCGATCCCGACCAGCCACAGCCCCACCACCGTCGCTCCGATCCGCACCATCCCCGACAGGACCAGGAGCCCGGCCGCGATCTCGATGACTCCGACCAGCTTCATGAAAAGGCTCGCCGGCACGACGGCAGCCACGAGGGGACTGAGGTAGGCCTCCCAGTCGGCGAGCAATCCCACGAACTTGTCGAGGCCGGCGATCACCGGGACCGCGCCGAACGCAATCCGCAGGGCCCAGTAGGGAGCATTGAGTCTTTCGTCCATCTTCTTCTCCTTTCCCCCTGTTAGAGTTCCTTGATGAGCGAACGGTGACTTGTCACCTTCTGGCACTCTGGAGCCTCCAATGTCTCAGGAGCCCGGAATGAACGAACCGATCGAAAGCCGTCTGCCGGCGACCGCGCGCCTGACCGACCTCGAGGTCGCGCAGAGAGTCTCGGCTGGAGACACTCCTCTCTTCGAGGTGCTGATGCGTCGGCACAATCAACGGGTCTACCGCATCGTCCGCTCGATCCTCCGCGACGAAACGGAGTGCGAAGAGGCGATGCAGCAGGCCTGGATCTCCGCCTGGCGGGCGCTCGCGGGATTCGAAGGACGCGCGAGCTTCTTCACCTGGATCACCAGCATCGCCATCCGCGAAGCGCACCGCCGCGGAACACGGCTGCGGAGTGTGTCCGCAAGGATGGAAGAGCTCCCTGACGTGCTGGAGGCCGAAGAGCTCGGCCCGGAGGACGACGCCATGCGGTCTCAGCTCGGATCCGCCATCGAGCGCGAGATTGACGCGCTCCCCGAGATTTACCGAACCACGATCGTGCTGAGAGAAATTGAGGGCCTCTCGACCTCGGAGACCGCCACCGCGCTGAAGATCAGCGAGGACACGGTCAAGCAGCGTCTGCGCCGCGCAAAGGGCGCCCTCCGAACCGCGCTGGAACGCCGCGCGAGCGGAGAGATGCGGGGCCTCTACCCCTTCCACGACCCCCGCTGCAACCGGATCGTCTCCGCCGTTCTCGAGCACATCAACGCCGAAGGCCTCTGATCCCCCAATCCGCGAACCCCGCGAATACCTTCAACTCCAGTTATTTCTGACAGATACGGAGGGGTGCGTCGATTCGAGAACCCCCTCTCGAAATCTTCAGGAAATCCGCAGAACTTCTCCAGCGCGCCTTCAAGCCACCCCGGGCTCGAAGCCGTATCTTCCGCTCATCGAAAGCGCGGCCTTCGCCGCAGATGAACGAAAGAAGGAGAAAGAACATGACTGCTACCGCTTCCACTACCACCGCTCCGATGCCCCGCAACGGCGTCAACGTACCGGTCCTTTTCGCAACCCTCGACGCCGTGAATGGCCAGAAGGACCTGGCGAAGTTCCAGTTCCGCGCGACCAACCGCTGGATCTCCGGAACGCACAGCGAAAGCCGGATCGGCGGCTTCTACGGCGCCGGACAGGAACAGACGCGGGAAAAGAGCTTCCGCTTCGACGGCGATCACCCGGGAGTCCTCGTCGGGGCGGATCAGGGCCCGACTCCGGTCGAGTACCTGCTCCATGCGCTCGCGAGCTGTCTCACGGCCGGACTCGCAAACATCGCGGCCGCTCGCGGGATCGATCTGAAGGAGGTCGAGTCGACCGTCGAGGGGAACATCGACCTTCTCGGCATTCTCGGGCTCGACAGCAACGTCCGCAACGGCTACCAGGGCGTCCGGGTCTCGTTCCGCATCAAGGGCGACGCCCCGGCGGAGGAGCTCAAGAAGCTTCTGATGCGCTCGAAGGATCGCTCCGCGGTTTACGACGTGATGACGAACGGAATCCCGGTCGACATCGACGTCCAGGCAGAGCGCGCGTGACTCAATGGATGCCGGTCGGCAGCGCCGGCCGGCATCCAGATCAACAAGGCAGGACAATCATGAAGAGAACTGAAGCGATCATCATCGGAGCGGGACAGGCGGGCCTGGCGGTAAGCCGCAGCCTCTCGACGGCCCAGATCGACCACGTCCTGCTCGAGCGCGGCCGCGTCGCGCAGCGATGGACGGAAAGGTGGGACTCGCTCCGGCTGCTGTCGCCGAACTGGATGACCCGTCTACCGGGTTGGACTTCAGCCGGCTTTGATCCGGACGGCTTCATGTCGCGCGATCAGGTGATCGACCGGCTGCGCGCGTACGCGCGGTCATTCAATGCTCCGGTGGAAGAAGAGACCACTGTCCTCTCCGTCGAACGCGTGGGGGAGCTCTGGAGGGTCGAGACCGATCGCGGCACATGGACGGCGCCGAGCGTCGTCGTCGCTACCGGTCATTGCCAGAAGACCCGCATTCCGGCGATCGCACAGGATCTTTCGCCGGACATCGCGCAGATCACGACGAGCGATTACCGGAATCCCGAGCAGCTCCCGCCGGGCGGAGTCCTGGTGGTTGGAGCGTCGGCTTCGGGAATCCAGCTCGCCAACGAGCTTCGCATTGGGGGGCGGCGCGTCGTGCTGTCGGTCGGCCGCCACAGCAGGCTTCCGCGGCGGTATCGCGGGAAGGACATCCTCTACTGGCTCGATCGAACGGGATCGTTCGACAGGCCGCTCTCGGACATGCCGGACCCGGCGGAAGCGATGCGTGAGCCGTCGCTTCAGCTCGTCGGCAACGAGCAGGGAACCAGCCTCGATCTCGCCGTGCTCGAGAGCCGGGGAGTCGAGCTCGCTGGACGACTCGAATCGTTTGATGGCGCCAGAGCCCATTTCGCCGGCGACCTCGCGAAGTGCGTAAAGAGCGCGGACGATCAGCTCGGACGGCTCCTTGCCCGAATTGATCGGCACATCACCACTCACGGCCTCGCCGCCCCCCTGCCAGAAGGGATAGCTCGCGTACCAGTCGAGAGAGAAGTCACCGATCTCGACCTGCGAAGTGCTGGCATCACCTCCGTGCTCTGGGCGACGGGTTACAGCCGTTCTTACGAGTGGCTGCGCGCTCCCGTTCTCGACGAGAACGGAGAGATTCTCCAGGTCCGTGGCCGCACTCCTGCGGAGGGGCTCTACGTCATCGGCCTGCAGTTCATGATCCGCCGCAACTCCAGTTTTCTCCACGGAGTCGGCCGCGACGCCGAGGAGATCGCAGCTGAGATACGGCGGAAGATGCGGCGCCGGGAAGAGGAGGCAGCGTGAAGAACTCTCGTGAATTCGACGCCATCATTGTGGGAGCGCGTGCCGCGGGAGCGGCGACGGCCATGCTCCTTGCCCGCCGTGGGCTGCGCGTTCTCGCTCTCGAACGGGCGCAGTACGGCAGCGATACCCTCTCCACCCACGCCCTGATGCGCCCCGCCGTCCTCCAGCTTCACCGCTGGGGTCTGCTCGACCGGGTCAGGGCAGCGGGAACGCCGCCCGTCCGCCGCGTCACGTTTCGTTATCCCGACGAGAATGTGGTTGTCGATCTTCCGCCTTCGGATGGAGTCGACGCGCTGTTCGCACCGAGGCGCACCGTGCTCGACCGCATTCTCGTCGACGCTGCACGCGAGAGCGGAGCCCGGGTCGCCTTCGGAATCGCCGTGGAATCGCTTCAGCGCGATTCCGCCGGCCGAGTGACCGGCGTACTGGCTCGGGACGCCTCGGGACACTCGTTCTCGCTGCGCGCTCAAATCGTGATCGGCGCCGACGGCATCCGGTCTATCGTCGCCCGGCAGGCCGGCGCCGAAGTCACCCGCTCTTCGAAGGTCGAGGGAGCTGTGCTCTTCGGATACTTCGCTGGCGCCGAGACCAGCGGTTACGAATGGGGATACAGCCCCGGCATGTCGGCTGGCTTCATTCCGACCAACAACGGGGAGGTCTGTGTTTTCGTCGGCTGCGCGACCAGCCGCTTCCGCGACGAGGTGCAGCCGGACCTTCATCGGGGATTCCACGGCATCCTCGAACGCGTCTCCCCCGACATGGCGCGCCGGATTGCATTCGCCCGGCAGACCGGCCACTTTCGCGGTTTTGCCAGCACCAGCGGCTTCTATCGGAGGGCGTTCGGGCCGGGCTGGGCTCTCGTCGGAGACGCGGGGCTGTTTCGCGATCCGATCACCACGCACGGAATCACCGACGCATTTCGCGACGCCGAGCTTCTCGCGCGTGCGATCGCCGGAATCCACTCCCTGGAGCATTACCAGACCACGCGCGACGCGGTGTCGCGCCCGGTCTTCGACGTGACCGAGCGGATCGCCGCTTACGACTGGAACATGGACGAGATCAGGCTGCACCTGCGCGAGGTCAGTCGAGCCATGAAGCCCGAGTTGAGACTCCTGCTCGGGTGGGACGCGGCGGCAGCCGCATGAAAGACGGAGGAATCACATGAACACGAACCACGAAGCGATCGTCTGGCCACGCGGAATTCCGCAGGTCGGGCAGTCGGCGAGCAGGACAAGGCTGGTAAAGCCAGAGGATATCGAGCTCTTCACCCGGATTAGCGGCGATCGCAATCCACTTCATTACGACGAGGAGGCAGCTCGGCGGAGCCGCTTCGGCGAGCTGATCGTCCAGGGAGGGATCACCAGCGCGATTCTCAACGCCGTGGTCGCCGAGGATCTCCCCGGTCCCGGCACGGTCTTCCTCCGGACGGAGTGGAACTTCCGGGCCCCGGTCCGTCCCGGCGAGGAGATCACCGGCGCGGTCGAAATCCTCGAGGTTCGCGAGGACAAACCGATCGCGCGACTCCGCACTACGGTGACGCGCGCCGACGGGGTTGTCGCGCTGGAGGGAGAGGCGCTCTGTTACACGGTCGCGGTCTGATGAGGACGGAGGCCGAGCTCTCCAGAGCCCGGCCTCTATCCGGCTTCTCGGATCCTGGTTGCCTCTCTGATCCGGGGTCTGGAGAGTCCGGCGACCGAAGGGAGGGTCGGCTTACGAAAAGACGGCCCCATTCCGTAAGCAGATGGACCGCAGCGTTCGAACTCTTTACGATGACCCACGACCCGCAATGATCTTCAGCTTCGGCGAGTATCAGCTCGACCTCAGTCTGTATGAGCTTCGGGCGGGCGGGGAGCGTCGAGCGGTCGAGCCGCAGGTTTTTGACGTTCTCGCGTACCTGATCCGGAATCGCGACAGGGTCGTGACCAAAGCGGAGCTTCTCGAGAAGCTCTGGCCGGACCGCTTCGTCTCCGAAGCGACACTCACCTCGCGCCTGATGGCCGCGCGTAAGGCTCTCGGCGACTCGGCACGCAAGCAGGAGTGGATCAAGACCGTCCACGGTCGCGGCTACCGGTTCGTCGGAGAGGTCGGTGAGGCGAGTCATTCGCTGCCGATCAGCAGCAGCGAGCCGCGCGCCGCTTCCGGCGAGTTCGTCGTGCGCGCCGATGCCCGGCCGGAAGGCGGTCTTGACCCGTCGCAACTGGGCGCACGATGTTCTGTGCCCGGCTTTCTCGTCGGACGCGAGAACGAGCTCGAAACTCTTCACGATGCTTTCGAAAAGGCCGCCGCCGGCGAGCGTCAGATCGTTTTCGTGACCGGTGAGGCGGGCGCTGGAAAGACGACTCTCGTCGACGCCTTCGTCTCTTCTCTTCCGCTGCTCCGCCCCCGCATCGGTTTGGGCCAGTGTCTCGAGCATCGCGGATCCGGAGAGGCCTATCTCCCGGTCCTCGAGGCACTCGAAAGGCTGTGCCTCCGTGAGAGCGAGTCTCCGGTCGAAGTGGCGCCGATTCTCCGAAGAATGGCTCCCACGTGGGCATCGCAGATGCCGTGTCTCGGAGACACGGGAGTTGAGAGTGACGTGGGCGAAGCCTCGCGCGAACGAATGCTCCGGGAGATGGCGACATCTCTCGAGGCGATTGCAGCGGAGGTGCCGCTCCTGCTGATTCTCGAGGACGTGCACTGGAGTGATTACTCCACGCTCGACCTCGTCACCAGCCTCGCCAGGCGTCGTGAGCCGGCCCGCCTGATGACGAGGTCGAGCGTGG
>Ga0209347_1002224_pt1 | contig 26487 bp, 25 predicted proteins | sample AutmiccommuBRH23_FD_187382 | JGI IMG/M metagenome (GOLD analysis project Ga0209347, IMG submission 187382) | Deep subsurface microbial communities from Mt. Terri, Switzerland - Autotrophic microbial communities BRH/23 (SPAdes) (version 2) | ecosystem: Environmental > Aquatic > Deep subsurface >...
CGGCACCCAAGGGCATCGCTCTTGTCGGCGAGCTCACCGGGCAGGTCATGCCACCCCAGGCACAGGGCCCCAAGCCGGACAGGGGACCGGGCGCACCGGGCAACCCCGGCCAAGGCAATGTGAAGCAGGAAATAGCGATGCCGGTCGCTGACATCACGTTCCCCCAGCAGGGCCAGCCGTCGGCGTGGTCGTCGGCGAGTGGCCAGGATCAGGTCCAGCTCGCGAGCCAGCAGGCAAGCTGCTCGGTCCTGAACCTGACGCTGGGGCCGCTCGACCTGAATCTGCTGGGCCTGCGGGTTCAGCTGAACCAGGTGGACCTGGTGATCACCGCTATCCCGTCCGATGGCCTGCTCGGGCAGTTGCTGTGCGCGCTCGCCGGTCCTGAGGGCATTCTGAGTGGCATCCTGCAGAACATCATCAACCTGCTCAACCAGATCCTGGGCAACCTATAAGGGAGTCCAGATTCCAATAGTTGGTCGCTGAAGTCACCGCTCGTATCCCTTCAGGGTGCGGGCGGTGATTTCGCGCGGGTGAGTTGTTCGAGAATCGTGGTGCCCCCGGCAGGATTCGAACCTGCGGCCTTCTGCTCCGGAGGCAGACGCTCTATCCCCTGAGCTACGGGGGCGCATGCGGAACCGACTGCGCCAATGGGCGTGGCTAGCGTAGCGCATCCCCACGAGGGGAAATGGATTCGGGGCGCGATGACCTCAGACCATAGGATGGACCCCCGTGACCCCCGCCGATCTGGCTGAGCTGCTCAAGTCCACCGCCACCGCGGTGCTCGCCGAGCGCGACCTGGACCCCGCCGCGCTGCCCGCGACCGTCACCGTCGAGCGTCCCCGCAATCCGGAGCACGGTGACTACGCCACCAACCTGGCGCTTCAGTTGGGCAAGAAGGTCGGGGTCAACCCGCGCGAACTGGCCGGCTGGTTGGCCGCCGCGCTCGCCGAGCAGGCCGGTATCTCCGCCGCGGATGTCGCCGGGCCCGGGTTCGTCAATCTGAGGATCGAGGCGTCGGCTCAGAACGTCCTCGTCGGCGACGTCATCGCCGCCGGCGCGGGCTACGGCAACTCGGCGGACCTCGGGGGGTTGCAGGTCAACCTCGAGTTCGTCTCCGCCAATCCGACCGGGCCGATCCACATCGGCGGCACCCGGTGGGCCGCCGTCGGCGATGCGCTGGGCCGGCTGCTGAGCACCCAGGGCGCCACGGTGGTACGCGAGTACTACTTCAACGACCACGGCGCGCAGATCGACCGGTTCACCAACTCGCTGATCGCCGCCGCCAAGGGCGAGCCCGCCCCGGAGGACGGGTACGCGGGCACCTACATCGCCGACATCGCGTCCGCGGTGCTGGCCAAGGACCCGGACGCGCTGAGCCTGCCCGACGCCGACACGCGCGAGACGTTCCGGTCCATCGGGGTGAACCTGATGTTCGACCACATCAAGAGCTCGCTGCACGAGTTCGGCACCGACTTCGACGTGTTCACCCACGAAGACTCGATGCACACCTCCGGCCGGGTGGAGCAGGCTATCGCCAAGCTGCGCGAGACCGGCAGCATCTACGAGGCCGACGGTGCGGTCTGGTTGCGCACCACCGATTTCGGTGACGACAAGGACCGCGTCGTCATCAAGAGCGACGGCCAGCCCGCCTACATCGCCGGCGATCTCGCCTACTACCTGGACAAGCGCCAGCGCGGCTTCGACCTGTGCATCTACATGCTCGGAGCCGACCACCACGGTTACATCGCCCGTCTGAAGGCTGCCGCCGCGGCGCTCGGGGACGACCCCGACACCGTCGAGGTGCTGATCGGCCAGATGGTCAACCTGGTCCGCGACGGGCAGCCCATCCGGATGAGCAAGCGCGCAGGCACGGTCATCACCCTCGACGATCTCGTCGACGCGATCGGCGTGGACGCCGCCCGGTACGCGCTGATCCGCAGTTCGGTCGACACCCCGATCGACATCGACCTGGCGCTGTGGTCGTCGGCGTCGGCCGAGAACCCGGTCTACTACGTGCAGTACGCGCACGCACGGCTCTCCGCACTGGCCCGCAACGCCGCCGAACTCGGAATCGCCGCCGACACAGCGCATCTCGATCTGCTCACCCACGACAAGGAGGGCACGCTGATCCGCAACATCGGCGAGTTCCCCCGGGTGCTGAAGACGGCAGCCGACCTGCGGGAGCCCCATCGGGTCTCGCGGTATCTCGAGGATCTCGCCGGCGACTATCACCGCTTCTACGATTCGTGCCGGGTGCTGCCGCAGGGTGACGAGGACCCGGGCGACCTGCACGCTGCCCGGCTGGCGCTGTGTGCGGCCACCCGTCAGGTCATCGCCAACGGTTTGGCCATCCTCGGTGTCAGTGCCCCGGAGCGGATGTGATCGCGCACCCGGCCGGTCCCCGGCACGCCGAGGAGATCCACCATGTCGGGGCCCCCGACCGCCCGGGCAGTGCCGCCGAGGTTCTGCGCCTGGCTCCTAATGTGTGGCCGCGCAACGCTGTTCGCGGCGAGGACGGTGTGGTTTCGATCGCCGGCGTCCCGGTCACCGAGATCGCGGCGCAGTTCGGCACCCCCGTGTTCGTCATCGACGAGGACGACTTCCGGGCACGGTGCCGCGCGATCTCGGCGGCCTTCGGCGGTGGCGAGTACGTGCGCTACGCCGCCAAGGCGTTCCTGTGCACCGAGGTGGCGCGCTGGGTGGACGAGGAGGGCCTGTCCCTCGACGTCGCCAGCGGCGGCGAGTTGGCCGTCGCACTGCACGCGGGCTTCCCCGCCGAGCGAATAGCTCTGCACGGCAACAACAAATCCGTCCCCGAACTGACCGCAGCGGTGACGAACGGTGTCGGCCACGTGGTGCTCGACTCGATGACCGAAATCGAGCGGCTCGATCGGATCGCGGCTGAAGCCGCCGTGGTGCAGGACGTGCTGGTGCGCGTCACGGTCGGGGTCGAGGCGCACACCCACGAGTTCATCTCCACCGCCCACGAGGACCAGAAGTTCGGGCTGTCGCTGGCCAGCGGCGCCGCGATGGCTGCGGTGCGTGCGGTTTTCCAGGCCGACCATCTGCGCCTGGTCGGGCTGCACAGCCACATCGGCTCGCAGATCTTCGACGTGGCAGGCTTCGAGCTGGCCGCCCACCGAGTCATCGGACTACTGAGGGACGTCGTCGCCGAGTTCGGCGTCGACAAGACCTCGCAGATCTCGATCGTCGACCTCGGCGGGGGACTGGGGATCTCGTATCTCCCGCAGGACAACCCGCCACCGATGGACGAACTGGCGGACAAACTTCAGGTGATCGTGCGCAACGAGTCCGCCGCCGTCGGGGTGCCCGCGCCCAAGCTGGTGGTGGAACCGGGGCGCGCGATCGCCGGCCCGGGCACCATCACCCTCTACGAGGTCGGCACCGTCAAGGACGTAGCCGTGGCGTCCGACAGGTACCGCCGGTACATCAGCGTGGACGGCGGGATGAGCGACAACATCCGGACGTCGCTGTACGGCGCCGAGTACGACGTGCGGATGCTGTCTCGGGTCAGCGACGCCACCCCGACACTGTCGCGGGTCGTCGGAAAGCACTGCGAGAGCGGCGACATCGTCGTGCGCGACGCATGGATGCCGGACGATGTCGCGCCGGGCGACCTTCTGGGAGTCGCAGCCACCGGGGCATACTGCTATTCGATGTCGAGCCGTTACAACCTGATCGGCCGACCGGCCGTGGTGGCCGTGCGCGACGGGCGGGCACGCCTGATCCTGCGCCGGGAAACGGTCGACGATCTCTTGAGTCTGGAAGTGAGGTGAACGGTGACTGACACGATCGACAGCGAAATCGGAGTAGCCGTCCTGGGTTTGGGCAACGTCGGCAGCCAGGTGGTACGCATCATCCAGGAGAGTGCGGACGACCTGACCGCCCGCATCGGCGCGCCGCTGGTGGTGCGCGGGATCGGTGTCCGGCGGGTCGACGGGGATCGTGGCGTCCCCTCGGAGTTGTTGACCGATGACATCGAGCAGTTGGTCTCCCGCGACGACGTCGACATCGTCGTCGAACTCATGGGGCCGGTCGAACCGGCGCGCAAGGCGATCCTGGCCGCCCTGGAGCAGGGCAAGTCGGTCGTCACCGCCAACAAGGCGCTGATGGCGGTGTCTGCGGGCGAACTCGCCCAGGCCGCCGAACACGCCCATGTGGACCTGTATTTCGAGGCGGCAGTCGCAGGCGCCATTCCCGTCATCCGCCCGCTGACCCAGTCACTGGCTGGCGACACCGTGCTCCGGGTGGCCGGGATCGTCAACGGCACCACCAACTACATCCTCTCCGAGATGGACAGCACCGGCGCCGATTACGCGGACGCGCTGGCCGACGCCGGCGCGCTGGGGTACGCCGAGGCCGATCCGACCGCCGACGTCGAGGGTTACGACGCCGCGGCCAAGGCCGCCATCCTCGCGTCGATCGCGTTCCACACCCGGGTCAGCGTCGACGACGTCTACCGCGAGGGCATCACGAAGGTGACGTCGGCCGACTTCGGTTCGGCGCGCGCCCTCGGGTGCACGATCAAACTGCTGGCGATCTGCGAGAGGCTCACCACCGACGACGGGCAGCAGCGGGTCTCGGCTCGTGTCTATCCGGCGCTTGTGCCCTTGGACCATCCGTTGGCCTCGGTCAACGGCGCGTTCAACGCGGTGGTCGTCGAGGCCGAGGCGGCCGGACGGTTGATGTTCTACGGCCAGGGGGCCGGGGGAGCGCCGACGGCGTCGGCGGTGCTGGGCGACCTGGTGATGGCGGCCCGTAACCGGGTGCAGGGCGGTCGCGGACCCCGCGAGTCGAAGTACGCCAAGTTGCCGATCGCGCCCATCGGCCTCATCCCGACCCGCTACTACGTCAACATGAACGTCGCGGATCGGCCGGGCGTCCTGTCCGCCGTGGCAGCGGAGTTCAGCAAGCGCGAGGTCAGCATCGCCGAGGTGCGTCAGGAGGGCATGGTCGACGAGGGCGGCCAGCGCTGCGGCGCGCGTATCGTCGTCGTGACCCACCGGGCGACCGACGCTGCGTTGTCCGAAACCGTGGAAGCGCTGGCCGATCTCGAGGTCGTCCAGAGCATCAACAGCGTCCTTCGGATGGAAGGGACCACCGAGTGAGTACCACTGCCCCCCGAGCCGTGCACCAGCCGTGGCCGGGTTTGATCGAGGCCTACCGCGACCGGCTGCCCGTCGAAAGCAGTTGGACACCGATCACCCTGCGCGAGGGTGGCACACCGCTGCTGCCTGCCCCTCGGTTGTCCGAATACACCGGTTGCACGGTGCATCTCAAGGTCGAGGGCCTCAACCCGACCGGGTCGTTCAAGGACCGCGGCATGACGGTGGCCGTGACCGAGGCGGTGTCGCGCGGTCAGCAGGCGGTGCTGTGCGCGTCCACCGGGAACACCTCGGCGTCCGCCGCGGCGTATGCGGCCCGCGCAGGCATCACGTGTGCCGTGCTCGTGCCGCAGGGCAAGATCGCGATGGGCAAGCTGGCCCAGGCGGTCATGCACGGCGCCAAGATCATCCAGATCGACGGAAACTTCGACGACTGCCTCGAGCTCGCGCGCAAGCTCACCGCTGATTTCCCGAGCGTCTCACTGGTCAACTCGGTCAACCCTTTCCGGATCGAGGGCCAGAAGACGGCGGCCTTCGAGATCGTCGACGCCCTCGGTGACGCGCCCGACGTGCATGCGTTGCCGGTGGGGAACGCGGGAAACATCACGGCGTACTGGAAGGGCTACACCGAGTATCACCGCGACGGTCTGACCGACCGGCTGCCGCGGATGCTGGGGACCCAGGCCGCCGGCGCCGCGCCACTGGTGCTCGGCGAACCGGTCAGTGATCCCGAGACGATCGCCACCGCCATCCGGATCGGCTCGCCCGCGTCGTGGACCTTGGCGGTGGAGGCCCAGCAGCAGTCCGACGGACGTTTCCTGGCCGCCACCGACGAGGAGATCCTCGCCGCCTATCATCTGGTGGCCCGTGCCGAGGGCGTGTTCGTCGAACCGGCGTCGGCGGCGAGCATCGCCGGATTGCTGAAATCGATCGAAGACGGTTGGGTCGCCAAGGGTTCCACCGTGGTGTGCACCGTCACCGGCAACGGGCTCAAGGATCCCGACACCGCGCTGAAGGGCATGCCCGCGGTAATTCCGGTGCCCGTCGATCCAGTTGCCGTGGTCGCCAAGCTCGGCCTCGTCTAGAAACGGATTCCGGTGACACGAACACTGCCGCCCGGGCTGACGGCCACCGCCGTCGTCGCAGCCTCGAGCGCCAACCTCGGTCCCGGCTTCGACAGCTTGGGCCTTGCCGTGGGCCTGTACGACGAAATCGTGGTCGAGACAACCGAATCGGGCCTCCTTGTCGAGGTCGACGGTGAGGGGGCCGGTCAGGTTCCGCTCGACGGGTCCCACTTGGTGGTGCGTGCGATCGAACGCGGACTGCGGGAGTCCGGGGTGGTCGCAACAGGCCTGACCGTGCGCTGCCGCAACGACATTCCACACTCTCGCGGACTCGGTTCCTCGGCCGCTGCCGTGGTCGGTGGTCTCGCGGCCGCCAATAGCCTTGCGGTGCAGGGTGGTTCGGACGCGATGACCGTGGAGCAGTTGGTCCAGGTGTCCTCCGAGTTCGAGGGCCACCCCGACAACGCGGCCGCGGCAGTGCTCGGCGGCGCGGTGGTCTCATGGACGGAGGCTACCGACGAGCGGCCGCGCTACGCGGCGGCGCCGATCCGGTTGCACCCCGATATCAACGTGTTCGCCGCGGTACCGCAGGTGCGTTCGTCCACCGCGGAGACCCGGGTACTGCTGCCCGAGCAGGTCAGCCATACCGACGCACGCTTCAACCTGAGCCGGGCCGCGCTGCTGGTCGTCGCGCTGACCGAGCGGCCCGACCTGCTCATGGCGGCGACCGAGGACGTCCTGCACCAGCCGCAGCGGGCCGCCGCGATGCAGGCGTCGGCGGAATACCTGGCGATGCTCCGACGTTATGGCCTGGCAGCGGTACTTTCGGGCGCCGGACCTGCGGTCCTGGCCCTGAGCACGGAGACCGAACTGCCGGGAGAAGTCCTGGAGTACGGCCGCGAGAGAGGTTTCGCGGTCAGCAGAATGTCGGTCGGCGAGGGCGTGAAGTGGACGTCCGGCGTGGTGGCCCGGCCGTAGTCCGGTAGCGATCCGCGGAGTAACACACGCAACACGTGAATCACCGCGATTGTTGCTTCCGGCTCGGATGCGGGTTATCCTCGCTCTCGTCCAGCAATCGCAGCGTCTGAAGCTGCGCCGACTGTGGACCCATAGGACAACCACTTCTTCTTTCAGGTGTTCAAATTAGTGGACTGACGGTTTGCCGTTTCGGCGAAACCCGGCGATCACCGTTGCGGTGGCAATGGTGTGACCTCCGCGTTCAGCGGCTTGGCTGAACGCACTGAACCCCCGCGTGAATCGATCAGCAGGGGAAGAAAGGAAATCCGTGACTGATACGGACCTCATCACGGCTGGTGGCAGCTCTGAAAGCGGTGAGCTGCCGAGCACCGTGAGCGCAGATATCTCTTCTCCCACGGAGGCAGGCGCGCCCGTCGCGACGCCCCCGGCGGAAAAAGAGCCTGCGAAAGAAGCCCCCGCCACCTCCGGCGAGCGGCGTGGCGCCCTGAGCAGCTTGGTGCTGCCCGAGCTGCGTGCCCTGGCCAAGGAGATCGGCGTCGAAGGCGCCTCCGGAATGCGCAAGAGCGAGCTCATCGCCGCCATCCGTGAGCGCCGCGGCGAGTCCAAGGGCCGCACCGGCGGCGAGGCCAAGAGTGGCGCGACCGACACGGCGCCCGCACCTTCCGCTGACACCGGAGCCGACGCGGGCACCGCTCAGAATCCTCCGGCCGACAGCGCCGCACCCGAACAACGGGCCGACGCCGAATCGCAGGCCCCCCAGCAGCGGCGCGAGCGTCGTTCGGCTTCTCGTGGGGCCGGTGGCCCCAGCAACGAGCAGGCCAAGGACCAGAACAAGCAGGACGGTGGCCAGCCCGCCGGCAACGATGCGGGCGAGACCAAGGCTCCCAAGGACAACAGGGCCGACAAGTCCGACAGGCCGGACAGGTCCGACAGGTCGGACAGGTTCGACAGGTCCGAGAAGGACAGCGACAATCGCGGCGACAATCGCGGCGACAACCGCGGCGACAACCGCGGCGACAACCGCGCCGACAACCGCGCCGACAACTCCGACCAGCAGGGCGGTCAGAACCGCGGCGGCAACGCCGACGACGACGGTGAAGGCCGACAGGGCAGGCGCGGGCGCCGATTCCGTGACCGCAGGCGGCGCGAGCGTGGCGGCGAGGGCGGCGGCGGTGGCGACCGTGACACCGAACTGCGCGAAGACGACGTCGTGCAACCGGTCGCCGGCATCCTCGACGTCCTCGACAACTACGCGTTCGTGCGCACCTCGGGGTATCTCGCAGGGCCGAACGACGTCTACGTCTCGATGAACATGGTGCGCAAGAACGGCCTGCGCCGCGGTGACGCCGTGACCGGTGCCGTGCGGGTGCCCAAGGAGGGCGATACCTCCAACCAGCGGCAGAAGTTCAACCCGCTGGTGCGCCTCGATTCCGTGAACGGCAAGCCGGTGGAAGAGGCCAGGAAGCGACCGGAGTTCCAGAAGCTCACGCCGCTCTACCCGAATCAGCGGCTGCGTCTGGAGACCACTCCCGACAAGCTGACCACCCGGGTGATCGACCTGATCATGCCGATCGGCAAGGGGCAGCGCGCGCTGATCGTGTCGCCGCCCAAGGCCGGTAAGACCACGATCATGCAGGACATCGCCAACGCGATCACCCGGAACAACCCGGAGTGCCACCTGATGGTGGTGCTGGTCGACGAGCGTCCCGAAGAGGTCACCGACATGCAGCGCTCGGTCAAGGGTGAGGTCATCGCCTCGACCTTCGACCGCCCGCCGTCCGATCACACGCAGGCTGCCGAGCTGGCCATCGAACGGGCCAAGCGCCTGGTCGAGCAGGGCAAGGACGTCGTCGTGCTGCTCGACTCGATCACCCGGCTGGGTCGCGCCTACAACAACGCCTCACCGGCGTCGGGCCGCATCCTCTCCGGTGGCGTCGACTCGACAGCGCTGTACCCGCCGAAGCGATTCCTGGGTGCGGCTCGCAACATCGAAGAGGGTGGCTCGCTGACGATCATCGCCACGGCGATGGTCGAGACCGGATCCACCGGCGACACGGTGATCTTCGAAGAGTTCAAGGGCACCGGCAACGCGGAGCTCAAACTGGACCGCAAGATCTCGGAGCGGCGCGTGTTCCCGGCGGTCGACGTCAACCCGTCGGGTACCCGCAAGGACGAGTTGCTGCTGTCCACCGATGAATTCGCAGTGGTGCACAAGCTGCGCCGCGTGCTGTCGGGACTGGATCCGCACCAGGCCATCGACCTGCTGATGAGCCAGTTGCGCAAGACCAAGAACAACTACGAGTTCCTGGTTCAGGTCTCGAAGAACACCCCCGGCGGCAACGACAACGACTGAGCGATTTCGGTGTCGCCGGTCATGCTCAGAGCGACCAGCGACACCGAAATCACAGGTAGGGGTCGGTGATCTCGCGCAGCGCGATCAGTGCCGTTCTCAACTGGTCGAAAGCTTTGTCGCCCAGGTGCTTTCGCCATGTCGCCTCGACCCGGGCCACCTCTGTGTCCGCCATTCGGCAGACCCGCAGTCCCGTGTCGCTGAGTGTGACCAACCGCGCCCTGGCGTCGGACGGGTCGGGCCTGCGAACGACGTAGCCGGCCCGTTCCAGTTGATCGACCAGCGCACCGGCGGTCTGCTTGGTGACGCGCGCCTGTTCGGCGAGATCGGTCAGCCGCATTCCCTCAGGACTCAGTCGCTGCAACAGCCGTGACTGGGCGATCGTGATGTCGTCGATGCCCGCTTCGGCCAGCGCCGCCATCACTCGGCTCTCGACGTCGCGGTGCGCGACGAACATCAATACCGCGGTGCCCAGCTGATCATCGTGCATGCATTGACTTTAGTACGAAAGCCTGACTATATTCGTCAGTGTCCCTGACTAAATTGACCTTGGGAGGTCGGCCATGGAATCCGAGGCCGTGTGGCGACACATCGACCAGCAGCGCGTCGAGGTCGCCGATCTCATCGACGCGATCGATGCTCGGGACCCGGCGTTGTGGTCGACGCCTTCGCTGTGCGCGGGCTGGACCATCCGAAATGTCGCTGCGCACCTGACCCACTCGACCATCGGGATGCCGCGGATGCTCTGGGAGGCGGCCCGCAGCGGTTTCCGGCTCAACGCCGTTGTGGATCGCATGGCCGTCGCCGACACCCGGATGCCGGCCGAGATCGCGGCCGACATGCGCGCCATGGTCGGGTCGCGTCGGCACCCACCGGGAACCACCCCGCTCGAGCCATTGACCGATGTCCTCGTGCACGCTCAGGACATCTGCATCCCGCTGGGCATCGACCGGGCGATGCCCGCCGACGCCGCGGTGGCGGCCGCAGACCGGGTGTGGCACACGGGCTTTCCGTTCCATGCCCGTCGACGGCTCGCCGGCACCCGGCTCGTGGCCACGGATGCCGATTTCGCGGTGGGGGAGGGACGCGAGGTCGCGGCCCCGATCCGCGAGATCCTGCTGCTGCTGACGGGACGGCCCGTGCGGGTCGCCGGAGCGGCCTGACTCAGCTCGCGGTCGGGTCGCATTGCAGCGCCGCCACGATGTAGCGGCGTGCGTGGCGCAGCACCGAATCGTGGTCGTCGACGTCGCACTGTTCGCCGGGGACGGTCGCCAGGCTCATCATGATCCGCGCGATCCACTCGGCGGCCTCCGCGCAGTCGGTGCCGGTATGGATCTCGCCGCTGTCCACCGCGGCCTGGACGTAGGGAACCCAGAACGCGGCGATCTCCGGGATGAGCCCGCGCACGCCGAGGCCGACGCACGCCGTGAACGCCTCCGGTTCCTCCTGTCGCAGCTTGAGGACCAGCGCCCCGGGGGTCTCGGACTCCCTGCGCGCGAGCGCGACCCCGACCGCGATCTGCTGGTCGAGTCCGCTCACGGCGTCCAGTCGGGCGCGGGACTCGGTCCAGAACGCATCGTTGAGCCGGACGATGGCCGCGCCGAGCAGTTCGGCCTTGTCGGGGAAGTGCCGGTACAGCCAGCCCCGGCTGACCCCGGCCACCTCGGCCACCTCGGACACCGTGGTCGTGCGAATCCCCTTGGTGGTCAGGCATTGTTCGGCCGCATCGATCAGGCGATCACGAACGGATCTGGTTGCGGGTTCTGCCGCAGCACCGACTGTCACGGACCTATCTTCGCAAATGAGTGGTCTCCGGTGGGCCGATGCGCGATGCCGGTGACCGATCGAGTAGACACGTAGAGAATTCTGTTCACCAAGGTGAAGGGCAGGCAGGTGGCGGAGACAGTGCAGCAGCTGCTGCGGGAGCGCTGTGGAGACGATGCGGTGGCGGTCAAGTACGACGACCGGACCTGGACCTGGCGCGAACATCTCGACGAGGCCGCGAGGCAGGCCGCGGCACTGATCGGCGCCGCCGATCCGCAACGGCCGCTGCACGTCGGCGTCCTTTTGGGCAACACCCCCGACATGCTGACCGCGATGGCCGCCGCCGGACTGGGCGGCTATGTGCTCTGCGGCATCAACAACACCCGCCGCGGCGAGGCTCTCGCGCGCGACATCCGCCGCGCCGACTGCCGCCGACGACGTCTGCTACCTGTCGATGCCGTTGTTCCACAGCAACGGCGTGCTCGCGGGGTGGTCGGTCGCGCTGAACTCGGGGGCGGCGATGGCTCCGGCGCAGTTCACCGCGACGCGATTCATCGACGACGTCCGGCGCTACGGCGTGACCTATATGAACTATGTCGGCAAGCCGCTGGCCTACATCCTGGCCAGCCCCGAAGGTCCCGACGACCGCGACAATCCGCTGCGGGTGGCGTTCGGCAACGAGGCCAGTGACCGCGATATCGCGGAGTTCGCCAGGCGGTTCGGGTGTGACGTGTGGGACGGTTTCGGTTCCACCGAGAACGCGGTGACGGTGACGCGGGAGGAGGGCTGCCCGGCAGGGTCCATCGGCAAGGGCTTCCCCGGCGTCGCCGTCTACGACTCGGAGACGCTGACCGAGTGCGCCGTCGCACGGTTCGACGAGCACGGCGCCCTGGTCAACGGCGACGACGCGATCGGCGAACTGGTCAACACCCAGGGCGCCGGGATGTTCGCGGGTTACTACAACGATCAGGACGCCACGGCCGAACGCATGCGGCACGGCATGTTCTGGTCCGGTGACCTGGCGTACCGGGATGCCGACGGCTGGATCTATCTCGCCGGCCGCACGGCGGACTGGATGCGGGTCGACGGCGAGAACATGACGGCGGCGCCCATCGAGCGCATCCTCATCCGGGAGCCGGCGATCAGCCAGGTGGCGGTCTACCCGGTCCCCGATGAGCACGTCGGCGACCAGGTGATGGCCGCGATCGTCCTGCAGAGCGGCGCGGCGTTGACACCCGCTCAGCTCGGTGAGTTCCTCGCCGCCCAACCCGACCTGTCGCCGAAGGCGTGGCCGCGCCACGTCTGGGTCGCCGACGAACTGCCGAGCACGGCCACCAACAAGGTGCTCAAGCGCGAACTGGTCGCGATGGGGGTGCGGCCCGCGGGCCGGGTGCTCTGGAAGCGTGACGGCGAGACGTATCGGATTGTCGACTGTGCGGAACACGGTGCGGATCTCGGTGGGGAATAGGCCCCTCCGTGTGGGCGTTTAGGCGACTGGCGGTTGACCTGGCATAATGCGTGTCAGTCTGCCGGCCTACGGCCGGGTGGACCGCCGACACCTCGGTTCCGGTTCACGCCGCTGCCTCCCAGGACGGGAGGGCGACCCGGGGCCACGATCGAAGAGGAAACCATGAAATCGGGTATTCACCCTGACTATGTCGAGACCACCGTGCTGTGTGGCTGCGGGAGCAGCTTCACGACCCGCAGCACCAAGAAGAGCGGGCAGATCACCGTCGAGGTCTGCTCGCAGTGCCATCCCTTCTACACCGGCAAGCAGAAGATCCTCGACAGCGGCGGCCGTGTCGCCCGTTTCGAGAAGCGCTATGGCAAGCGCGCCGGTGCCAAGGCAGAAAACAAGGCTTCCGACGACAAGTAGCTCTCCGATCGGCGCCCGCTCTGTCGCTCTAAGCACAGGCCGGGCGCCGTTTCGTGGGTAGGAGTACTGGGTTCGAGCGGGGCATGCAGAGCGCGTTGCCGAAGGAGGCGAGGTGACCGAGACGGCACCGGCGATCGAGGCGATGCTCGCCGAGCACGCCGACCTCGAGCGTCGCCTTTCCGATCCCGAACTGCACGCCGACGCCGGCGCCGCCCGCAAGGTCGGCCGTCGCTTCGCGCAGTTGTCCCCGATCATCGCCACCTTCCGCAAGCTCGAGACGGCCAAGGGCGACCTGGAGGCGGCGCGCGAACTGGCCGCCGACGACGACTCCTTCGCCGCCGAGGTCGAGGAGCTCACCGCCACCGTTCGCGAGCTCGACACTCAACTCACCGATCTGCTCGCCCCCCGGGACCCCCACGATGCCGACGACATCGTGTTGGAGGTGAAGTCCGGTGAAGGGGGTGAGGAGTCGGCGCTGTTCGCCGCCGACCTGGCCCGGATGTACACCCGCTACGCGGAGCGTCACGGCTGGACGGTCACGATGCTCGACGAGACGACGTCGGACCTCGGCGGCTACAAGGACGCGACGCTGTCGATCACCAGCAAGGGTGACTCCGCCGACGGGGTCTGGTCGCGGCTGAAATTCGAGGGCGGGGTGCACCGGGTGCAGCGCGTGCCCGTCACCGAGTCGCAGGGGCGGGTCCACACCTCCGCGGCGGGCGTGCTCGTCTACCCGGAACCCGAAGAGGTCCAGCAGGTCCAGATCGACGAGTCCGATCTGCGCATCGATGTCTACCGCTCCTCGGGCAAGGGCGGCCAGGGTGTCAACACCACCGATTCGGCGGTGCGCATCACCCACCTACCGACGGGCATCGTCGTCACGTGCCAGAACGAACGCTCGCAGTTGCAGAACAAGGCCCGTGCGATGCAGGTGCTCGCCGCCCGGCTGCAGTTGCTGGCCGAGGAGCAGGCGCAGGCAGACGCATCGGCCGACCGTGCCAGCCAGATCCGCACCGTCGACCGCAGCGAACGGATCCGGACGTACAACTACCCGGAGAACCGGATCGCCGATCATCGCATCAACTACAAGGCGCACAACCTCGACCAGGTGCTCGACGGCGACCTGGATCCTCTGTTCGACGCGCTCGCCGCCGCCGACAGACAATCCAGGCTGCAGAACACGTGACGAAACGGCGATGAGAACCCGCCTGCTGCATCATGCGATCGATGCCGCGACGGAGACGCTGGCCAGAGCCGGCGTCGGATCTCCACGCGTGGATGCCGAACTGCTGGCCGCCCACGTTGCCGGGACCGAACGCGGCCGCCTCACGTTGGTCGAACCCGACGCCGACTTCGTCGCACGTTTCGAGGAACTCGTCGCCAAGCGCGCCGAGCGGGTGCCGCTGCAGCACCTCACGGGTACCGCCGAATTCGGTTCGGTCACCGTCCAGGTCGGTCCCGGGGTGTTCATCCCGCGGCCGGAGACCGAGTCGCTGCTGGAATGGGCGCTGGCCCAACCGTTGTCGCGGCAACCGCTGGTGGTGGATCTGTGCACGGGGTCCGCAGCGCTCGCGTTGGCGTTGTGGCGCCACCGGCCCGGAGCGCGGGTGATCGCCGTCGACGACTCCGACGAGGCGTTGGCGTACGCGCGGCGCAACGTGCGGGACACGTCCGTGGAATTGGTTCGTGCTGATGTGACCACCGCCGGTCTGCTGAGCGAACTCGACGGCACCGTCGACCTCCTGGTGGCCAACCCGCCCTACATCCCCGACGGTGCTCAGCTGGAACCCGAAGTAGCTCAATACGATCCACCCCATGCGTTGTTCGGCGGCGAGGACGGGATGGTGGTGGTCGACCACATCGCCGGGCTGGCCGCACGCCTGCTGCGGCCGGGTGGCTCCTGCGCGGTCGAGCACGACGACACCACTTCGCAGCGCACCGTGGAGGCCTTCACCCGAACGGGACGATTCGTCGAGGTCACCGCACGACACGACCTCACCGGTCGGCCCCGCTTCGTGACCGCGGTACACGGTGGGTGAGAGGGTGCTTTCGTGACGAGCCAGCGAGAAGCGGAGGCGGATCGCGCATGACAGAGATGTTCGACTGCACCGATCCCGCGCAGCGGGAGGCGGGCATCGCGTCGGCGATCAGCGCGCTCAAGGGGGGACGCCTCGTGGTGATGCCCACCGACACGGTCTACGGCATCGGCGCCGACGCCTTCGACAACGACGCGGTCGCCGCACTGCTGTCGGCCAAGGGGCGTGGCCGCGACATGCCGGTGCCGGTGCTCGTCGGGTCGTGGCACACGATCCAGGGGCTGGTCTACTCGGTGCCACAGAGCGCACGTGAACTGATCCGCGCGTTCTGGCCGGGCGCACTGAGCCTGGTGGTTCGTCAGGCGCCGTCGCTGCAATGGGACCTCGGAGACGCGCGCGGCACCGTCATGTTGCGCATGCCGCTGCATCCGGTCGCCATCGAGTTGCTGCGTGAGGTCGGCCCGATGGCCGTGTCGAGCGCCAACATCTCCGGCCGTCCCGCGGCGGTCACTGCCGCCCAGGCGCGCGAGCAACTCGGCGATCTCGTCGAGGTCTACCTCGACGGTGGACCCGCCGAGCAACAGGCCGCATCGACGATCGTCGACCTCACCGGTGCGCACCCGCGGGTGCTGCGGGAGGGCCCGGTGACGATCGAGGCGATCGCCGGCGTGCTGGGCGTAGAGGCGGCGTCCCTGATCGCGCAGACGGATTAGGCCTGGAGTTTCGTGCAATACGGTTCAGCGTTGATCTCGGCGGCGCCCTCGGTGGAGCCCCTGTCGACGACGCTGCTGGCGCTCTCGGACCGGGGCGCGGGCGTACCGCTGCGAGAGCTCGCGCTGGTCGGCCTGACCGCCGCGATCATCACCTACCTGGCGACCAGTTGGGTACGGGTACTGGCCATCCGGTGGGGAGCGGTGGCCTACCCCCGGGAGCGCGACGTCCACCTGCAGCCCACCCCGCGGATGGGTGGCCTCGCGATGTATGTGGGGGTGGCTGCCGCCGTTCTGCTCGCCTCCCAGCTGCCCGCGCTGACGCGGGGCTTCGTCTATTCGTCGGGTATGCCGGCGGTGGTCGTGGCGGGCGGGCTGATCATGGTCGTCGGGTTGATCGATGACCGGTGGGGGCTCGACGCACTGACGAAGTTCGCGGGGCAGATCACCGCGGCGAGCGTGCTCGTCACGATGGGCGTGGCCTGGAGCGTGCTCTACATCCCGATCGGCGGCGTCGGCACCATCGTGCTCGACCAGGTGTCCTCGATCCTGCTGACGCTGGCGCTCACCGTCGCGATCGTCAACGCGATGAACTTCGTCGACGGCCTCGACGGCCTCGCCGCGGGCCTGGGTCTCATCACCGCCTCGGCCATCTGCATCTTCTCGGTCGGTCTGCTGCGCGACCACGGTGGCGACGTGCTGTTCTACCCACCCGCGGTCATCTCCGTCGTGCTTGCCGGTGCCTGCCTGGGTTTCCTGCCGCACAACTTCCACAAGGCACGGATCTTCATGGGGGATTCGGGGTCGATGTTGATCGGTCTGATGCTGGCCGCCGCCTCGACGACCGCAGCAGGTCCGATCTCGCAGACCGCCTACGGGGCGCGCGACGTTTTCGCGTTGCTGTCGCCGTTCCTGCTCGTGGTTGCGGTGATGTTCGTGCCTGCGCTGGACATGCTGCTGGCCATCATCCGACGCACCCGTGCCGGGCTGAGTCCGTTCAGCCCCGACAAGATGCACCTGCATCACCGTCTGCTGGAGATCGGGCACTCCCACCGGCGGGTGGTACTGCTCATCTACCTGTGGGTCGGCATCGCCGCGCTGGGCGCGGCGAGCACCATCTTCTTCGACCCCGGGCACACCGCGGCGGTCATGGCGGGAGCGATCCTGGTGGCGACCGTGGTCACTCTCATCCCGCTTCTGCGGCGTCGGGACGGGTCCGTCGACGAGGTGTACGACAAAAAGTAGTAGGCCCCCTTTTGGGGCTCTCACCATATGTTAGGGTTCAGTTAGAACCCGAAAAAACCTCGCGGGTTGCCGGCCTCCGAGCCGTTCGGCGTATCGACCTCGCGCCGACCGGAGCGGAAAAACGACCGACAGTTTGACCGACCACAGGAGCTGCCCCTTGGGTGATTCCCGCGAGCCCGTCGCCCTCCGATACGCTACGGGCGCCACGCACAGAATCATCTGGGACGGTGTCTCACGTGGCCCACAAGTTTCTACGACCGCGGGATTGAGGTGAAGCAGTGACGACGCCAGCGCAAGACGCGCCGTTGGTGTTTCCCTCCGTTGCCTTCAGGCCGGTGCGCCTGTCGGTGATCTGTGTTGTCATCACCGGTCTTGTCACCGTTGCCGCTGCGCTCGTCGGACATCCGCTCTTCGGTCTGTTCTTCGGCATCGGCCTGGCGCTGGGCCTCACCAACGCGTTGATGGTCCGGCGAGCGGTGGAGTCGATCACCGCCGAGGACCATCCTCTCAAGAAGAAGATGGCCCTCAACTCGGCGACCCGCCTGCTGGCGATCACGGTCGTGGGCCTGACGATCGCCTTCGTATTCCGGCCGATGGGCCTCGGTGTGGTCTTCGGTCTGGCACTGTTCCAGGTGGTTCTCGTCCTGAGCACCTCGTTGCCGGTGTGGAAGAAGCTGCGCGCCGGCGACGGTGCCGATGACCACGACCCTGCTGGAACCGCCGACTCATCGACATCCAACGACGGATAGCTCAAGGACTGATTCGTAGATGACTGAAAGTGTGCTCGCCCTCGAGGTTGGTCACCACATCGAGCAGAACTGGTTCGGCCTGACGGTCAACGTCGACACGGTCATCTCGACCGCGATCGCCGGTGTCGTCGTCATCGCCCTCGCATTCTTCTTGCGGGCCAAGGTGACGTCGACCGGTGTCCCCGGCGGGGTGCAGTTGTTCTTCGAGGCGATCACGATCCAGATGCGCAATCAGGTGGAAAGCGCCATCGGGATGCGCATCGCACCGTTCGTGCTTCCGCTGGCGGTCTCGCTGTTCTGCTTCATCCTGATCGCGAACTGGCTGGCCGTCCTGCCTGTGCAGTACACCGACTCGCACGGTGTCACCACCGAACTCATCAAGCCGCCGGCCTCGGACATCAACTTCGTGCTGGCGCTCGCGCTGTTCGTCTTCATCTGCTACCACCTCGCCGGATTCTGGCGCCGCGGCCTCGTCGGCCACCCGATCAAGGTGGCCAAGGGGCACGTCGCGTTCCTTGCGCCGATCAACATCGTCGAAGAGATCGCCAAGCCGATCTCGTTGTCGCTCCGACTTTTCGGCAACATCTTCGCCGGCGGCATCATGGTCGGCCTCATCGCGCTGTTCCCCGCCTGGATCCTCTGGTTGCCCAACGCGATCTGGAAGTCCTTCGACCTGTTCATCGGCTTGATCCAGGCGTTCATCTTCGCTCTGTTGACCATCCTGTACTTCGGGCAGTCAATGGAGCTGGACCACGACAGTGACGACGCCGAACACAGCAAAGCAGTACAGCACTAGACCAGCAGTAACTGTTAGACCCACACAGAACCTGGCGACAACCACAGCCAGTTATCAAGGAGGATAAGGAATGGATCCCACAATCGCTGCCGGCGCGCTCATCGGCGGTGGTCTGATCATGGCCGGCGGCGCCATCGGTGCGGGTATCGGTGACGGTATCGCCGGTAACGCCCTGATCTCAGGCATCGCTCGTCAGCCGGAGGCCCAGGGTCGCCTGTTCACTCCGTTCTTCATCACCGTCGGCCTGGTCGAGGCGGCCTACTTCATCAACCTGGCCTTCATGGCGCTGTTCGTCTTCGCCACCCCGGTCGGCGGCTAATTCGTCGACATGGGTGAACTCACCGCAACCGTCCTGGCGGCGGAAGAAGGCGGGGGGACCGGGAACTTCCTGATCCCCAACGGAACCTTCTTCGTCGTGTTGCTCATCTTTCTGATCGTGCTCGGCGTGATCGGCAAATGGGTTGTGCCACCGGTCAGCAAGGTGTTGGCGGAGCGTGAAGCAATGCTAGCCAAGACTGCCGCGGACAACAAGAAGGCGGCAGAGCAGCTCGCAGCGGCGCAGGCCGACTACGACGAGGCGATGGCGGGCGCACGCGGCGAGGCCTCGTCGATCCGTGACGAAGCCCGGGCCGAGGGCCGCAAAGTCGTCGACGACGCGCGGGCCGAGGCCGGCGGTGAGGTAGCGGAGAAACTGCAGTCCGCCAACGCGCAGCTGGAGCAGACCGCCACCACCACGTCGACTCAGCTGGAGTCGTCGGTGGACGGTCTGTCCACGACCTTGGCGAGCCGCATCCTGGGTGTCGACGTCACCGACAGCTCGACCGGGAGGCGTTGATGTCGACATTCATCGGACAATTGGTGGGTTTCGCGCTCATCGTGTTCCTCATGGTGAAGTTCGTGGTGCCGCCGGTTCGCACGCTGATGAAGAACCAGCAGGAGGCGGTGCGGGCGGCGCTGGCGGAGAGCAAGTCGGCGGCGGACAAATTGACCAACGCCGACCAGATGCACGCGAAGGCACTCGAGGATGCCAAGGCCCGAGCGGCCAAGGTGACCGACGAAGCCCGCACGGACTCGGCGCGTATCGCCGAGCAGTTGCGCGAGCAGGCGCTCACCGACGCCGAGCGGATCAAATCCCAAGGCGATCAACAGGTTCAGCTGCTGCGCCAGCAGACCATTCGCGGGCTGCGTCAGCACCTGGGCGTGGAGGCGGTGCAGAAGGCCGAGCAGATCGTTCGCGATTTCGTCTCCGATCCGGCCGCACAGTCCTCGACCGTCGATCGCATCCTGGACGATCTCGACGCGATGGCTCCGTCCCCGGCGGTGCTGACGGCAGGGGCGACGCTGAACCTGCGCGCCGCCAGCCGGGAGGCGTTGGCCGAGCTCGTCAAGGAGTTCGAGTCGGTCGCCGACGGCGCCGATGACGACACCCTGACCGCGCTTGCCGAGAACCTGCCGGCCGTGGCGAAGCTGCTCGTCAAGGAGCCGGCGCTCAACAAGCTTCTCGCCGAGCGGACCGACGACTCGGCGGCCAAGGAGCGGTTGGTCGAACGACTTCTCGACGGCAAGGTCGACGGCACCACGCTGAAGCTGGTCAAAACAGCTGTCTCACAGAGGTGGTCGAGCGAGGCGAACCTCGTCGACGCCGTCGAGCACGTCGCGCGGCTCGCGATCCTGGTGCGCGCGGAGCGTAACGGACAGGCCGAAGAGGTCGAGGAGCAGTTGTTCCGGTTCGGCCGAGTGCTCGATACCGAGTCGCGGTTCAGCAGACTGCTGTCCGACCAGATGGTCCCGACAGAGCACCGGGTCAACCTGCTGAAGCAGGTGCTCGACAGCAGCGGCGGGGTCAACTCCGCCACGGCGGCGCTGTTGACGCAGACCGTCGAGCTGCTGCGGGGCGAGGCCGCCGATGTGGCGGTCAGTGAGCTTGCTGAGCTCGCGGTCGCCCGACGCGGCGAGGTGGTCGCCGAGGTCACCGCCGCCGCGGACCTGACCGATGAGCAGTCCACGCGGCTGACCGAGGTGCTGAGCCGGATCTACGCGCATCCGGTCTCGGTGCAGCTCAACGTCGACCCCGCCGTCCTCGGCGGGCTCCTGATCACTGTCGGTGACGAAGTCATCGACGGCTCCATCTCTTCCCGGTTGGGCGCGGCCCGCTCCGGGCTTCCGGACTGACCGGCACGAACTCGAGCATTAACAAACGTAAAGGCAGGAAGACGAAAAGCCATGGCAGAGTTGACAATCTCGGCTTCTGACATCGAAGGTGCGATCGAGGACTACGTCTCCTCCTTCACCGCCGATTCTGATCGCGAGGAAATCGGCATCGTCGTCGACGCAGGTGACGGCATCGCACACGTCGAGGGTCTGCCCTCGGTCATGACCCAGGAGCTCCTCGAGTTCCCGGGTGGTGTTCTCGGTGTGGCGCTGAACCTCGACGAGAACAGCATCGGCGTCGTGATCCTCGGTGAGTTCGAGAAGATCGAACAGGGCCAACAGGTCAAGCGCACGGGCGAGGTGCTCTCGGTACCGGTCGGGGACGCCTTCCTCGGACGTGTCATCAACCCGCTCGGTCAGCCGATCGACGGCCAGGGTGACATCGAGTCGGACACCCGTCGCGTGCTGGAACTGCAGGCGCCGTCGGTGGTTCAGCGGCAGGGTGTGTCGGAGCCGCTGCAGACCGGCATCAAGGCCATCGACTCGCAGACCCCCATCGGTCGCGGGCAGCGCCAGCTGATCATCGGCGACCGCAAGACCGGTAAGACCGCGGTCTGCGTCGACACCATCCTCAACCAGCGTGAGGCGTGGGAGACCGGCGATCCCAAGCAGCAGGTGCGCTGTGTGTATGTCGCGATCGGCCAGAAGGGCACGACGATCGCCAGCGTGAAGCGCGCCCTCGAAGAGGGTGGCGCGATGGAGTACACCACCATCGTCGCCGCCCCTGCCTCCGACGCCGCCGGCTTCAAGTGGCTCGCGCCGTACACCGGTTCGGCCATCGGGCAGCACTGGATGTACGACGGCAAGCACGTCCTGATCGTGTTCGACGACCTCTCCAAGCAGGCCGACGCCTACCGCGCGATCTCGCTGCTGCTGCGCCGTCCGCCGGGTCGCGAGGCCTTCCCGGGCGACGTGTTCTACCTGCATTCGCGGCTCCTGGAGCGTTGCGCGAAGCTGTCCGACGAGCTGGGCGGTGGATCGATGACCGGGCTGCCGATCATCGAGACCAAGGCCAATGACATCTCGGCGTTCATCCCGACGAACGTCATCTCGATCACCGACGGCCAGTGCTTCCTGGAGTCCGACCTGTTCAACCAGGGCGTGCGACCGGCCATCAACGTCGGTGTCTCGGTGTCCCGCGTCGGTGGCGCAGCGCAGATCAAGGCCATGAAGGAGGTCGCGGGCTCGCTTCGTCTGGAACTGTCCCAGTACCGCGAGCTAGAGTCGTTCGCGGCCTTCGCCTCGGATCTCGACGCGTCGTCGAAGGCGCAGCTGGAGCGCGGCGCGCGCCTGGTCGAGCTGCTCAAGCAGCCGGCGTTCACGCCGTACCCGGTCGAGGATCAGGTCATCGCGATCTTCCTCGGCACCAAGGGTCACCTGGACTCCGTTCCGGTCGAGGACGTGGCGCGCTTCGAGCAGGAAGTCCTCGAGCACGTCAAGGCTTCCCACGAGGAGATCCTCAAGGAGATCCGGGAGACCAAGAAGCTGCCTGAGGAGACCCAGGAGCGGCTGAATGACATCATCAACGAGTTCAAGAAAGGCTTCTCGGCCAGCGACGGGAGTTCGGTCGCGGTGAACGAGGCCGAGGCCGAGGCCATGGACGAAGAGGATGTCGAGAAGGAGTCCGTCAAGGTCCGCAAGCCGGCGCCGAAGAAGTAGGACCGACCCGAAATCATGGGATCTGGAAAGGGTCTGGAGAGCTAGATGGCTGCAACACTGCGCGAGCTCCGCGGGCGCATCCGTTCCGCCGGGTCGATCAAGAAGATCACCAAGGCACAGGAACTGATCGCCACGTCGCGAATCGCCAAGGCGCAGGCCCGAGTCGAGGCGGCTCGGCCTTTCGCCATCGAGATCACCAGCATGCTCACCGAGCTTGCGAGCGCCAGCGCACTGGATCACCCGTTGCTCGTGCAGCGGGAGAACCCCAGGCGCGCGGGCGTCCTGGTGGTGTCCTCCGACCGCGGGCTGTGCGGCGCGTACAACGCGAACGTGCTGCGCCAATCCGAGGAGCTCTTCTCGCTGTTGCGCGAAGAGGGCAAGGAACCGGTGGTCTACGTCGTAGGACGGAAGGCGTTGGGCTACTTCAACTTCCGCCAGCGCGAGGTCACCGAGTCGTGGACCGGTTTCTCGGAGCGGCCCACCTACGACCAGGCCCGCGAGATCGCCGACACGTTGGTGACGGCGTTCATGTCCGGTGTCGACGACGAAGGGGACGACCCCGGCGAGGACGGCATCCTCGGCCTCGACGAGTTGCACATCGTCTTCACCGAGTTCAAGTCGATGCTGTCGCAGTCCGCGGCAGCGCGCCGGATCGCGCCGATGGTGGTCGAGTACGTCGAGGACGAGCCCGAAGACGAGGGGCCGCGCACGCTGTTCTCCTTCGAGCCGGACCCGGAGACGCTGTTCGACGCGCTGCTGCCGCGATACGTCGCGACCCGTGTCTACGCCGCCCTGCTGGAGGCGGCGGCCTCGGAGTCCGCGTCGCGCCGCCGCGCCATGAAGTCGGCCTCGGACAACGCCGACGACCTCATCAAGGACCTGACCCTGCAGGCGAACCGCGAACGTCAGGCCCAGATCACCCAGGAAATCAGCGAGATCGTCGGCGGCGCCAACGCGCTGGCCGACGCCCGCTAGCCCACAACGAACACGAGAAGCCACCGTAGGAAGCGAAGAGGAAATGACTGCTACCGCAGAAGACACCAAGAGCGACACCAAGAGCGGTTCAGCCGGTCGCGTCGTGCGTATCACCGGGCCGGTTGTGGACGTCGAGTTCCCGCGGGGTTCGGTGCCCGAGCTGTTCAATGCCCTGAACGCGAAGATCACCTACGGTGACCTGGCCAAGACGTTGACCCTCGAGGTCGCGCAGCATCTCGGCGACAACCTGGTCCGCACCATCTCCATGCAGCCCACCGACGGCCTGGTGCGTGGCGTCGAGGTGACCGACTCCGGCACCTCGATCTCGGTGCCGGTCGGCGACGGCGTCAAGGGTCACGTGTTCAACGCGCTGGGTGACTGCCTGGACGACCCCGGTTACGGCGAGGACTTCGACCACTGGTCGATCCACCGCAAGCCGCCGCCGTTCGCCGAGCTCGAGCCCCGCACCGAGATGCTGGAGACCGGCCTCAAGGTCGTCGACCTGCTCACCCCGTACGTGCGTGGCGGCAAGATCGCCCTGTTCGGCGGCGCCGGCGTGGGCAAGACGGTGCTGATCCAGGAGATGATCAACCGTATCGCCCGCAACTTCGGTGGTACGTCGGTGTTCGCCGGCGTGGGCGAGCGCACCCGTGAGGGCAACGACCTCTGGGTCGAGCTCGCCGATGCCGACGTGCTCAAGGACACCGCGCTGGTGTTCGGCCAGATGGACGAGCCGCCCGGCACCCGTATGCGGGTCGCGCTCTCGGCGCTGACGATGGCCGAGTACTTCCGCGACGAGAAGCAGCAGGACGTGCTTCTGTTTATCGACAACATCTTCCGGTTCACCCAGGCCGGTTCCGAGGTGTCCACGCTGCTGGGACGTATGCCGTCCGCGGTGGGATACCAGCCGACCCTGGCCGACGAGATGGGTGAGCTGCAGGAGCGCATCACCTCGACGCGTGGCCGCTCCATCACCTCGATGCAGGCCGTGTACGTGCCCGCCGACGACTACACCGACCCGGCGCCGGCCACCACGTTCGCCCACCTCGACGCGACCACGGAGCTCAGCCGAAACGTGTTCTCCAAGGGCATCTTCCCGGCGGTGGACCCGCTCGCGTCGTCGTCGACGATCCTGGACCCGTCCGTGGTCGGTGACGAGCACTACCGCGTGGCACAGGAAGTCATCCGGATCCTGCAGCGCTACAAGGACCTCCAGGACATCATCGCCATTCTCGGTGTCGACGAGTTGTCCGAGGAGGACAAGCAGCTGGTCAACCGGGCGCGACGCATCGAGCGCTTCCTGAGCCAGAACATGATGGCGGCCGAGCAGTTCACCGGCCAGCCGGGGTCGACGGTGCCGCTCAAGGAGACCATCGAGGCGTTCGACAAGCTGAGCAAGGGCGACTTCGACCACCTGCCCGAGCAGGCGTTCTTCCTCATCGGCGGTCTCGACGACCTGGCGAAGAAGGCCGAAACCCTCGGCGCCAAGCTGTGATGAGCGCTTGCGCGAAGAACCGGCCAGCACTGATGAGCGCTTGCGCGAAGAACCGGCCAGCACTGATGAGCGCTTGCGCGAAGAACCAACAGGTGATGTCGGACTTCGTCCTCATGCGGAAGGCGGTGTGACATGGCCGAACTGAATGTCGAGATCGTCGCCGTCGAGCGCGAGCTCTGGTCGGGGGAAGCCACGTTCGTCTTCACCCGCACCACCGCCGGCGAGATCGGCATCCTGCCGCGGCACATCCCGCTGGTGGCTCAGCTCGTTGACGACGCGATGGTGCGCGTCGAGCGCGAGGGCGAGGACGACCTGCGCATCGCGGTCGAGGGAGGGTTTCTGTCGGTCACCGATGAAGCCGTCCGCATCCTGGTCGAGCGTGCGGAGTTCGAGTCCGAGATCGACGCCGACGACGCGAAGCAGGCCTCCGAGTCCGAGGACGAGCACACCGCGGCGTGGGGCCGGGCGCGATTGCGCGCTCTGGGTCAGATCGACTAGCGGGCGGGCCGATGAGCGCGTCCATGCTGTTCATGGTCGCGCTGGTGTGCGTGCTCCTGGTGGTCGTCGTGGCGCTCTTCTACCGGTTGTGGAAGCTGAGGCAGGTCGGGGGCACGGCGGCGATTCTGCGTGACGTTCCCGCTGTCGGTGGTCAGGGCTGGCGGCACGGGGTGATGCGCTACCGCGGCGGTGAGGCCGGTTTCTATCGGTTGTCGAGTTTCCGCTGGTGGCCGGACCGGACGCTGAGCAGGCGAGGTCTTGAAATCGTGTCGCGGCGGGCGCCCCGAGGCGACGAGTTCGACATCATGACCGAGCAGATCGTGATTCTCGAACTGCGCGATGTCGGACCCGACCGCGGACGCGACTACGAGATCGCCCTGGACCGCGGGGCCTTGACGGCTTTCACCTCGTGGCTGGAATCGCGGCCGTCACCACGGGCGCGGCGCCGCACCTACTGAGACTGCTCGCCGGGACGCCAGAGCACGTCCCCTTGTGGGTTCGCGACGCGGGACAGGATGAACAGCAGGTCCGACAGCCGGTTGAGGTATTTCGCGGGCAGTACGCTCATCGATTCGCCGTAGGTGTCGACGGCGTGCCATGCGGATCGTTCGGCTCGCCGCGCCACGGTGCGAGCGACGTGCAGCAGCGCGGACAGCGGGGTGCCGCCCGGCAGGATGAACGAATTGAGCGCAGGCAACGCGTCGTTGAACTCGTCGCACCACGATTCCAGACGGTCGATGTAGCTCTGCGTGATCCGCAGCGGCGGGTACTCCGGGTTTTCGGCCACCGGTGTCGACAGATCGGCGCCCGCGTCGAAGAGATCGTTCTGGATCTGCCGAAGCACGTCGAGAATCCGCTTGTCCGGAGCACCGAGTGCCACCGCGACGCCGAGCGCCGCGTTGGTCTCATCGCAGTCGGCGTAGGCCGCCAGTCGCGGGTCGCTCTTGGGCACCCT
>Ga0209347_1002225_pt1 | contig 26472 bp, 18 predicted proteins | sample AutmiccommuBRH23_FD_187382 | JGI IMG/M metagenome (GOLD analysis project Ga0209347, IMG submission 187382) | Deep subsurface microbial communities from Mt. Terri, Switzerland - Autotrophic microbial communities BRH/23 (SPAdes) (version 2) | ecosystem: Environmental > Aquatic > Deep subsurface >...
CGTCCGCCACTAAAAATTTCTCTAAGTAAACTCAGAGAAATTCTCCGTTCGACTTGCATGTGTTAAGCACGCCGCCAGCGTTCGTCCTGAGCCAGGATCAAACTCTCCAAAAAAAGTTATTCAAACTCCTTACTTGAAGAAGATGATTCGCTCATTTTTCTTTTGAAACTCTTGCGAGTTTCCTCATTGGCTGTCCTTGTTGTTTAGTTTTCAAAGACCATGCACACGGATGTGCCTGCGTCGAATATGTCTAGGATTACATTTTATTCGACTGATTCTCTGTCTGCGCCCGTTTGGGACAGATCTAAATTTTAGCATTTTCAACTCGCGTTGTCAATAGCTAATTTACTTTGTCTGGATTGATTAGTTTGAAGGTTTTACCTCTCACTCATTCAACCTTGCGCGTCTTTGTGGCGCTCAGTTATAATACCATTTTCAGCATATACTGTCAACATGTTTTTTATAATTAGGTCCTGGGAATCTATTCCTTAATTTGTTTGGCAACAACATGATTTTGTCATACTTCCAAAGGACTCTCTATCGTCTCAAATACTAATCTAAAATTGTCATTATGAATTATTTGATTAATCATAACTTGCTTTTCGACCTCAGTGTATTCATAAAAGATTGGATTAAGATCCCATTCGTTTTCTGTAGGATAGTAACGCAAATTTGCCCTAACAGTTTTTTCAGCTTCATTGTCTTTCAGAACTAGAGTTAACGCGTAATTGTTAAAGTTATATTCCTTATCAAAACCTGACCCATTAACAGTAATATCGAAAATCTCCATATTCTAATCCCTCCATTTTACCTCGCTTTCGATCTATTATGTTGTCTTAGTCGCTTCTTTATTCAACTTTCGATTTACAGGGGGCAGTAAAAAGTGTTCACCATTATTCATTTTGAGTGAAACACATCATTCTGCAACTCTTTCTTTAGGCAAACCATTTCGATCCTTTCAAGTGATAATTATATAATCTTAACAGTATAATCGTCCAACAAAACAGGAACCCATTGAACCCCGACTTTTGCCCGAGACTCTACTTTAACATTCTTCATCTCAATCTTGGTTACGGTGCCGCTACCTTGTATGACGTATAACACGTCATCATCGTTACCATGGGTAACACCGATGATAAAACCGGTACCAACTGTGTCTAACTTACCAATAGCAATCCCTTTTCCCGCCCGTCCTTGGGGTTTGTATTCCTTAAACGATGTGCGCTTTATGAATCCTCGTTCAGTTAACGTCACTAAATCCCCCAATGGATTTTCTTCTGAACTGGTCAGTAGCAGAGCATCAACAATCCGATCATCATTGCCTAAAGCCATCCCTTTGACCCCGCGTGCTTTACGTCCCATTGGGTTAATATCCGTTTCCAGGTACCGAATGCATTGTCCACGATGTGTAACGAGGAATAATTCTCCTTGATCATCGCTCAAGAATACCTTGACCACTGCATCACCCTCTTTAAGCCCCATGGCTTCCGAAGAGCGGGCGTTTACAAAATCACTTGCTGCGCTCCGCATGACCTGTCCATCTTTCGTGACAAATAGAAAGCTAAGCGCATCTGGCATATCTTTTATGGAAAGAGTAGAAACTATTCTTTCCCCCATTGATAACGGGAATAAATTGGTTAGCGGTCCCCCTTTATCTTTATTCCCTGCTTCAGGAACGATTTTTGCCTTGACACTGTAGAACTTTCCGGTATCGGTAAAGAAATATAGTGTATCTCTATCTGTGCAAATGATTCTCTCTGCCAAGATATCTCCATCCTTGAAAGCACAGACTAGAGCATTTGCTTTCTTTTTCTTAGTTTGGAGAACCATCCTTTTAATAAACCCATTATTTGTGAGTATGACTTCGATAGGACTTTCAGGTTCCTCAAAAGAACTTAGATCAAGCTGATCCCTCATTTCCTCAGGCAGAATGCGCGTACGCCGATCATCTCCGTACTTATCAGCAATCTCTTTGAGTTCCTGCTTGATAATCTCGTAAACCTTATTCACGTCTGCCAAGATACTTTCTAGTTCAGCAATAAGTTTTAAGGCCTCAGCGTGTTCCTTCTTGATACTATCCAGTTCAAAGTTGGTTAAGTTTTGCAACTTCATATCTAAGATAGCCTGTGCTTGGATCTCGGACAACTCAAAACGGGTAATTAGTGCTGCCTTGGCTATAGAAGGGGTCTTACTGGCTCGAATAAGGGCAATCACTTCATCAAGATTATTGATAGCAATTACCAAACCTTCAAGAATGTGAGCATTTAAACGAGCCTTCTCTAAATCAAATTCCGTCCGTTTCGTGACAACGATTCTGCGATGTGTAATAAATGCCGCATTGATCTCTTTAAGTCCAAGGACCTTAGGAGTGCCTTCTGCAGTGATTACTAAGTTGATTATACCAAAGGTATCTTCCATCTGAGTATATTTATAAAGAAGGCGTAAGACACTCAGCGGTTCGGCTTCTTTTCGGCATTCAACAACCAGTCGAATTCCCTCCCGATCAGATTCGTCCCTAACCTCGCTAATTCCATCGATTTTACCCAAATCCGCTAAGGTTTCAATCTTGGCGGCCAGCGTTGATTTATTCACTTGATAAGGAATCTCGGTAATCACGATTAAGCTCTTGCCATTTTTGCCCTGCTCGATCATCGCTTTACCACGCATCGTTACTTTTCCACGTCCGGTTTTATACGCACTTTCAATACCTTCTGTACCAATTATCAGCCCACCTGTGGGGAAGTCCGGCCCACTCACCTTTTCCATGAGCTCATTAACCGTAATCTGAGGTTTATCTATTTGAAGGATCACTGCAGTTACGACTTCCCGCAAATTGTGAGGAGGCATATTCGACATCATACCGACGGCAATTCCGGACCCTCCGTTGATTAAGAGGTTAGGAAAAGGGCTTGGGAGAACGACAGGTTCTTTCAGCCGTTGATCATAGTTCGCTTTGAAAAGAACCGTTTTCTTCTCTATATCTTGAGTCATCAATTGGGATAGATGCGTCATTCTCATTTCTGTGTAACGCATAGCTGCCGCATTATCTCCATCGATTGAGCCGAAATTCCCCTGGCCATCCACCATAGGATATCTTGTTGCCCAGGGTTGGGCCATACGAACCGCGGAATCGTAGATTGACGAGTCCCCGTGGGGATGGTATTTTCCCATGCAGTCCCCTACCAACCGAGCTGACTTGCTGTACGGCTTATCCGTGTGCATCCCGATTTCGTCCATGGAATATAGGATTCTGCGATGAACTGGCTTAAGCCCGTCCCTAACGTCGGGAACAGCCCTCTGCAAAATAACATGTTTGGAATAACCCAAGAACGCTTCTGGTAAGACCTCTTCAAGTGGACGCTGAGTAATATTATCTTCCGTAATACTCATTGAGCATTATCACCACCTAACTCTACATATCATCGTCTGTAAAGACAATATTCTCCATCAAAAAATCACGCCGTGGCTCGACAAGCTCACTCATGAGGATTCTGAGCTTACGCTCTGCTTCTAAAGTATCATCGATCGTCACCTGAGTCATGCGTCGATTGGAAGGATTCAGGGTTGTTTCCCACAGCTGTTCTGGATTCATTTCACCGAGTCCTTTGTAACGAGAAATCTTAGCCGTTTTTCCTAAATCCTTAAGTTCCTTCTTTAATTCAAGATCATCGAAAGCGTAGCGGATAATCTTGCCTCGTTCCTTCTCTACCTTATACAATGGAGATTGAGCTATATAGACCCTCCCGCTTAAAATAAGTGGTTTCATATATCTATAGAAAAAAGTCAGTAGTAGGCAGCGAATATGCGCTCCGTCAATGTCGGCATCCGTCATGATACATATGCGCGCATAATTGCCTTTCTCTAAATCAAATTCCTTGCCTATCCCCGAGCCAACGGCAGTGATAATACTCCTGATCTCCTCATTTTCCAAAACCTTATCAATTTTAGCACGGTAAGTGTTTATGACCTTCCCCCGTAAAGGAAGAATGGCTTGAAATCGTCGATCCCTACCCATTTTAGCTGATCCGCCTGCGCTGTCCCCTTCGACGAGGAAAAGTTCATTGCGTGTTTTATCCTTCCCGCTACAGGCCGCAAGTTTACCACTGAGCGCCTTTACCTCGGCATCTCGAGCTTTCTTTTTCAACTCCTTGGCTTTCTTCGCAGCGAGTCTTATTAGACAGGTGGTTAAGGTTCGATTGATCACGTCTTTGGCTATGGAAGCATTTTGCTCAAAGAATTGACTGATTCCCTCGTTGGTCAGCGACTGCACGATTCCCTCAACTTCCATATTGGAGAGTTTTGTCTTGGTCTGACCCTCAAATTGGGGATCTTTAACTTTAAGCGATAACACGCACGTTAGGCCATCTTTAAGGTCATCCCCAATCAGATTTTCATCTTTTTTGAAGAGATTATTTTTACGTCCGTAATTATTGAAGACTTTAGTTAAGGCTGTTCTAAAGCCTGACTCATGAGTTCCACCCTCATCCGTCGGGATATTGTTGACATAAGAGTGCAGAGATTCATCATCCCCGTCGTTATATTGAATGGCACACTCCACAATGACGTCATCTTTTTCACCTATAAAATAGATGGGTTTTTTATGTACGGGTGAAACATTTGATAATTTGATTAAGTGATCAATAAAACCAATAATTCCATTTTTCGGAGCAAAAGTTTCTGACTTTGTTTCTCCACGAAGGTCAGTCAGAACAATGGTGAGACCGCTGTTCAAAAAAGACAATTCCATTAAACGACTTCTCAGAGAATCATATTTGAAAACGGTCGTTTCTTTAAAAACAAGTGGATCGGGTTTAAAAACGACGCTTGATCCAGTGCCTGTAATTTTTTTCCCAATGATGTGCAAATCGGACTTCAGCTGACCACCGTTAACATACTCAACTCGATAAAGTTTTTCATTTCGTTTTATATCAACTGTTAAATAAACAGACAAGGCGTTGACCACGCTTGCTCCGACGCCATGCAACCCTCCGGAGGTTTTATAGGTATCCCCGCCGAATTTACCTCCTGCATGTAACGTTTCAAAAGCTAAGCGCACGGCCGCGATTTTCTTGACAGAATGTATATCAACAGGTATCCCCCGCCCATTATCCTCGATCGTTATCGATCCATCTATGTTAATAGTAACTACGATTTGATCACAGTATCCTGCTCCAGCCTCATCAATCGCATTGTCGATAATTTCATAGGCAAGGTGGTGAAGCCCTTTGCTTCCAGTGGAACCGATATACATGCCAGGACGTTTACGGACCGCCTCCAATCCTTCTAAGACCTGGATAGATTCTGCGTTATATTGCCTTTCTGACAAGACCAGTTCACTTCCTTATCCGATTATCTTGTTTTCGCTGGCTAGCCGCAAATCGAGTTCGAGGTTCGAAGTCCGATGTTCGATCAACTAAACTCCATCTAAGGCAAGTTTCCTTAATGATAAGACAATAAGTAGAATATCACCTGCTGTGCCCCTTTGTCCAGATAACTTACTTTCAGTCACCATAAATCCCTATTTAATTCCTCGCATGGGCAAATCTATAATTAGTTGAATGTGCCTCGTAGCCTATAGAGATTGGTCTTACAACCATTTATATATTACCATAATTTCCATAAAATAAAAGAACCTTTAGGAGTTCTCTTCTGAAGGTCCTTATTATTTAAATATTTAATTATCATAACCGGACATATTGCCTTGTATAGGACATGCTGGCTAAATGTCCTTTACTTTTGCAAATAATTTACGTTATAATTTCATAGAAGCAAAAAATGGCTTGCCCATATTTTAAACAAACGTAAGTTTTAAATTAAGTTTTACGATTTATTTTAGTATTAGAAATTATTTTAAGTGAAATACCATTACTTATGGAGGTAATATTTTGACGGCAAGGACGTTTCACCATCTGCTCCATTGGCGTGACTTTAAACTAAAAGTTTTTTCTGAAGGGATTATCATTGGACTGTTTTCCGGCTTTATAATTGTAGCCTTTAGGTACTGTTTAGAACGGGCAGAGTTATTAAGAGAATCTATTTACCACTCTGTTAATATGTACACTTTTGAGATAATTATCTTAATTATTGGACTTGGTCTTATTGCATTTATATTAAATCTAATTGTTAAGAATGAACCTCTTGTAAGCGGTAGTGGTATTCCACAAGTAAAAGGTGTTTTAACTGGTCACCTTAAGATGAAATGGGCAAAGATTCTTGTTTTTAAGTTCATAGGTGGTATTCTAGCAATTGGAGCCGGTTTATCTCTAGGACGTGAAGGACCTTCGGTGCAAATAGGAGCTACAGTGGGTCAAGGTATAAGTCAACTTTTAGGTCGTTTGAAAATTGAGGAAAAGTTTTTAATTACCAGCGGAGCAAGTGCAGGTTTGGCAGCCGCCTTTAATGCACCTTTGGCTGGTGTTATTTTTGCAATGGAAGAACTAAACAAAAACTTTTCTCCGGCAATTTTGATGTCTACTGTAGCTGCCTCCCTTTCAGCAGACTTTATTACCAAACTTTTCTATGGATCAACTTCTGCCTTTAATTTCCCTGAACTGCCTATTTTACCTGTTAATTGTTACATTTACTTAATTGGATTAGGTCTGATAATCGGGATACTCGGGGGCTTTTTCAACCTCTCATTGATTAAAACCCTTGAACTTAAGGATAGTATACCCTTGCCCAATACTTTGATTATTGCAATTCCACTTCTGCTAGCAGGGTTATTAGGACATTTTTTACCTCAAGTGCTTGGCGGAGGTAATCATCTAATAGACTCTTTGAACCAAAATTATTTCCCTATTAGCTTGCTAATTCTATTAGTATTAGTGAAGTTTTTCTTCACCTTACTCAGCTACGGGGCTGGTGTACCAGGGGGCATATTTTTACCGATCTTAGTGATTGGTGCCTTAACTGGTAATATCTATAACGATTTAATAGTTAAAATCTTTCACGTTAGTCCTTATTATAGTAATAATTTCATAATTTTTGCTATGGCTGCCTATTTCACTGCCGTTGTAAAAGCCCCTATCACGGGAAGTATACTTATTACAGAAATGACAGGCTCATTTAGTCACTTATGGGGGCTTATAACTGTTTCCACTGTAGCTTACCTTGCCAGTGACTTATTAAAAACCAAACCGATTTATGAAGCGCTCTATGATCGCATCTTGAGGAAAAACATTAAGCCTATTAACGAAAAAGAGACTATGATTCTTATCGAAACTGTCGTTTGTTTAGGTTCGGAAATCAGTGACAAAAGTGTCAAACAAGTTGTGTGGCCCAGACATTGTCTGTTAGTAAATATTAAACGAGGCGATCTAGACATAATCCCCCAAGGAGATACGGTAATTTATGCGGGAGATCATATCTTCGCTCTAGTCAACGAGAAACGTGTTGTTGGTATTGAGCGATCCCTTTGCTCACTTGCCGAAGAACTCAATTATATGCCAGAATAAGCATATACAAAAAAACTAAACAGTTTAGGCTTATCTCAGGTCATTTCTAATCTTTATATTTCCTAAATCTATGAAGCCTGTTTCCAATTACGAAACAGGCTTTAATTTATGCTATAATTTTCTTCTTTTTTATATATTACACCTAGTTCAAATGTTCAATATTTATTTAAATATAAAACTTGAGTTGGAAATCTTGAGATAGTGACCCACTTATCAAGTGTATTTAATTTCCAGTAATCATCCTCTATTCAAAGATGGATTAAACATGCATAATGAAATTATCCTTAAATAGAGCGATCAGGAGGAAAAGTACATGAGAAATGTCCAAACGCTTCTACTCCCTTTCGTTTTTCTTTTAGCAATCACTGTCGCTGAATCTAACGGTATTCCAGTTAGAAGCCTACCGGCTATCGCCCAGCCTTCTGCATTTACAAATAATTCACCTACTTCACCCCAAGCAAATCAGCCAAGTCAACAAACATTCAGCTTAGTCTTTGGCGTGGTAAGTGACATCCACGTACAAAGTTCCAATCCGTATGCCCAAAATAAGTTTCAGCAAATGCTTATTGATATGGAAAAACTCCATGTCCCTAACCTCGTAATCAACGGCGATCTGGGGGATGGTGATCCTCAAGACTATGAGACTTTGGCTAAACTGATTATCAGGCAGAAAAACCAGTCAACAATTTTTTACACCATTGGCAACCACGAATTTTACCAAGTTTATCATAACCCCATCAGCAAAGCTTGGAGTCCTGAAACCTTCCCTAACGGCGAAACCGACGACGCTGCTCTCAAACGGTTTCTGAAGTTCACAGGGCGAAGCCGAGTTTACTATGACGAATATTTAGAGGGCTATCATTTTATATTTCTAGGCTCTGAGAAATCGGCTATCTCTGATCGAACCTATGGGGATAGAGCCTATCTTTCCGATAATCAGTTAACTTGGCTAGAGTCCAAACTCAAGGAAAATTATACACCGAATAAACCTATCTTTGTTTTCCTGCATCAACCTCTTATTCGGCTCGGTTCTAACCAAAACAAACCCGACTTTATAATTCAGTCTGATCACCTCCGAGAAATCCTTAATAGATTCCCAGAGGTGTTTTTTTTCAATGGTCACATTCACCGGCAATTGGAACTTCCTACAACAGTCTTAAGGGAAGAGTTTGTGATGATAAACAGTTCCTCAGTCGCCCTGCCCCGAGATGTCAACGGACAAGCCCTTCTCAATAAGAGCGAAGGTCTCGTTGTAGAGGTGATTAAGAACAGAGTAGTAATAAAAGGTCGGGATTTCCTAGCTAAAAACTGGATCTCTGGCGCAAGATACGAGTTTTATTCAAAATAAAGCTTCTCTAAACAGTTCGCCATACAAGATGAATAATAAATTATAGCCTGGTTCTTGTTCCTGTCCGATCTTCAATTCTCGGTAGGCGAAATCAATACAATTGGCAAACATAGTCTGAAAAGTCTCTAGGTTCTCAGCAAGTGTACTGCTCAGCGGAGGCTTTTCTTGCTCGGCCTCCTAAAAAGCCTGCTTCCAGTTGCGACCGGAAACAGGCTTAAGTATTTGTTCACTTGCAGGAGGACAAAGGTGCCGTCCCCGTCCTCTTTGTCTTCATCCAATCGTGAAACTCCCACTTCTACAAGTGGGAGTGGGACCCCGTGCTCTGCTTCGGTGGGGGTAGATTCCATCCTACGGCACGAAAGTATTCGTCAGTGGCTCTGCGCCTTCGGCGTAAGTAATCCTTCAGCGCGATAGTATACGTTAAGGGTTGTGCGCTTTCGGCGATAATGCCCACTGGACACTATCGTCACTGGAGACTTACGTCACCGAAGTCTCGATGTTCAACTTTAGTTGAACGAGTTCACTACCGCCCCTTCTCCGTTGCCATTCGTCGTAATTTCTCCCGACCATCAGCTGGGGGAACATTCAAATCAGATCGTCGGGACATCGTCAACGAACCACTGGGGCAGGCAGAGGCACATGCGCCGCAGCCGATACAGAGCTCATTGTTCAAAACCGGAACTTCCAGATCATTTTCCTGTTCAGTCATGATGATTGCATGGATTTGGCACTTATCCGCGCAAATACCACAGCTGATGCAGCTTTCTAACTCTATACTAGGGAAGAAATTACTGGGATGGGTAGCAAAGACATGTTGTTCATTGATGCCGCGCAGAACTTTGCAGCAACAGCCACAACAATTGCAAATATAAGTTGGTTGATTCATTACATTATCACAAAGGTGAACTAAACCAAGTTCTTGAGTCTGATGAAGCACATTCAGCAGGTCGTCCACAGTTGCAGGTTTGCCTAGCCCTTTGCGAACGATCCATTCCGCGGCTCTACCAAGAGACATGCATACTTCAATCGGAGCATCACAGGCTGTCCCTAGGTGAGTTGCTTCGTGGCGACAAGCACACATAGTAATTGCCCCGCCTCCAGATTGCCTGATTATTTCCGACGCTCTCTCATAGTCTAATACTTCAGTTTCCACCGCCACTGGGATAAGCTTTTCATAAATTAAGGTTCTCATCACCTTAGTATCGATTCCGGCGACTTCCTTCATTACCCCAGGGCTATGGAAGTAGATTTCAAATAATTCCGCTAACTCTTTTAAGTGAACATGATCCCCTGTCCGCATAAAGGTGTACTCAAAGAATCCGACCAGCATGGGGGCTAACATATAATAGAAGGAATCTTTACGCGGAATATCCAGTACTAGACCCTTTTCGGACATTCCATCCAGAATTATCTTTAATTCATCTTCCTGAATGCCTGTTATACTTGCGATCTTTTTCAAGGGCATGGGAAGTAAGGGGAATTTGCTCCCCACAATCGCTTCACTCTCAGTATAAAGGCGATGGAGGATAGCCATAAGGTCTTCGTTAATTGGCGCACCTTCTGGGGTTTTACTCAGACGTTCTGCCAGGGCGTAGTATACCTCTTCTTTAGCGTTTATTATATGTCCCACTCTCTTTATCCCCCTTTATTGGTCGAGGCGCAAGGCGCGATGTTCAATTTGAATAATCATATCGCTTTGTTTCCTCTTGCGAACCTCTAACTTCTAACTTCAAACTTCGAGCATCGCTATTTGATCGCCTCAGCATACGCCTCGTGAATGGCGTCTAGAACCTTACGAGGTTTTGCAGCATCTCCGATGATACTCAAAGACTCTATCTTTCCTTGCAAGGCAAGATAGAGTTCATTATTAGAACGGGAACCGACAGCAAATATTACTGTATCAGCCGGGATAACCTTTTGAGATCCTGCGTTTTCCACCAGAACACCTTCCGCACGAACCTCAAGTACTTTAGTTTCATCTAGGCAGTTAACTTTGTAACGTTTTAAGTCTGCTAGCATGGACCAACGTGTACTAGGACCGATGTCGCGTCCAATTCCTTTAATCATCTCTAAAACAGTAATCTTTTTACTTCCCTGTGTCAATAAACGGTAAAGTTCCTTTTCTGATTCTGCGTGCTGGAGCATGAGGAACCGTAAGGTATTACTATCTAGGGTGCCGCATTCCGCTAGAAGTAAAGCAGTATCGACGCCTACAGCTCCGCCTCCCACAATAATCACGTTTTCCCCGGTTTTACTGCGGCCTGTTAATACGTCCCAAGCTTGTAGAACCTCTACTCCTGCTTCAATCGGGATAGCTGGAGAAATGGGACGCGCCCCGGTGGCAATAACTACCCTAGTGAATTTTCCTTCCTGTACAGCCATCAAAACGTTCTCAGGAGTCGCCTGTACATCATGCTCAATTGTGACTCCTATTTCCTTACAAGCATAAGCTAGGTATGTTCCAAGATTCAAGAAATCCTGACGACCGGGAGGGCTTGCTGCTAGACTCAATTGTCCTCCTGACCGCATACTTTCTTCCCAAATCGTTACCTTATGTCCACGGCCTGCGGCTACCCGCGCAAATTCCATCCCGGCAGCCCCTGCGCCGATCACTAAAATATGTTGAGGTTTTTCTGATTGGCTTTTTGGCGCTAATTCTGACTCTCGACCTGCCTCCGCATTAACCAGACAGCTTGTCGGTTTCATACGAAATACGTAATCCAAACACCCTTGATTACATCCGATACATGGACGAATTCTTTCGGAATGACCACTCATAGCTTTATTGGGTAGTTCCGGATCAGCTAGAAGTGGACGAGCCATACCAATAAAGTCTGCTTTTCCCTGTTGTAGAATCTCTTCGGCTAGGTCAGGAGTGTTGATCCTGTTACAAGCAAAAATCGGTATAGAAACAGCCTGTTTGATTCCCGCCGCTAGGTAAGCATAGGCTCCAAGAGGAACATTCATAGTAAGTTGAGGGACGGGAGTTTCGTGCCATCCGCCGGTTACATTGAGGGCATTTACCCCTGCTTTCTCTAGTGCTTGACAAAAGGCTCGGGACTCAGTGTTCGTGTGACTTCCTGGCATGAAGTCATTCCCTGCCACCCGAACTATAATAGGATAGTCTGGACCGACTTCCCTACGTACTGCAGCTACCACTTCAAGTCCGAATGTCATGCGGGCCTGCAGGTCCCCACCATAACGATCAGTGCGCTGATTAGTAACTGGGGAAAGAAATTGGGAAATAAGGTATCCCGCGCTAGCTAAAATCTCAATCCCATCAAAGCCAGCTGTTTGGGCTCGTTTGGCAGCGTTTACAAAGGATGCTATTATCTCATATATTTTTTCCTGCGTGAGCTCCACAGGGGTTTGACCAGTAAGCCTAGAAGGGATCGGAGAGGGGGCTACTGAGGGTTGGCCAGTCATTGCGGAGTGGGCGTATCTTCCCGCTTGATAAAGCTGAGGCACTATTTTGGCACCTTCTGCATGTACTGCATTCACCAAACGACTCAGACCAGGAATAAAGCGATCATCATCAATTTGAGTCATACCGTAGGCATTTCCTATTCGATCAATACCGCACCCACCTACTATGATAAGCCCTACCCCTCCGCGCGCACGAGCACGATAAAACTCAACGAGTTGGTCATTGACTTCTCCTTTAGGACTGTATCCTAAATGCATTGGAGTCATTACCAGGCGGTTACGAAGCTGAAGTGTTCCGATTTGAGCGGGAGAAAAAAGCATAGACATAATTAATCCTCCTTCTGAATATGTTGGTTTTATGTTGATCATTTGAGTTAGAAAATTCAATTAATTAAATATAAAAAAATATTTTGTCCCCTTTCAGTCGTCAAGAACTATCATTGCTTTAGTCTTTTTCTTTGCCTTTGATTGGAGCTACTTTGCATAGCCCATTCTATACTATTTCTGAAAAATTAGTCTGTAGCTCTTTTGTAACGCTAATCTAGAAATAGTTTATCAAGAACTCTCTCAAAAGTAGCGAACTCTTCGTCTGAAAAGCATTCTTTTATTTCTTGATTAAGCGTTTCGGCAAGGCGAGTTATTTCGGCAATATTTTGTATAGCCTTTTCCTTTAAGAAGATTAGGAGTGAGCGCCTGTCTTCTGGGTCGTTCCTTCTTTCCAGCAAATCTTGTCGTTCCATGCGATCCAGGATTGAGGTAAGGGTTGACCCATCCATCTCCAAACTTTTAGCAAGGTCCTTGAACTTCACCCCATCATTTTCCCATACTGCACTGAGTACATAGAATTGTGACGGAGTAATTCCGTAAAAGGAAAGTTTAGCTTCGTAATAGCGATGTACCTTTCTCATCACTCGACTGAGTTTATAGCAAATATACTTTGATGGCCTACTACTGCTACTATTTACCAAATCCATAGATTACACCTCATAAGATTTGTTTGTATTATAATTAATTGTGTACCAATGATTTAATTATATCCTAATATTTTTTTCATGGCAATCATTATTTAACCAAAAGCTGCTGTAACAAAACTTGTTGGCTAATTATTAGTTACTCATTTCAGGAGTTGAAAATTATATATTTTTAGAGCCTTCCACCACTTTTTTGAGGGCGAAAGGCTCTGTTTTACTTTTATACCACTTCGTTATTTAGCTTGCGCTCGCAAACTGACTGTTATAAAGATCGGCATAGAAACCGTTCTGAGCAAAAAGCTCGTTATGGTTACCCATTTCAACAATACTTCCTTTATTCATGACCAGGATCAATTCTGCATCTCTAATCGTAGAAAGTCTATGGGCAATTACAAAGCTTGTTCTGCCCTGCATAAGTTCCGTCATCGCTCTTTGAATATAAACCTCAGTTCTTGAGTCAACGCTACTTGTCGCTTCGTCAAGAATTAAGATTGCAGGATCTGCCAGGATTGCCCGAGCAATTGTGAGAAGTTGTTTTTGGCCTTGAGAAATGTTTGAAGCTTCCTCATTTAAAATAGTATTATAGCCATCTGGCAGTGTTTTAATGAAGTGATGGGCGTGTGCAGCTCTTGTAGCTTGTATTACCTCTTCTTCTGAAGCACCTTCACGACCGTAAGCTATATTCTCCATTATAGTACCGTTAAAAAGCCAAGTATCTTGGAGTACCATTCCGAACATACTGCGTAAAGCACCACGCTTGATATCTCGGATATCAACTCCATCGATCGTGATTTTACCAGCATCTAGTTCATAGAACCGCATTAATAGATTAACAAGGGTCGTTTTGCCCGCACCTGTTGGTCCAACAATAGCGATTGTATGTCCCTGTTTGACGTCAATATTCACGTTCTTGATCAGTGGTTCTTCTTCATTATAGCTGAAATCAACATTTTCAAATCTTACTTCTCCCTTGGGAAAGGCTATAACTTTAGCATCAGCATTATCCGGTAATTCTTCGACCTCATCGAGCAGTTCAAAAACACGTTCAGCTGAAGCTACAGTTGATTGAATAATGTTGGCAATATTGGCAGTCTGAACGATAGGCATGGTAAACTGTCTCGAATATTGAATAAAGGCTAGAATATCACCAATTGTAATGGTACCCTTAGTTGCAAAGACCCCACCGACGACACAGACTATAACATAACCTAAATTGCTGACAAATCTCATCAAAGGCATTATTATCCCTGAAATAAACTGTGCTTTATAGCCAGCAGTATAGAGTCTAGCATTAATAGCATTAAAGGTTTCGATGGATTCATCCTCACGCCCAAAGGCCTTCACAATTCTGTGCCCAGTATACATTTCTTCAACATGCCCATTAAGTTCTCCCAGTGATTTTTGCTGAGCAGCAAAATGTTTCTGAGAGTGTTTAGCAATATTCATGGTCACTAAAACATAAAGTGGTAGAGTTAAAATAACAATCAGTGTTAATAACGGACTGATGGAAAGCATCATAACCACGACACCAATAATTGTTACAATAGAAGTAATCAGCTGGGTAAGACTTTGTTGTAGGGTAGTTGAAATATTATCAAAGTCATTGGTCACACGGCTCAAAATCTCACCATGAGTTCTGGCATCAAAGAACTTAAGCGGTAGGCGGGAAAGCTTCTCATCAACTTCCTTACGCATATTATAAACCGTTTTTTGGGCAACTCCAGCCATAATATATTGTTGAAGATAACTAAATGCTGCACTAATCAGATATAGCCCCAATAGGATTAACACGATCTGACTAATAAACGTAAAATCTAAGGAAGGAACAGGCTGATGCATCTTCAGAGCTATCATTTTAGCTCCAAAACCTTCTCCAATTTTTGTGATCGCCTTACCCATGATTTTAGGGCCAACAATACTAAAAATTGTACTCAGGATGGCAAAAATAAACACAGCTATAAATTTAGTTCTCTGCGGCTTTAAATATCTAAGCAACCTGAAAAGTGTCCCCTTAAAATTTTTGGCTTTTTCTACTGGTTTTCCAAGGGAACCCGCAGGACCCCCTGCTCTTCCAAAGACTCCTTGTTGGGGTTTATCTTTACGTTCTTCACTCACGCTAATTCCTCCTCTGAAAGCTGGGAAGCTACAATTTCGCGATATACCTTACAGGTATCTAGCAGCTCTTTATGCTTTCCTATGCCAGCTATTTGTCCTTCATCTAAAACTATAATTCTATCTGCATTCCTAACTGTTGAAACACTTTGAGCAATAATAAAAACTGTAGCATCCGCAATTTCAGTCTTAAGAGCTGCGCGTAACTTGGCATCCGTTTTAAAATCTAGGGCGGAAAAACTATCGTCAAAAATATAGATTTCAGCTCTTCTAATTAAAGCGCGAGCAATTGAGAGACGTTGCTTCTGTCCACCTGAAACATTGGTTCCTCCCTGGGCAATACGATGATCAAAGCCTGCTTCTAGCCCAGAGACAAACTCTGTCGCTTGGGCCACTTGCGCTGCATGCTCAATATCTTCCCTAGTAGCATCTTGCTTACCGTATTTTATATTTTCAGCAATAGTACCCGAAAAAAGCACCGTTTTTTGAGGAACAAAACCGATTTTAGCACGAAGCGCTTTCTGGCTTATCTCCCGAACATCAACTCCATCAACCAAAACACTGCCACTTTCAACATCGTAGAAACGTGTCATTAGATTAACTAACGTTGATTTACCAGAACCAGTACCCCCAATTATCGCTGTCAGTTCACCTGGTTTTGAGCTAAAGGTTATCTTATTAAGAGCTGGTTGATCTGCGCCAGGGTATCTAAAGGAAACTTCCTTAAATTCTACAAAACCTCTTTCATTATTCCCTAGCTTTGATTTTTGGGGATCAATGATGTCAAGGTTCGTTTCAAGGACTTCATTGATTCTAACAGCTGAAACCTGAGCACGAGGTACCATGATAAATAACATGACCAGCATAAGCAAGGAGAATAAGATTTGAGTAGCATATTGAATAAAGGCTAAAAGTGACCCAATTTGCATAGTTCCCTCTTCGATTCTAAGAGCACCAAACCAAATGAGCGCCACAGTGGTTAAGTTCATAATTAGCATCATGGTCGGCATTAAAACAGCCATGATTAAGTTGACCTTAACTGCGTTGTCCATGAGATCTGCGTTGGCATCATCAAATCGCACTCTTTCTTTTTCGATGCGATTAAAAGCACGCACGACTCTTATACCAGTAAGTTTTTCCCGCAAAACAAGATTTAGTTGATCGATCTTTTGCTGCATTACCTTAAATAAAGGCAAACCTCTTTTCAAGGTAATACCAATAACTCCAAATAGGATGGGAATTGTAACCATTAGCACCCAGGCTAGTGAAGTATCCTGTTGCAAAGCCATAATAACTCCACCAATACAAGTTAAAGGCGCTGTAATCATCATACTAAGGATCAAAACCGATACTTGCTGAATTTGAGTTACATCATTCGTCGTTCTGGTAATCAGTGTAGCGGTTCCTAATTTATCGAATTCATGTAAGGAAAAACTTTCAACTTTAGCAAAAATCCTTTCACGCAATATTTTACCAAAACCTACGGCTGTTTTTGAGGAGAGGTAAGTCGCGCAAATTGCGCATAAAGTTCCTCCTGCTGCAATGAGTAGCATTAAACCACCAATTTTAAGAATATAATTAATATCTTTATTAACTAAACCGATATCTACAATATCTGCCATTAGTGTAGGTAAATAAAGGTCCGAAAGAACTTGTACAAATAGAAGCGCGATCACCGCAGTTATCTGTACCGTGTATTGTCTTAAAAATTTAAACAATTTAATCATAATATCACCTCATCATATTATATTGTTTAGAGGTTATTTATCAGGGTCATTCAAGAGTTTTTTCAGGGTATTTAGACCCTGATAAATATTATTTAGATCTTCTGAGGTACCTTGATTCATCACATTCTTAATATTACGAGTTAAATTTTCACGAATGACTTGATGCATCTCCTTAAAGTGCGGGGAAATACTTACATAAACAACTCTTCTGTCTTCTTGACTTCGTTCTCTTACCACTATACCTTGTTTTTCAAGCCGATCGAGAATCCCAGAAACAGTACTATTAGGAAGACTAAGCTTACTACTAAGTTCTGTTATCTTGATTCTTTTTTCCTTACTCAAAATTCTAAGCACCATACCTTGTATTGCAGTAATGCCAGAATCCTCAAATACTTTATTCATCCTCTGTTTAAAAAGGATCATTACCTCCTGAAATAGGTTTGCAACTTTCGTACTTTCGTTAATAGCGTCCATTTTCGCCTCCGCCTCTCAAATTGTTTCGTATGCGTATATTTCGTATACGTTTATTTCGTATATGAAATATATTACTCTATAAATATTACGTAGTCAACAGAATTCAAAAGGGACACTCGCAAAATAATGCGAGTGCCCCTTTTGAATTTATTCCTGTTATTTAATAATTCCGCGATTAACAAAATCTTGTTTAAGAATCTCTAATCTCTTCGTACCGTCCAGACGTTTTTGTCTCATTTCCTCTTGGATTGCCTTTGTTTCCTCGATACCGTTGACGATCGTTTGCCATGATTTTTCTAAGGTTTCAATACTTACGGAACTTCCCGTAGCAAGCTTGGCAACCATCTTTGATTGCAAAGCGGTGTTTTCAGCATTCCGAAGTAAAAGCTCGTTCGTCTTTTCATCTAGCGCACTCATCGCTTTTGCTTGAACCGATTGACGTTTTAACATAATGGCTTGTACTAAGCACTGCTTGAAGATTGGCATTGTAATTACAAAGGCGGAATTAATTTTACGAACCAAGTTGTAATTGCCATATTCAATAGCTTTAATGGTTGGCATACTCTGGACGGCCACATTCTCTGCAAGTTGAAGATCATAAATTCGTTGTTCTATGATCTCTTGTACCTGTAGTAAATTATTAACTGCCATCTGATCAAGCCTATCAGCAGTCTGGTTAACTCTAGCTTGAGCTGCAGGGATAATATTATTCTTGAGTTCAGATAACACGACTTGACCTGCGTAAATATATTGCCCTAGTTGTTCATAATACTCGCTATTTTTATTAAACATATCCTCTAAATGTTTATTAGCTATCCCTATTTCCGCTTCATATTTCTTGAGTGTTACAAATACTTTGTCAACCTCATCACCCATAGAGTTGTATTTTTGAAAGAGTGCTTCGACAGAATTCTTTACTTTCGAAAAAATCTTTTCCAAAAAACTCGGAGGTTTATCCTCAAAATCCTTAATATCAAACTTATCCATGATTTTATTAAGCTGAATTAATAGTTCTCCGGAATCCTCAACCTTAGTCGTTTGCATCGAATGAAGAATGGCGTCTGAAAAACGAGAAACCTCTTCTGCTGTGTTCTTCCCAAACGTCATTATAGAACTTACATCTTCGATATTAATCTGGCGAACAATACTGCGCACCTCTGGACTTTCCTGCACCTTTGCCATAACTTCACTTTTCTTCTTTTCGAGATCAAACTCTGGATATTGTACAGGGACTATGCTTTTTTCCTCTGCTAATGTCGAAGTAAAACCTTGAATTTCCATTTTAATTCCTCCTTTTATCCAAGACTCCCACTTCTTCAAGTGGGAGTGGGCCCCCCGTACTCTGCTTCGGTGACGATAGTCTCCGGTGACGAAAGCCTCCGGAGAGGGTTTCGCCGAAAGCGCACGGCCATTAACGAATGCTATCGCGCTGAGGAGTATCGCCGAGCCGCCTTTCCCAATAGAAACACTTAGCGGCGAAGGAGGTAGACTCCATCCTACGGCGCGAAAGTATTCGTCTGTGGATCTGCGCCTTCGGCGTAAGTAATCCTTCAGCGCGATAGTATACGTTAAGGGTTATGCGCTTTCGGCGATAATGTCCACTGGACACTATCGTCACTGGAGACTTACGTCACCGAAGTCTCGATGTTCAACTTTAGTTGAACGAGTTCACTTAATGAAGATTAAAAAAACGAGACAATAATCCAGGTTTATGAGGCAAAGCCGCCGAAATACTGTTTAAAGACGGAAGAGCAAGATCATACTTTACGAATGGTAGCTGATGAACATCAAAATAACTGGGCTTGATTTGTTGTTCAATCGTCTTATAATTCGTGGGGGTAAAGATAATAACATCTAAACCAATAAGATTAAAATAGGCAAGTAAGATGGCATCGTTTTCACTGAAGGTTTCTTTTTCATTGTCGTAGACAATCACTTTGGGAATCTCTTGTGGATAATCAAATGCTTCAATTAGCTTTAATAAGGAATCATCCATTGTTAAGATGGTCATTATAATTTTAAGCTTAAACTTCTCATCTACCTTGGCTAAAAAAAATCCTGAGAGTAAGAGTTCGTTAATTTTTGCAATAAGGAAATGTTGTAAATTGGCTTTAAGGTGACCAAATTTGTAATGAGGACTTTCAAGAACTTTCAATTCATCAAAAAGGCCCTGTTCGTTCAATAAATAATCCGTCTGATAAAGCTCTTGCTTAGTATAAAGAATTTTAGTAAAGGGGACATCCTCCAGAAGCCTCGTATTAAAAGCTGACGAAAGTGCTTTGAGGTCTAGCCAATAAGAATTAAGATCTTCACTAACCCCATTGATTTTCGCAAATAAGTTGGGCACATAAACTTTTTTGTTTTGAACTTTGAACTCGGTGCGAAGTTTAGCGGGTTCTCGCCAAAGAATTTTTAATTCATCGAATGTGGTTTTAAGCGTTATGGGGTGTGTTGAATAACTTTCAAACTGCCAAGGTTTAAACAGACCAACCTCTTCGTTATAGATCACTTCCTCGATTTCTTTGGATGCCTGGTAGGCTATTGTACTTTTACGAATCAACCGCTCTCCTTCCGGAAATAATTTCAGGGGCAGGTTATGTTCATTTCTCATCACCTGGGTTAACATTTTGTGATCGTCGAAGTTTTGAAACGGTAGGTCTCCTGCCTCGTCTGAATGAATAAAAAGAACATCACATCCCATTTTATGGAACGCATTGAGCAAGTAGATTTCATGGAGTTTGATCGAACCATAGAATAAAATTTTAGGATTATGCTCATAGTCAAGCCCACCTACACTGAATTTCTTGTTACGATTACTTCTAGTTAAGAGTTTGGGCAGGTATCTATTAAACCAAGTAACAAGTTTTAGCGAAAAGTTCAAGACGATGGATGTATTAATATTACTACTTTTCTCTGCGAAGAGCTTAATTGAATCTACAAACGCTTTCCGGACTGTGTTGTCCAGCAGCTGATCATACGTTTGGGGAAGTAAATTGGCCCGAAGAAATTGTTCTATGATTTCAAACCTATCTCTGTATGGATGACCGATAAGTCTTTGGGGAATTAGAGCACTTTCCGCAGCACTCAGTGCTGGGATGCCATCAAGGAACTTCAGATAAAAGGGCGACATTTTAAAAGCATTATCTAGATTATAAAGACTATTATAATATTCTGCCTCCCAATCATCTAAGGAACCGGGTACTCCAATATATCGCATAAAATAAGTAGGAAGTATCGGAAAGGGCCCACCTACAAAGCCACTTCGTTTGCTTAAGGGAACAAAGATTTCCTCAAAGATAGCTTCAGATTTTTTTAGTTTTACCACAATAGTCGGATCATTTAACTCTATCGGTTTTTGATATGTAGGCAGATCTCTTTCAGAGTTTTCCACTAGTTTAGGAGGTTCTTCTAATAGTGACTGGGATTTCTCTATCCTCGTCTGAATTTCAATTATGGATTCTCTCGTGGGGAAAGCACTAATCTGTCGTTCTCTCACTTTAGTAATTAAGAAGGAAAATTCATTTTGCTTGTCTACTTTTTCAAACCTATCATTAAACGTCGTATTAAGGACAAGAACATCGCACCCAATCAGGGACATAAGGATAAGAAAATAAACTTCATGTGTTTTAGGACTTCCCCAGTATAGTATCTTAGGATTATAAGCAGATTTCTTACCAACTTGTTTACCATAATCTACGAACCACAGCAAAACTTTCATAACAAAGTTCATGATGATATTTAAATTAACTTCTCGCTCATTAGTCAGATATAAATTAAGAACTATCCCAAAAGCATCCTTGTTATTTTTGTTGACTTGGAGGTTTGATGTTAACGAAAAATATCCATGTGTTTCCAATAGGTTTAAGAGTGCCCCATTGTGATAATCGTTAAAAGGAACTTGTATAAGCAAATTTCTGGCAGAATCAATTGAGGATGAGTTGCTTACAATCTCAATTCTTCTGTCGAAAAAAATATAATTACCAAGTAATCTAAGTTTTTCATCTAAATTAACAATCTCCGCTAGGTACTTCTCCTCATGATTGCACCCAATAATTCGATAGAAATATATATAAGGATTTGCCCCCCTGTCAATTAAAGGAGACAATATATCTTTAAAAATATCGTCAGAATGCTTTAAAAGCGTTCCAATATCCTTTCTTGTCTCCATACTAATCACCCCTTCAAGCCAAGCGATGTTCACCTTAACCTTAATTTACCCACGAAGCCCATATATCCGGTTCGTAACCAACAGTTGCTTGCTTGCCGTTTCGAACTATTGGAGTTTTATAGAGGCTAGGGTTATTGAAGAGCATCTCTTCCCTACCACTTGCAGTAATAATTCGGTCCATATTTAACTTCTTATAATCCTTAGATGCACTATTAACTAGATTATTGAAACCTAGTGCAGCCTTTACACTTTGCAATTCTCCCATACTCAAGCCGTGCATGGTCAAATCCACAAATTGATAGCTAATTTTTCGTTCTTTAAAATAACGTTCTGCTTTCTTGGTATCAAAACATTTCTTAACGCCGAAAATTTGTATTTTCATCCTCTCTCGACTTCTCCTTAAAAAGAATTCTAAACAACCTTAAATATGCCCTAGTCCAAGTGCCTATCTGAATATTCTTCAGTTAAATAACAAATCCCTTCATTCATGGGGGAAAACTCGACACCTTTCTACCTGAGATTTACTAGGCATTCTTCACGATAAGCGTCATCGTGCTTTTTCCAATTACTAAAGGATCGGCCTTTACGGGTCGATCCTTTAAAAGCCTAAAATATAAATTCCCTCGGGTCCAAGTTTACCTCGTGGGAAATCTCCTCTACGATCTTCTTTTCTACTGGGGCAAATTCTCCATCCGCAAAACCAATAGCACAGCATAAACGAACCACTAAGCGAGCAGCATCTGGCTTACTTGCTAATTTACCTATTGCCCGTAAGGCTTCAGCTTTACCCATCATACGATCACTTTGAATCCGTTGAACAAAATATTTAAACCGAGCATCTACCTCATTGATATTGATCCCGCGCATTTCCTGACTGGTGCGGAAATATTCAATGAGCTTCTCCCTTTCCGACGGTTCAATTACACCGTCCGCCATAGCCACCAAAGCGCTACCAGCTACCAGTGCCTCCGTAAGATCTTTCCCCATATATTTACTCACGACATTACGTGCACTTTCGGTTTGTTTCTGTAACCACTGAGCCGTATTGGTGTTACTAGTCGCACTCCACCTCTCCTTACAGCTCAAACAGGCAAATTCCATGTTTTTACTCCCAATGAATCCTGCCAAAATGCCTACTGGGCCTAATAAAACCCCCCCCACTAAGGCCTTGCCAAGGCCGAACCCTTTCTTACCAGCTGTCACCTGAGTCGAATGGCAACGTGGACAGACCACACCTTGATCGGGCTGATGACCATAGCTTGGAGCGCTGTTTTGTCCATAGGACTGAGAGCTACTTTGCCCATAGGGCTGGGGGATGCTCTGCCCATAAGGCACCGCAGAGTCACCGAGCCCTGGGTTTCCGAAACCAGAATTCCCAGTGTTTCCATAATCGGTATTTCTGGAACTGCCTGCACCCACTGTGCCTTGGTCTTCTTCTACCTCTAGCCCAAAATTATGACAGAGGGCACCTAGACCGCCTTGAAATCCACTGGCTATTGCATTAAATTTCCACTCCCCTGCATGACGATATAGTTCAGCCGCTACAATCGCAGTTTCAATGGAAAATTCTTGACCGAGTTCATAATTAAGAAGCAATTCGTTTGTACTGGCGTTGAGAATTCGTACGTAAGAGTTTTTAATGTCCCCGAAACTTTGTCTTTTCTTTTGGGCATCGTTAATAGTAATGGTAAAGGCGATTCTCTCGATATATGCGGGGACTGCGGAAAGATTAATGTGTATCTGCTCGTCATCTCCCGTACCAGAACCCTTCTTATTGTCCCCGCTGTGCTTTACCGACCCCTGTCCACCAGAAGGATTATTATAGAAGACAAGATCATTTTCATCTTTCACTTTACCATTCGGTCCTATCAAAAATGCAGAAGCATCTAAATCAAAGTTATAGCTACTGGCCGCTGGATTCGATGCCCAACCCAAACCGACGATAATTTCCTTCAAGTTTGGATTGCTTTTCGTGAGGTCAACCTTTTGCCCTTTGCTAAGCTTTACTGCCATTTCTTCTCCTACCCTTCTAATATTTCATACTTTAGTGCTCCAAACTTTACGTTCAAGAACTATTATTCCTAAAACTAAATCCCTTAACAAGGAAATTATATCACCTCTCTATGGATAATCAAATTAATCCAAATGATTAAAACATAATGCTTGTTTGTATCTATTTAGAATCTTTGGTATAATTTTTCAGAGAGTGAAGCTTCCAAATTTAATGTGAAAGATTAAATAGACTCACCTTCCACAAAATTCAGGATATTCAGAATTATAATTTGATTACTGAAAGGAGTCTTTATGGATAACATTTTACTAACTAAATATGCTCGACTTATTGTAAAAACAGGATTAAACCTTCAACCAAGTCAAACGCTGGTTATAACTTCTCCGATCGAATGTGCACCTTTTACTCGCCTAGTCGCTCAAATGGCTTATCAGGAAGGTGCCAGAGATGTCGTGATTCAATGGAAAGATGAACTTTTCTCAAAAATTCGCTTTCTTCACGCTCCAGAAGAGGTTTTCGAGGAGTTCCCAGAGTGGCAGAAGGAATTTTATCTTTCCTACGTACGCCAAGGCGCAGCTTTCTTGAGTATTTCTGCTTCTGATCCTGAGCTAATGAAAGATGTCAACCCCGAAAGAATGAACAAGGCTCAGAAAACCAGCGGCACTGCCCTTAAAGAGTATCGAGAACGGATGATGAGCAACAAAAATGTTTGGTGCGTTGTTTCGATACCGACTGCATCTTGGGCCAAGAAAGTTTTTCCACACCTTTCTGAAGAAGATTCGATTGACAAGCTATGGGAGGTCATATTGAAAACAGTGCGAGTCGACACTGAGAATCCTGTGGCTTCCTGGGATGAACATAAGACGAATCTTAAAACAAAAATGGACTTTTTGAATTCGCATACCTTAAAGTCTCTCCATTACACAAATTCTTTAGGCACTGATTTAAGAATTGAGCTTCCGGAAAATCACATCTGGCTAGGTGGTTCTGAGTTTACCCCTGAAGGCTTAGAGTTTATCGCCAATATGCCTACTGAAGAGGTCTTTACGCTGCCGAGTAAAACAGGGGTCAATGGCACAGTTGTTAGCTCCATGCCATTAAACTATAACGGAAACCTCATTGAACAATTCTCCCTGACGTTTAAAGATGGAATGATAGTTGATTATAGTGCAGAAAAAGGGTACGAAACACTCAAAACAATTATTGAGACTGATGAAGGTTCCCATTATCTCGGAGAAGTCGCTTTGGTTCCCTATGATTCTCCGATCTCAAATTCCAATATCCTGTTTTACAATACCCTCTTCGATGAGAATGCGTCCTGCCATTTAGCCATTGGGAAGGCCTATCCTGTGTGTATGAAAAATTGCGAGAACATGAATCAAGAAGACCTAACGCGATTAGGAGTCAACGAATCTCTAGTGCATGTAGACTTTATGATCGGAACAAGCGATCTTGAAATCCTTGGAAGGACTTTAGAAGATAAAGAAATCCCAGTTTTTAAAAACGGAAACTTTGTTACATAATAGTATAGAAGGTACTTTATTACTAAAATTATGTATAGCCCAGGATAGACATTGATTTTATCTACCCCGGGCCAATTTTCTCCCTATATCTGAAAATAAACATTCGACTGGTAAGAAATACTGAACTCGTTCAACTAAACTTGAACATCGAGTCTTCGGTGACATAAGTCTCCAGTGACGATAGTGTCCAGCGGACATTATCGTCACCGAAGCAGAATAAGGTGTACCACTCCCACTTGTAGAAGTGGGAGTCTTACGATTTGGATAAATGGTTGGCTAGGCGCCGTGATGGCGAGAAGAGACCTTCACAAGAAGCAATTAGTTAATTATCAGGAAGAGCAGTAACGATCGACAAACTCTTGAGGTAGTTTCTTAATTAATAACACTGGGATATCGGATTTATTAAGTACGCTATGTGCCAAACTGCCATGAATCAAACCCTTTAAACTTGTTAGCCCCCGAGTACCCATAATTATTAATTGAAACCCATAATTTGTTGCATAACTCAGAGTTGCCTCCACAATATCTGGAATATTATAATTGGAGTAGATTACTTTATGGTTAACATTATGGCCTCTCTCTGTAAATATTTTATTTGTTTTGGTTATTATTTCAGAATATTGTATTCTTTTTTCTGAATCAGTTTCTTCTTCTAAGTGTTTTTCTAAATGTTTCTCCATATTTGAATAGGGGTTAGTGGACCAAGTTTGCATCAAATTATAATCCCCCTCAATAAAACCTTCAACATTTTCTTCTATATGCAAAACAGTTAAATGCATATTAGGGATATTATTGAAAAGGTTGGCTGTATAAACAGCCGCAGAAAATGAGTGCTTTGACCCATCGTAGTAAAGAAGCACTTTTAACATATCGGAATCAATCATTTCGAATACCACCTTTTAAAGAATAAACTATTATATCATAAATAATGCTCAGAAAAAATTGCCAATTGTTGAGAATCGAACTTTGCCTCTATTAGTTATTACATTTCTCTACGTTGCTCTAACCATGTAATAATATCCTGCCAAACCTCTTCCTTTTCAGGTTCCCTCACCAGTTCATGGTACAGACCTTCATACAATTTCAAAGTTTTATCCACTGAAGAGATCTGTTCGAAAATATCCACCGAGGCCCGACTTTTACAGTTAGCATAGCATAAGAAGCAGACCAAGTAGAATAATATCCTTTAAAAATGCGGAATTCCGCATTTTTTTATACCTTTTTATTGATGTTATGCGACAGATATGCGACAATAGAT
>Ga0209347_1002226_pt1 | contig 26467 bp, 30 predicted proteins | sample AutmiccommuBRH23_FD_187382 | JGI IMG/M metagenome (GOLD analysis project Ga0209347, IMG submission 187382) | Deep subsurface microbial communities from Mt. Terri, Switzerland - Autotrophic microbial communities BRH/23 (SPAdes) (version 2) | ecosystem: Environmental > Aquatic > Deep subsurface >...
GACAAAGGTCACACCTCGGTTCCTCGCCTGCGCTTGCGCACCTTCGCCCCTGGTGAAGGTGTCGCAGAGGATCCGGTCTGCGGGTCTGGCAATGGCGCCGTCGCGGCATGGATCGCAACGCAGCGGGACGCAACGGTGACAGGCTCCTATCTGGCGGAGCAGGGTGTAGAGATGGGGCGGCGCGGTCTGGTCCATGCCGCATGGGAAACCCGGCAAGATGGCCTTGAGATCACCGTGGGCGGCATGGCTTGCATCGTGCTTCGCGGAGAACTGGACCTGGGCAATCTGAACCCAACGGTCTAGCCTCTCAGCGGCCGTGTTGCGGAAAGTCGCGCTGCAACACCCCCAATGTGCAGGCGGCGAGCAGCAGAAATACCGATGCCCAAAGCCCCCCGGAAAGCGCCTGCGTCCGGTCATTGATTGCGCCGATGGCGATCGGCCCAAGCACCTGACCCGCCCCGAAGGCGACGGTGAGGGTTCCGATGGCGGAGGCCCAGACGGTGGACGGCAGATTGCGCCGGACAAAGGCGGTGGTCGAGGCGACGACGGCAAAGAAGGCGCTGCCGAACAGCACGGCGGACAGAAACAAGGTGGCGACCGCCCCAGACAGCAGCGGCAAGGCAGCCCCGACGGCAGTCATCCCCGTCAGCACCGCAAAGGCATGCCCATGACAGAGCCGCCCCAGCAGCCGGGACCATATCCAGGGTGACGCCATCGCGGCGGCCCCGATCGCCGCCCAGAACAGCGCCTGAAACCCGGCGCCGCCACCGCTGCCCTGCACCCAGGCGATCATGAAGGTCATATAGGCGATATAGCCCGCGCCGAAGAGCAGATAGCCGCCAAGCAGCCAGAGCATTTTGGATCGGGTAACGCCTTGCCCCGCACTGGTCTGCGCCGGAACAGGTTCCGCCGCGCAAGCCTCGCGGCGTCGCATCAAAACCACGGCAAGGACCAGCGCAAGCACTGCCTGCACAGCCCAGGCAAGACGCCAGGACCCGAAGAGGTCCAGAGCAACAGGAACCGTGAGCCCGGAGAGCATGATCCCCAATCCCGGCCCGGCATAGAACAGCCCCAGCAGTAAGGAACTGCGCGCCGGATGCCGTTGTGCAATCTGTGCGGCCAGAACGCCGCCCGCGACAAAGGCAAAGCCGCCACCCAACCCTGCAAGCGCGCGGGCGCTGTTCAGGGTGACGGTCTCCCGTGTTGTCGCGCATAGGGCAAGTGCCAGCACACAGGCCCAGACACCGGCCGCCATAGTTCGGTACGCCCCTGCCCTCGCAATCACCCGCGCGCAAAGCATTGCCCCGATCAGATATCCTGCGGCGTTGCTGGCGTTCAGCCAGCCCGCCTCGGCATAGCTCCAGTTCAGATCCGCGCGCATGTCGGGCAGCACCAGCGCATAGGCGAACCGCGCGATGCCAAGCCCGATCGCCGGCGCAATGCCCAACGCCAGAACAGCAAATGTGTCGCGCAGCATCTCCTGCGATGCCCGGGGCGCGTTGAGCGATATCTCTGATCTGTTCATGGATGTGTCGCTCCTGAAGCCTGTCCGGCCGCTGACATGGCCACGATCCGGCCCGGCGCATTCTCGGGCAACTGGCCCTCCAGCAACCACGCCGCGACCAGCGGCCACAGCGTCCGCTCAAACCGGGTGTGGAAGAAGGCGAAATGCCCGATCTCCGGCGACCCGAGATCGCCCGGCGCGATGCGTAGATGGGTCCGGTCGGCCTTAGTGTAGTAGCCGAGCAAGCGGGCGGTTGCTGCCTCGGTCCCGAAGGGGTCATCCGTCAGGCCGATGGCCAGAAGCCGCGCCTCGGTCGCGCCGTGACGCACGGCAAGATCGGCGGGGATAAGGTGTGATGTCACGCTCGTCTCGAACTGTGGGCCCATCCCGGCCCAGTCCAGCGCCACGCCGCGCGGCACGTCCTCCAGCCAGCCAAGCCTTGCACCGGGGAAATAGCCGAAGATGCGGGTGAGCAGCGGCATGATGAGATGCCATTTCAGATACATCGGCAGCCGTTGGCCCTGTGCATAGTCGCGCCAATAGGCGAACTGGGCGCCGACTGTCACGATGCGTGTCAGATGCACAGAGGCAGGCGCAAGCCCGAGGGCGAAGCCGCCGATGGAATGCCCGGCCGCCATCAACGGCCGACCCGGCCAGCGGCTCCGCGCATAGGCCTGCACCGCCCCGGCATCCAGCGCGCCCCAGTGGGTCCAGCCCGCCTGCAACCCGCGCAACGGCCCGTGGCGTGACTGCCCGATGCCGCGATAGTCGAAGGTCAGGACCGTGCAGCCACGCCCGGAAAGCCACGCGGCAAAGCGGGCGTAGTAGCGTGCCCTGACGGCGGTCGCGGCATGGATAACGACGACAGGACCGTCGCCCGCGCCATGCCAGATGCTGCCGTGCAGACGATAGCCGTCGTCGGCAAGAACCGTGAAGTCTTCATCAGGCACAACCGGAACCCGCCCCGGGACTGTCCGGGTCGTGGTGGGCCGGACCATGGCAGAGGGGCGCTGCGCCAGCCACCAGCGGTAGAGCATCGGTGTCCACATCCAATTTATCTCGTCAGGTCTGCCCGGGCAGCCTCCGGCATCCGCCGCCCGGGGCCAAATGAGCTTTGCTTGTCAATGCGTGAGCGCAACTCAGTTGCCAAAGCCATGCAGCCGGTGCTCAGCTATGGTCAGGAGACCTGACCATGACCCAAAACCCCGTCATCCGCCTGGACGATCTGACCCTGTCGCCGCAGATCCACGGCACCCACTTTCACGCGGCCATGGCCGCCATCGCGGCACCACTTGGTGCGACACATCTGGGCGCGCGGCTGGTCGAAGTGCCGCCCGGAAAGGTGGCCTGGCCGTTCCACAGCCATCATGCCAATGACGAAATGTTCGTCATCCTCTCCGGCACTGGTAAGCTGCGCTTCGGGTCTGAGACCCATGCTGTCGCGGCGGGCATGGTTGCGGTCTGTCCGGCGGGCGGGGCCGAAACCGCGCATCAGATGACCGCCACGGGCGATGCGCCGCTGCGCTACATCGCCATCAGCACGATGCGCGAGCCCGATGTGATGGAATACCCCGACAGCGGCAAGATCACCGTCTTCGCCGGGGCGGCGCCGGGTGGCGACAAGGCACAGCGCCGCGTGGCCGCCTCGTTCCGGCAGGGCGATGCGGTGGATTACTGGGACGGCGAATGAGCGCGCGCATCCGCCCGCTGGAGAGGGGCGACGCCGCCCGGCTGGCGACCCTGATCACCGGCTACCGCGCGGCAATGGGCGCCGCAGACGCGCCCGCAATGTCGGAACTTGAGGCTCAGCACCTGATCGCCAGCGCAAAGGCAGACCCAAGCATTCTGCTGATCGGCGCCGAGATCGGCAGCGGGCTGGCCGGCTTCGCGCTGGTCTTCGACCTGCCCGAGATCATCTCGGGCGGGCGCGCCGGGCAGCTCGATGACCTGTTCGTCGCGCCAGAGGCGCGCGGCAGCGGCCTCGCGCGCGCCCTGATCGCCCGGCTGACCGAGATCGGCACAGCGCGCGGCTGGACGCATCTGCGCTGGCTGGTCCCGCAAGACAATATCGCCGCAAGGCGGCTCTACGAGACACTCGCCGAGCCCGCGCCCTGGGACAGTTTCCGCATCACACTGGCCTGAACCGCCTCAGATCAGGTCGATCTTGTAGCGCTTCACCGGCACCGGCACGGCCACCCGGTCATACAACCTCTGCGCCGCCAGATTGTCCGCATCGGTCTCCCATTCCAGCCGGACCCAACCCTGCGCGCGCCCCTCGCGTTCCAGATGGGCGATACAGGCCTCGGCCAGCCCGTGCCTGCGGGCCGCCTGAGATATCCAGAGGTCTTCGAGAATGCCGATGCGCCGCGCACTGAACGTGTGCAGCCGCAAGACGACATGGGCGAGGCCCGCCGGAACGCCGTGTTTCAGGATCAGCCAGCCGTTCAGCGGCTCACCCTCTGCCATCAACCGATCCCAGAGCACCGGCATGGTCTCATGGGCGACATCCCCAGCTCCAAAGTGCACGAGGTTCTCGCGCCACAGGAACTCCCAGGCGCCGTGATCGTGGCGGGTCAGCGGCCTGATGGTGATGCCGGTCATCGGGAAGTCCTTTTGCGGTGCCTGTTCGGGGGTCGGTGTGGGGGCCACTCTAGCCATGGGCACGCAAAACCCCGCCTGATCCTTGCTTGTCCCGGGCTGAGAAAACCTCAATTGCCCGGCGCGAGGCCAAGGCTTTACGACATTCGCAGCGACGGCAAGAAAGATCGGGCATGGACATCACGGTTCAACTTGACGACCCCAATGCACCGGACGCACGGGCGCTGCTCGAGGCGGCACATGAACTGATGCAGTCGCTTTTCCCGGAAAAGCCGCCCCGCGCGCCGTTAATCGCGCCGCTCACGGCCCCGGAGGCCCGCTTCTTCACCGCCCGCATGGATCAACGCGCCGTCGGCTGCTGCGCCCTGATCCTGCACCACGGCTTTGCCGAGATCAAACGGATGTATGTCGCCCCCGGGGCCCGCGGGCAAGGCATCGCCTTGGGCCTGCTGAAGTCCGTTGAACGCACTGCAAGGCTGGAAGGGCACAATCTGTTGAAGCTGGAAAGCGGCGCGCTGCTGACCGGGGCACACCGGCTCTATGTCCGGCATGGATTTGTCCCCTGTGGCGCCTTCGGCAACCATTGCCCAAGCGCCGCCAGCCTGTTCATGGAGAAGCACCTGGGCGACCCTGCCCTGCCGCCTCGGTCATCCAGCGGCTGAGGTTGCGGACGCGGCGATCGCGCGCCAATGCCTCGGGGTAGACCAGATAATAGCCGCCGCCCGTCGGCGCGCGATGCGCGAACAACTCGGCCAGCCGCCCGGTTTCGGCATCGAAATCCGCGATCTCGACCCCGGCCAGCGCCACGCCCGCGCCATCCATCGCGGCGCGCAGGGCAAGGCCCGAGGAATCCACGCGCATCACCGCCGCAGGCCGGATCGGTCCGCCCGGCAGTGTCGCATTCCAGCGCGCAAAATTCTCCTTGCGGTATTGCGACAGGAACAGGGTCATGCCCGCGATCCGGGCCCGCATCTCGTCTGGAGGCAGACCGGCCAGCGCGGGCATGCCGAACAGGCCGACCGTTTCGTCAAACAAAAGGTCAGCCCGCGTGCCTTCCCAAGCGCCGGTTCCGTGCCGTACCGCCACATCGGCCGCGCCCGAAGACAAGTCCACCGCTTCTTGCGTCGTCGATATCAGCAGATCGAACCCCGCCCGCTCGAACGGATAGCGGGTCAGACGGGGCGAGAGCCAATGCGCGGCAAAGGTCGGCAGCATCGACAGGCGCAGGGGGCCGCTGCCGCGGTCGTGCTTCAGCCCACCCACCGCTTCGATGATCTGGGCAAACCCTGCCGTCAGGTCGGGGGCAAGCCGCGCCCCGGCCTCGGTCAGTTCCAGCGCCGGGCCGACGCGCCGCATCAGCGTCAGTCCCAGACTGTCCTCGAGCCCGCGCAATTGATGGCTGACGGCCGAGGGTGTCACCCCCAGCTCCAGCGCTGCCTCCTTGATCGACAGATGTCGCGCCGCAGCCTCGAAGGCGCGCAGCGCGTTCAGGGGCACGGTCAGGCGATAGGGCGTTTTCTTATCCATGCTCCCTCACAGACATGTCCTCCCTCAAACCGGATGCTGAAGCGAGCGATGCTTTCTCATCCCCGCCTGAAATCTGCTCACTCGTCAGGGCCTTGGCCAAAGGCGACACTTCCGCTGTCATTTTACAAAAGGACGGCCCCGTATGCTGCCCGGATCTGCGCCCAGACACGATGCCAAAGACGATACCGGGCCTGACCCCGTCGCGGAAAGCTATGTCTGGTTCGACGGCTCGCTGATCCCATCGGCTGATGCAGGCCTGCATGTGCTGACCCATTCGCTGCATATGGGGGGTGCCGTGTTTGAGGGCATCCGCGCCTATGACGGGCAGCTGTTTCTGGGCGAAGAGCATTTCCGCCGGCTGGAGCGGTCGGCCGGGATCCTTGGCTATACGCTGCCATGGACCTCGGAAGACCTGATTGCCGGAGCGGAGGCGGTGCTCTGGGCCAGCGGGTTGCGGGATGCCTATATCCGCCCCTTCGCCTGGCGCGGAAGCGAAAGCGTGTCGGTCGCGGCGCAGGGTTGCCGCATCCATACCGCGATTGCCGCCTGGGACTGGCCGGTGGACAGCGCCCTTGGCCAAGGCACGGACGGGCTGCGGCTGGTGCTGTCGGACTGGCGCCGCCCGGCGCCCGATACCGCGCCCACTGCCTCGAAATGCTCGGGCCTTTACATGACCGGGACGCTGTCGCGCGCGGCGGCGGCCCGCAGCGGCCATGACGATGCGCTGATGCTGGACCTCCAGGGCAATGTCGCCGAGACCACGGTCACGAATATCGTGCTGGTCCGCGACGGTATCCTGTTCTCGCCGACCCCGACCTGCTTTCTTGACAGCCTGACCAAGCGCCATGTCTTCGCGTTGGCGATGCGCTTGGGGCTGACCGTCTGCGACGGCACGGTCACGCTGGAGGATCTTGACCGGGCCGAGGAGGTGTTCGTCACCGGAACCTCGGTCGAGGTCCGGCCCGTCATCTCGCTCGACCGGCCGGGGCATCGCAGCGAATGGCCGGTGGGGCCGGTGACCACGGCGCTGACCGAGGCGTTCCGTGCCTCCACCCGGCGGAGCGTTCATGCGTAGTGCCATGCGAGAGCCAGCCCGAGACAGATCACGGCAGCGCGCAGCACTTGCGGATTGATACGGCGTGCGAGACGCCCGCCGATCAACCCGCCAAGGATGGCACCGGCAAAGACCAGCGCCGCCGGCCTCCAGGCCACCGCCCCGCCAAGCGCGAAGATCAGCACGGCAACGGATGTGGCCAGTGTCGCCAGAGCATTCTTGACCACGTTCTGGCGGTGCAGATCCCCGCCGCCGGTCACCGTCAGAAGCGCAAGCAGCATGACCCCAAGACCCGCGCCGAAGTACCCGCCGTAGAGTGCGGCACCCCCCTCGGCCAGTGCTGCGGGCAGGGCCCCGATCCGCGCGCCCTTGCGTGTCAGCCAGCGGTTGATCGCCGGTCCCGCAGCAAAGAGCCCCGTCGCAAACAGCAAAAGCCAGGGGATCAACTGACGGAACAGTGCATCGCCCGAGGCCAGCAGCAATCCGGCTCCCGCCGCCGCCATGAGGGTGAACAGCACCGCCCGCCCCGGCCTCTGGCCCAGTTCGCTGCGCAGAATCCGGCCCTCGCCGATCAGGCTTGCGGCATGGCCGGGCCAGATCGCCACGGCGCTCGTCGCCCCTGCCGTCACAGGTGGCAGGCCCACGGCCAGCAGGGCGGGAAACGTGAAGAAGGTTCCGCCGCCCGCAATCGCATTGCACAGCCCACCCAGCAGTCCGGCCCCGGCCAGCAGCATCATATCGCCCGGTTGCATCTGCCGCCCCTCCCTCAAACCCGCAAATTATGCCAAAAGCACTGGAAAAATCTGTCGCGCCGGTGCCAGATGCTGTCGCGGAGGTGCCAGAATGCAGAGGGACAGGATCGGAGGCTTTGCCGAGGACGGCAGTGCGGTGATCGGGACGGTCACGGGTTTCAGCCCCGGGGCGATGCCGGATCTGCACAGCCATGCGCGCGGACAGCTGGCCTGGTGCCCGGACCGTCCGGTCACGGTGCTGGCAGAAGGGCGGCTGCACCTTGTCCCGCCCAATGCTGCAATCTGGCTGCCGCCTGATCTTGTGCACCGGATCAGCGCAGAGGGGCCGCGGCAGTCGGTGAACCTCTACACCCTGCCAGGGGCAGTTCCCCTGCCCAGCGCCTCCACCCCCTTTGCTCTTACTTCGCTGGACTGCGAGCTCATCCGCACAATGGCCAGCGCCACGCGCAGCGACCGGCGCGAAGGCGCCTTTGCGCGCCTTGCCTCCGTGCTCTGGGACCGGCTCAAGCGCCCTGCCCCGGTGCCGCGTCTTTCCTTGCCCAAGGATCCCCGCCTGCGCCGCATCGCGCTTGCCCATATCGACGGCGAGGACCGTTCGCTCGACCATTGGGCGGGCAGCCTCGCCCTTTCGCGCCGCAGCCTGCAACGGCTTGTCAGCCGGGAAACCGGCCAGAGCTGGAGCCTGTGGATGCGCGAGCTGCGACTTGGCCGGGGACTTGCGCCGCTGATGGCGGGCCGCAGCGTTCAGGCCGCCGCGCATGTCGCAGGCTATGCCACGGCCAGCGGCTTCGTCGCTGCCTTCCGCACCGCCTATGGTTTCACCCCGGGGCAGATGCAGCGCAAGCTTCTTCCCTGACCTCATGCCCCCGCCGTTCCATGCGCAAGACCGCACCTTTCACGCCACCCCACCCAGAAACCCGGCCAGAATAGACCTCCCCTCCGGCCAGTCCCCCAACCTGGAGGCGCCGTTCAGATGGCCGCGCGGCCCGAGCAGACGAGGCGATGCCCCCTGGGCCACGGCCCAGGCCATTCCCTTTCCCTCCGGGTCATAGGGGTCGTCCGAACTGGCGACGGTCAGGACAGGTGACGGCCCGAAACCCAACTCCGGCAAGGCCCCGAAAGCTGCCGCCTCCGCCGGGAAGGCTGGCCCCTGCGGGTCCGGGACTGCCACCAGCAAAGCGGCGGCAATCCCGCGGGTGGAGGCAACCCGCCAATGGGCGAAAAGAAGACACCCCAGCGAATGACAGATCAGAACCGGTGGTTTGTCCGCCTCGGCAACGGTCCGGTCCAGCGCAAGGATCCAGTCGCCCAGATCCGGCCTGTCCCACGACGCGGGTGTGATCCGCGCTGCGACCGGAAAACTCACCTGCCAGTGGCTCTGCCAGTGATCCGGGCCGGACCCGCCAATCCCGGGGACAATTATGAAACTATGGCACATCTGTCACTCCTGAGTTGCTCGCCCACACATATTCGCGCGCCGAGCATCTTTCTGGAATGGCAAGTCATCGGCAGTTGCGCCATTCTTCCGATGAATTAACGGATCAAGGGGGCAATCATGACCATGACTGAACTGGACCGCCTTGATATCTCCATTCTGGAAGCCCTTCAGGAAAACGCGCGCATGCCGCTGTCAGAGGTCGGCCGGCGCATCGGCCTGTCGCAGCCCGCGACCTCGGAACGGGTGAAGCGGCTGGAAGAGCGCGGCATCATTGCGGGCTACCGCGCGCAGATTGATCCTGCGGCACTTGGCCTGGGCATGATGGCGATCATCCGGTTGAAGACGACGCATGAGCACATCAAACCGGCCCTGAGCGCCTTTGCCGGAATGCCGCATGTCATCGAGGTTCACCGGCTGACAGGCGAGGATTGTTTCCTGCTCAAGGTTCTGGTGCCGACGCCGGGCCATCTGGAAACTATTGTCGATGCCATCGCCCGCTTCGGTGCTGTCACAACATCGCTTGTCCTGCGGTCCGAACCGGCCAAGCCACTGGGAAAGGCGCTACTCGGTTAAAGTGGCCTGCTACAACGCCTCGAGGGCAATCTGCAGGCTCAAACGAGTTCCGACGCTGGTGATCGCCCCTTCGACCGCGAATGCAAAACAAGGCCAGATGATATAGCTGTGAGTTGGGGCGAGAAGCGTGGCCTTGGCGAGTCCGCGTCCACCCACAACTTTTCGGGCGAAACAACGCGGTGCTGCATCACAGATCCGACCGCGGCCCGTCGGTCCGCGACGTTGATCTTTCAGCCGTCGCCGGAGCATCTTTTTCGGTCACCCGCGTGCGCACCTTGCGACTTCTCCATCCGCGATCCGAGCGCAAGAAAGCCTCCAGCATATGCGGGATCAGCGTTGCGGCTTCGGCTTCGCCATGCAGGCGACTATACTCGACTGCGTAGAGGTCGAGTTCCTCTTTCAGTGGTTCGGGTAGTGTGACCGTGACGCGAACGGTTCCAAGTTTCGGCAGAGGGCCAAGCTTCAGAGTTGCCATCAGATTCCTCCATAGGGTTCCAGCACGAGATCGCGAGCCACGATCACCCGGACCGGGAACCCCGGGCGAATGGTCAGGGTCGGCTCGACCTGCAACTGACGCTGCACGATTTGCTGCCCGGCCTGATTGATCGTGTCCTGTGCGCCATCTCGGATGGCGGCGATCAGGCGGTCCTCGTCACTTGCTGCCAGTTCCGCCCCGACCGCGAGCAAAGTCGACAAACCGGCGGCCTTCATCAGGTCCCACCAATGATAATCGACGCCGTCTTCCACGCCTGCATAACCCGAGGAATCGGCGCCTGGCTGGCGCTCCAGCACGATCGAGCGGCCATTCGGAAGGATGAGGCGGTTCCAGACCAGCAGCACCCGGCGCTGGCCGAAGGTTACGCCGGCATCGTATTCGCCGATGAGGCGACTTCCCTGCGGAATGAGCAGGAGCGCGCCGGTCGGGCTGTCATAGACATGCTGTGTCACCTGAGCGGTGATCTGCCCCGGCAGATCGGAGCGGATACCGGTGATAAGGGCGGCCGGAATGACTGAACCGGCCTGAAGGATATAGGGCGAGGCTGGGGCCATGACCCGATCCGTTGCGACGGTGCGACGATCGACCTCCGCATTGAGGAAGGCGAGATGGCGATCCTGCGTTCCGGCTGCGCCTGCGACCGGCAGGCCGGGACCTGTCGGCAGCGATGGCAATCCAGCATTTTGCCCCGCCCTGATCTGAAAAAAGATCTGGCTGGTGCGGGCGGCCTCCAGTTCCGCAAGACGACGCTGTTCCTCTGGATCGACGGCCGGAACCGGCAGCGGCGTGACAGGTATTGGTTGTCCCTCCTCGCGAGCGCGCAGCACCGGGCCCCCCAGATCGCCTGGTAAGGGTGGCCCGAGAACCGGCACATCGCCGTAGCTGCCGGGCAATCCCTGCAGCCCATCGGCCGTCTGACGACGGTCTGTCGAGATCAGCTCTTCCGGCTGTTCCCCACGGTCCACGCTCTGAAGGGCATAGATCAGCGCGCCTCCGATACCGAGACCCGCAACCAGCCCAGTTCCCATCAGCACTTTGCGCGAAATGCGGGTAACGCGCGGAGCCTCCGCACGCAGCCGCATAGAAGTCACACCGCCGCCATCGGATTCCGCCGGTCCGACAGCGCCTTCCTTCATGTCGTCAGTTCCACTCATGATGCGGATCCTCCTCTGGCGGTTGCCGCCCGTATGGCAGCGTCCCCAGCCTGCGGTGGCTGCACCCTGAGGATTCTGACGATCTGTTGGCGGTCGCCGGAGCCAAGACGCAGTTCGGCCGTACCGAACAGGTGATCCACGATCAGGACGTTCCGAAAAACACGGCTGTTGACGATCACCGGTTCTCCATCTGATCCGAGCACGAAGAGTGGTGGCATTTCGCCCTGCACGATGCCGCGCGGGAAGACGACATAGACACGGCGGCCATCATCGAAGACAGAAACCGGGCGCCAGGGCGGCGCATCGCCTTGCAGGGCGTAGCGGTAGTTTCGTGCGCTTTCGGCGGGAATGGCCGGCGCTGCTGATGCCGTGATGCGGCTGCCGGGTGGTGGCGCCGGATAGGCCCAGGTGATGGCAGGCATCCAGGTCTCTTCCCCCGAGCGCAGTTCGATCAGATAGGTGCGTCGGTCGGTGGTGATGACCAGATTGGTCGAGATGTCGGCGCGCGTCGGCTTGACCAGTACATGGACCCGGCGGCTTGGCCCGGCGCCGCTCTCGGTATCGCCGATGATCCACCGCGCAGTATCCCCCGCAGCGATGGGCCCGGCACCCGCGAGGCTTTCGCCGGGTTCCAGCGTGATGGTGGTGATCTGCCCCGGCGCGGTATAGGCCTGATAGAGCGCGCCTTCCGACCAGGGATAGACCTGAATCGCGTTATAGTAGCCCTCGCGGCGCGGCTCGATGCGGGCCGCTATATTGGCATTCTCAACCCGCCCCTCGGACGTGGCCGCGGCAGCACCACCCCGCGCCACGGCCCAGGCCGGTGGCGTGTGCAACGGGCGCGGCCTGTCGTCCGGTACGGCGGCGCGGATCACCGGCAGGGGCGGTACGCTGTCGTCATAGCTGAACTGGGTCGGTCGGTCGGTGGCGCAACCCGCCAGTGCGGTTGCCGCCAGCAAAACAGCCAGAGTGGATCTGCGGATCACCGGGAGCGCCGGATTGCGGAGTGCGAGGCGGGTCATTGGCTCATCTCCCGCGACCAGGAGATCGCGTTGACATAAATTCCAAGGGGATTGGCGCGCAGGCGCGCGGCGTCGCGGGGCGGCCGCAGAGCGATGGTCAGGATCGCGGTCCAGCGCTCCGTTCGGGCAAGCTGGCCATTCTCATAGTGCTGCTCGGTCCAGGCGATGCGGAAGCTGTCGGGCGAAGCCCGGATGACCGAAGAGACCTCGACCGAGATCTGCTCGCGGCCGACGCGGGTGAACGGATCATTCGCGCGGGCATGATCGTTCAGCGCGATGGCGCCGCGATCTGTGGTGAATTCATAGGCGCGCAGCCAGTTCTCGCGCACCACGATCGGATCGGAAGGCAGGCCACGCACCTGCTCGATAAACCGCGCCAGATGCCAGGCAACCTGCGGATCGGTCGGCTGATAGTCGGCAGCCGCCGCCTCGACCGCGCGAGCCTCGCCGTGGCTGTCGATTTCGACCACCCAGGGGACGATGGTGCCTCGCGCAGATTGCCAGACCAGCGCTGAGGCGAAGCCGGCAGAGAGGATCAGGCAGCCAAAGGCCATGTAGCGCCAGTTCCTGGCCTGGACGCGGGCCGAGCCGATACGCTCGTCCCATACCTGCGCGGCCTTCTGATAGGGTGTCTCCGGCTGCGGTGCCTTGCCGTAATGGGTTGCGGGACGTCTGAAGATGTTCATGTGCGATCACTTTCGGAAAGGCTGATTGACGCGCCGCCGCCATGACTGTCGCCAGAGCGCACCGCATGGGCGGCTGCGGTTGCGCCCCGGCTCAGCGTCTGGCTGCGCTGCATGCGCTGCGCCCAGGCGGGTGGTCCTGCCGGGGATGGCGCATCGGCGGTTGCAGCGGGAGTTCCCCCGACGGTGCCCATCGAGGTGTTGCCGCCAGTAGCAGCAAAGCCGGATTTGACGCCTTCGGCGTGGCTGGCGCTCATGCCGCCAGAAGCCCGAGCGGCCGCACGTTTGAGGGGCGACACGGCCGCAGCGGCACCAGCGCGTGCAACGCCGCCAAGGCCAGCCGCGACACCGGATGCGCCTGACTCACCCGAGGATCCAAGACTATAGGCCGACGAAGCTGCACCGGCGGTCGAGGCCCCGGCCCGCGCAAGGCTGGCGCCACCAGACAGGGCCGCTGCACCACCACGGGCGGCGATCATGGTCGCGCCTCCAGCGGCAATCGCAGCTCCGCCCGCAGCCAGTCCTGTTCCAACCGCAGCACCTGCACCCAGTTGCGGGCCTCCGGACACGAGGCCAGTCGCAATGCCGGGACCGAATATGCCAAGGCCGAGAAGGGAGAGAGCGGCGAGAACAATGGCCATGGCATCGTCGATGGTCGGCGTTGCGCCGCCAAAACCTGCGGTGAACTGGCCAAAGAGCGTCGAGCCGATGCCGATGATCACGGCCAGCACCAGCACCTTGATGCCGGAGGAGACGACATTGCCCAGCACCCGCTCGGCCATGAAGGCGGTCTTGCCGAAGAGGCCGAAGGGGATCAGAACGAAGCCTGCAAGAGTGGTCAGCTTGAACTCGATCAGGGTGACGAAGAGCTGGATGGCGAGGATGAAGAAGGCGAGAATGACCAGCGCCCAGGCGAAGAACAGGCAGAGGATCTGCACGAGGTTCTCGAAGACCGCGACCCAGCCCATAAGGTCGGAGATGGATTCCAGAAGCGGTCGTCCCGCATCGAGGCCGATCTGCGCCACCCGGCCGGGGCGCAGCAGATCGGCAGCAGAGAAGCCGGTGCCGGAAGCCAGCAAGCCGAGCCCGGCAAAGCTCTCGAAGACGATGCGGGCGAGATTGTTCCAGTTGGAGATGATATAGGCGAAGACTCCGACAAAGAGTGTCTTCTTCACCAGCCGGGCGAGAATGTCGTCATCCGCGCCCCAGGCCCAGAACAGCGCGGCAAGCGTCACATCGATGACGATGAGGGTGGTGGCGATGAAGGCCACCTCGCCGCCGAGCAGCCCGAAACCGCTGTCGATATAGCTTGTGAAGATCCCGAGGAAATTGTCGATGACGCCTGTGCCACCCATGGCTCACTGCCCTTCGTTCACGGCGGGAGCAGGTCGGGCGGGCGCGCGGCCTAGGAACCGCTCACGTGTCTCGGCCCAGACACCCAGACATTCCGCGTCATTCGCTGCGGCCTCGCCCATTTCCTGGCAGCGGCGCTGCTCACGTCGCAGCGGATCGGTCGGCACCTGAAGCGCCGCGACGGAAGATGCAGGCGCAAGTGGTTCCTCGCGCGTCCTCTCGATCACCGTGGCGGTGATTGCGATAGCGACGAACACCAGGCCCCAGATCCGCGCCAGCATCTTGCCGTCCATCTTGCTGCCCTCCGCCTCAGTTGAACATGCGGGCAGCGCCGGGCTGATAGCCCGCGCCTGGTGTCAGGAAGCGTTCGCGCTGAATGCGGCCCTGTTCAGCGGCGGTCGCACGATCCGCTTCCATCAGCGCCTCCGCCCGCCCGTTCGCCGAAATCACCCCGATCAGGTCGGAAAGCTGCTGTGATTGCAGGGCGAGAAGCTGGTTCCCTGCCTGTGTGGCCTGCAAGGCGCCAGTCGCCCCCTGGCTTTCGCCGACCAGCGCCGCCATCTCGGTCCGATTGCTGTCGATATTGCCGACGACACCTGCCTGCACGCGCATAGCATCCTGCAGGCCACCGACCGTAGTCTCCCAGCGGGTGCGCGCATCGGCGATCAGTTGGCTATCCGTCGCCGTAAGGGAGAGATTTCCATAGTCCTGCTGGAACATCGCGTCGATGTTCTGCACGTCGAAGGCGATGTTTTGCGCTGCGGCGAGAAGCTGCTGGGTCTGCTGAACGTTCTGCTGAAGCTGCTGGAGCGAAGAATAGGGCAGGCTCGCCAGATTGCGGGCCTGATTGATCAGCATCTGCGCTTCATTCTGAAGCGAGGTGATCTGGTTGTTGATCTGCTCCAGCGTCCTTGCGGCGGTCAGCAAGTTCTCGGCATGGTTCGTTGGATCATAGACGATCCGACCGAGCCCTCCGAAGAAGGCATGGGCGGGCGTTGCAAACATCGGTGTCAGCGCCATGGGTGCGACCAGCGTCAGTGCGAACGCGGATGCGCTTGCCAGGCGCAGGATCAGGGGCTTTTTACAGATCATCGGGTGGTCTCCTCTTCCTTCAAGGTGAAGTTGGACCCGTCATCAGGGGTAACGACGGGCGGCGTCTCATCGCCGTCAGCCATGAGGTTGGTCAGTGTCGGGATGAGGTCGGCGGCCCAATCGGCACCTCGGGCGCGCAGCCAGGCGGGAAGAAAGCCGTCCCGACCATGGTCCGCGAGGACTTCAGCAATCAGCGCCTGATCCGATTTCGACGAGGCCGCGCATAGGGCGAGTCCGACCTCGGAAAGGCCCAACTCAAACAGCCGGTTTCCGCGGCGCGACTGACAGTAGTAATCCCGCTTGGGCATTGCACGGGCGAGGATCTCGATCTGCCTGTCATTAAGGCCGAAGCGGCGATAGATCGCCGTGATCTGCGGCTCGATGGCCCGTTCGTTTGGCAGCAGAAGCCGCGTCGGACAGCTCTCGATGATGGCGGGCGCGACATCGCTGCCATCGATGTCGCTCAGACTTTGCGTGGTGAAGATGACGCTGGCATTCTTCTTCCTGAGCGTCTTCAGCCATTCGCGGAGTTGGCCAGAAAACCCGTCATCGTCCAGCGCCAGCCATCCCTCATCGATGATGAGCAAGGTCGGGCGACCGTCGAGCCGGTCGCCGATGCGATGGAAGAGGTAGGACAGGACAGCCGGGGCTGCGCCGGTTCCGACCAGACCCTCGATCTCGAACGCCTGCACATCGGCAGAACCCAGAAGTTCAGCCTCGGCATCAAGCAGCCGACCATAGGGTCCGCCGACACAATAGGATCGCAAGGCCTGTTTCAGATCGTTGGATTGCAACAGCACCGAAAGGCCGGTGATGGTGCGCTCACCGACGGGGGCCGAGGCCAGCGAGGTCAGCGCCGTCCAGATGTATTCCTTGACCTCGGGGGTGATCGTGATGCCCTCGCGGATCAGGATGGCGTTCAGCCACTCCGCTGCCCAGGCCCGTTCCGATGTCTCGTGGATGCGCGCGAGCGGTTGCAGGGAAACCGAAGTTTCCACGCCTTCGGTCAGATCGCCTCCAAGATCATGCCAATCGCCGCCCATGGCGAGGGCAGCGGCACGGATCGACCCGCCGAAATCGAAGGCGAAAACCTGCGACCGCGCATAGCGGCGGAACTGGAGGGCCATGAGCGCGAGCAGCACGGACTTGCCCGCGCCAGTCGGACCGACGACGAGGGTATGTCCGACATCTCCGACATGGAGGGAGAACCGGAACGGGGTGGAGCCTTCTGTCCTGCCGTAAAGCAGCGGGGCTGCACCAAAGTGCTCGTCCCGCGCCGCGCCCGCCCATACGGCTGATGACGGGATCATGTGGGCCAGGTTGAGTGTCGAGATCGGGGGTTGGCGGACATTTGCATAGGCATGTCCCGGCAGGCTGCCGAGCCAGGCATCAACGGCATTCACCGTCTCAACCATGACGTTGAAATCGCGTGATTGGATGACCTTTTCGACCAGCCGCAACTTCTCGTCGGCTCGGCGGGGATCGTTGTCCCAGACCGTGATTGTCGCAGTGACATAGGCGAACCCCGCGACATCGGAGCCGAGTTCCTGCAAGGCCATATCGGCGTCGAGCGCCTTGTTGGCCGCATCGGTATCGACCAGCGCCGATTGTTCGTTGGTCATCACCTCCTTGAGAATGGCGGCGATGGATTTGCGCTTGGCGAACCACTGGCGGCGGATACGGGTCAGAAGCTTGCCGGCATCGACCTTGTCCATGAGGATCGCGCGTGTCGACCAGCGATAGGGGAAGGCCAGGCGGTTCAGATCATCCAGAATGCCGGGCGTTGTCGCGCTCGGAAAACCGGTGAGGGTGAGGATGCGCAGATGCGCGGCCCCGAGCCGGGGCTCCAGCCCGCCGGTCAACGGCTGATCGGCCAACAGCGCATCGAGATAGATCGGGGTTTCCGGGACAGCGATGCGCTGGCGATTGGTCGAAACCGTGGAATGCAGATAGGTCAGCGTCTCTGAGTCATCGAGCCAGCGACATTCGGGCATGAAGCCGTCGAGGAGCGCCAGCACCCGCTCGGTCCGGTCGGCAAAGCCGCGCACCAGCTCCCAGGGGTTCACACCGGATGTCTCGCGTCCCTCGTAGAGCCAGCTCTCCGCGCGCGCTGCATCTTCAGCCGGCGGCAGCCAGAGGAAGGTCAGATAGTAGTCCGAGACGAAATGGCTGCCTTCCTCTTCGAAATCAGCCCTCCGCTCGGCATCAACCAAGGCCGAAGCCGGATCGGGAAAGCGATCCGCCGGATAGGTCGCAGCTTCTGAACGTTGTGCCTCGACAAAGATGGCCCAGCCGGAACCCAGCCGACGGAAGGCGTTGTTCAGCCGTCCCGCCACGGCAACCAGTTCAGCTGCAACAGCGCTGTCGAGATCGGGGCCGCGAAACTTTGCGCTGCGTTGGAAACTGCCATCCTTGTTCAGCACGATGCCGGGCGCGACCAGCGCGACCCAGGGCAAGTAGTCAGCCAGACGGGTGGCAGTGCGTCGGTATTCCGAGAGGTTCATCATCGGCCTGGCCTCACACCGAAAGATGGCCGGGCACACGCAGATGCTGGCGCGCGACCTCGATGAAGAGCGGATCGCGCTTTGCGGCCCAGACGGCGGCGATGTGAACGATCGCCCAGATCAGGATGCCGGCGAACCAGAGCTGAAGACCCAGGCCCACCGCCCCGGCCAATGTGCCGTTCAAGATGGCGACCGAGCGCGGCGCCCCGCCGAGCAGGATCGGCTCGGTCAGGGCGCGATGGACCGGAACAGAAAAGCCCGGCACGGCATCCAGTTGCTCGAAGGTGACCGCCATCAGATCAACGCCCCGCCACCGAAGGAGAAGAAGGACAGGAAGAAGCTCGATGCGGCGAAGGCGATAGAAATGCCGAAGACGATCTGAATCAGCCGACGGAAGCCGCCGCCGGTATCGCCAAAGGCAAGCGTCAGGCCAGTGACGATGATGATGATCACCGCGACGATCTTGGCGACCGGCCCCTCGACAGAGTCGAGGATCGACTGCAGCGGCGCCTCCCAAGGCATGGACGAACCCGACGCCCAGGCGGGCGCGGTCATCAGCCCGGTCCAGAGAAAGGCCGCGGCAGTTGCGACATGGTGACGGATATGGAAGGCACGACGGATCATGCTGGATCTCCTTTGGGCTGAGGGGTGGCAGGTGAAAAATCGGCGGAGGACACACGATAATCGCCATCCGGCCCCAGCCCATCGACGCGGGCGAGTTCGACGAGGCGGCGATTGGCGCCACGTCCGGCCAGGACCGCGACCAGATCAATGGTCTCTGCAATCAGTGCGCGGGGCACCGTGACGACCGCTTCCTGAATAAGTTGTTCAAGGCGGCGCAGGGCACCGATGCCGGACCCGGCATGGATGGTGCCGATACCGCCGGGATGGCCAGTTCCCCAGGCCTTGAGAAGATCGAGCGCCTCGGCGCCACGCACTTCGCCAACCGGGATCCGATCCGGGCGTAGGCGCAGTGAGGAGCGGACCAGATCGGACAGCGTCGCCACACCGTCCTTGGTGCGCATCGCGACAAGATTGGGCACAGCGCATTGCAACTCGCGCGTGTCCTCGATGATGACGACGCGCTCCTGCGTCTTCGCCACCTCGGCGAGCAGCGCATTGGTCAGGGTGGTCTTGCCGGTCGAGGTGCCACCCGCAACGAGGATATTGGCACGGTTGGCGACGCCCAGCCGCAACGCCTCGGCCTGCATCAGGGTCATGATTCCGGCGGTCACATAGCCATCGAGCGTGAATATGGCCACGGCGGGTTTGCGAATGGCGAAGGCCGGTGCGGCCACGACCGGTGGAAGCAGGCCCTCGAACCTCTCTCCCGTCTCCGGCAGTTCGGCCGAGACACGCGGGGAGCGGGCATGGACCTCTACGCCAACATGATGCGCGACCAGCCGCACGATCCGCTCACCATCCTCCGGGCTGAGCCGCTCCCCCGTATCGGCGAGCCCGCCGGACAGGCGATCCACCCAGATGAACCCGTCCGGGTTCAGCATCACCTCGACGACAGCATCATCTTGCAGAAGGGCGGAGATGGCAGGCCCGAGCGCGGTCCGGAGCATCCGCGCGCCACGTTGGGCCGTTGCCTGTCTGTCGTCGAAGCCTGCCATCCCGTCCCCCGCTTCACCAGGGAGGCATGCAACAGTCCCCAGTTGGGGATGACTAAAAGAGACCTGAAGGGGACCGGATCAACAAGTTTCGGTCGTCGTAGTAGTGTGGGATAAGAATACAGGGGAACGGCGGGTCGGGATATCGATCATCATCTTGTCCCATAGGGACGTTACACCGAATCGGAACGTGAGCACTTTCTCTTCTGCAGCCATCAAGTGTGCCCTCCTCTGTCCATTCCGTGCGGCATTGACGCCGTCAAACTCCGCCCATAGCAGTCGGCTCGGAGCGTGCAGTTGCTCCGCGCGAGTTCTCGGAAGCGGTCGTTCGTGGCACGATGTGGAAGAATCCGATAATTAGGTTTCGTCAGAGCTGAGGCAGGAATTTTCATCACAAGTCCGTCCATGTTGACTGCCATGCCGTCATCGGGTCTGCTTCGGTTTCAAGGGCAGGAGGTAACATGGTCCAGGAGCTGAAGCTCTTCTTCAAGGATTACCCTCGGCAGATCCTCGAGATGAAGGGGGTGAGCCCGGCCGAGCTGCCCCCGGGCCTGATGGATCAGCTAAGGGACTATCGGGAGCGGTCTCTCGCAATACTTGAGGATGCCCAAGTCTTCCGGATCGATACCGATGCCTATTGGATGATGAGCGAGCTGGTCAACGAGATGAAGCGGGATGGGCTGGATGAGCTTTTCTCCCAGGTTCAGCTGCCGTTTCCGAGCATGATCATCATGCCACCTCTCGTGGGGGCCGATGGGATCATGCGGCAGAATGACGGCTCCGTCCTCGGCCTCGTCACGCAGGTCGAGGAGGAAATCTACACCCAGCGTTTCGCCATTCACCAGAACACCGTCGGCCCAAGCGCCTGCTGCATGATCACCAAAGGCATGGGAGCCTCGACCGTCCCGACGCCCACCCGCGAGCTGTTCGAAGCTGTGGGCATTCCGGTTTCGGATGGCATGATCGAGGAAGAACTGGCCATGAATCGGAGCTTCCTTGGGTCAGCCGTCGCGATAGCCACACTGCTGCGCCATGAAGGCATGCTGGATGTGAAGGAGGTCTCGCTCCACCCCAGGCATGAGAGGCGCCAGGCCGAGCGGTCCGGCAAAGTGCTTCCAGACACGCTCATCACGAAGATCGCCCTGGGCAAGGCGGGGCGTGGCCAAGTCGAAGCCATGAAGGACGACATGTCGGCTAATAGGCGTGAAGGCATGCCTCGAAGAACCCATTGGGTCAGGGGGCACCATATGAAAAGCAGGTCGGGCAAGCTTGTCTGGCGCATGCCCCATCTTCGCGGCGCCGGCCCGCTGGTCACCCAGCTGCGGCATGTGACTGGCTCTGCCTCGGTCAGCTGTTTAGCGACAACTCCGCAGGTCAACGATACTTAGACGGTCCCTAGGGCTACACCCCGCGTCTTCAAGAGACGGCCCAGAGCGGACGGGCGAACAGCTGAGCGAGGTTCACTGAAGCCGCCGTTCGAGCGAGTCGCGGCGAGAGGTGCTCGCGACCCCAAACCGCCAGTCGTCCCGGCCCCGGCGAGGACCCAGGAAGGCGAAAAGCGATCCGCGGCCTTGTGAGGGAGCCGTGTCCGTACGTTCCTTTTGAAAAATTCGCTTAGGGTCGAGGGAGCACGATGAGCGAAGATCGTATATTCAGGGAGAAATGTATGTCCGCAGAACACAGGAACTGAGATTCGTCAGCGTCAGAGTCCAAGGTTGCCACGCGCACTTCGCTACAGGTACATGTTGCACGGAGTGCGGACAGATTGGTAGAACTACCTCACTCTTTCGACGCGCCAAGGGATCATGTCTGGGAACAATATGAAAATTCAAAGGCTGCATCTCCAAAATTTCCGTTGTTACAAGAAAAGCGTAATAACGTTTGAGCCAGACCTGACCGTTTTGATTGCCGACAATGGCGTTGGAAAAACGTCTATTCTTGATGCATTGGCGAAAGGTTTTGGGAGTCTATACAAAGGATTTCCAGGCGTTAAAACCTCCGACCTAAGTCTGCTTGACATTTCGATTTCAAAGGGCGAGCGACAAGAAGACCATTGCCTCCTCACTTATTTGGCGGAAAGTGAGAAGCGCCATCTCTTCTGGGGCAGGGTCAAGAGGCGGAATTCCGCAGCCTCTCAGGAATTACTGAAAGCTATGCAGGACGTTGCTGTTCGCGAAATTTTGGAAGGGCCCGATGAAATTAACGGCGTCCTTTCACCCATTCGAGAAGAGCACAATGAAATTATGCGTGCATTCAATGATGGGCGTGACTTCAAGCTTCCTGTAATAATCTATTACGGCACAGAAAGAGCTGTGAGATCTGACGTAAAGAGGAGGCGTGGTTTTAAGCATTCGTTTACAAGATTTGACGCTTTGGCTGGAGCGCTTGACGCTGAGAGCAGTTTCAGAAAGGCACTTGAGTGGTTCAATGCCATGGAAGAGGAAGAGCGCAGAGAGAAAATTAAACGTGAAGATTACAAGTACGAAGATTCAAATCTTAAAGCGGTGAGGCATGCAATTTGCGAGCTTCTTCCACCCAAACATTCAAATCCAAGGGTAGAACTGAAGCCAGTTCGCTTTGTCATAGATCAGCAGTTGAGCGATGGCGCAGTACGCACACTTCGGTTGAGTCAGCTAAGTGATGGATATCGTATCGTACTGGCGATGACCATGGACTTAGCTCGTCGCCTTGTCGAGGCAAATCCAGTAGATCCAAACCGTAAGCCATTTGATGTTCCGAGCATCGTTATGATTGACGAAGTGGATTTACATCTACACCCTGCCTGGCAACAAAATATTCTATCATCTTTGCTCAAGGCTTTCCCTTTTACCCAGTTCATCATTACAACCCATAGCCCACAGGTTCTTTCGACCGCTCCCGCTCGAAGCCTGCGGAAGATATCGCTTGGTTCCGATGGTATCCAGATTTTCTCGAATTATGAATTTCTGTCTGGCGCGCGAGCGGACTACGTTCTGGAAGATATTCTGGGTGTCGAAGCGCGCCCCCAGAATGAAGATATGGTAATTCTTTTCAATAGATACAGGGCTCTACTTGAGGAAGACCTATGGGATTCGAAGGAAGCACTCAGTATTCGGGAGAAACTGAACAACTGGGGTCGAGGATTTGAGCCGGAGTTGGAGAAATTTGATGTGGACATTAAGGTTCGAGAATTTCGCCGCAAAAGATAACGCAATGCCGCAATGCCGCAGGAAGTGATTTGAAGTATATTTTCAAAAGCCCTGAGCCTGAAGCTCTAAAGAAATACTGCGAGGGCGCCATGGGAAGCTGGCAGTCTTTTGCAGACGGTGAAGTTTACGATGAGATTGTAAGCCGACTATTAATCGATCAGCGCGGCATTTGTGCTTATTGCGAAGTCGATTTGATTGTATCTGATGGATGTGGTTACAGCGACATCCGCGTTGAACACTTTCATCCTAAGTCTGATAGCCATCCCAATTGGACTTTCAGGTGGGATAACCTACTTCTTACATGTTGCGGCGGGAATAGGAATTATCTTTCTCTTGGGGCCCATGATCGGTTTACATCGCCCGATCATTCATGCGATGTGCCAAAAGAAAATAAGATTCTTGACGGGATAATATTTCATCCCGCAGAGCAAGTTCAGTTAAGAAATCTACTGTTCAAATATAGCATGGATGGGCAGATGGAGGTCTCGAATAGTTGTCCGCAAGGTCTCAAAGATCAAGCCTTGGCAACAATATCAGAGCTCTACCTGTCCCCCAAAGCAACAGTAAGAAAAAGTAAAAACTCAACTCCTAGGCTGGTTCGTATGCGGTCTGCTTTTTTGAGTGGCCTACAAGATCAAGTGCAGGTCTTTTTGGAAGAAGGTTTATCCATAGAGCAGATCTTTGAGATTTTGGCGAATACGCTTTTTCCAGACGATGAAGGGCAAAATTGGACCAAGTTCTTTAGTTGCGCTCGATGGTATTTGGGTGCTGCCGCAGAGGACAGGTTGAGTCAGCTAGGTTACATCTAGTAGATATAGGATCTGGCCCACAAGCGTCGGGCTGCGCCTAAGCGGGCGCCGCAAGAAAGCATTCCGCGAGCTGCGCATTGTCGACGCTTGCCGGGAGGAAACCGAACGGCTGCTAACGCCGATGTCTGCGGATGCGATGCCGTGGCCTCACAGTTCGCTTCCCGCCCTTTGCAACGTCGGCTCTAGCCGGACACCTCCATGGAACGACTAGTCCCCAAAGGATCGCCTATCTTTCAGCCCCCCTCCCCTTTTCCCGGCCCAACGTCCTCGGGTATCTCGCGAAGGAAACTGCGCCCGGACTGCAACTGCTTGCCGAGGGTGGTGACGAATCCGTCGAAGCGCTCGCGGCCCTTCGCCTGCGCGGCAGCGTGTTCCTCCGTCGGGACCGGCGGCGTGACAGTCAACCAGAAGCGGACGAAGAGGCCGAGGGTCTCCGTGGAAATGCCAAGATCGCGCTCGAGCCGTGCAACCTGGCGCGATAGCCGATCCAGGCGCCGGGTTAGCGCGGCTTCCTGCATCTGGGCATTGTCGGGCGAAAGAAAGGACTCCAGCGCGGCCTCGACCACCGAAGATCGAGTGACACGCTTGCGATCGGCCAGTTCGGTGACCCGGGAGATCAGCGATACCGGCAGCGAGGCATTGAGACGATCACGCATGTTCGTTCCCTTCAGAGTTCGATGCCATCATTCGGGTTCAAAGACGCTTGCCGGGCAATACCGCCCAGCTGTCTGCGCAGAACCTGGCGCTGGCCTGCAGCATCGCCCTGATCGTCGCCCAGCAGGTCGCGGAACTCGTCCTCGGGTGCAGGTTCCTGCCTTTCATGGACGATCTCAACATGCTCGGGGAGTTCCGGCTCCCGGCGCAAACTGGCATTGGCCTTGTCTTCCCCCGTCCTCGTGGAAGGGTCTTCCGATGCAGCATCCGGTTGAAGAGCGGCAAGCGATGACCAGTTGTCGGACCGGGCAGAGCTGCCAATTTTTGCCGGATCGGGCGGCGGCTGAATGCGTTCGTTGAGACGCTTGTCCTCGAAATACCGCGCCTTCCTGGCCCGGATCGGGGCAGTGCCAGCCACCATGACGATCTCGTCATCCGGCGGAAGCTGCATGATCTCGCCAGGGGTGAGGAGTTGGCGTGCGGTCTCGGACCGCGAGACCATGATGTGGCCGAGCCAGGGCGCGAGGCGGCTGCCAGCATAGTTCTGCATCGCCTTCATTTCCGTGGCGGTGCCGAGGGCATCGGAGACGCGCTTTGCGGTGCGCTCGTCATTGGTGGCAAAGCTGACCCGGACATGACAGTTGTCGAGGATGGCATTGTTCTGGCCGTAGGCCTTCTCGATCTGGTTGAGCGACTGCGCGATCAAAAAAGACTTGATGCCATAGCCCGCCATGAAGGCCAGGGCGCTCTCGAAGAAGTCGAGGCGGCCGAGTGCCGGAAATTCGTCGAGCAGCATCAGGACGCGGTGCCGCCGCTTTTCCGTGTGCAGATCCTCGGTAAGGCGCCGGCCGATCTGATTCAACACCAGCCTGATCAGCGGCTTGGTGCGCGAGATGTCCGACGGCGGCACGACCAGGTAGAGGGTTGATGGCCTCTCATCCGCGATCAGATCCTCGATGCGCCAGTCGCAACGCGAGGTGACCGCGGCGACAACGGGATCGCGGTAAAGCCCGAGGAAGGACATGGCGGTCGACAGCACCCCGGAGCGTTCATTGTCGGACTTGTTCAGCAGTTCCCGAGCGGTCGAGGCGACTACAGGATGCGGCCCGGCCTCTCCGAGATGACTCGTGCCCATCATCGCATCCAGCGTCGCCTCGATGGTGCGGCGCGGATCGGAGAGGAAAGCCGCGACCCCGGCCAGCGTCTTGTCCTTCTCGGCATAGAGAACATGCAAGATCGCGCCCACGAGCAGCGAATGCGAGGTCTTTTCCCAATGGTTGCGCTTTTCCAGCGAACCTTCCGGATCGACCAGCACATCGGCGACGTTCTGGACATCCCGCACTTCCCATTCGCCGCGCCGCACCTCCAGCAGCGGATTGTAAGCGGCGGAAGCCGCATTGGTCGGATCGAAGAGCAGCACCCGGCCATGCTTCGCGCGGAATCCTGCGGTGAGCTGCCAGTTTTCGCCCTTGATGTCATGGACGATGGCCGAACCCGGCCAGGTCAGGAGCGAGGGCACGACCAGACCGACGCCCTTGCCGGATCGGGTCGGTGCGAAGCAAAGCACATGTTCCGGCCCGTCGTGGCGCAGGTAGTCCCGGTCGTATTTCCCGAGCACCACGCCATCGGGGCCAAGAAGCCCCGCCTTCACGATCTCTTCCCGCTCAGCCCACCGCGCCGATCCGTAGGTATCGATGTCGGCAGCCTCGCGGGCGCGCATCACCGACATGGTGATCGCGATACCGATGGCAAGGAAACCGCCCGAAGCCGCGATGATACCACCCTCGGCAAAGATGCGCGGCGCATAGGCGTCGTAGAAATACCACCACCAGAAGATCGCTGGTGGATAGTAGACTGGCCAGCCCAGTATCTCGAACCAGGGCGGACCCAGCTGGGCCTGGAAAGCAAAGCGCCAGGCGACCCATTGGGTGCCGGACCAGACCGAGATCAACACGATCAGGAAGACGATGCTGATCTGACCCCAAAGTATTTTCGTGCCGGACATGGGAGGTTCCTTTTGTCAGAGGCCGAGGTCGCGCTTGCGCCCCAGCGACCAGTCGATACCACCGCCCGGCTTTGCGACGCCGGTGATGTGCTGGCCAAGCTTGTCGTCGATCTCGCGCGACCAGGGCACGAGTTGAAAGCCGCGCCCGCCATCCGGCCCGAAGCCTTCAACCATCGCGAAGCGGCCAGAGGTGAGCGTGAGCTGGCGGCGCAGTGTTCCCGAGACATAGTCCCCGGCCTGCGCCTTCACCTGCGGGAGACCTGTCTCGGCGTTGAGTTCTGCACCCACCGCATCAAGTTCGCGGCGGCGCAATGTGTTGTAAGCGTTCGCTGCAGACCACCTGCTGCTCAGCTTGACGGCTTGAAGTTCCACGGCAGCAGGTCGTCGAGGTGGCTCTGCGGGTGGCCGTTCGCGATGGCAGTGAGGGTTGCCTTGAGGTAGGCGA
>Ga0209347_1002227_pt1 | contig 26465 bp, 18 predicted proteins | sample AutmiccommuBRH23_FD_187382 | JGI IMG/M metagenome (GOLD analysis project Ga0209347, IMG submission 187382) | Deep subsurface microbial communities from Mt. Terri, Switzerland - Autotrophic microbial communities BRH/23 (SPAdes) (version 2) | ecosystem: Environmental > Aquatic > Deep subsurface >...
TGGCAGGGACGATGAAGGATCGATGCCTGATCCTGAGAGACCTGGGGAGAGCCAAACGGGAGGAGTTTTACCGGCATATGCTCGGCAAACATCTCGACGTCATCATCGAAAGCCGAACCTCGGGAAATCCTCCACGATTGAAAGGACTTTCATCGAATTACATTCCGGTGTATATCGAAAATTCGGATTACCCGGCGGATACGCGGGTGCGCTGCAGAATCACCGCCATAACGAAGGACCGGTCGGTACGGGGCGTGATCGACCCACCCGATCATCCCGCCTAAAACAGCGCCCGGCTCATCAATAACTTTACCAACGGATGCTTGAAATGAATTACGATGATCCACGCGTCAAAACGTTTACCATATCGGACCTGGCCGATGAACTCGACATCAGCACCCGGGCCATCCGCTTCTACGAGGAAAAGGGGCTGATATCCCCCGATCGGACCAAGGGGAACCATCGCATCTACACCAAGCGGGACCGCGCCCGTCTCAAGCTGATCCTGAGAGGCAAGCGGCTCGGATACTCACTCGATGAAATTGCCGAAATGATCGGAATGGCCGATTTCGATATGGAAGAAGAACAGCAGTTGAATAAAACCCTTCAGTACGGCAAGCGAAAACTGAGCGAGATCAACAGTCGGATGGAGGAACTGCAGATCCTCAAACAGGAACTCCTTGCCGTTCAGGAAAAAATCCTGACCCGCATGGACGAACTGAATGAAAAAGAAAAAACCCTTAAATCAGTCACCCGTTAACCCGTCAGCGGAGGCAGTGTATGGCTATAATAAAATGGGAGAAAACGGAAACCGTCGCCCTCGTTACCATGGACAATGGTGAGAACCGACAGAATCTTGATTTTGCGACAGAAATGAACCGGGTGTTCGATGAAGTTGCGGCGGATCAATCGATTACGGCGGTAATCCTGGCATCGTCGAGTCCGAAGTACTGGTCTCTCGGGGTTGATATCGAGTGGATCGGCCAGCGGATGCAGGAAAGGGCCGACGACGCGATCAAGGGGTTCATGTACGGCATGAATTCTGTTTTCAAAAGACTGCTCCTTTTCCCGGTGCCGGTTATTGCCGCCATGGGCGGCCACGCATTTGGAAACGGGGCCATTCTTTCCTGTGCGTGCGATTTCCGGTTCATGAGAGCCGATCGCGGCTATTTCTGCTTCCCGGAGGTCGACCTGGGAATCCCGTTCCTCCCGGGTATGATCGCGATGGTCCGGAAGGCTGTTCCCGAATACAAGTTCAATGAACTGAAGTTGACCGGCAAGCGGGCCGGCGGGCCTGAACTCGAAGCGAGCCACGTCATCGAGAAGGCCAGCGCCGACGAGGAAAACCTGATGAAGGATGTCCTCCTGTTCTGCAGTACCTTCCAGAAAAAACGGGGCATATTCGCCGAGCATAAAAAACGGCTCCACCGGCACATCATCGATATCATGGACCGGGAAGATCCGGAATTTATCGAATCGTTGTTCCTGTTTGTGTCAGACTAAAGAAATAGCGTTAATAGTATATTTGGCTGGGTGATGCCTTGCCGAAAACCAGGATTTTTCGTCAAGATCAAGGAAGACGAAAATTTTAACCGCAGGCATAATTGGCGTATTCCGAGGATTAAAATTTGAGCCTGACGCCGATGTTGGCGAAAAAGACGGTTTTCGGTTATGTAAACGCGGCGAGGTTGAAGAACTTCAGCGTCTCCTTGGAATGCCGGATATATTCCTCACGATCGAGCCCCAGCATGGGGCGAAAAAAGTTCTCCCCGGAGACGAAGTTGTGAATGGCATTCATGATGGAAAGGACCTTGATCTTGGCGTCGACCGGCACATTTTTCCGGTCCTTGGCCAGTCCCATGGAATACGCGATATCCGATATATATTCCGGAACTTGGAAATCGAGGATCTTCCCGTGGCGGGTCTTCATAAAATAACGGAGCAGCGTCAGGTTTGAAATCTCGGGGTTTTCAAAGAAAAAATCGACCATGACATCGATGGCGATTTCCAGCCGCTGGGCAAGCGGCTTTCCTTTTATTTTCTTTTCCACCTCCATCAGCTTGATCCGGAGACCCTCGTTGATGTCCCGGATGACCGCCTCGTAGAGGTCCCCCTTTTCCCCCCAATGGTAATAGAGGGTCGATATATCGATATTGACCGCCTTGGCGATCATGCGGGTCGTTGTGCCGTGAAAGCCATATTCCCCGAACGTTTTCCGTGCAGCGGCCAGTATTTTGGCCTTCATGGAGTCCGGATTCTGCTTGGCTTTTTCCAGTGATGTTGCCATTCGATTTCCCTGATTTTAATATTGCGAATATTTGACTGCCGGACACTTAAAACGGATGCCGCCAGTTTTTCGTGCTCGTGCGCGTAATCGTAATCGGTTTAAAATATGAAGGGTCATGAAGGATTTATCAAAAGACATTGCTTCATGGACTTCAAATGTACTTCGTGGTCAAATTCAGATCCAGTCGGAAATTACACAATCCCTTCTTCCTTGAGGCAAGCCATCTCCTCCTTCCCGTATCCGAGTTCCCGGAGAACGGCTTCCGTGTCCTGACCGAATTCCGGGGGGAGCGTCCGCACTCCGCCCGGCGTGTGCGACAGCTTCACCGGGGTGCCGAGCGCCCGGAAAGTTTTGCCGTTCGGCTGTTCGATATCGACCACCATTTCCCGCTCATGGAACAGCGGATCATCCATCGCCTCGGACAAGTGCTGCACCGGTCCCCAGCAGACATCCATCCCGGCCAGAACTTCCTTCCACTCGGCAAGCGTACGCTCCCGGAACTTCGCGCGGCAAAAATCGATGATTTCCTCCCGGCGCGCTTCATCATACTGGAGCGGCGTGTATTCCGGTACCTTAAAATATTCGCAGAGAATTTTCCAGAAGCGGTTTTCCACCGCGCCGATGGAGAGATATCGTCCATCCGCGGTTTCATAGGTGCTATAGCAGGCATACCGGTGGGAAAGGAACGAATCGGAACGCCGAAGGGGTTGCCCGAAAAGTTTTTGAATGTTTACGGCCATGGAAAGAAGGCTGAAACTCCCGTCGGTCATGGAAATGTCGATGTACTGTCCCCGCCCCGTGGTCTGCCGCGCATGAAGCGCCATAAGGATGCCGATCACCGCGTTCATCCCGCCGCCGGCCATGTCGGCGATCTGGATTCCCGGGATCGACGGCGCGCCGCCGGCCGGTCCGATCAAATCGAGGACGCCGGCCACACTCAGGTAATTGGCATCATGGCCGGCCACATCCCGGTACGGGCCGGTTTGGCCGTACCCCGTAATGGAGCAATAAATGATGCCCTCGTTTATTTTCGCTACCGAGTCGTAATCAACCCCCAGGCGCGCGGTCACCCCCGGCCGGAAACCCTCCAGGATCACGTCGGCAGTTTTCGCCAATTCAAAGAAGATCCCCTTCCCTTTCTCCGATTTCAGGTTGAGGGTCATGTGTTCCTTGTTCCGGTTGACGATGTTCCTCTGCATCGCCTCGCCGGCAAATCGCCGATCCTCGATGGCAATTACCCGGGCGCCGTGATCGGCCAGGATCATGGAGGCATAGGGGCCGGGAAGCAGTCTGGAGAGGTCCAGCACGGTGATGCCGGACAATGCGCCTTTGATCATATTATTCAATCTCCCGCGGAAAAATTATTGACCATGAAGTACATGATGTTCCATGAACTTATAAAAAGTCTGTTTTTGATGGCAACGTAAAAAGCTCCACCAAATCTTATTAAAATTGGCAAGGCGCGCGAATCCAGAGGAATGAGGGGTACTTGTCGTACGCCACAGTGACGAGAGATGAAGCGCAACGCAGAAGTTGGACTTTTTACAAAGAGATTTCACCGCAACGCCTTCTTATCGACTTTGCCCACGGCGGTCAATGGTATCGCGTCGGTGAATTCCACAAACTTTGGAACCTTGTAGGGGGCCATCTGCTTGCGGCAGTACTCGATGATCTCCAGGCGCCGGGACTCGACATCCCCTTTGCGGATGTCCCATGTCGGCTGGATGACCGCCTTTACCAGTTCGCTTCCCGTCCGCTTGGGGTCGGGCATGCCGATCACCGCGCAAAAGGCGACGCCGGGAAACTGGTAGAGGGTTTCCTCGACCTCCCGTGAGAAAACCTTGTAACCGCCCACGTTGACCATGTCCTTGGTCCGGTCGACGATAGTGAAATATCCGTCCGCATCCATTTTCGCCACATCACCGGTGTAGAGCCATCGCTCCCCCTGAAATTCCCGGATGGCATGAGCGGTCTCCCCGGGCTTCCCCTTGTACCCGGCCATCACCTGGGGACCATTGGCAATCAGTTCCCCCTCGGTCCCGACCGGCACTTCCCTTTTACCGGTCTCCAAATCGACCAGCTTCACGCGGGTCCACTGGATCGGGATCCCCACTGATCCGATTTTCTTTTCGCCGCCATAGGGGTTCATGGTCAGGAGCGGACTTGTCTCGGTCATGCCATAGACCTCCATGACCTTTCCCTTCCCCACCATGGATTCGAGTCGCCGGATCGATTCGCCGGCAAACGGCGCGGCCCCGGAAAGGCAGAGCCGCAAACGGGAAAAATCGAGTGATTTGAACCGGGGGGCATCCATGAGCATCTGGTACAGCGTCGGCACATTGGCCATGATCGTCGGCCGGTATTTTTCAATGATCCGGCAGATCAGTTTCGTATCGCGCGGATCGGGAATAAGGCACTGAGTCATCCCCGAACAGAGCCCCATCATCCCGAGCATCATCCCGGCCAGGTGGAAGAACGGAAATGCCGAACAGCCGATTTCCGGGTCGCCGGGTTTCACATTGATCCACTGCCGGGAAAGGATTGCGTTCGCCACGATGTTGCCATGGGTCAGGAGCGCCCCCTTTGGACGGCCGGTCGTTCCGCCGGTATACTGGACCAGGCAGGTATCATAAGGCGTGCAGGTCACTTCCGGCACGCGGGCCGGATAATTCTTCAGGACCTGACCGAAGGGAAGCACCTGTTTGCCGGCCAGGGGATAAACCTTCCCGGTCGGGATCTTCTTCAGCAGCCGGCCGAGGATTCGTTTGACCGGCGGGATAAACTCACCCGCGCCGGCAACGACGATATGGTCAAGGGCGGGAACCTCCTTCGCGATCGGGGCCACTTTTTCATCGAAAACCGTATCGAGGGTGACCAGAACCCGGGCTTCGGAATCCTTCAATTGATATGCCAGTTCCTTTGCCGTCAGGAGAAACGATACGCCCGATACCGCGCACCCGGCGCGGATCGCCCCGGCAAAGGCGACAAGGTACTGGGGGATATTCGGAAGATTGATCCCGACCACCGTTCCCGGCCCGCACCCGGATGCGGCCAGAAAAGCAGCGAATTTTGCCGAAAGGGTGTCGAGTTCCGCAAAGGTGATCTTCCGGTCGAAAAAGATCATGGCCGGACGCCGGGGAGCGATCCGAAGCCCCTCCTCCAGCATCTCCATGAATGAAATCTCGGGAATGTCAGTCGTTTCCTCCACCCAGGTATCATAGGAGGCGAGCCAGGGTTTTCCGTCGTAAGGAGAGGAGAAACCGTCTTTGGGGCTGTATTCCATGGGATCACCTTTGTGTAGGATTAGCAATCGTCTTCAGGCTTGCGCCCATTCCCCCATCATCTGATTCCATCATTCGCTTGAATAAATTATCGGCTTCCCCCGGTCAAGTCAACCTGTTTTTGCCGCCTCGGTCCTATCCATCTTATTAGAAACATTCAAACTACTCGTGCGTAAATTTTTTTGTCCGCGCCGAAAAAAACATTTTGACAGGTCATTGGAAAATATCTATCATTTCCCCCATCATTTGCTGGAACAAAATGATGTGAAAAAGAGTTGTAGGAGAGTTCCGGCAACTGCCGCTTCCCTGCCGGACCCGGGCGTCATGTGTTCACTAACGGAACCCATCACCGATGTAACCGAAAACGTGATGAACTCATAAAAAGTTGGTTTTGGGTGGCAACGTAAAAGTCGGACTTTCAAGGAACTTGTTTCGGCAACTCGTCACCAAATAGCTCAAATTAGCTGATTTTCGTCTTTCTTCTGGCTTCTGGATTCTGGCTTCAGGATTCGCTTTTCGGGCTCCAAGTTACTTGCTGTAATAACGCCGCTCGGCGGAGTTCGTCAGCTTTTTACGAAGCCATCAAACGTGTTTCACCCATTCATGATCTTTTCAAAGGAGGAGGCAATATGGCGCTTAACCTGAATGCCGTCGGTCAACCCCTCGGCCCTGTCACTAAGGAGTATAACTGGAAGGACGTGATCCTGTATGCCCTGGGTGTCGGGGCCGGATCCGATGAACTGGAGTATGTCTACGAAAAAGACCTGAAGGTGATCCCGAGCTTCGGGATCGCAGCCATTTTCGAATTTCTCTCCCACATTGCGTCAAAGTCCGACGTCAACCTGGCCGGCATTCTCCACGGGGAGCAGGAACTGATCTTCCACAACCCGATCCCGATCGAAGGAAAGCTGACCACCCAGGGGCAAATCACCAATATTTACGACCTGGGGAAAGATAAAGGGGCGGTGATTGTCGGCCAGAGCGACACGGTCCACTCCAGCGGGAAGAGGCTCTTCACCAGCATCCTTCGGCTCTTCGGCCGGCTCGACGGCGGGTTCGGCGGGGAACCGATGCCCAAGTCGGATGTTGTTTTCCCGGAACGGACCCCCGACTTTGAGATCGAGGCTCAGCCTACCCCGGACCAGCCGCTTCTGTACCGCCTCTCCGGCGACGTGTTCCAGCTTCACGTCGATCCTGGATTCGCAAAGATGGCCGGGTTCCAGAAACCGATCATGCACGGCCTTTGCACCCACGGGTTTGCCTGCCGGGCCCTGATCGCCAGCCTGATCCCCGGCCAGCCCGAACGGATGCACCGCTACGCCTGCCGGTTTTCCAAGCCCCTCTACCCAGGTGATCCGGTCAAGACACAGATCTGGAAAGTAGCCGACGGCAAGGCCGTCTGGAAAACTGTAAACGCAAAGACCGGCGATACGGTCATCACCAACGGCGTGTTCGAATACGGCGATGTGCCGAAGGACGAAATCCGTTTCGATGGCAAGGTAGCGATCGTCACCGGCGCCGGCGGCGGCCTCGGCCGGGTGTATGCCCTCGATCTGGCCAAACGCGGGGCGAAAGTCGTGGTCAACGATCTTGGCGGCGCCCGGGACGGCTCCGGCGGCGGTTCGGCAACCCCGGCCCAGAAAGTGGTCGACGAGATCAAGGCGGCCGGCGGCGAGGCGGTCGCCAACTACGACAACGTAGCCACCCCGGCCGGCGGCGAAGCGATCGTCAAAACCGCGCTCGACACCTTCGGCACGGTCGACATCCTGATCAATAACGCGGGCATTCTCCGCGACAAGAGCTTCATCAAGATGGAGCCGGAAAACTGGAAAGCGGTCCTCGATGTCCACCTGAACGGCGCCTACAACGTCACCCGACCCGCCTTTGCGATCATGCGGGAAAAGGGGTACGGCCGGATCATCATGACCACCTCGGCGGCCGGGCTTTACGGCAACTTCGGCCAGACCAACTACTCGGCGGCCAAGATGGGGCTGGTCGGCTTCATGAACGCGCTCAAGCTCGAAGGCCGGAAATACGACGTCAAGGTCAACACGGTCGCTCCGCTCGCCGCATCCCGCCTGACCGAAGACATCCTCCCGCCGGACATGCTGGACAAGATGAGTCCGGAATTCGTCTCCCCGCTGGTCCTCTTCCTCTGCTCGGACCGATGCGCAGTCACCGGCAACATCTATAACGCCGGCATGGGCTTCTTCAACCGGGCGGCCGTGGTTACCGGTCCCGGCACGGTGGTCGGCGACGGCAAGGCGCTCCCGCAGGTCGAGGAAATCGCCGGCGGACTCGGAAAGATCGGCAGCCTGAAGAACGGAAAGGAACATGGCGAACTCAACGCCGTCATGATCGACATCATGACGGCATTCTCCGCCCCCAAACCGGCAGGCGGCGCCGAAGCCGCATCGGGAAAGTTCACCGAGGCCGGAGCCGTGTTCGCGGCCATGCCGGGCGCTTTCCAGGCGAATGCCGCCAAAGGGGTTGATTGCGTGTTCCAGTACAACATCTCCGGCGACAAGGGGGGTGACTGGTATTGCACCATCAAGGACGGCAGCCTGGCGGTCGAAGCCGGCGCCCATGACAAGCCGACCTGCACCCTGAAGATGGCCGACAACGATTTCCTTTCCATGATGAATGGCGAACTCAAGGCGATGCAGGCGTACACGACCGGTAAGCTCAAGATCTCCGGCGATGTGATGAAGTCACAGCTCATCGAAAAGCTGTTCAAACTGTGATGACGGTTTAATTAACCACAGAGGCACGGAGATCACGGAGAGAGGATTTTCTTCATGAACTTCATGGTTAAAAATCATCTCTGAACTTCTGTGACCCGGTGGTTGAAAATTAACCTTTTTGTTTAACTCGACATACAGAAAAAGGAGTCTAAAATGATCGGAATCACTTCATACGGCGCTTACATCCCGCGCTTGAGGTTAAGCCGCTCGGCCATCTACCAGGCCATGGGATGGTATGCCCCCGCCATTGTCATGGTCGCCCAGGGGACCCGCTCCATGTGCAACTGGGACGAAGACGCCATCACCATGTCCGTGGAAGCTTCCCGGGTCTGCCTTCAGGGCGGGGATAAAAAGAAGGTCGACGGCATGTATCTCGCCTCGACCACCCTCCCCTTTGCCGACCGCCAGAACGCCGGCATTCTCGCCACGGTTCTCAACCTCGGCAGCGATATCGCCACCGCCGATTTCACCTCGGCCCAGAAGGCCGGCACCGCCGCCCTGATGACCGCGCTTGAATCGGTCAAGGGGGGCTCGCGGAAAAGCGTCCTGGTCACCGCCTCCGACAAGCGGGAAACCAAGCCGGGCGGTTTCTACGAAATGTGGTTCGGCGACGGCGCCGGATCGTTCCTGGTCGGCGACACGGACGTGATCGCCGAGTTCAAGGGCGGCCACTCGGTCTGCTATGATTTCGTCGACCACTACCGCGGGTCCTTTAACCGGTTCGATTACACCTGGGAGGAACGCTGGGTCCGCGACGAAGGCTATTCCAAGATCATCCCGGAGGCCGTGAACGGGCTTTTAAAGAAGCTCGGGATGACCATGGACCAGGTCGATACGCTGGTTTTCCCCTGCTATTTCAAGGCTGAGCACAAGAACATCGCCAAAAAGCTCGGGGCCGCGGATAAAGCGGTCGACAGCCTCCACGAAGCCTGCGGCGATACCGGCTGCGCCCACCCCTTCCTGATGATGGCATCCGCCCTGGATAACGCCAAGGCGGGCGACAAGATCCTCCTTGCCGGATTCGGCCAGGGGTGCGACGCCATGCTCTTCGAGGTTACCGACAAGATCGCGGCGTTTAAAAACCGGATGCCGTTCAAGTCGACATTGGAAAACAAGGAAGTGATCGACAACTACACCAAGTGGCTCGTCTTCCGCGACCTGATCCAGCCCGAAAAGGGAATCCGGTCCGAATCGGAAACCCAGACCGCCATGACCACCCTCTGGCGGCGGCGCAAGATGCTCCTCGGGATGGTCGGCGGCAAATGCACGGCCTGCGGCACGGCCCAGTTCCCCAAAGCCGAGATCTGCGTCAATCCCGACTGCCTGGCCCGGCGTTCCCAGGAAGATTATGAATACGCCGACCGACTAGCCAAGGTAAAAACCTTCACCGGCGATATGCTCGCGGTTTCCCTCGAACCGCCCCAAATCTACGGAATGATCCAGTTCGAGGGCGGCGGCCGGCTCATGGCCGATTTCACCGATTGCAAGCTCGACGAGGTCAAGGTTGGCCTTCCCATGCGGATGGTCTTCCGGAAGCGAACCGAGGACAAGGAACGGGGATTCGTCAATTACTTCTGGAAAGCGACTCCGGTTCCCGGCGCGGCGGCCGAAATGAACAAGATCCGCTTCGACGGCCGGGTGGCGATCGTCACTGGCGCCGGTGGCGGCCTCGGCAGAACTTATGCCCTTGAACTTGCCAAGCGCGGGGCCAAGCTCGTAATCAACGACCTGGGCGCGGCCCGGGACGGTTCCGGCGGCGGATCGGCCACACCGGCCCAGCAGGTGGTCGATGAGATCAAGGCGGCCGGCGGCGAAGCGGTCGCCAACTACGACAACGTCGCCACAGCAGCAGGCGGCGAGAACATCGTAAAAACCGCCATGGAGACCTTCGGCCGGGTCGACATCCTGGTCAACAACGCCGGAATCCTCCGGGACAAGAGCTTCCTCAAGATGGAGCCGGAAAACTGGGATGCGGTCATGGGCGTTCACCTCAACGGCGCTTACAATGTCACCAAGCCGGCCTTCCAGGTGATGCGCGAAAACGGCTACGGCCGGATCGTCATGACCACCTCGGCCGCCGGCCTCTACGGCAACTTCGGCCAGACCAACTACTCGGCCGCCAAAATGGCCCTGGTCGGGATGATGAACGCCCTCAAGCTCGAAGGGAAAAAATACGACATCAAGGTCAACACCATCGCCCCGCTGGCCGCCTCGCGCCTGACCGAGGACATCCTCCCGCCCGACATGTTCGAGAAGATGAAACCGGACCTGGTCGCGCCGATGACCCTGTTCCTCTGCAGCGAAGCATGCGACGTCTCCGGCCAGATCTTCAACGCCGGCATGGGATACTTCAACCGGGCGGCCATCCTCACCGGTCCGGGGGTCAAACTCGGCAAGACGGAGCAACCCCCCACCCCGGAGGATATCTTCGAGAACTTCTCGGCGATCAACGACATGAGCGGGGCAAAGGAATTCGACGACCTCAACGCCGCCGTCTTTGCCCTGGCCTCGCCGCCGGAAAAGAAGAAAGCCGATGCCGGCGCGACCGCTGCCCAAGCCGGCCCGTCCGTGGCGGAAATCTTCGACAAGATGCCCCAGGCATTCAACGCCGGTAAGGCCGCCGGAGTCGACGTGGTTTTCCAGTACCTCGTTTCCGGCCCGACCGGCGGAGACTGGATTGTCGCCGTAAAGGATGGTAAGTGTGAGGTGAAGGCCGGCAAGGCCGACAAGCCGACCACCACCCTCAAGATCGGCGATACCGATTTTGTCGACATGCTCACCGGCAAACTCGATCCGATGGCCGCCTTCACCTCCGGCAAGCTGAAGATCGAAGGGGATGTCATGAAATCGCAGCTGATCGGCAAGCTCTTTTCGATGCGATAAATCGTCTTTTTCCTTGCCCCCCTTTTCCAAAGGTGGGCAAGGAAAGTTTTACAAGGCGGTAAAGGTAGGTTGGGCTGAGCTTGCGAAGCCCAACAATAACCCTGAAATCATCGAGAACTTCAAGCTTGCACGGTTTTTCTCCTTCCCCCCTTGCGGGGGAAGGCCGGGATGGGGGGTATCTTTCATCCCATAACCCAACGATAATTCCATACAGGAATTAAATAGGAGATACGATTATGGCTACAGGAATAAAGGATAAAGTCGCGATCATCGGAATGGGGTGCACCCGTTTCGGCGAACGATGGGATGTCGGCGCGGAAGAGCTGATGGTCGAAGCATTCGACGAGTGCCTGGCCGATGCCGGGATCGAGCAGAACGACATCCAGGCCGCCTGGCTGGGGACCTGCATGGACGAGGTGAACGTGGGGAAAACCGCCATGCCGCTCGCCACCACGCTCCGCCTTCCCAAGATCCCGGTCACCCGGGTCGAAAACTACTGCGCCACCGGAACCGAAGCTTTCCGCGGCGCCTGCTACGCGGTCGCCTCCGGAGCGTATGACATCTGCCTGGCCCAGGGAGTCGAGAAACTGAAGGACACCGGTTACGGCGGGCTTCCCGGCGGCGGATCATCCACCGGTTCCCTCCTCTGGCAATGGTGGCCGAACCTGACCGCGCCGGGCTCATTCGCCCAGCTCGCCAGCGCCTATGCCTCCAAGTACCGGATCAAGGACGAAGACCTGAAACGGGCCATGGCCCACATTTCGGCCAAGAGCCACGACAACGGCGCGCTCAACCCCAAGGCCCACCTGCGGAAGCGGGTGACCGTCGACCAGGTCATGGCCGCTCCGATCATCGCCAGTCCCCTGGGGTTGTTCGACTGTTGCGGCGTGAGCGACGGCTCGGCCTGCGCCATCGTCACCACCCCGGAAATCGCCAAGAAAATGGGGAGAAAGAATTTCGTGACCGTCAAGGCCCTGCAGCTGGCGCTTAGCAGCGGCGAGGAATCCGCCTTTGACAAATGGGACGGCGACCATTTCGTGACTACCACGAAGTGCAGCACCCAGGCGTACAAGGAAGCCGGCATCCAAAACCCGCGCGAAGAGATCAGCATGATGGAACTCCACGACTGCTTTTCCATCACCGAGCTGGTCACCTACGAGGACCTGCACATTTCCGAGCGAGGCAAGGCCGTCAAGGACATCATGGACGGCTTCTACGACAAGACCGGCGGGCTCCCGGCCCAGATCGACGGCGGCCTTAAATGTTTCGGCCACCCAATCGGCGCCTCCGGCCTCCGGATGCTTTACGAAATGTACCTCCAGCTCCACGGCCGCGCCGGCGACCGCCAACTCGAAAACCCGAAACTGGGAATGACGCACAACCTGGGCGGGTTCCCGTTCCAGAATATCTGCAGCATCGGGATTATTGGGAAGTACGCGGGGTAGGATTTTCTTTATCAGGATCGATGAAAAGGGCGCCTCGTATGACGGGGCGCCCGATTTTTTTTAGCTCAATTAGAGGCGTCCCTGCGGTTTGAACAGGCTCATGCTGTTTATGGAAGGGTCAACCTCTCGGCCAAGAGCCATGACAAATCGCGCGTTCAACCCCAAGGCCCACCGGCGCAAGCTGGTGACCGTCAAAATGCATAAGTGCATCTTTTAAGAGTTCCTCCGCTCCGGCATTGCTGATACGTTTTTGCCTAAAAAGTTGCATATGACTCTTTAAGGTGGTAATATTCGACCGAAATCGCTTTACGAACAACTTTCGTAAACTCCTGTTGTAGTACACATTACCACTAAGCAGGTAAGATAACGCCGGGAAAAGTCTTCCCTGCCATCCCGCGGCCAATGCAACGGAGAATATCGCAAGAAGCATGGAGTCGCTGTCGCTCCATTAAATACCCGGCTAAATAATGAAGCCGGTGAGGGGGTAAAAGGTTTTTCGCACTCAGGCGCTGATTTCAATCCGAGAAAGACAAAAACAGGCCGTTTAGTGAGAAGAGTTTAACCATTTTGGGCAAGGAAGGCTTTATGAAAAATCAGCCCTGCAATGTCGTGTTTGACGGCACCATCGAGCCGGGACGGGATGTAGATGAGGTCAAAAAAGGGCTTGCGTCCCTGTTTAAGAAAGATGTTTCCGAAATCTCCCATTTTTTCTCGGGGGATCCGGTGGTGATGAAAAAGAATATCGACCCTGCAACCGCCGCAAAATACCAGGCGGCTTTGAGGAGGGCCGGCGCAATCTGTACAATTGTACCGAAAACGCCTGACCTGAACGTCCTTACCCCCAGGGAGATCAACAGCAGCGCCCAGTTCCCGCCCCAAAACTGCCCGCTTTTATCACACACTCCGGGCGGAATCGACTTCAACCGGAAAGATATGGGAATCGTGCCCATATCGAGCTTGACGCTTCTGTCCGTTTTTTCGGAATCCACGCCAACCGGTATCGTCAACCGCCTTCTGTTATTCGTCAAAGGGTTTTCCCGGCCGTTTATTACGGATGTTGAAAAAATCAAATTCTGGGAATTCCCCTGCGTTGTTGCCGGCACCGTCACCGAGACGTTGAAAAATTTCATCCGGTTTTTATGCGATGAAAACACCAAAATGGCGATTGATGCGTATACCAATGAATTTCTAATTATGAATCAGCAGATTATGCGGATCCATAATGTTTCCCAATATGTTAATTTTTTAGGAAGAACTCTGGCAGCGGACAAGGGAGTGGAAAGGGAAAAAGAATCGGAAATGCCCCCCACCGCGGCCGGCGGACATTCCCTGATGCCGATCTCCTCCAGCACGGGAAAAGCAGACCGCGCTGCTGAAATCGATTCTGACCCTGAAACCGGAGAATCCGGGACTACGGATTCGGATGCGGTGGAACAGCATTTCAAAAATGCGGATCAGATGCTGATTCAGGAAGATAAATTAAAGGAGGCCATTGCGGAGTTTGAAAAGTGCATTTCTCTGAAACCGGACCACTGGGAAGCTCACCTGAAGCTTGCGGATATCTTTCTTGAAAACAGCTTGAAGAAGAATTCAGGATACGGCGCGGCTGAAATCAAGGAAAAAGCCCTATTTCATGCTCGAAATGCCTATGAGATTGCCGGCGGCAAACAACCCGGCGCCGTCAAATCGTTTTCAAAAGCACTGGCGGTCAATCAGAAAAAGGAAGAAGGGCTGGGGGTGCTTGAGGGTGCCCACGGAGCGATTTCCGATGAAAAAGAAAAACAGGACATTGAAAGTTTCATTGACTCTTTCCGCAGGGAACATCACATGGGAAGACTGTGGCAATTTTTTGATCACAGCGGAAAGCTGATTTTTGAAACCATCCATATCAATCTGATCAGGGAGAAGCTGATCAACGGCAGCATCCCCCATTACGCCATGTGCTGTAAAAATCGGGTCGGTGAACGGAAAATCATCCAGGATCTTCTGGCAAACAATGAGCCGGCGATTGATATCCTGATTAATCCGGTGATCTTCCATGTGAAATATGGCGCCGGGGTCGGCGCCGTTGTCACCGGCATGATGACAGGCCTTTGGTATACCGGAAAATTCCTGATTCATTACGGCAGGGAACTCCCTGGTGCTTTTTCCGACTGGATACAAATGGGGCTGGAGAATATCGTGGCGTTTGTGGCAGCCATTATCCTTCTAGGAATTCCGACGCTCTTTCTCAGTCTGGCCCTCCTTGCGCTGGTGATCGTCGCGATTGCCGGGTTCACCGGGCTGATCGGTGCGATTCCGGGTGCGGCGGCAGGCGGTCTGATCGGGTGGATCGTGGGCATTTTCAGGGCCCCGTTTATTCCGAAAGTGGGCTCAAGATCAAGATCCGCCCCATAGTCGGATTAAGTGGTGGTAATGGGACGCCCTGTAGTGGTAATGGGGGCGTTCAATAGCATCCGGTTTCGTTCCAAAGAACGCATCATAAAATTGAATTTCCAGATCAACGGCCGATGTAATTACGTGCTGTACTGGATGCAGCAGAGCCAGCGCCTATCGGACACCCCGCTTTTCCGCAGACCGGAACAGGGTGGCCGCTTAGAATACCACAACCCAGCCCCGTACCATGACCTTCCCCATCTTTTTTACCGACCAGTTCCCCTGAAAACCGGCGGAGTCAAGCGCTCCGTTGGCGGGACAGGCGGCCAGAAAATCAAAAGTTCGGCATTTTTCAGCATCTGACAAAAAAAACATTCAGGTGACTTGCAAAATGTGCCTTGCGTATTTTCCTCTTCCTGGATTAATTCAAAACGAGTAGTATCCCTGCATTCGTCGATCGGTGCGAATACCCGGACGACATTCCATAGTGCGGAACCGGCCTCTGTTTAGTAAATTTAACCTCGACAAAAGTGGAGAAAACAATGGGAATGGCTCTGACCAGACGTTTTTTATTGTCCATCGTAATCATTGTCAGTGGGTTGTTGCTTTTTATACCCGGGTTGCATGCCCGGACTTTTTCCGACATTGTGGCGTTCGGTGACAGCCTGAGCGATCATGGCGGATTGTCGGGCTATCTCGGCGTATACAATCCGGTTACGAATCCCGGCGGCGCCCCTGAAGTCTGGTCCAACGGCGATGTCTGGGTCGAGTACATGGCCGATGAGTGGGATGCGTCTCTCGATAACAACGCCATCGGCGGGGCAATGACCAAGGGACACAGCAATCCCCAGATTCAGGCCCTGTCGGATACGAATCCGCTGGTGCCGCAACTCGGATTTGTCGATCAGGTGGAAACCTATCTTGCCACCTCACCGGACTATGATGACGATGACACCCTGTTTACCGTCTGGATTGGAGGGAATGACGTACTGCAATTTATTGCCAATACCCCGACCGGCAATGCGAATCTGATGATCACCACCAGCATGGCCAATATTGCGGATGGACTGGAGGCGCTTGAAGAGGACGGTGCCCGTAATTTTCTCGTGATGAACCTTCCTGATATCGGCAAAGCGCCTCTGTTTGTGAACGATCCGACAACATCGGCTTTCGCGACCCAGTTGGCGGCTCAATTCAATTCCGCTCTCAAGACCACCGCTAAAAATTTCCAGGATTCTCAGAGCAATGTCACCGTCTATTATTTTGATGTTTTCAGTTACATGAACAGGATTATCAGCAGCGATACCTTCGCCAATACCTCGGGCACATATCTGACACTGGATCAAAACAGCAACCCGACCGGCGGGGTGAACGGGCCGGCCGAAGATTACATATTCTGGGACACCATCCATCCCATGACCCGGACCCATGAACTGCTCGGCAACGAAGCGGCCGATTTCGTGGACGACGAGGGTGATGACGATGACAGCATTACCTGTTTTATTTCCGCGGCTTCAGGCAATACATCATTCCCCCTGGTCACCTTCGCCGGTTTCCTAGTCTTCGGGCTGGGGGCGGCGATATCAAATATCCGAAAACGATCCTGACCTGATAGAAGTTTGCCGCGCCGGTGGGGCAACCATTTTTCACCCGGCGCGGCAAACCCCCAGTTCCCTGGGGCTCGCATGAAACCTCCCCGATTCTTCCGAGTCCTGCTGGTTCCCAAGCGCGGGCTTGAAACCCAATTCATCTGAATGTGCCAACCTGCCCCCTCATCCCAATCTCCCTCTCAAAAAACGGGCATACTCAGGGTGCTTAGGCTGTGGATGCGGTTCGTCCCGAGAAGAATTTGATCCCGTAACTCGCCGGAATTAAATTCTGTATAGAGCATTTTGATACGGAACGATCCCACTTTAAACATGACAATGCCGCGAGAGTCGCCGCTCTGAAGGGAGGAAAAGGGAGGCGGAGGTTTAACATGGCTGTTCATGAATCGGGCAGGGTCGACAGCTACACGGGCGGGAAACCTCCTGGACGCATGTGGCCTGATTGGTACCCGATGCTGACAACATTCCGGTATTCCGACAACCGGAAATCGATCTGGCAATTGATCAACACGTTGGTCCCTTACGCCTTCCTGTGGTACCTGATGGTCCGGTCGATTCAATTCGGCTATTCCTATTTATTGACGATGGTCCTCGCCCTCCCCGCTGCGGCGTTCCTGGTGCGAATCTTCATTTTATTTCATGATTGTGTTCATGGTTCCTTCTTCACCTCGAAGCGCGCCAACAAAATCGTCGGCTATATCCTCGGGGTGCTGGTTTTCACTCCATATGAAGACTGGCGCTTCGCCCATCTTCGGCATCACACGAGTTACGCGAATCTCGATGCCCGTGGATATGGCGACATCTGGACCATGACGCTGAAAGAGTATCAGGACTCCCCATTGACTAAACGATTGGGATACCGGCTCTACCGTAATCCCCTGGTTCTTTTTGGGCTGGGAGCATTGTTCAATTTTCTGCTCAGCAACCGGCTTCCGGCCCGGAAAGTGAGACGAAAAGAACGCCTGGGGGTCCTTTACACCAACCTGCTGATCGTTGCCGCGGTTCTGATTGCCGCCGGATTCATCGGGTGGCGGACGTTCTTTCTGATCCAGTTGCCGGTGATCTGGTTTGCCGGGGCGGCGGGTATCTGGCTGTTTTATGTCCAGCATCAATTCGAGGGTGGATACTGGGCGCGAAAACACGAGTGGAATCCGCTTCGCGCCGCCATGGAAGGGGCTTCATTTTACAAACTGCCGGCGCTGCCGCGCTGGTTTTCCGGCAACATCGGTTACCACCATGTCCATCACCTCAGCCCGAAAATCCCCAATTACTATTTGAAGACGTGTTACGATGCCGTTCCGGCGCTACAAGCGAGGAAGCCGCTTGCAATGACGGAAAGTCTTCATTGTATCCGATTGAAAGTGTGGGACGAAACACTTCAGAAAATGGTCGCGTTCCCCTGAGAGGGTCGACACCCGCAAAAAAACTTTCATGGTCCGTTACAATCCCGGTATATCCGCCATCCGCCTTCCTCTCGAATTATCTGCTAAACAATTCCAATATTTTGCCGACAAGAAAAAGGATAAGGAAAAGTTCGCTGTTTGATCGGCAGATTCCACCGAATTGTTTGCCGTGTAACGATTGGTATTTTTATGCAAAACACTCAAACACAAATTCCACCTGGGCACCTTTTAAAATACAGAAGGAGATTGAATGAAATTCAAAACGGTATTCATGTTGTTTCCCCTGTTGATCTTATTGATCCCCGCACCCGCATTTTCCAAAAATGCACCGCATGCATCCCCGAAAACTGTCATCGGGGTCATCCTCCCCTTTTCTTCGGCATTCGAAAAAATTGCCATTGAACAGAGAAATGCGATCGATATCGCCCTTGCCGAATTTGACCATGTGGAAGTGATCTACAAGGATGGCCGGGACGATGGCGCCGGAGCGGTCGCCGCATTCCATGAACTGGCGGAAATGGAAAATCCGCCTACCGCGATCATCAGCTGCGCCAGCTGGGCATCGGACGCGCTGCACCCTCTCGCCGCTGAAAAAGGTATTTTCCATATCGCCATCGGCAGTGCGATCATCAATAGAACCGAAGCCCGTCACACGGTCCGGTTCACCATTGACGCCAAACAGGAAGAACGCCAGCTGGCCGAATATCTCTCCCGGTTCAACCGGATTGCCATTTTCAACATGGACAACAGTTACGGCAACAACTGGGCGGAGATACTGAAAAACAATTTTTCGGAAAAGATCGTGGCGTCCATTGCTTACGATCCCACAAGAAAGGATTTTCGTCCGGAGCTTGCACATATCAAGGGGAAAAACCCAGATGTGCTTGTCCTCCTGAGCGCCGACAACGCCGGCGGAATCGCCCGGCAGGCAAGGGAGGTCGGCATCTCGGCCCAGTTTGTCGGCACCCGCCCCATCGAACGGCCGGAACTCCTGGAAGAACCGGAATACACCAACGGTCTGGTCTACACGTATCCTTCCCACAGTTTCCGGCATCACCTGATCGTTGATTATAAAACAGCGCACGGCATCACCCCGACCATTTTCGGCATCGAAGGCTATGATGCCATGATGACACTCGCACAGGCCTTAACGGAAGGGAATCGATCCCCGGAAGCGCTGTTTGACTGGTATGCCGGCCGGACATATACCGGCGCACTCGGGGAAGTGCAATTTGATGAAAAGGGCGATGCCGGATACCCGTATATGTACAAGCAGATTGTGGACGGCCGGTTCCGGATCGCCGAATTCCAGTTTGCCCTGCTGCTGGAGAAAACCCGTCAGCAGATCGACACCGTCTTTCGTGAAATGGCCGAAGGCGTTGAGAAGACGGCCCGAGCGCTGTCCTCCGCGGGGATCAAGGGTGAAGAGGCAAAAAAGGCCCTCCAGGTACTGTTTGAAAAGAATGAACACGCGTTCGACTGCGCCACGGTCGATTCAAAAGGGGTTATTGTCAGCGTCGCCCCTGAAAAATTCGGGTACCTTCTTGGCATGGACACTAGCCGCGAAGAACATATCCGCCGCCTGCATGCTACCCGCAAGCCGGTCTTCAGCCTTGCCATCGCTACGGTAGAAGGATTTTCAGGGTTCGACCTGCAACACCCGGTATTCAATCGGAGGGGTGTGTTTACCGGCTCGGTCGGCATGTTAACCAAACCCGATTTCTTCGACCGGATCATCACCCCGAAGGTCGCGAATTTTCCCGTCGAAATATGGATGATTCAGAAGGACGGCCGGATGATTTACGACATCAACAAGGAGGAGATCGGTCAGAACCTGTTCACGGACGAGATCTACGCCGGGTATCCATCCTTGTTGAAACTGGGGAGAAAAATGGCTACCGCCCCCCAGGGAAATGGTCAATACCAGTTCCTGGATAAAAAATTTGACAAGACCGTGACCAAAAATGTTATCTGGAGCACGGTCGCGCTGCACGGCACCGAATTCCGCCTGGCCCTGGCCTGGATCGAAAACGATTGATATCCACCGGCAGGTCGGCATCCGATTTTATCAGAAGGAACTTTCCGATCATGAAAAAACAATGGATCATTCCGCTTGTTCTGCTTTTCTGCTGCATCGGCTGCGCCGCGCATCCGCCGGTAAATACCGTCACCCAGACATCGACCATCGATGTCCTCCTGGCCGGCGGTTATGATGGTGACATGACCTGCGGGGAACTTCTCGGCCACGGCGATTTCGGCATCGGAACATTCGACCGGCTCGACGGGGAAATGATCGTCCTCGACGGGCAGGTCTTCCAGGTTCGTGCCGACGGCCGGGTCTACCGGCCGCCGGCCGGACTGAAGACCCCCTTTGCCGCCGTATCCCGATTTGAAGCGGATAAATCCGTGGGGTTGAGTAATCTCGATTATCCGGGATTACAGCAAGTGCTTGACCGGGAGATTTCCGACCCCCACCTGTTCTACGCCATCCGGATCGCCGGGCGCTTTTCGAAAATGCACACCCGCAGCGTCCCTCCCCAGGAAAAGCCGTATCCGCCCCTGGCCGAGGTCGCCGCCACCCAGCCGGAATTCGAAATGGAGGACGTCTCCGGGACGATCGTTGGTTACCGGTGCCCCGCGTATGTCAAGGGGATCAATGTTCCCGGGTATCATCTCCATTTCATCAGTGACGACCGCAAACAGGGTGGCCACATCCTCGGCTTCGAACTCGACGAAGGACGTGCCGAAATCGACCGTTGCAACAAGTTCGTGCTGATCATGCCGGAAAGCGCGGAGGACCGGCATCAGCTCGATCTTTCCCGGGATCGAAGCGATGAACTCGAAAAGGTGGAAAAATAAAGTTGAAATCCGAATGGCACATCCGAAAATTGGCGGCCATTGCGTTCACGGCGATATTCATGCTATTGACGTGCGGAAGCGTTGCTTTTGCGGACCCTTCGTCCGACTGGTATGTCCGGGCGGCGGGCGGTGCGATATGGGGGCAGGATGCCGACTTTTCCGATGAAGATCCGACCTCCGTTTCTCCTCCGGCCCTTTTCGGATCCGCTGTGGGGAGCGACGGTCGGGCGCTTGGCGCCTATGGGGATTTCGGCGAGTACCTGATCCTGGAGATGGCGGCGGGGCGGATCCTTCTGCCATGGGTGCGAATGGATCTGGCACTCGGCTACCGGCCCAATATGAAATACTCCGGAACGGCCAATTTTCTTGGGGTTCCGGGCGCTCAGCCGGTATCGACCACCGCCAGATGTTTGAGCCTGATGGCCAATCTGTTCGTGGAACCGGCGACCGCGCTGGGAATTTCCACCGGCTGCTGGCGCCCCTACGTGGGGGCAGGCCTGGGGGTCAGCTACAATCGGCTCAAGAATGTGACCTACCGTTTTCCGGAAGCAGCGAAACATACCATCAGCATTACCCCTTCGGGCGATCGCTTCGATCCTGCCTTCATGTTGACATGCGGTCTCGGCATCACCCTTTCCCAAAAATGGATACTTGATCTTTCGGGCCGCTACGAGGATCTGGGTCAAGTCGGCACCGATGTCGGCAACATGTACATGAACCATTTTCCCCAGGGGATCAGAATCGCTGAAACGGAAGCCGATCTGCGAGGATTCGGGTTTCTGGCCGGAGTGCGCTACCTTTTTTAGTTCAAGTGGAAGCGTTGCCCTTATCGCCATTCTAATCTTGCCAATTTTCTCCGGAATCTATAAGTTTCCTTTTTATAATATACGGGAAAACATCCGTTCAAAACCAACAAAGGAGGAACACGGCATGGCGTTCTACATTCTCCCGGGGCTTATTATCCTCTGCGTGGTATTGGCCGTTTTCATCTACAATCAGCTCATCACGAACCAGAACCGTTACAAAAACACCTTTTCCCAGATCGACGTCCAGCTGAAACGGCGTTACGACCTGGTACCCAACCTGGTGGAGGTGGCCAAAAAGTATCTCGTACATGAACGGGAGACGCTGGAAGCGGTCATCAAGGCACGGAATATGGCCGTCAGCGCCAGCAACCAGGCGGCCGGCAGTCCCGGCGAACCGGACGCCATGCGAAAGCTTTCATCCGCGGAAGGGATGCTCTCCGGCGCTCTGGGGAGGCTCTTCGCCCTTTCCGAGAATTACCCGGACCTGAAGGCAAACCAGAACATGATGCAACTTCACGAGGAGCTGACCTCCACCGAAAACCGGATTGCCTTTGCCCGGCAGGCATATAACGACGCGATCATGTCCTACAATATCAGCCTGGGCAAATTTCCGAACAACATGGTCGGCGGGGTGTTCAATTTTAAGGAAGCCGAACAGCTTCAGTCGACCGAGTCGGCCGAGGAACGAAAGGCACCGAAAGTCACATTTTAGAAGGTGCACATGAACTTTTTCGAACAACAGGACAGATCCCGCCGGAAAACAAGCCTGCTGGTTTTCCTCTTCCTTCTGGCACTTGCCGGGATCACGCTTTCCCTCTACCTGGTGGCCGGCACGATCAAATTTTATTATTCCAGTGAAATCGACCGGGCATCCGCGACGTTCCGGTGGATGGATGCAGACCTGCTTTTCCAGGTCTGCAGTATGACCCTGGTGGTGGTGCTCGCCGGCAGCCTCTACAAGATTCTCCTCCTGGCCCGGGGCGGCCAGGCGATCGCGGAAGCACTCGGCGGCCGGCGTGTCGATCCGGGTACAACCGACCGGGATGAAAAACGACTGGTCAACATTGTCACCGAAATGGCCATCGCCTCCGGAGTCCCCGTGCCGGTGATCTACCTCCTTGAAAACGAAACCGGAATCAACGCATTTGCCGCCGGTTTCAGGCCGGAAGACGCCGTGGTGGCCGTGACCGCCGGTTGCCTCAAGCAGCTGACCCGGGATGAACTCCAGGGGGTTGTGGCCCATGAGTTCAGCCATATCCTGAACGGCGATATGCGGCTCAACATTCGTTTGATCGCAATGATCAGCGGCATAATGGTGCTTGCCACGATCGGCCGCATCATCCTCCGGTCCGGCTCCCGATCCCGCAAGAATGGCGCTCCCGTCATGTTCGCCGGCCTTGCCCTGCTGGTCGTGGGATATATCGGTGTTCTGGCGTCGCAGATGATTCAATGCGCCATATCGCGCCAGCGTGAATTCCTCGCCGATGCCTCGGCAGTCCAGTTCACCCGCAATCCTTCCGGAATCGCCGGGGCTTTGAAGAAAATCGGCGGGTTCACCCGGAAATCAAGGATCAGGGCGCCGATGGCTCAGGAAGCCAGCCACATGTTTTTCGGCGAGGCGGTCCGTTCGTTTTTTGCAAGCCATCCGCCGCTGGCTGAACGCATACGCCGTATAGAGCCGGAATTTGTCGGTGAATTCAGTGCCGGAACTCTGGCCTCCAATGAGGCCGACGTCACCGTGGGGTTTGCCCGGACGGAAGGGGTACGCCTCGATGCGGATAACGCGATCAATCAGTTGGGCAATTCGGAAAATGCAGCGCTTTTATACGGCGCCGAATTGATCCGCGCCATTCCGGAACAGATTCGCGCCGAGTTGAAAGACCCGCTCGGAGCGTCATCAGTGATTTACGCCCTCCTGCTCGATGGGAAGGATGATCCCCGGGATCGGCAGTATCGCGATTTCGCTTCGGCCGCTCCCGGATACATGATCAATCCGCTCCATAAAGTCCATGGTGCGATAGAAAAACTCGATCCACACCTGCGGCTGGTGCTTCTCGATATGGCCATGCCGCAGCTGCGCCAGATGTCCCCCGAACAGTTCGAACAATTCAAACATCTCACAACGATTCTGGTCAAGTCGGACGGCAGGATCGATCTGTTCGAATACATGCTGAACCTGATCATCACCCACCGACTCTCCTCCGCATTTTATCCAGGATCTCAGAAGACGCTGTACAAGAATATCGATTCAGTGCTGAACGATGTGGTCGCGCTGGTCTCCAACCTGGCGCTGATCGGGCATCCCGGAAAAGACGGGATGCCGGCGTTTGATGCTGCCATGAAATGCATTCCGCGCACGAAAACAGCCCCGGAATTCAAACCGGCTAAAACCATCTCGCTTGAGCAGGTGGGGAATGCCCTGTCAAAGCTGGTCTCGGCCAGTCCCGGAGTAAAAAAAACGGTCTTCGACGCATGCGCGCACTGCGTGCTGTTCGACGGCGTTGTTTCCGTCAGGGAAGCGGAGCTGCTCAGGGCGATTGCCTATTCCCTCGACCTGCCGATGCCCCGTTTCCTGATGCGTCCGGCCTGATGTTGCGTCATTCCTTACGGATGCATCCTTGACGTTGTCGCCCCTCCCGCTACCGCTTAACTTTCAGTCATTATGACCTCCCAAATAATTCCCGGGGAACGCATCCGAAAACTGAACGCCCGGCCGACGGCGGACAGCGACTACGTCCTGTACTGGATGCAGCAGAGCCAGCGGGCGGAGGAGAACCATGCCCTGGAGTTCGCCATTGAAAAAGCGAATCAACTGGGACTCCCGGTGCGGGTCTGTTTCGGCCTGACCGGCACGTACCCGGAGGCCAACCTGCGCCATTACGTCTTCATGGTCGAGGGGCTGCGCGATGTTTCCGAAACCCTAAAAAAGCGGGGAATCCATTTTGTCGTCCATCATGGCGTACCAGCGGAAACAGCCCTGCGTCTGGGCAAACGCGCGGCGATAATCGTGTGCGACCGGGGGTATCTCCGCCACCAGCGGGAATGGCGGCGACAAGTTTCCGAAGAAGCCGATTGTGCGGTCTTTCAGGTGGAATCCGATCTCATTGTCCCGGTCGAGACGGTATCCGGCAAACAGGAGTACGCTGCCCGCACTTTCCGACCCAAGGTCATGGCACTGGCGGAACAGTTCCTCCCGCCGCCGCCCGCCACCGATCCGGTCCGGCGGTCGGACGCCATGAAAATCGACAGCCTTGATCTTAATGACAAGGCGGTGCTTTTCGGCCCCATGTCCATCGACTCCGGCGTCAAACCGGTCCCGCTGTTTACCGGCGGTACTCAGGCGGCCAAACAGGTGCTGGCCGATTTTATCCGCTACCACCTCAGAGGATATGCCGATCACCGGAATCAGCCCCAGACCGATTACGTCTCCCACATGAGCAAGTACCTCCACTTCGGCCAGATCTCCCCGGCTTACATCGCCCGACGGATATACGACAGCACGTATGGCAGCGAAGAAGACCGGAACGGCTATCTGGACGAACTGATCGTCCGCCGGGAGCTGACCTTCAACTTCGTTTATTACAATGACGCCTATGACCGATTTGCCGCCCTTCCGGACTGGTCGCGCCGGACGCTCGGGGACCATGGCGGCGATCCCCGGCCATACCGCTACACGCGGGCAGGGTTTGAGCGCGCCGACACCCATGATCCCTACTGGAACGCGGCGATGGACGAGATGAAGCAGACGGGTTACATGCACAATTACATGCGGATGTACTGGGGAAAAAAAATCCTGGAATGGAGCGACACCCCGGAAAATGCCTACCGGACCGCCCTGTACCTGAACAACAAGTATTTCATCGACGGCCGGGACCCGAATTCCTATGCCAATATCGGGTGGATTTTCGGCCTCCACGACCGTCCCTGGAAGGAACGGGATATTTACGGAAAAGTACGGATCATGACCGCCGGTGGCCTGGAGCGGAAAGCCGACCCGGCGGCGTATGTCCAGAAAGTTGAAGGGCTGAAGATGCAGGTGCGATCGTTACGGTAGGTGAATTTAAACAGAATCTTTAAAAATGAAACCCGGCCTGCGGTGAAAAACAATTGCAGGTCGGGTTTTTTAGCCACTATACACTGATGGTCGCCTAAAAAGTCGGTTTTGATGGCAAAGTAAAAAGCTCCAAATTCAAGGCGCGAGAATCCCGAGATGCGGCGTACTTGGCGTACGCCGCAGTGACGAGGGATGAAGCGCAACGCAGAAGTTGGACTTTTTACGAAGCCATCATACCTGCCCGTCCTATTCCTTTCCGTATACCCGTTTGTGGTCGAAACGGTTGAAACCGGCTTCTTCCTCATCCTTGATAATCCCGGCCGTTTCGGCGCCGAACAGTTTCTCCCGCAGTTCCGCGATTTTAGTTTGCTGTTCGTCACCGGTATACTCACCTATGATTTTGTTTCGCTGATTCAGATATTGCTGGCCGGCATCCCACGACCGGTCCCGAATGGAATCGAGTTCATCCCAACGTTTCAGGGCATCCGCATCCATCCCCATGGCCCTTCGCAGCGTGACCAGTTTTTCCTTCCGTTCTTCGCCCGGCAGTGCATGAAGGTTTTCCTGGACGGATTCCACGGAAAGAAACTTGTACATTAATTCCGTCTGCCGTTTCTGGATAAACTGATCGGCCATATCACCGTAGGCGGTTTTTACCGAGTTCAGATAGGTGTCGAGTTTTTCATCAATTCCGGTATCCCGTGCCTCGGCGATCTGATC